>WNFY01000364.1_pt1 | contig 47773 bp, 43 predicted proteins | sample 5400091 | NCBI WGS metagenome assembly WNFY01 (sample SAMN13153364, study PRJNA577476) | soil metagenome | isolation source: 60 cm soil or saprolite under grassland replicate 1 | place: USA:California | collected 2016-06-15
GCTCTCCTTTACGCAGGTGCAAAAGCGCTCTGCTGCGGCAGCAGATCTGTTGCGCGTATGTGCGTTCTTGCATCCTGATGCCATCCCTGAAGAGATCATCACCGAGGGCGCAGCAGCACTGGGACCCAACTTGCAAGCCGTGGCAAGTAAACCTCTCTCTCTCAATCAAGCCATCGGGGTGCTGCTCTCCTACTCGCTACTCAAACGCCAGCCTGAGGAGCATCTGCTGAGCATGCATCGCCTGGTACAAGCAGTGCTCAAGGATGGCATGGGGGTGCCCACCTATCACCAATGGGCTGAACGGCTGGTGCAAGCGGTCGATCAGGCCTTACCCGAGATGGAATATCGTACCTACGCCCGCTACGAGCGCTGTCTATCCCATGCCCAGGAGTGCGCGCGACTTATTGAGCAGGAACAGCTCACCTCGTTTGCCGCCAGACGATTGCTCTATCAAACAGGCAGCTATCTTAAGGAGCATGCGCGCTATGCCAAAGCGGAAGCCTTCTACCAACACAGCTTGCGCATCCGGGAACAGGCGCTGGGACCTGACCATCCGCTGGTGGGCACTTCGCTGAACAACCTAGCGGGTCTCTACGCTGATCAGGGCAAACATGCCGAGGCAGAGTTGTTGTACCAGCGCGCCTTGCGCATCCGGGAACAGGCGCTGGGACCTGATCATCCCTATACACGAGAAGTCGTGCGGAACTATGCAAGGCTGTTGCGCAAGATGGGGCGAGAAACTGAGGCTACCCAGTTGGAAGCGCGCTTTCCCTCTACTTCCTGAGAGATGCGTACCCTTTCATGTTTCTTCACCACCATTAATACTGGCGTGAGGAAACTTCGCACCTACAATCCCGCAAGGATAGGTGAGGATGGAGACAAGCTCTCAATAATCACGGGGATACATACCCGACCATCAAGAGGATGGACGTTCCGTCACTATGCACATTGTTTGGGTGAAACGTTTGTTAATGGAACGAGGCAGCCAAGGGAAATAAAATGATAGCCGGGAATGTTCGCTGAACGAGTGACCTGGAGGGAAATAGAAAACCTCCGTCATTGGAGAATCTCTTCTCGCAAGCTTGAGTTCATCGATGTCTGAGGAACATGAGCCGCAAGTGTAAAGCAAAAACAACTCCCCTGACCAGGTATTCCAGCACTTTCTGCCCAAATCCGCCCTCCCATAGCCTCAACCATCTGTTTGCTGATGAACAGTCCCAATCCACTTCCTCTCACCTGCCCCGAAATATCACGTTTGAGGCGCACAAACTGATTGAACAGGCTAGAAAGCTCATCTGGCGGAATACCAGGGCCAGCATCTTTCACCTTGATACATACCTGTGATCCGGAATCGCTCGGTTGGGCAGCATTGCCACATGGTCCAGCACTGACGAGAACGTCAGTATCAGCAGGTGTATACTTAAAGGCATTGGAGAGCAAATTACGCAGAACCTGGCGGAAATACTGTTCATTTGCCACAATAACAAGTTCTTCTGAGATATCCAGATGCACTCGATGTGAGTGCAGCCACCTTGGATCAGTATATTCGAGGACTTCGCGTATCGCTTGAAGAACTGAAAATGCTTGCAGACTAGGATGCTCTTTCTCGCTTTCAATCTGCAGCGCATCTAGCACATTCCCTATCAACATCTGCAGGTCATCGCAACCATCCATGGCTTGTTTGAGGAACTTGGTTCGCGCCTGGACGTCAAGACGCTCATTGTACTCTAAGAGAAGCTCGATGAAGCCAGAGATTGCTGTCAGCGGTGTGCGTAACTCGTGGTTGACATTCAGGATGAACTGATCTTTCGCCCGATTCAGCTGTAGCTGCTGTTCGAGCGCGCGGGCACTTTGCAGCTGTGCAGCATCTACTATATCCAGTGAGTCGCGCAGCAAGCTCACAAGCAACCCAATAACCACAAGCGCGAGTGTAGCAGCGATGAAGGAGATAATCAACGAAGGGGGCAAGAGCATACTCTTCATTCTGAAACTGTAATAGACCCAGAGCACGAGCACCATACTCGCGAGGCAGATAAACACTCCGCGTTTCCTGAACATCCAGGCGACAAGTGCCACCGGAATCGCTAACATTAAGGGCGTGCGGGCAGCCGGAGAAACCATCATGTACAGAATGAGAAAAAAAGCGACACTTAGTATCGCGACACTGAGGCGTACAATGAATGGTAGTTTGAGCAGGAAGCGCGGAAAAGCATCCAGATGACGCATCACACCCCTAAGCTTTCATAAACCAACGAACGAGAACGACCTCAACCCGAATGATTTTACAACACGTGCATCAGCATAAACGAGGCGCACAAACAGATGTGTGACTTCACCATGTCATAATCTATAAGTCTACCATAACCTGGGAAGTTTGGAGTACTTCCTGTCTATTTGGGCTATACTATTTGGGCTAACCCGCCTTATGCAAAGTAATATCCCCCGTACTTACAGTCAGAGCCAACACGGCTGTAGGAGATGTACCTGGCGTGAGTGGGCCATAATAACTTGCCGAACCGTCACTATTCTGGTGAACGTTCAAGCCAAATTCTCCACCATTGATTTTGCCATTATTTGTGCTGGCATCGAGGGTTAGATTTGATGTTACAGCGCTTAACGTTACATTGACACTGCCGGTTCCGCTCTTAAAGCTGAACCAGGGATGAGAATTCTGCGTGGTGTTCGTGGTACATGGAATGAGCCCTGTATCTGCTGCTTGTCCGGTGACCAGGTTTCCTTCAAAAGTTACATTTCCAACGTGTGTTTGCAAACAGGAACCCTCCGACTGTAGGCCTCCTTTTACAGATATGTTGCCTGTGTTATTTGTGAGTGTAAGCAAACCATTGAAATTTTGAACAGCAATGTTTCCTGATGCTGCAATGTCCGCGCTGATACTAAGTTTAAAAGGTGGACTAGGATTTACCGATGAGGGCAGGATAATCGTCAGATCAACAGAATCACTGGAACTGGCAAGTAGACCTCCACTTGTATCTGGTACAGTCGCATTCACGATCAACGTACTCTGATCACTACTTGAAGTAACATCCACCTTAATGCGTCCAAATTCCTTATCGGCATCGCTACTGTTTCCAGCCTGAACCTTCATTACACCAGTGAGTGTTCCCCGTGTTGCAGAAGGGTCAACCATAATGCTGATGTTACCCACACGGTTATGTATCTGTAATTGTGTAACATTGGCTGTAACTGGCAGCGTCTGCTGCGCTAACTGCTTTGAAAAGCTGGTTTTGCCAATACCTCCAATATGAACGGGAACGTTTCGCAAAAATACGACTGCGATAACGGCCAATATGAGTGCAATCGTGATCACTCCACCTGCGCAGCCAATCAGTAATGTAGACCACACTCGCCTCTGTCTCCTGACCGGCAATTGTGTCGTTTGAGTTCGTGGCCGTGGGCGATATGCTCGTCTATCATACTCTTGAACTTCGGGATCTGAGTAGTATCGGTTGCGCTGTTGTGGGTGCATATATGCATCATTGACTTCATTGTAAGTATATTCAGGCTGACTCTGGCGTTGCCTTTGGCGTGCCTCGGCTTCCTCGCGTGAACGCCTGGACATACGATGCTGTTGATGATATCTTTCGTCAAGTTCGTCGTAGGGGTCAGGACGTTCATGAAAGTCCCGAGTTTGGCGAGGTCGTTCCCTGGGGGGTTCAGTGGTATATTCGAAAGCGTCGCGGTATGAGCGCGTACCATGCCTGGGTCGGCCATAGGCATCATAGCCTTGTCGGGGATCATTGGTTCTGTTAGCGCCAGGACGACGTCCAGGTCGTCTTTCGTATGCACCCGGCTTATCTTTGCCAGCTTCGCGGGAGCCACCAGTTTGCCGTGGGTGTTGTCTCTGGCGTGCAGAAGGATCATCGTAAGCGTCACGTGATGCGCGCTGTTGCTTCTGGCGAAGTTGGGTTTCAGCTTCGTCGCCGTCTTCAACAGGCTCTTCCCACGAATCCTGAGATGTATCGTTCTCATCGCTCATATTTATAATTGCTCACTTTCAGGTCATTACCATCTTTTTTGTAAGCTCTAAGCAGGGGGTTCCAAGGGGCCTTGAAGGCCCCTTGGCAGGGTGCGGGGTGTCCCCGCTGCCCTCTCCCATCCTGCCGCCTCCTTGCGTCCTGTCTGACCGTAGGTAGACGCGTGAGCGTCGTTGACAGGACGGATTCCAGGTCCCAGAGGCGGCATAGAAAAAGAATTGATTAATTCCTACTGTATCTGCTAGTACGAACGGCATAAAGCGAAGGTTTTCTTCCCTCTAACAAGAAGGAAGGTATGATGGCAACAAGACAGATGAATCCGGCAGCCAGGAAAATCGATGTATACACCTCGTGAGCAGCAAAGACGGCATATTGAGCGAGTGCCTTATTATACTGATCGCTAAAGGGAATGACACCGACTGGCGGCTTGAAAGCTAGTAAAAGATTATGGAAGTGCCCCAATCCCCATGAGGTTAAGAGCGCAAGCCCAAGTATCATGCCTACCATACGCAATACCGTTACTACCGATGCACCCATTCCCATCTGACGATTGCTTACAACATTTATGGCAGTGGTGGCGATAGGAGCGATCACCAACCCAAATCCAAAACCCCCAATCACTGCGCTACTGGTAATCTCTAACCAATTGACCTGAATGGGCCACAAATGCATCAGCCAGAAGCCTGTTGCTGTGAAGATCAGTCCGAGTATGGCCGTGAGACGGCAGCTAATGCGCGCGCACAGCCAGCCCCCGCTAATTGCTCCCAGGGGAATCATCGCAGTGAGTCGTAGTAAAGCCAGGCCACTGTCGATTGGTTGTCCTCCTAACACTGTGGCAATGAATAGTGGAATGTTGACCATGGCAATTATCAGCGCAGCCCCGACCAGAAAGCTTACTAATGCACTGGCCGAAAAAGGCCAGCGCGTAAATAGAGAAAGTTCAACCATAGGCAACACATGCCTTTCCCTTGATCCACTCTGACTGTTTGTTTCTTCTGATCGAGAACTGACCCATCTTCTTTCGCGGTACACCTCAAGAACGATAAATGCTGCTATCAAGATCAGAGAAGCTCCGATCAGCCAGGGATTGTTTTGTATAGGAGCCTGGTTGGAGCTTGATTCGGATGTAGCTATTGCTGTATTTGCTGCTTCTTGGGAAAGCCCGGCGCTCAAACAAATCAATGCAGCACCCAACAAGAGCGCACCTGGAAAGTCGATACGTCCTCTCCCATATCCAGTACCCGCAGTTGTTACCCCAGGCGGAATGAGACGCCAGATGAAAAAGGCGAGTATCGCCACAATGGGCAGGTTGAGGAAGAAAATAGCTTGCCAACCCCAGACCTGCACTATTATCGCTCCATATAGCGGACCCAGGACACCTCCTGCCTCAGTCACCATCCCAATCAGGCCAAGTGCTAGAGCGCGCTGCTTTTCGCCATAAAAGTCCCCTGCAATGGCCATAGCCACCGGGATCATCGCGCCCCCTCCTGCTGCCTGTACAAACCTAGCAGCTACAAGCCACACCAGGCTGGGATTAAGCGCGGTAGGATCACTGAAATCGCCGGGCGCTGCTACATTTATCCCAATGCGCTGCAGAAAGCTGATATCGATCTGCTGTCCAAGAATAGGCGCGAGGCCACACAAGAGTGATCCAAAGCCAAAAATACCCAGGCAGGTGATGAAGATACGCCGTCGTCCAAACATGTCTGAAACTCGCCCCATGAACGGCATAGCTATCACGTATCCAAGCAGATAGCCACTGACAATCCAGGCAGCCCTATCGAGTTGCTCAGAGGTAATCTGTAAATCAGTAATGATTTTTGGGAGAGCAGTAACCACGACCGTTTGATCGAGCGCAGTCAGAAATACGGCGCTGCAAGCTGCTAACATTGCTAGTAAAGCTGTATTGCGTTCTAGATCATGATCATGGCGTTGCATGCCCTCAATCCTCTCAAGGTGTGAGGTAGTATGTCTGTTATGGAGTCACAGATGGTGTCAATGATGGTGTCGACACAGGCGCAATTGGTGCTTCTATTGTTACTTGCTTACCAAAATTTGACAGTGTAAAGGTGCGCACCGTCTTATCGGTATCACCTGTTGCAGCCGGACCTTTGATGATAATCTGGTAGGGCAATTTGTCGGTCTTCCCAATACAACTCGAAATAGTATCGGTCGATCCTGCTGGCGCTCCACCGCCTGTAATCCCTGCCAGGTAGACGGGATCGAGCTTCCCATTGGTTTGCCAACATGATCTTCCGCCAACTGTAGAGTCCGTTGGTGTGCTGGGATTTTGTATATGACCAAGGATTGACGCAACTCCTTTTTGTGGATCCGAAAGTGTTCTTGGATCAAGAAGCCCGGTTGTAGCTTGCCACGCACCAAAAAGCAAAATATATTGCTGGTTGCCAATCGCAATAATCTGTACTTGCACTAAATTACCGAGAAAGAGTGCATTCGCATTTGCTTTCAGTTTATCTGGGACTACAATATCACCCTCAGCGTTTACTATTGGTAGCTTTGCTTCGGTACCCACATTAGCTGTTACGAGCTTAAAATGGTATGAGGTGACACGCTGGATAGCAGCTTGCGCGTCTTTGATCAGTTGGTTTGCGTCAGGTGTTGGGGAACTGCCACTGTTGCCACAAGCAGCGAGAAGAAGCATCAGTAGAAACAGCAGTCCCGCTAGTAGGCTGTCACACTTGATTTGATACACAGAAATGTAGTGGTGCCTCTTCTCCTTTCGACTTGCCTGAGCACGCAATGCTAGACACTTCCTTGCATCTCTGCTGACTGCGGAGCAGTAGACGCGCAGCGGCGTTGCAGAGATGCTATCAAGCTTCGCTAGCGTCGTTGGCAAGGCGAGTAGGTGCCAGCGGGCGCCGGATTCCTCTAGACCCAACCTTGACTTTCGAGTAAAGGGAAATATATCTGCCTGGTTGCTCCTGCCTTGAGTTCGTATTGCAGTTCGTTCGCTACGCATGGTAGCCTCCACAAAGACAATTCAATATTGATTGAACGAGTTATCGTTCTCTGGGACTCATTTTACCATATCGATTGAACTCCCATACTAAAACAGCCATACATCTATGTTTGTCTCTTTTCTCCAGGGTTTTTCTAAAGTTGTTTCCTCACCTGACTCGGCTTGCACGCGAGCCTTTTTTTCGTGGGAATGTGTGAGGAGTGTGCGCGCACACTCCTCACACATTCCCACATGTACGCGCCGCAGGCGCGTCAAAACAGACACACAGAGACTTTTGGGAAGTTCTCTCTTTTCTCCTACCAACCTTGTAGACAGACACTTGATGTGCTATCCTTCCTCAAAAGGAAACAGTGTAATAGAGAGAAAAAGAAACAGGCAATGTCAGAAAAAAAGCAGCAGAATGTGTTTGTTCCATTACGTGTACGATTTCGCTCACCAGCAAAGCAAGCGCAATCGGAAAATGAGCATCCTTCCCCCATTCTTTCTACTTATCCCTCAACAATGCCTGACAACACTCACGACTCCCTCATTGTACCTCTACCCATGGGAACGGAATCAGCACAGTTCACGCAACAGATCAAGGAATTGATCCGACTAGGTAATGTTCTGCGTGCAGAATTGGGGCTTAATGAAGTCCTCCAACAAATCGTTGCTTCGATCAGTGCTTGTACTGGTTTTCATATAGCTGTTATCAACCTCGTCGAAGATAACAGTCATAAGACGAATTTCGTATCAGCCAGAGTTATTTTATTCCGCACGAGTATATGTATCTGTATTCAGATGTAGCAATTGGTGTAGATAGGACGGTTGATGACTACGAACCGGGAGGGTGGCATCCTCAGGACATGCTGATGGTGCCGTTATTTAGCACGCGTCAAAAGACACTCCTGGGTATCCTTTCCTTAGATGATCCAGAAGATGGCAAGATTCCAACTCTTGAAAGTATCGAGATGATCGAGCTTTTTGCGAATCAGGCTACTATTGCTATTGATAGCGCTCGTATCTTCAAGGAACGTGAAGCGGAGCGTGTAGCCCTCGAAGAAGCGATTGTCCTGTTGCGCCAGGATCTGGAGCAGGTGCAGCGTGGTGATTTGCGTGTGCGCATACAATCCTCACACCAGAAACTTCAACCAGTAGTAGAAGCAATCAACATCACGATTAAGGAGATCAGTGAGATACTGGGCAGCGTACAAATGGTGACCCAGGCAGTCGATGAACATGCGCAGGATGTACAGCGGAGTTCAGAAGTCCTGGTTCATGACACCGCACAGCAGAAACGGCAGGTAGAGCAGATCTCGCATATAGTCGATGAAATGGCAGGCACGTTGAAAAGTGTAACGGAACATGCTGAAACGGTCTCTTTTGTTGCTAGAGATGCGTCTGATGTGACCACTGAAGGGCAGAACAAAGTGGTTCGTGCCGCTGATGGGATGCGCCAGGTTCGGGAAACTACAAAGCACTCTGCCCGTATTATGAAAGGCCTGGGTGAAAGTAGCCAGGAAATTAACGATACTGTCATGGAAATAACTGATCTGACTGCACGTATGAACCTGTTGGCGCTGAATGCAGCAATTGAAGCGGTTCGAGCAGGTGAGCAGGGACAGGGCTTCGCAGCAATTGCCCAGGAAATCCGCACTTTAGCCGTGCATAGCGCGGAAGCGTCGCGTAAAGTCGCGTCACGTCTTCGAGCTATTCAAAGTGAGACCTCGGCTGTTTCACAAAGTGTTGAACAAAATATTCAGCAGGTGGTAATCCAGACCGAACTAGTTACTCAGACCGGTGTTGCCCTTGAGGCGATTAGCATTGTTACTGAACAGATGGCAGATCTGGTGCAGAATATCTGTACTGCCGCAGAAAGTCAATCCCAAAGTTCGAGACTGGTAGTCTATGCCGTTGATGAAATTTCACGCATGACAGGTGAGATCGCGGGACAAACCGGTAATTTGAATCAATCGCTAGCTCATCTTGTAGAATTAACGAATTCGCTCAGGTCGAGAATGTCGGTATTCCGCATTCAGGAGCGCTTTATGTAAGGAAGCCCCACTCCTCCTCCTGAGGATTCTGTACGCCCCCGCATCCAGTGCGCCCCATCTGCTGGCTCTCCTGCCAAGCCGTACCGGATTCCTGACCCAGATCTTCAGTACTTTTATCCATCTGTATGAATGCAATACATGCGTCCCGAAAAAACACTCTAGACAAATTGTTAATTTTCATCAATCACTGACAATTGATGGAGGAAGGCGAGTGTCCTGATCTCATTTGGTTTCAGGCCCTCGCGCACTTCTTTCTCTTCACGATCCTTGTATTGTTTCAGAAAACTCAGCAGCGAGTTATCCAGGTAGGCATCGAGTACCCCTGGATGAACATAGCATTTGCGGCAAATGCTTGGAGTATTGCCAAGTTGCTGCGCAGTCACTTTAATAGCCTCAACTATGTTTTTCTTCCCCCACGTCTGTGATTCGAAGGCGCCCTCTCTCTCAAGCTCGCACATGGTGGTGACCGTTCCTCCCCAGGTACGGAAATCCTTCGTGGTGAAGTCCTGGCCACTGATCTCACGTAGGTAGTCATTCACATCGCCCGATTCGACGGTGCGTTGATTTCCCTGCTCATCAACATATTGGAAGAGTTCATGGCCCGGTAAATCCTGGCAGCGCTTCACAATCTTCGCCAGTTGTCGGTCTTTTACATCAATATCGTGTTCTCGTCCGCTCTTGCCTCGAAAATGGAAATGCACCGTTGTGCCTGCTACCTTGACATGGTGAGTGCGCATCGTAGTCAAGCCGAAAGAATGGTTCTCTCGAGCATACTCCTCGTTCCCTACACGAATCAGCGTCGTGTCGAGCAGACGTACAAGCGTTGCCAGTACTTTTTCATATGGCAGACCAGCCAGCGATAGATCCTGCTCTACTCGTTCGCGGATGGAGGGAAGTGCCTCACCGAAAGCGATCATACGATCATACTTGGTCTCATCGCGCACCTCACGCCAACGAGAATGATAGCGGTACTGTTTACGGCCCTTAGCATCGCGCCCCGTCGCCTGGATATGTCCCTTTGGCGATGGGCAGATCCATACCTGCTTCCATGCAGGAGGAATGCCAATTTTCTTGATGCGTTCCAACTCTTTTGGATCACGAATCGGCTTGCCATCTAAACCGATATAGCTGAAGTGTTTCCCAACCCTCTTGCGCTGTATGCCAGGCTGCGTATCACTCACATAGCGCAGTCCGGCTGCTTCTGCTGTTTCAATGGGATGAGCAGCGCTACAAGTTTCAATCTCATCCAGCATCGGAGCGTGCTGGAACGAAGCAGGCATTGACGACACAGCTACAATTTTCTTCCTATCTAACCCTTCGCAACAGACATTCCTCCTCTGCAAAGTTTTCTTTTGAAAGAGGAGCCAACACTCTATAACACGTAAGCTGCTGTATCAGAAGTGACAAGTACTAGCTTATCAATTGGGCAATCGTTTAACTGCATGCTGCTAAGTACATGGAGGCTGAAAAGTGTCCAAGATGGTTGAGGTGAGTTTCTCCTGGTCGATAAATTTCTGCACTGGCCAAACCTAATTCCGATACCAGAACTGATCCCATGCTTGCCAGAAATTGTCACCTGTTGAAGTAACTGTTCGCGGATCCTCGAACTTTACTCCTGTTCTTCCCTTGAAATCATCAGCACGATCTGGAGATGCGAGTTCCACTTTAAACGTTACCGGAGCCGTGAATTTGAGTGGTTTAGGCCAATGCTTCATACTGATTGCCTGCGCAACACGCATCTCAATCAAAGAACATGCATCTTTGGGAGCCATGTTAATTGAAGAATAGCGCCCAAGTCCGGTCTTGACAGGAGCGGTAACAACATCTTCTCCTAGAAGCGTTGTAACCTCACCGCAGGTTGCTTCGTCACCTGAGACGAAGATAGCTGGAACATCCCAACAGCCAGCTACTGCTGCGAGGATGCCGCTTTCACCCACCAGTGTATCGTTGATCCAGGCATTGTACCAGGCCTCTGAAGAAACTGTATGACACAGGACGCCATCAGGTGTACCGGCCATAGCATGAGCGCCCAGAAATAATATAGCGTCGCAACCTTGCTCAAATGAAGCAATATACCTTGCCCAGGGATACCCGAAAACGTATTGCGCCCCAGATTCCAACTGTTCTGGAATGAAGCTTTTGAAGCTATACGCGCCGCCTGCTCCATGGCAATCGACGACAACTATTTCTCTTGCGCCTGCGGCGCGCGCGCCGCGCACAGCAGCATTCATCTCGTCTGTATAAAGTTTTCTGCTTTGCTCGTAAAAAGCTGTACCTGCAGAGACCTGATCCCAATGCTCAATACAAGAGATACCCTCCATATCGCAGAAAATGACGACCCGCATAACATACCTCTTTCATATAGCACTAGTGTCTTCGCGCCTGGCGCTGTAGGTGCTTCTGTTCTAGATGTGCTAACCTCTGCTGCTGTCTGGGGCTTAATTCATATTCTCGGTATAGATGTTTGCCGATTTTCCAACCAAAATAGCCACAGAGCACCGAGCCAGCGATTGCGAAAGTGAACATGATAATACGAACACTAATTGAGAGGCTGCCGTGAAACACTTGCGCAAGCGGATCCGCGTACAAACGGCTCAAGATAGCCACCGTTAGACTAAGCAGCAGACCTACAGTCACGCCCAGACAACAGCCAAGTGGTCCACCATTTGTCTCTCCCTGCGCCTCTGGCGGAAGTTGAGTTTCGGCAGAAACGTGCTCTCCTGATTGGAGTTCTTGTCTTGCTTCTAAACTATCTGATATTTCCTCGTCGTCCCCTTCTTGATCTGGTGGAGGGAATGGAACTGTCATCTACTACCTTCTTCATATTTCGTTTCATTCAAGGATTATTCTATGTTGAGTCGGCTAAAAAGTGCCAAACTGTCTATCACCTGCATCACCCAACCCTGGTAGAATATAACCAACATCATTAAGACTCTCATCGAGCGCCGCGATATAAATCTCAATATCAGGATGGGTCTGAGAAAGCTTGAGTAGGCCGTAGGGGGCAGCTATAATGCCTACGTAGCAAAGACGAGGAATAGCTCGCCTTTTAAGCACGTTTATCGCATCAATTGCAGAGCCGCCAGTGGCGAGCATAGGATCAACCGCGTAGCATACCTGCAGGTCTACACGGTGGGGGAGTTGATTATAGTATGCAATCGCCTGTAATGTTTGCTCGTCTCGGCGCAGGCCAAGGTGCCAGATTTGAGCATCCGGGATAACCTCTCGAAATCCCTCCGCCAGGCCAAGGCCAGCACGTAAGATTGGTGTCACTCCAATACCACCTGCCAGGCGTTGACTAATCATTGGCCCCATTGGCGTCTCTATAGGGACAGCCTCTAGCGCGAGCGTGGCCGTAGCTTCATAAGCTAGCAGTGCACCAATCTCCTTCACATGACGATAAAACTCAGGTGGTTGTGTGTTTTTATCGCGTAACGCTGTCATTTTATGCGCCATTACCGGGTGGGAAGAGATATGCACACGAGGCAGATTCAACACTTCATCCCGACTCGGTTGTGGTACGCCTTGCATGGGTAAACTCGGACGCCCTCCGCTCGATGTAGTCGTTTCGGTCATAAAAATATTCTCCTTTTTTTTCAATTGTACTCTACACATTTTATCAGAGTTGGCTAGAGAGCGTCCAACCTTATCAAAACCTCCACTTTGAAGACCCATAACAGAAACTATGGGGATGAAAAATGGCTGCCCCATAGGCAGAAAAACTGTTGAATTTTACACCATAGTATGCTTTAATGTAAGCATGGAACAGAAACGAGCGTACAAGTACAGATTTTACCCAACTGATGATCAGAAACACGTTCTTGCTCGCACCTTTGGCTGTGCTCGTTTCGTGTATAACTGGGCGTTGCGCCAAAAGACAGATGCCTTCTACCAGGAGAACAAGCGCCTGTACTATAAAGACCTCTCGGAAGCCTTGACGTGTCTCAAGCAACAAGAGGAATACTGCTGGCTCTCGGAGGTGTCTTCTGTTCCCTTACAGCAAGCCTTGCGTCACCTGGATAAAGCGTTTCTCAATTTCTTTGAGGGACGTGCCAAGTATCCCACCTTCAAAAAGAAGCGTCATCGGCAGTCTGCTACCTACACATCGAATGCTTTCAAGTGCGACGGCACCTCGCTCACGCTGGCAAAGATGACCGCTCCCCTGGACATTCGTTGGAGTCGTTCTTTGCCCAATGGCGCAACACCAAGCAGTGTCACCGTCAGCAAAGACTGTGCTGACCGCTACTTCGTGTCTTTCCTGGTAGAAGAGGATATCAAACAGCTGGAGCCGGCATCTGCAACTGTTGGGGCTGACCTTGGCTTGAAAGCATTCGTCATCCTCTCGACGGGTGAAACCATCGGCAATCCCAAGTTCTTCCATAAAGATGAGAAGAAACTGGCAAAAGCTCAGAGACGACATGCCAGGAAACAAAAGGGGAGCAAGAATAGAGCCAAGGCCCGTCAAAAGGTAGCCAGAATACATGCTCGTATCGCTGACCGTCGCTATGACTTCCTGCACCAACTCTCGACACGTCTGATTCGTGAAAACCAAACGATCTGTGTGGAGAGCTTACAAGTGAAGAATATGGTCAAGAACCACAGTCTTGCAAAGGCGATCAGCGATGTGGGTTGGTCGGAGTTTGTGTCCTTTTTGTCCTACAAGGCAGCATGGTGTGGACGCAACCTGGTCAAGATTGACAAGTGGTATCCCTCTTCCAAACGCTGTTTTGATTGTGGACATCTGCTCGACTCCTTACCGTTAGATGTGCGGATCTGGACATGTCCTGAATGTGGGGTGGTCCATGACCGTGATCTCAATGCTGCACAGAACATCCATGCCGTGGGGCTCACGGTATTTGAAGCCTGCGGAGAGGCTGTAAGACCTGGACGGGCTAAGGCTCGTGTAGGCAAACTTCGTTGAAACAGGAAAACCCACTCGTGAGAGTGGGAGTCCCCTGCCGCAGAGGCATGGGGAGGATGTCAACAACTATGCTATACTAGCGTCATGAAAGTTGGAGTGAGCCAGATCACGTTACACTTACCTGGGTGTCACTCGTTAAAAGAGAAACGCCAGGTGATTAAATCTATCATGGCACGAGTACGCCAGCAGTTCGAGGTAGCGATTGCAGAAGTCGATGAACAAGACCATTGGCAAATCGCTAAACTTGGCGTGAGTTGCGTTAGCAATAGTAGTCAACATATTGATCAAATCCTGGGACGTGTTCAGCGCTTCATTGAAGAGACTCGCCCGGATATCATAGTGACCAATACAGAAGTCGAAATAATAAATTGTTAGAAACACAAACATGTCGTTAGAGTTAGATTCCATGCCCCAACAGAGTTTACCCGCATCTGCATATGTGCTTGGTGTGAGAGTAGACCGGGTTTCTCAACTGCAGGTACTCAAGATAATTGATCAGCTAATCGCCTTGCGCCGGGCCAGTGGTAACACGTTACCATGCCAACAGATCGTAACCGTCAATACCGAGTTTGTGATGGCTGCTCAGACGAATATTGAGTTTCGGCAAACTATCAACAGCGCTGCTCTCGCTGTTGCCGATGGCATCGGAGTCGTTTGGGCAACGCGTTTTGTGGGCTTCCCCACACCAGAACGCATTACCGGCACCGATATATTGGTAGCATTAGCTAAACGTTGTGCGCAGAAGGGCTATCGTCTCTACCTGCTTGGCGCGGCGCCTGGAATAGCTGAACAAGCAGGCGTATGTTTACAAGCGCTTGCTCCTGGACTCCAAATAGCTGGTACCCATGCCGGTTCACCGGCGCCCGCTGAAGAAGATGCGATTATTGAGCGTATTCATGCAGCTGATGCAGATATACTTTGTGTGGCGTATGGCGCTCCGGCGCAAGATCTCTGGATATGCCGCAACCTCTCTCGTCTGCCAGCTGCAACAGCAATGGGAGTTGGAGGAGCATACGATTTCCTCTCGGGACGTCAGCGTCGCGCGCCGCAAACAATGCAACGTATAGGTCTGGAATGGCTCTATCGGCTTTATCGCGAGCCATGGCGCTGGAAACGTATGCTAGCAATACCTGATTTCTTGTTACAGGTGCTCTTGAGGGGACGTAAAAAGCATGACTCGTGAATTTCGTATAGACAAATCGAGTCTACATTCGCTTATCTCAAGCTTTGCAAATAAACGTGTTTTAGTAATTGGAGATATGGTCGCAGACGAGTACCTTATCGGTAAACCGACACGTATCGCTCGCGAAGCGCCCGTCTTGATCCTGGAATTGGACGAGGAGCGCACTATTCCTGGTGGCGCGGCCAATGTCGCTGTCAATGTTCGCACTCTTGGCGCAGAGGTTTTTCTTGCGGGTGTTGTCGGTGACGATTTGCCAGGTCAGCGTCTACGTAGTGCTATTGCTGATCTACAAATGCACCAGGAGGGACTCGTGACCGATGCTCACCGCCCTACCTCCACAAAAACACGTATTCTTGCTGGTAGCCCGCAGATTGTACATCAGCATATTGTGCGCATTGATCGTGTTGATACCTCAGAAGTAGATCAGCCTGGCAAAGGATATATCTGCGACTATATTCAGAGCTTGCTGCCATCAGTCGATGCAATTGTCCTTTCAGACTATGAGAATGGTGTCATTAGCCCTGATATTATTGAAACCTGCATTCCTTTGGCACAAGCATTAAATAAAGTGGTTGTAGTGGATTCGCATGGCTCACTTTTCCGTTTTCAAGGTGTCACAGCTCTCACGCCGAATCAACCAGAAGCAGAGCTAACACTTGGTAGAGTCATCACTTCAAAGGCTGATCTTGAAGAAGCAGGGCAACGATTGCTTGATGGAAGCCATGCTCAAAGCGTTCTTATCACACGTGGTGGAGAGGGTATGAGCTTGTTCGAGATTGATAAACCACCACTACACTTGCCTGTACATCAATTAGATCATGGTATCGAAGTCGTCGACACGAATGGCGCTGGTGATACTGTAGCGGGGACCTTTACACTGGCTCTCACAGCAGGAGCAAGCTTCGCGGAATCTGCCTACCTTGCTAATGCAGCCGCAGCGCTTGTTGTGCGCCGACTGGGATGTGCCAGCAATACGCCAGAAGAATTAATGAGCGCAATTTCATAATTTCTCACGATCTCTATAATAGAGACCGCCAAACTTGTACTATACCATCATCATCGCCAGATACAATATATTTCCCATTGGGAGACCAGCTAACAGCGACGACCTCACGATGATGCCCCAGGTACGTGTTCATTGGATAACCCGTACTGGCATCCCAAATCTGCACTGTCTTATTGGTATCTGCTGTAGCAACATAGTTCCCATTAGGAGACCATGTAATGCCATTTATCCAATCGAAACGACAGCATGAAATCCATATAGTTTTACCTGTGAACGCGTTCCACATCTGCACCGACTTATCGACGCTAACAGAGGCAATGAGATTGCCATCAGGCGACCACATTGCTCCGGTCACATTCCCATTATGACCACGATACCTCACTAGTGTTTTACCGGTAAAAGCATTCCAAACCAGTATCGACTTATCAAGACCACTTGAAGCTAGTAATGTTCCATCAGGCGACCATTCAGCTGTCATGACCCAATCCGAATGGCCACGATACACCAAATCTGTAGTTGTTGTGGCATTATTCCCTATATTCCAGATCCGCACAGTTTTGTCATAGCTACTTGAGGCAAGGTAAATTCCATTTGGTGACCATTTCACATCTGTCACTACATCCGAGTGGCCATAGTAGGTCAAAATATGACGACCAGTAAGAGCTTCCCAAATTTGTACAGTTTTATCAAAACCTGCCGAGGCAATGTATTTGCCGTCGGGAGACCATGCTACCGCGGTAACCCAATTGGAGTGTCCTCGATAGACAGAGTAAACATGACCAGTTAAAGCATTCCAAACTTGCACAGTTTTATCAAAACTGGCAGAGGCAATGTATTTGCCGTCGGGAGACCATGCTACCGCAGTCATACCGTTATGGTGACCATGAAAGGTATAAAGAGTACCACCTATAGCGATGGAAAGACCAGGTTGAGCAGAAGCAGAGCGATTGTCTACAGAAGAACACGAGGTGACGAAGATGACAATACAGCACATGATGAAGAGAAAAATGCCTGGATTCCTGCGCGAGTTGTGCATTACTCTTTCCTTAAAAGGTAAACCTGTAGATACTAAAAAGACTACCTGAAAGATTTCATAATTGCAACAAGCGAGCGGCTTATAGTAAGGCATTTTAAACATCAAAGTGTAGTGGTTTGGCTACCGAGTTTTTACCCCTAAATCGTCTCGAGAGATAATGATGCTCTCATCAGAGTCCATTTGGGGGACATGTTATACTGTATCCAAATTATGGACGTGCATAATGTAATACACCAGAAAGCAATTGGTGAACCGCTTCATTTAGAGGAGCCAGGATAGTAAGAAAAGGACGATGTATAGCACAAACGTGACGAATGATAAAATACTTGGTCAGGATAAGCTTGCTATCGAAGTTCGGCATAGGCAAGCAGCAGGAGAGCGCGGTGTCTTGACCAATGGCTGCTTTGACCTGTTACACCTGGGGCACGTGTGTTATTTACAGGAGGCACGCGCCTTAGGAGATTTCTTGATCCTGGCTCTCAATAGTGATGAAGGAGTGCGACTTTTAAAGGGATCAGGCAGACCACTAGTGTCTGAAGTTGAACGAGCCAAAATACTTGCTGCTTTCACGTGTATTGATTATGTAACAATATTTAATGAACCAACCGCTGGCCCACTGGTGGCGTTGTTGCAACCATCGATTTACGTCAAAGGCGGCGATTATGCTGGTTCGTACAATAATATTCCAGATGCGAATCGCTTACCTGAAGCAAAGGTGGTGCAGGAATACGGAGGGACTGTGCGTCTCATACCTTATCTACCACATCACTCAACAACTGAGTTAATAGCAGCTATCAAGCGCTTACCTTAATGTCTCTTTCATCGCGTTTATTCGTTTAACTGTGTATGATCCGATAGAATAAACTCATTATCCCAATGGGAGCTTATCTCTAAATATGGCAAAAAAATCTATAGAAAATCAGCCCGAATCTACTGAATCATCGCAAGCTATCGAGGTACTACCCCTGGCAATAGCTGGGATAGTAGAGCAGGATCAAGCTCCTGAGCTGATCCTGGAAGCATCACCTGAACAACCACTTATCAGCGAGCGGCGACACATCGCAAAATCAGCCAGCCTCGTTATGCTTGGCAACCTTGGTAGTAGCATTATGGGCATGGTACGACAAATTGTTGTGGCTGCGCTTGGCGTAAATATAGCTGGCCCGTTTAACTCAGCGCTTCTACCCGCGCAAACCTTCAATGATTTTTTGGTGAATGGCTCAGTGCCAGGTGCTCTCATTCCTACCTTTAATGATTACTCAACGCCCGAAAAACGCCAGGAACTTCGCCGACTAGTCTTTACACTTGTAAATCTCGTCATGATGTTCATGTTCGTTGCAGCCATTATTTTTCTCTTCATTTCACCCTGGTTCGTCGAAAGCGTTCTCGTCCCTGGATACACTGCTGCTCAAAAACAGCTTACTCTGCAATATTCACAAATCATCTTTTTCTCTCTGCTCGCGCTGGGACCTTTCGCCGTTTTGTTAGCCGCATTATATGCGCTCAAAGAGTTCGGCTGGCCCGCGTTTGCTACCATTTCCTATCATGTAGGTATTATCATTGGTGCAATCGTTGGCGGTTTACTTGCTGGACATTACCTTGGGCATCTTGGACTGGCGTTTGGTGTCCTTCTTGGTGCCCTTGGAGAAATAGCCCTACTTATTCCTGGATTGCGCAATCAACATCTACGTTATCAGTTTGTGTTGAACCTGAAACACCCTGCTCTACGACATATCGTTAAGCTCTATATACCGGTGGCTCTTAGTTTCCTTATCAGTATGGGACTCATATTTCTTGATCAACGCCTGGCATCAAAGACCCCTGGCGGTGGTGCAGCGAACTATACAGCGATGCGTTTGGCAACGACACTGATACAGTTTCCGGTTGGATTAGTTGCCGCTGCTCTCTCATTTGCAGTATTGCCAACACTTTCAGAACATGTGAGAGCGGGAAATACTGAACGTTTCAAAGAGACCCTCCTGCTTGGTTTTCGTATAGGCTTGTTATTAATGATTCCTGCGGCGGCAGGCCTTATCGTCCTCCGAGAGCCGATTGTCGCTCTACTCTTCCAGCACCACAATTATTCCCAACAAGACGCCGCGCGCACAGCTATTGCCTTGCAAAACTATGCCTACCAACTGCCTTTCGTAGCCATGGACCAATTATTGATCGCAGCTTTCTATGCTCGTAAAAACACAATTATACCTGTCGTTGTGGGTATGATAAGTATCCTGGGTTACCTTGCTGTCGCTCTGCCTTTCTGGAGCACCATTGGCATGCCTGCGCTTGCTTTTGCTAATACAGTGCAGAACTCACTGCATGCTATAATTCTATTAATATTGTTGAGGATGACTATAGGGCATTTACGTGTACGAGAGATCATTCCTACAGTGCTAAAGATACTTGTTGCAACTGCTACGATGGTCACAATAGCATGGGGTGCGCAGATCATCCTTGGCCATTTTAAAGTGTTCTCGCTTGATAGATTGTTAGGACAATTTTTGACTGTAGCTATTGCAGGTGGATTGGCGGTTTTAGTATATCTTGGCGTAGTCCTCTTGCTGCGAATTGAGGAAATCGGATTGGTCAAAGACGCGGTAATGGCTAAGCTTGGGAGAATGTAGGAACTACACTTCGCTTACTATAATCAAAGGGGAATCTGATCCATGGCGAGCCAGCATATCACCCTCTTACCAGTTGACGTTGCCGACGTCACAATCCTGGTCGATAACTCTCTCGACATTCTCCTACCCAGTGATGAAGTAGCACATCGGGCGCCGATGTACTATGACTGGTCTGATCGTGAGCAACTGATTGCGGAGCACGGTTATTCGTTACTACTGACAGTTGTTCGAGAAGGACGCAGCGAATCAGTTCTCTATGATGCGGGATTAGGACGCAGGACTGTACTTCACAACATGGATGTGCTCGAAGTAAAGGCAACCGATCTGCGAACCATCATCCTTTCTCACGGACATGCTGATCATCATGGCGGACTTGAAGGTATGTTTCAGCGAATTGGTCGACCCAGAATGCTGCTCGTCTTGCACCCTGATGTCTGGCGAGAACGCAGAATTGTCTTTCCTAGCGGCCAGGAAGTAAGTATGCCTCCTCCCAGCCATGCTGATCTTGATCGCGAAGGTGTCGAGATCATCGAGGAACGAAGCCCGACGCTTTTACTTGATGGCATGGTACTGGTGACGGGACAGGTTGATCGCGTAACCGACTTCGAGAAAGGTTTCCCGCTTCAACAAATGCATACCGACCATGGATGGGAACCCGATACATGGGTTTGGGATGATCAGGCCGTTGTGTGTTATGTGAAAGACAAAGGACTTGTCGTGCTTTCAGCTTGCAGCCATGCTGGTGCGATCAATGTGCTGAAACACGCGCAGCACCTGACAGGCATAGACAAAGTGTATGCATTTATTGGAGGCTTCCATCTCAGTGGTGGAATCTTTGAGACCATTATTCCTCGCACCATCGCGGAGTTGGTAGCCATTGGACCCGATATCATCGTGCCCGGACATTGTACCGGTTGGAGAGCTACCTACGAACTCGTCCGCCAATTGCCGGATGTATATGTACAGACGAGTGTAGGAACAAGGCTGCATTTTGGGTGAGTTTGGTCAAGCTGCAGTCTGGTATATATTGCAGATGAACACATGAATTAGGACAACCGTAGTACTCTGTCAAGTTTGATTTGATAGTAAGAAATGTAGGGCATCCCTTGCGGATGCCCGGTCCCCTGCCGATTGAAGCTTGACAGAGGAGTAGGTGCCGATTGATCGTGCACACCGCCGATGTATCGGCCTTTCACGAGCCTTCAAGATATTTCGAAGTATTCGTTAATCCTCATTATATAACTGGCTTACACTCTTGCAAACAAGTCATTCTCACCTTCAACATCAGGGCCGACCCTCGTAGCTGCCAGTTGATAGTACTCGTTGCTGCGCCACTTGCGCTGGACCTCCTCAGGCAACTGGGCCATAGCGTTGTTCGGATCCATCTGCGTGCGGTGCATAGACCACGAATGACCTTTCGTCTCTAGCCAGGGCTCTACATCAAGCCGCACGCTGATGAGTTCGTCAGGAATACCCAACTTTTCGGGATCAAGATTTCTGAAATTACCCTCATAATTTTGCGACTTCATCCATTCACCAATTTGCTGCACAAAACTTCGCGGAAAGGCAGTATAGTAAAGCTTCGAGACCATGTGTGCTGGTCCGTGTTCAGGATATTGTGCGGCATCTGCTGCAGCATAAAATGCGCTGGTCGTATGACGATAAATGGCAATATGATCTGGATGCCCATAGCCTCCGGTTTCGTCGAATGTCGCCATAACCTGAGGGCGAAATTGGCGAATAATTCCTACAAGCTTTCCCACCACTTCTGCTGCACTCGCTTGAGCCAGTGAGTGCGGATCCTGGTTTTCTGGTGTTCCAGCCATTCCAGAGTCTCGATACCCAAGAAACCACAGATTATGCACTCCTAATACTCCAGCGGCTGCGCGCATTTCTGCCTCACGCACCTCGCCCAGGTTTTCTGGAGTTGCCAGTGCAGGATCAGCGATTTCACCAACCTCACCACGTGTGGCACATACAAGCCCCGTTTCAATATCTAATGTGCTATACTTTAGCATTGCGCCACTCATTGTACCCTCATCATCAGGGTGAGCGAAAATACCTAGTAATCGTTTCGTTGACATGGATCATCCTGTTCTTTCTCGTTAACCTTGCAACTCAAGGTACAACGCTACTGTAACACTCACAAGAAATCCTGTCAATTAGATAAAGGTTCAACACTTATCCTTTAGGAATAGAACGAGTATTTGCTGTATGACTCTATCTTTTCTGTGAGAAATGTGGTACATTTTATTTAACTGCTGTCATAACTACTCAGAAGGGAGTGCAGAGGACGAAGCCTTTTACCAGCAGCGAACCGTTGATAATCCACACTGCCCATATTGCTCAGAAGGGAGTGCAGAGGGCGAAGCCCTTTGCCGGGGCGTGGTTTGATTACTCTCACAGGAGACGAAGGTGATTGTAACGGGAGTGCAGAGGGCGAAGCCCTTTGCCGGGGCGTGGGGTGTCCCCACTCTCCTCATCTCTTCCGCCGCAGTCGGCATGATTCGAGTGGCTGAGTAGTTACAATGGGCAATAGAAGGAGGAACTGCACAATGACAAGGGTTGTATTAGATAAAGAGCTTCAAGAACTCGATACCCAGATTGTACGCCTGGGTACGCTTGTAGATGAGGCCCTGGACCTTGCTCTTGAAGCCCTCAAGTCAGATGACCTGGCAAAGGCCGGGATGGTCATAGAAGGCGATACTATTATCGATAGCCTGCGTGCGACCGTTGAAGAACATGCTATACGATTGTTGACTCTACAACAACCACTTGGAGGTCGCGATTTGCGCTTACTGACCTCAGCGCTCTCAATAGCGGGTGACCTCGAACGCACAGGTGATGGCGCTGCTGGCATCGCGCAGATAATCTTGCGCATGGCTCCGCTTCGTAGTAATGCGTCTCAAATTGCTATCGATGGAAATTCAAGCGTGTCCGCGAGCGAGGATGGCCAGTTGACAGAAGCATCAATCTTGAATGGCATGCTCGAGCTTGGGCGCGAGGCAAGACGTGTCTTACAAGGCACAATGGAAGCATTTGCAAATCGTGATGCCAAAGCAGCACGTTACATTTGGGAGGAAGATGATGTAGTAGATGTACGATATCATCTTGTTCGCCATGATTTAATGGCGATGTTGGAAGGTGCACGAGCTATTCCTGCTCTCCAAAATGATGCCCGCATTTTGCAACGTGCGACTTATCTGCTCTGGATCGCACACAAGTTAGAGCGCATGGCCGACCATTGTACGAATATCTGTGAACGTATTGTCTTCATCGTAGAAGGTGAATCTAGCATGAAACTTCCTCAATAGCGAAGCAAAAAGCAGGAGAGCATGTCCTCTCCTGCTTTTTGCTTCGCTACTCTCCCTCTCGATTACCTGCGAACTGTCCTTCTGGCCAACTTGTCATCCTGCCGCCGATTGTCATCCTGAACGAAGTGAAGGATCTCAATCCCTTATCATCTGCTCCCCTGTCCCTTGATCACCTGCCAGAAATAATTTGCCAATTGTACATATCCTGATGGACTTGGATGAAATCCATCTCCACTGATATATTCAGGATGCGCAGTAATCTGACTCCCCTGACTAAACAAATCGACAAGCGCCACTCCATATTTTTTCGCCAATTGAGCAATACCTTTATTCCATCTTTGAATTGCTACAATCATTTGAGATTTCTGCGAGGGTGTCTCATTTGCGAATGCAGGTAATCGTGTCAGGTCAGGCAGATTTGCCATTACTATACGAGCACGGGTACTCATATGTAATTGTTGCAACAGGGAATTCAGGTCATGCAAATAGTTATCATACGTCACGTCACCAATAAAGTCGTTTGCGACAAGCCAGATGGTAATCAGGTTTGGAGAGGTTGTCAACGCCAATGGCAATTCTTGCGAGAGTGCCTCGTGCAATTGAATGCCACTAATGCCGAGGTTAATTAAATGCGATCCTTTCGGTAAATGGGCCGCAACTAAAGGTACATATCCCTGAGATCCGGGTATATTGCTGCCAATGCCAACAGCGTCAGAAGCTCCCAGAGCAACATAGGTCACAGGGTCACCAGGAATAAAGATAGGCGTCGACTGCTTCACTATGTTCTGTTGCACTGGATGTGCATTGCTACTGGTACTCTGAGGTGCGACATATGAACACGCTGTAAGGATGAGAGTGAGAAAGACAAGCATCCAGGAGAAATGAATTGCTCGTAATCTATGAGGCATGTTTATCCTCTTTCAACCATCTCCAATTTGCCAGTCTCAATATCAATCACCAATCCATGCACTGGTATCTTTGGCAAATATGGACTGTTGCGGATAACATTGACCACCTCTTTCACATTCACATGCACATCGTCAAATGCGCCAATCCAACTTTTCGGACCAGCTTTCTCAATCAGTGGTTGAGGGTCTACTCCCAAGGCTTGCATCGAAGCAATCAACACCGTTGGGTCAGTACGTGCCAATCCACATTGTGTATGCCCAATCACTGCAACCTCCCGCACTCCTAACAAGAATATTCCTCCTGCGAGTGAACGTATGAGGTCATTCAAACCACCTTCGCGTTCGGATTCGGAAATGGTTGCACCAGCCGTTCGCACTTCGATGACGTCACCACGCTCCAGGCCAAGTGCTAGCTCGAACATTTGCACAAGTCTACAATCCATGCAGGTCACGACAGCCATACGTTTGCGCGGTGTATGTCCAATAATTGGCAATCTGTTCTCTTGCACAAATTGCTCATTGTAAGCTAGTATCTCATCAATTACCATCGTTAATGCTATCCTCTCGTTATTCCAATCCTATCAGACTGCAATATTCTCCTACTCCCCCTGCACCGCTGAATAACTTGCTATGCCATCGAAGTTATACAGGTTTTCAGTCTTAATAAAGTCAAAACCAGCTTCATCTACACGCTGCAGCAGAGCGATTATCTGCGTGTGACTAATAGTTGCGCCTCTCGGTGCCATGAAGCGACAGCGCCAATGATCGGTACAGAATGTTTCGGGCATACCTTCTGGCCATACTTTCGCACCGCGATTGGTAATCATTGTGAGATCGAGACCCTCACCACTGACATTTTTGAATGTTTCGCCTAATTCGTCGGCAGTACCATCGTGCCAATCCAGGAAAACATCCACACCTACGAGGTCTTTCCGCTCGTTTGGTTGTTCCATAGCAACTGATACAAATTCGTGATGCTGTGGGCCAGTCGTATAATTGACTGCTTTGAGCATATGGGGCTTCTTACCCAGACGTTCAACGACTGCTTCGGCGAACTCTTTTGTTCCTACTTTCTGCTTACTTACACTCTCAACATAGATATCATATGTGTGTATACCATCTTCGAGCGTGCGAAGCCAGGCATTATGCACTAACGTTGCAACATCTGCTTGGTCTATATGTACCAGCATCATCACTGCAGCAAGCAACAGGCCTGATGGATTAGCAATGTTCTGTCCCGCGCGACGAGGAGCAGAGCCGTGAATGGCCTCGAACATTGCGCATCGATCGCCGATGTTTGCTGAACCTGCCAGACCAACGGAACCGGCTACTTGAGCTGCAATGTCAGATAGAATATCACCGTAGAGATTGGGAAGCACTATCACATCGAATGCCTCCGGGGTGTCAGCAAGTTTGGCCGAGCCAATATCGACGATCCACGTCTCGTTTTCTATGTCGGGATAGTCTTCCGCGATCTCATTGAATACTTTGTGGAACAGGCCATCGGTAAGTTTCATGATGTTATCTTTCATGAAACATGTAACTTTTTGGCGATTATGGCTCTTGGCGTACTCGAAAGCGTAGCGCACAATTTTTTCACTGCCAGGTCGACTGATGAGTTTTAAACTCTCGACCATATCGTGAGTTTGACGATACTCAATACCTGTGTAGAGGTCCTCTTCATTCTCACGAATGATTACCACATCCATCGTAGGATGTTTGGTTTCAACAAATGGATAATAGGAGACGCAAGGACGCACATTCGCATACAGGCCAAAGGTTGTGCGCGTTGTGACGTTTAGGCTCTTATAGCCTCCACCTTGTGGAGTAGTGATTGGCGCTTTGAGAAATACCTTTGTGCGGCGCAGCGATTCCCACGCGCTCGGTTCGATGCCCGCATTAATACCGCGCAGGTAAACCCTTTCGCCAACTTCGACCTCTTCGATATCGATACGCGCGCCTGCCGCTTTAATGACGTCAAGGGTGGCTGCCATGATTTCTGGCCCGATGCCGTCCCCGTATGCTACTGTAATGGGTGTGTTTGTTGCCATGAACGTAATCTTCCTGTTTCCTGAAGTGCTAAACTTGTCTCATTTGCTAGGTTTCAGTTTAGCATAGGGAAACTCTCCACACAAGCATTTTTTATCTGTACGTTTGTCCCAAAATCTGCTATAGTTGCTCATAAGTTCAGTTATGTTTTTTTGAAAAATCTGTTTTAAATCGATAAGGTTGCGTGTTGAACGATATAGAACCACCGGCAGAACCCGATGCTGACCTTGAGCAGGTGCAGCAGGATTATCTCGGCATAACTCCCCAACCAGGACAACCTCCTGAAAAAGGTCAACGTGCCTGGGTTGATCGCCCTGAGCAACTACTCCTTGCCGTTGATACCCTTAAAACATCGAATGTTGTTGCCGTTGACGCGGAATTTACTCAGGTACGCAGCGCCTTTCAAACCGGTGTTTCAACTTCCTCTCATCGACTTGCGCTTCTACAATTGGCGATTGACAAACAATGTTTTGTTGTGGATGCTTTGCGCCTGCATGCTTTGTCGCCTCTGGCTGAAGTTGTAGCGGATCCATCAATAATAATCTTATTGCATGGTGCAGGCTCGGATCTGCGTGTAATGGCCGAACGAGGTCTGAATGTTGCCCATTACTTTGATCTCGAAGCAACTTGTCGCTCGGTCTTTGGACAGCATGAATCTTCATTGGCGGCGATGTTACAACGAGCTTTTCAGGTTCGGTTAGATAAGAGTTTGCAACGAACTGATTGGACACGCCGACCACTACCTCCGGCAATGGTGGCCTACGCTGCTCGTGATGCGGAAATGACCCTTGCGCTCTACTACTGGCTGAATGAACATTATTCCTGGGCATTGAAAATCCATGAGAGTACCAATCTACAAGAACCAGTGGCAGCATGGATTGAACCTTTTCTTCGAGGCGCATCGCCTATTCCGGCGGATGTGGTTGTAGCAGAAGCAATTGAGCAAGGTATTATCGTCAATCGAGAACAATTGTTGGTAGATTGTAGTGCTGCCCTCACGACCCTCACCCATCCTATGCGTCGTAACCGCTTGTTGCGTCTGATTGCCGATCTGTCTCTTGTGGAATTATCATCTGATATTGAACCACTTTTATCTGCCCTACCCGCGGAGGTGCGAGCAGGCGCTATTCGCGCTTTAAGCCGTCTGAATGTTGAACATGCTAAAGATCTCATTTGTCCTTTATTACATGACCCTGTGCAAGATGTGCATAAGGCGGCGCAAACAGGTCTGCGTACCTATATAAATAAATTGCCACACGATAATTTGGTTACACGTGTCAAGTCTGCTGATGGAACGCGCAGTTGGACTGTTGGTGACTCAAACGAGACAGCCTCTGCCGGTGAAAGTGATTGGAAAGCGCGTCTGCGATCAATTATTAGCGAGTAAGAAACCTCCTCGGCAATCTCGTGCCCACCCAGACAAGAAACAGGAGCATCGATACAATACCGATACGTCTCAAGCGATTTACCCACTGCTGCTCTAATAACAGGTCGTTATCACCTAATCCAAGCTGCCGCACAATAGTATGCAGAAATGAGGATTTTTCAGGAAAAGTCGAGATTGCCATATGACCGTTATGTATGTGTGAAACTTCTAATTGGGTTACATTATCTTCCGAAGCATTCTGATACGTGTAACTGACGGTGCGCAAATGGTCTGCTATCGCGGTAAAAAAATGTTGTATTAGTACTTTGATTGTGCCTTTGACAAGAGGACTGGGAAGCTGTGCGTTGGTCCTGGAAAAATGTAGGGAGCCTTGGTATGCAACCACCGTATTTTCGCCTTGCGCCGTCAATGTTATATTCCACTCGGCATGAAATGTGCCTGGGATTCCCTCACCCTCGGCTCTCATGTGATATGAGTAAGGGTACTCCAGCTTAGTAGCAACAGCATTCCCAGAATACGAACCTCTCAATGACGCGTGTTTTATATGCAAAGTAAAAGCATATGTATCTTCTCCTGTCCGCTCCAATCGTTCAATTCCTTGAATAGTGCGGTGTAGCGTTTGTATATCCATCAAAAGTGTCCACACTACTTCTGGTGAAGCCTGAAACGTATACGTTCCATTAATATTCATATCTTTATCTATCCTTTGTGGTCAATATGATGTTTTCTGCACCATTATAGGAGAGCTAGAGCTAGCTGGCAATGGGGGTATTCAAAACCTTGCGTTCATTTCTCACACGGTGTATACTAAGCCCCGTATCATTGAGACAAGTGGAAGAACTGGCACCCACAATGGGTATCTACATTTTCAGATCTATAAAGTTGGCGTGAAAATGTAGAGGCGACAATCACGGTCGTCCTGTCTGCTTCCCCTATGAGGAGCATATGTAAAATGAAAGTAATACTATTACAAGATGTTGAGGGCCTGGGAAAGGTCGGTGATTTAAAAGATGTAGCCAATGGCTATGCCCGAAATTTTCTCTTGCCCAAAAAAATGGCTGCTGGCGCAACACCACAACTACTAGCAAATTATAAGCAACGCATAGCTGCTGAGCAACGCAAGATTGAGAAACAAACTGAGCAGAATCGGCAACAAGCAGACCGCCTGGGTCAAATTAGCCTCACATTCAAAGCACGTGTCGGTGGGCAAGGAAGACTCTATGGGTCAATCACTAGCCAGGATATTGCTGCAGCTCTCCGTGAAAGTGAAGGCATTGCAATTGATCGGCGTATGATCGATCTACCTGATCCAATTCGTGCGTTAGGCACCTATCAGGTGCCGGTAAAGCTTGCGCAGAAGCTTGCACCGCAAATCACAGTCAACGTTGTCGACGAATCAGACAGCGGAAATACCGAAACCACAATTGAAAGCGCAGAAGCCGAAGGCGCTGCTGCTGAGTAAATGAGCAGGGTGGTAGCTCGCATCCCGGTTAAAAAACCGCCCTTCTCTATGGGAATGCTATGTCACGTTGGCTCTATTATCTACTCGGCCTGGCGGTAATTGCTCCCCTCATCGATCTAATTTGGGGACCTCAGCAAGTAACCGCCATTTTTATTTTTTCAGCAATTGGCCTGATTCCTCTTGCCGCGCTGATTGGCCGTGCAACTGAGGATCTGGAGTTTCATGTTGGCCCAATTGCTGGAGGTCTCCTCAATGCAAGCTTTGGTAATGCTCCCGAAATAATCATTAGCATCTTTGCTATTCAGCATGGTCTGATTACCGTTGTGAAAGCTTCTATTACCGGTTCAATTATTAGCAATTCTTTGCTCGTTCTGGGTAGTTCTCTGGCTATTGGGGGATGGCGCTGGGGGAAGCAGTACTTCAGCGCGCGTGATGCGGGACAATATTCTACGATGATGGTCCTGGCAGTAGCTGGTTTGCTCATCCCTTCTACCAGTTCACTTGTTGTGAAAGACTCAGGACATATTCAAATAATCAGCATCGCTATTGCTATTATTATGCTTTTTATCTATGCTATGTATCTCGCCTTGCACGTGTTCCATATTCGTTCTGAACGTCGTCATCTCAAGGAGCAGGAGAAGACAACTGGCGATGAACTGCCCGAAGTCGAAGCGCTCAAAGTCGAAGAGCAAAATCCTCCTAAACTTTGGTGGGCCGTAATTTTACTTATGATAGCTACCATCGGTACTGCTATTAACAGCGAATTGCTCGTTGGCGCCATCGAACCTGTTACCAAACAATTTGGCTGGTCACAGGTCTTTATCGGGCTGGTCATTATCCCAATTGTAGGTAATGCTACAGAACACTCCAGTGCGCTAACCATTGCACTCAAAGACCGTGTAGACTTGAGTTTGGCGATTACGGCTGGCTCTTCAATCCAGGTTGCTACCTTTGTAGCGCCAGTGCTCGTCTTAGTCAGTCTTTTCTATCCAACTCGACTGAATCTCGTTTTCCAACCTCTAGAACTAGCTATATTAGGATTGGCGACTATTCTTTTCCCACTTGTGAGTCTGGACGGAGAATCTACCTGGTTGGAGGGGCTACAACTTGTGGCAGTCTACTTAATGGCCTGTATCGTCTTCTTTTTTGTCCCCGGGTAATAATAATCCAACCATCCGTTCCGCTTTGTCACACTTCAACCAAAGGAGCACCACTACATCGAGTAGTAGGTGCCGATTTATCGCGCACACCGCCGATTCATAGGCCCAATACGCATCAGCCTAAGGGAAGCCTAACGATAACCGTAGGGGCGAGGGAGGATGATGTGGGATTGGGTGGGCCTTTATGGTCGCCCGTGGGTGGGGATGTGGCCCAAGCATTGATGAGCCGATGTCCTTAGGCGACCCACAGCGGGCGACCATAAAGACCCACCTCCCATCCACCCAACCACTCTCGCCCCTACGGAATCCTCGATTGGGCTTTAGGTTGATGCCTATTACCGCCGCATCATTGACCCCAATACGCATCCTCCCTGTCATCCTGAGCGCAGCGAAGGATCTACCTCGATGGAACTTCTTACTATTAGCACGAAAACGTTAAAGCACACCATATGTATGCTCATCCAGGCGCGCTATGGCGCGGGGTATCTTCGGCAATAGATCGCTCGCCAACAGACCTGCATGTCCTATCTCAGCGCTAACCAATTCTGAGGCAGCTGTGTGCAGGTAGACGGCGGCACCTGCTGCATCGAATGAACTAACATGCTGTGCCAGCAAACCTACGACCAATCCAGCCAGCACATCACCAGTACCAGCCGTGGCCAATGCAGGATTTGCTAACCAGTTGATACGTGTGTGGCCATCAGGCTCTGCAATAATTGTGCAGGCACCTTTTAGCACTAGCGTGACCTGCCATTCCATTGCCTTACTACGCGCTAGGTCCAGGCGATCTATATTGCCTCCAGATACTTTTAGCCCATTGCATAGACGTCCCATTTCACCTGGATGTGGTGTAATAACTGTATCTGCTGGAAGTAACGTCCACCAGCGTTCCAGTGCCGAGAGATTGTTTAGTCCATCAGCATCAATAACCAGGCGAGGCCGTTGTTCATCTGGCATGGCACGTAATTGCTCTAAAATCTGCAGGATAACCTCACGAATAGAGGCACCTTGACCCAGTCCAGGCCCTAGGAGTAAGGAACGATAACCTCCCAGATGATTCAGCAATGCGCTCGATCGTTCAAAACTTTCAGCGTTTTCATCCGGAAGAAGTACAAACGTCGCTTCATGAAACGCACTGGCGTAGATGGGATGCATCTTCTTGGTGACTGCAAGTGTTACCAGACCCGCGCCAACTCGTCCTGCTCCACTGCCTGCTAGAAATGCTGAGCCGGGATAAGCAGGCGAGCCACACAGCAACATGACCTTACCAAAAGTTCCCTTGTTACTATCAAGTGGTCGCTTTGGTAGTATTTTCTTTACTAGCGCGCCTGTCAACATTTCTGAGTGTAAATGCTCTTCTAATTCAGCAGGCAGGCCGATACCGCCTACATATAAATTGCCTATATACTCTCGTCCAGGAAAGAAGAAGAAGCCCTGTTTAGGGCAAGCAAGGGTAATGGTTATATCGGCAGGGATTGTGCCAGGATCGACTTCTCCTGTATCAGCGTTCATGCCGGTTGGGAGATCAATTGCTACCACTCGTAGAGAGTCACGTTTTTCTCGTTCCTGGCGTACACGGCCCAACAAGCTGCGCATGCTTTCAGGCAGTGGGCGTGAAACTCCAGTGCCCAGTAGCGCATCCAGCACATAGTTGGCACGCTGAATTTTCTCTTCTAACTTCTCTTGCGTATCCTTCTCAGGAACATCCTCGCCACCGATTGTAAGTCGCTGCTCCTTCCATCGATACAAGCTGACCAGTCCTCCCCACTTTTCCAGATAACGTCCCATAACCAGGCCATCTCCACCATTGTTACCAGGCCCAACCAATATCAAAAACTCAAGTTCAGCCACTGATCGTATGCGATTGATATGTGCCACCAGAATATCAGCAGCGCTCTTACCCGCGTTCTCCATCAATATATGAGAAGTAAGTCCATATTCATGGTCGGCCCTTGTTTCCAGTTCGCGCATTTCGGCAACAGTTACGATATGCATAGATGTCAAACCTCTCCCTTATACCCTCCATAAACTGCATGGCCCGCTTGCAGCCAGAAGCAATCCACAAAGCTGAAGCCCGCCTCTAGTAACCACCGTAATTGATCGCTGAGGCAGGAAGGATGATCATTAGTATCAACGGAATGATAGTCGTGGAGAAAATAATTCCACTTCAGTTGCTGGAACTGCTCGAACCCACTCAAATCTCCTCGCATAATCAGGCTCTGTTTGCGTACGATATCATTATATTGTTGCGCAAAAAGATCGGCAATCTGCTGGGTTGCGGGTCTGATGATATCTGCTACCAGCAAAGCCCCGCTTGATTCAAGATGATCTGCTATCTCTTGGAAAAGTTGTTGCTTCTCGTCATCAAAGAGATGGTGGATGCTAAGTGAGGATACTACACAGCGCAAAGGACCTGGTAAGGTGGCACGCCACTTCTGTTCGGCTAATTCGAACGGTCGAATCTCTAGCCGATCACCAAACTGTGTCAAATGCTCTCGCATATGTTGACGCATCACTGCTGAACCGTCGAAAGCAATATAATGACACGCGTGAAATCGCTCCAGTATCGCTTGCGCTAAAGTGCCCTCCCCAGAAGCTAATTCCACGATCGTAAATTGCTCATCAGCTCGCGCTGGGATTAAATCAAGCAGAGCTGTCATCTGCTCAGCACGACCTGGGACAAAAATCTCTCCCAGATCTATAAAAATCTCCGAATCTCCCTCGCTCCACTGATTACTTGTTTCATTCACGTCGAATGCTCCTTTCGTTTTCCCTGTCTATTATAATATCCATGGAAAGGCACTTTCAAATCCTTCAACATGTATCATGGTGAAACACAATGCAAAATTGTAGGGGCGCAATTGATTTGAAGGTGTGTAAGGTTTTTGTGCGCCCGCAGGTGCACAAAAACCTTACACACCTTCAAGAACCTGGCTCGCAAGCGAGCCAGGCCAGGTGAAGAAGCACCTTGTGAGAAGTCCTGCTCATCTCAAATTACAAGATGATGTCTACTACAAAGATGATGTATAATCTTGAAGTGACGCTGGTAACTATTGGCTGGAAACTATTGAAAGGAAAAGGTCATGGGTAAAAGACTTGACGGTCAAACTGCAATTGTCACTGGAGCGGGACGTGGTATAGGTCGAGCTATTGCCAGGGAACTGGCGGCAACAGGTGCCAATATCGTCATCAATTACAGCACGAGTGCAGATGCTGCCAGTGAGTTGGCAGATGAGATCAGGGAAATTGGGCCACAAGCTCTGGTCGTTCATGCTGACGTCACCGATTATGATCAGGTGACTGAAATGGTAAAACGGACCATTGAGACATTTGGGCAGATTGATATTTTGGTGAACAACGCGGGCATTACTCGTGATAAAACACTCAAAAATATGTCAAAACAACACTGGGACGATGTCATCCATGTCAATCTTGCCGGTCTCTTTAACTGCACACAGCAAGTACTCCCTTTCATGCTAGAACGTAAATCTGGCAGGATCGTAAACATAAGTTCATTTGTCGCGTTGGCCGGGAATATTGGGCAATCAAACTATGCCACCACCAAAGCGGGTATTATTGGCTTTACGAAATCAGTCGCCCTCGAAGTCTCCCGCCATGGCATCACTGTGAACGCTGTTTGTCCCGGCTTCACAGAAACTGACATGCTGTTGGAAGTACCAGAGAAAATTCGCCAGCGTATCCTCGAAAAAATTCCCATGGGTCGCTTTGGTCAACCTGAAGAAATTGCTTCGTGTGTTCGCTATATCGTCACAGAAGGTGACTACATGACGGCACAGGCGATCAGCATCAATGGTGGGGTATACGTTTAAAGTGCAGTATCAGTAATGAGAAAACTCGCACTCAAAATAACACCACAACGCAGTACCCAGTATGCCAATATGACTGAAAAGCTGGCGGAGCCAGAACTGCTTGCAAGCCCACTAGGAGTGGCTATTACACAAATCGAGCCTGTTACATTTGCTGGACAGGCTTATCTGTTTGTGTCCCTCGATAACGAAAGCGCGTCTTCACAATGCCTGGAGCTAGAGGAAATTCTCCCTCGTTTGGGCGCTACCAGTGAGGCATATGAGTTTTTCGAGCGTATCGGGGATGTAGAGGGGCCGTTCTTACGTCCGCTTGAAACAATGTTTGATCCTTTTCTCCCACTAGAAATGGCAGAGATTCGCCGCTATAAGGGGAAGACAAACGAAGTTTTTACAAGAGTGTTACTCAACATCGCTATTTTTGCAGGTGCTTTCACTAACCAGTTTACCGGGCGGCTGAGAATACTCGACCCGCTCGCAGGTGGAGGTACGACACTGTTTCTAGCTCTCTCAGATGGCTATGATGCTTTTGGCATAGAACAGCAGAAGCAAGATGTCGATACTACCATTGTCTTTCTTCGACAGTATTTAAATAGCATCCATATGCCATATAAAGAATTGGATGAGCGCGGCCGCCGGACAGGTCGTCGCTATCAGTTCGAAATCGGGCGTAAGGGTGCAACACGTAGGCTTGTGCTGGCTCATGGAGATACCTGTGATGCCAATCTACACATGCAAGAAATTCCAGGAGGTCCGCATATGCATGCTATTGTTGGTGATTTGCCTTATGGCATTCAGCATTTCGCTGAAATTGCGGGAATGTTAAGTAAAGCGTTGCCGGTTTGGGAACGCATACTCCTTCCAGGAGGAACAATAGCATTGGCCTGGAATGCCACACGTATAGAGCGTACAACCATGATAGATTTGGTAGAGCAACAGACGCAACTACAAATTCGAAATGATCCACCGTACACACAGTTTGTGCATACGGTGGATCGTGTCATCAAAAAGCGCGATATTCTGCTTGCAGTCAAGTCTTAGCCCAATAGTTCCTTTACCATAACAGCTGCTCCAATCGAACTGCCTGCATTGTTTGCGGCGTAAAGAACCACGATCCCTTCCTGTTTCCCACCTTTAAAAGTAGAGTTATACGCTACATTCGTTGAAAAGGTGGTTTTTCCATTACCAGTTGCTCCTGTGACATTGGCATGGCCGATAGAAGTATATAAATGATCCAGTATGTCAACCGTGCCGATTACTCCCTCAAAAGCATTGCCTGTTCCAGTCACATTCACCGGACTTGCGAGAATGTCACGGCTCTGTGGTGTAATAATAGACATCCCATCAGCCGTGACTGACACGGCTTCCCAGATGCCTCCATTAGTATTCCCCTCGAGACGTTGAAGCGAAACTTTGATTGTATTTCCATCCGGCACTGGGTTTTTCACTGTCACTACTGCATCACTATCGTTGGAGCCACCTCCACTTACGACAACCGTTGGAGCATCACCAGACCAGTTGAGTAACTGTTTGTCTGCAGCCATATGATTGGCAACCTGTGCCGCGTTGAGTTTCCAGGGATCATGTCCTTGATTAACTTGTGCCTGGTCATTTTCGGCCTGGTAACGGGTCAGGTCGGGAAATATGCCAGGGAAAGATACCGGAACCAGTGTTCCCGCCCCATCAGACCATTTATACTCGCGAAAGAGATCCCGCGTCATCATTGTATCGCTTTTTCCAGCGTTTATACTTGAATTTTGATCTACCTCAGCCGTTAGAACAGTGTTGTAGACGCTGATCTTAGCATTGCCCTTATAAAGGTTTTGCAGCCTGAATAGTTGCGATGGGCTGGGGCTGGTAATATCGTTATAAACGTAGACATCCAGAATCTGACCAGTACCATGATAACGTACTGTTACCAACGCCTGTAATGTTGTACTACCGGTGAGGTTCCCACACATTACATTTTCTACTTGTGTAACACCGTTTTGCGTTGGAATAATAGCGTCCCAATGGGAAGGCGCTTTTACCGCATCGGGGCAAGGTCGAGGACCTAGACCTATACCTGGAGATGGAGCAGCAGTTGTTTGATTGTCTGAACTTCCCCTCGATAATGTGGCTTGCGTTGTTGGGGTAGAGGAACTACCATTGTTGCCACTCCCGCCACATGATGTGAGCGTAAGCGCTAGTATGAAGACAAAGAAAACAGAAATCACAAGTGATTTGGAGCGCTGTAATACTGCTCCGTACATGCTTGTACTTGAGGATATAGAAGGAGGAATGCCTTTGGAGATTGGCAATATAGGAGTGTGCGTCATAGGGAGTTCTGAGCGCATAGATTCCAACCAACCTCCCTTGTCAGTGTAGGATTTCGTTATTCTCTTTTGCGAATGAACCAGGACTGCCTGTGATCTCTTGATTTAAGATAACTGCTAGCCAATATCTTTTTATTTGATCAAGGAACTGAGTAAGGAAACAACGGCAAAGAGAACAACGAACACGATAGTAAGGTTGAAAATCAATTTCTCTACACCGCGCCGCGTCTTAAACACTGTTCCAGCGCTGCTGCCGCCGAAAACGCTCCCGAGACCCGCACCACGTGCCTGAAGCAGGATAAAAACGATTACCGCTATACTGAGAATAATTTGTATTACCCGGATTGCTGGTAGCCACAATTGCGACAAATTCTTCCTCGCTTTCATATTTCACTCCTGATGGGGAGCAAGTTCATCAAATGATTTTGCTAAGCATATTTTTACAGATTTTTGTCTACTCTTACAAGCAGCGATTATATCATACCTTATCGACACTTTACAACGATTTTGTACATAATATGTCACTAGCTATGAGCTTTTTCATGGCATGTGGGGCATAGTACTACAAAATTTTTTGCGTTATAGCGGTTGAGCACACTAGGGGAAAAGTAAACAGTATGCAGTTGCAGTGCCTCGCACCATTCCCCACATTTAGGACAAATGCCATTAGCTTCTTCGCTCAGTGATTGTTTCAAAGATTGCATTTTTGTCACATGCACAATATCCAGACTCACATGAAAAATCAAACCTGCGAGAATCAACATGAGAAATCGTGAGCGAGTGCGAAGTGCAATCAATAACAGTATGCCCAGTACTAACGGGTGATGTAACAGCCTTGCTTCTTTTCGTTGAGGAGGATCTGCCTGCCCAAAGTACTTGACAGCCGCTCGTAAACTAGGCGTACGAAATGTTACAGCATGCCACATATAATGATCTACATCGATCAATACACTTGATGTTAGTGGGATTAACACATCTTTTCCGAGCCATGGAAGTGCCATCGTTGCGGCTAAAGTCGATAATTTTATGTGTTCCTGAACTCGCATTTCTTCACTTTCTAGCGGTTGAGCAATTAGAAGCATAGAGTACTCCTTTCCTTGCTCATCCCGAACTTACTTGAAAATGCTAAAGAACCTAAAACAGTTGCATTTAGCGTTTTGCTTGTGTAGGAGGTGTTTTTAAATTGCCCAGCCAGAAGACTGTCCCAGGCAATGTGAGTATAAACTGTACTGAAGATACCGTCAATAAGCCCTGGGTCTTATTTCTATAACCCCTTTCGCAAATTTATAACCGTTTCTTAACCCGAACACCATTCATACCCTTACGTCTCAATGGTATCCTTCCCCTGAATCCGGTGAGAGAGTGAAAACTTACTGACTGAGAAACAAAGACATTGATGTATGAATAAGCAGCAGATACTAAAGGTATATATTCATGATACGGTGGGAACTTGTGAGCGATGGTATCCGAAAGATACTATGCATGAGGTAGAGGTAGCGGTTGAGCAAATCTATCCTGGGTCTGCATGTGGTAAAGGAGATGCCTTTAATGGCAACAAATATTGTGAATGACATAGCGTTGGAACAACTTCAAGAGTCTATAGTAGAGTCAGAGGAAGATATCGGTTGTAGCATTGGTATCATGGCCTATAACGAAGAAGCGAATATTGCTCGTACCCTTCAGTCCGTTCTTGAGCAAACAGGTCCGACAGTCTGTATTGAAGAGGTGATTGTTGTTGCTAGTGGGTGTACTGATCGTACCGTTCCTATCGTATCTGAGATGGCACTGAAAGAGCCGCGTATACGCCTGTGTGTACAGGAGAAACGAGAAGGCAAAGCCTCAGCGATTAACCTGTTTCTCAAGAAAGCTACCAGCCTTGTTGTTGTACTGATCGGCGCTGATGTCATTCCAGAAGCCTTCGCTATTGAAAATCTATGTGCACCCTTTAAAGATCCTAAAATCGGTATGGTCGGAGGTCGACCTGTGCCTGTCAACGATTCGAACACCTTCATGGGGCATGCAGTGCATCTCCTCTGGCGTTTGCATGATCGTGTAGCCCGAATACATCCTAAGTTAGGTGAAGTGATCGCGTTTCGCAATCTCATTTCTGGCATTCCAACCGATAGCGCCGTTGACGAAATCTCTATCCAGGCAATGATATCTCAACTTGGCTTTCAACTCATCTATACACCGGACTGTGTCGTCTATAACAAAGGTCCTGTCACAGTTCGTGACTTTCTCAAGCAGCGCCGACGTATTTATGCTGGTCACCTGAAGGTACTTCAGCAACAGAACTATGAAGCTACAACAATGAAGGTCACTCCTATTGCACGCCAACTTATTGCCTGTCGTCACTTTGCCCTAAGTAATCCTAAGCAGATAATTTGGACTGCTGGAGCCATATTCCTTGAAGGCTATGCGCGTGTGCAAGGATATCTCGATTATCGAAGCAAGCGCGAGCATCACATCTGGCAAGCCGTAGCCTCGACAAAAGATTTGGAAGCAGGACAACGCAAAGTTCGGCGCATTTGCAATGCTCAAAGCGTTATCGTCTTTCGCTTTATCATCGAAGGAGCAAAACATAACGACATCAATCGTGAGCGCGAAGAGCACGAAGCAACTGAAGCAGCACGAAAATTGTTGCCCTTACTACGTTCTAAGGTTCGCAAAGAAGACAATCTCTCAATCAATGGCCCTGGCGTAATGACAGCCGTTATTCGTGCTGAGCAGCAAGGTGCCGAAATAGTGGCTCTACGTATCAAGACAGCAGTTGAGTCGTCAAAGGTTCGTGTTGGAACTCGTGGACGTGAAGTCAAGGTCACAATTGCATATAGTTCTCTTACCTTTGCATCTAAAGAGCCCAATGGCAATATGATCGTAAGTGGCCCTTTGGTTGATGAACAGATGGTTGCCTCAATCGAGGCCAATACTCAAAAGTAAATGAACTTCTTTTCTTTGTAAACTAATAAGGCTATCCCCTTGTAGAACACTTTTCCCTGTGGTACAATTGAATTTGGGCGAGGACAGCAGTCCCCGCCCGAACTTATGAGAGAAGCGAATAAATAACACATGGAAATATCCTGGCTTGGCCACTCTTGCTTTCAATTGCGTGGCAAGAATGTTACCTTGATTACTGACCCTTTCTCTCCTCAGCTTGGCCACTCGCTGGGCAAGATAAGTGCCCCCATCGTCACTATCAGCCACAATCATCCCGGACATAACTTTGCAGGTGGTGTAGATGGTGAACCACGAATAGTTCGTGGTCCTGGCGAATATGAGATCAGCGATGTTTTGATCACTGGCGTTGCTTCTTATCACGACAATAAACATGGTCAGGAACTAGGTCGTAATACAATTTATATCATCCATATTGATGATCTCATCATCTGTCACCTTGGAGACCTTGGACATATTTTGCAGGAAGAGCAGCTAGAAGAAGTTGCTGATGCAGATATGTTATTGGTACCAATTGGAGGACAGCATACAATTAACGCGGCACAAGCTGCTGAAGTCATCAGCCAGGTAGAACCTCATATTGTTATTCCTATGCATTATAGTCCTCCGATAGGCGATGTCCCCAATCCTCTCGATAAATTTTGTCGTGAGATGGGCATCGAGGCTATAAATCCACAACCAAAATTGTCAATTACCCGTAGTGCATTACCTGCCGAAACTCAGGTTGTCATCTTATCAATTCGTAGCTAATCACTCAACAAAATTTTTAGTACCATGCTTGATATGTATTGCGTATATTTTTTTGATGTTCAATGCGCTTCTATGGCAGAGAGCAACTGCTGTAGCGGGTATTCTCTGTGAATACCCTGTCTAATCTTGGAGGATCCAATGTCAAAGTTCATTTTTGTCACAGGTGGCGTGGCATCATCGGTGGGAAAGGGTATAACAGTAGCTTCACTGGGCCGATTGCTTAAGAATCGCGGGATCTCCGTCTCTCTCATGAAATTAGACCCATATATCAATGTCGATCCTGGCACAATGTCGCCATATCAGCATGGCGAAGTTTTTGTTACAGATGATGGCGCAGAAACTGATCTTGATCTCGGCCATTATGAACGTTTTACTGACGAACCAGCCAACCAGGCCAATAATGTTACCACAGGACAGGTATATGCCTCTGTCATTGGCAAGGAACGCAGAGGAGAATATTTGGGTGGAACCATCCAGGTAATCCCTCACATCACCAATGAAATTAAAGATCGTATACATAATGTTGCTCGTCGTTCTGACGCTGATGTGGTTATCATAGAGGTAGGAGGCACGGTTGGTGATATCGAGGGCGAGCCATTTTTAGAAGCTATTCGCCAGATGCGCAAAGATGTGGGACGTCGCGATGTTCTCTATCTGCACGTTACTCTTTTACCCTATCTCATGGCAACAAAAGAGCTAAAAACAAAGCCTACTCAACATAGCGTCAAAGAATTGCTGCGCGTCGGTATTCAACCTGATGTCATTCTTTGTCGTTCAGATTACCCACTGAGTGATGAATTGCGCGATAAAATAGCGCTCTTCTGCAATATCGAAGAACGAGCTGTTGTTCCTTTGCTCACGACTGATACAATCTATGAGGTACCGCTCATTCTCGAAGAAGCGGGGCTGGGTCAATTTCTGGTTCAAGAACTAAGCTTGCCAGAGTATGAACCAGTGATGCAAGAGTGGCGTGAACTGGTTGCGACCATTAAACGCCCTCGACCTGAATTAACTATTGGTCTGGTCGGTAAATATGTTGAATTGCACGATGCGTATCTTTCAGTAGTAGAATCCCTGCGCCATGCTGGCTGGTATCATGATGTGGATATTCGTGTAAAATGGATCAACTCAGAAGCGCTTGAGAACATGGGTGAAAGATATACAGAGGTGTTAGAAGATGTAGCTGGTATTGTTGTGCCAGGCGGCTTTGGTCATCGTGGCATAGAAGGAAAAATCAAAGCTGCAAGTTTCGCTCGCCGAATGCGCATTCCATACCTCGGCCTATGCCTGGGTATGCAAGTCGCTGTCATTGAGTTCGCGCGCAATGTGCTGGGTCTGGCCGAAGCCAATAGTACAGAATTTGATCCCCAGACTCCTAATCCTGTGATCGATCTGATGACTACCCAGCGTCAAGTTGCAGACAAAGGTGGCACAATGCGTCTGGGTAACTGGGTGTGTTGCCTGACACCTGGCTCAAAAGCCTATCAGGCATATGGAGAAGCAATAGTTTTTGAGCGACATCGCCATCGCTACGAGTTCAATAATGAGTATCGCAAACGAATGGAAGCGAATGGCATTATCATTAGCGGGCGTTCAGCTGATAATACTCTGGTTGAAGTCATTGAACTGGCAGACCACCCCTGGTTCGTCGCTTCGCAGTTTCATCCCGAGTTCAAAAGCCGTCCTACTCGTCCACACCCGCTTTTCCGTGAATTCGTTGGTACAAGTCTGATGTTTGTGGAAGAGAAGCAGCACCAGGCATTCGAGGCATTTGAACGGGAGGCAGTCGGAGCGCAGTTTGTTACACCTGAGTTACCAGATTCCCGTATTGAGATGTAGCCATGCTTTACCTTAGCCAATTGCTTGGTGCGCCTGTGGAAGATCTCCAAGGAGAACGCATAGGGAAAATTATAGATGTCGAAGAGACGCGATCAATTTCGTCCCTCTCTGCGTCCGCATCGGCAGCTATTTCGGCGTCTAATACTGCTTCACTGCCCATTCTCGTCATTGAAGGACATTCTGAACATACCTGGTATGTGCCAGTAGAAGATGTTGAATGGCACGAAGACATCTTACGCCTGCGTGTGCCAACTCAACATCTTTCAACGCAACCCGTTACATCAACAGCAGGCGATCAGTTGATCGTAGCCATCAGCCTTGCGCAGGATGTGCTGGATAAACAGGTTATCGATATTGTCCGTAAAAAAGCTGTACGTGTCAATGATGTATGTCTACGTGATGATTGGCATATTCTAGGAATTGACAGTAGTACCCTTGGGCTGGTTCGACGCCTTGCTCCAAATTGGTTACTTGGCACTCGCAGAGGTTCGATCAATCGATCCCAGCGGCCTCCAACTAATCTTATTCTCTGGGAAAATATTGAACTCATTAGCTCGCATCAACCCGACCTCTTTGAAGTTCCTGAAAACGATCAGCATGAAAAGGAATCTTATGCTGATGTAACCGAGGATGTTCCGCTCAATATGCCAAAACCTATTCAAAGTGGCCAACTCGCGGAACTCCATCCTGCGGATATCGCTGATATTGTGCATCAACTGACTCCTTCCCAGGGAGCACGGCTGCTCGAAGGACTGGACATTGAAACTGCGGCTGATACCCTCGAAGAAATTGATACCGAACGCCAGAGCCACATTCTCGAGAACATTAACGCAGGTCGTGCGGCTGATATCCTTGATGCCATGGGACCGGATGAAGCTGCAGACCTTCTTGCAAGGTTACCCGAGGAGTATGCAGATAAGCTTCTTCACTTAATGCAACCTGAAGAGTCTGAGGATGTACAAGAATTGTTGACATATGAAGAAGACTCTGCTGGTGGCATCATGACCACAGATTACATCGTCGTTAATGCAACAAAGAGCGTTGCGGAAGCGTTAGAGGCTGTTCGTGTCAGTATTAGCGAGCAAGATATGCGGCCCACGTACGTCTATTGTGTCACCGATGATTTACAAGATGAAAGTAAACTTCTTGGTGTCGTCTCACTTTGGCAACTATTACTAGCTCCTCCTACACAACCCTTGCAAGAATTCATGGAAACCGATTTGATTACAGTACAACCGGACACCGAGCCTCGAATGGTTGCGGAGATCATGGCGAAATACAACTTATTGGCTGTGCCAGTTGTTAATGTAGAAGGAATACTCGAGGGTGTTGTCACTGTCGATGATGCCCTGGATATATTATTGCCAAACGAGCGACGCCGTAAACCCACAAGAATGTACTGATCTGATAAGTCTTGTTCTCGCCTCGATTACGCTTACTTTTGATAAAAAGCGTCACTGCTTATTGCTAATTCAGCGATCCTGTAGCACGAACTGAATCAAGCGCTTCCAGCACTTTCATTATATCCTGGCATACATCTTCCAAAACAGTCGGCAGCCAATCTTCAGGGCGTGGATTATCGGCTACAATCTCATCGATCTCTTCATCATCATCAATAGCTCTATAGCGTCGTTGTGCTAAACGACTAGTACGAAAATGAAGTGCATCATTCAATCCACGCATTCCTTGAGGATGCCAAATCGGTAACTCTACTCTTTGCTGTAAAGTTAGTGTCTCTGGTTGTAGACGATTCTCGTGTAATGTCAATGTAACTCCTGGACGAGTTTCGATTGCTCTACTACTCTGCTCGCTAGCTCGTAGTTTCAGTGTTTGTATGAGTGAAAGTATCTCTGTATCGTACACAGTAGACCCGTTCATAGTTAGAGGTGATGAATATGCTAGATCGAGCACTAATGGTGGGATATCGCTCGTGAGCAGGTGTGGACAGTGCACTTCCGGTTCGTGAAAGAAGTCACATACACCGATTGGACCTTCTAATGAAAGTACTGTATCGAGTGTGCTCCATGTAAAAGAAAGAGTACAAGAACTTTGTGTTTCAGCCTCCTCGCAACTTCCCATATGACAGGTACAAGCAAATTCTCGCTCGAGCGACCGCGCGTTGACCCAGTATTCGGGGTGGGTAACAATCTCAAAACTGCTAGCCGCCTTTAGGAAGTTCCCGGTCATATCTTCATATGTTAACATCAATTTACTCCTCGCCGTCCATCTTCAAATAGACAATTTGATGGCTTTCCAGCTACGGCGTGCTCTTATATTACTAATGGGAGCACAAGGTGTCAATATAAAAAGTCTCTTCCTTGCATTTTCATAGTGAGGAGGAGACTTTTCTTGCGTCTATTGATCTCTGCTTATCAAAGCATCGGACGGATTGAACGAATTGTATAGTTTGTCACCCCACCAGGAGTTGCTACACTAACCGAATCTCCCTCCTGATGCCCCATCAGTGCTTTGCCTACCGGAGATTGATCAGAGATCAAGCCTGATTTTGGATCAGCTTCATATGTTTCAACAATCTTGAAAGTGCGTGACGACCCGGATTCACTCTCGACATCTACTTGCGTCCCGATACGGACAACAAGAGGTCCTACGATTTCGTCATGCATGTCAGATGTCATTATCTCAGCAACCGCGAGCAATCGCTCGAGCTGTAGAATTTCACCTTCAACTTTCGCTTGCTCATTTTTTGCATCTTCGTATGCGCTACTTTCGCTGATGTCACCAGCTTCCTTCGCTTCATGAATGTAATCAGCAATCTCTTTTCGCTTTATAGTACGCAAGTATTCAAGACGCTCTTGCTTTTTTGCATAGCCATCAGGTGTTAGTCGATAGATTTTCTGTCCCGATCTTGCCTGAGTAGCTTCACTCTGTCCACCAATACTCATAGTAAATTCCTCCCTGATGTTGAAGGGAAAAAGGGAGAATTCGCAGGAAACTCACTCCTACTCCCCGATATAATAAGAACACGATCAAATGCTAAAGGAGAAAGACAATTCTTAAGAATATATTTGTCCCTTGGCCTGATGAACCCGGTTTTTTTGGATAATGTATAGGGTACAGTTCCCAAATTCCCTGTTAAAGACACGAAGATGATTATACGTTCTCATTGACCGCCCGTCAAGTCATCGAAGCCGCCAATAGGCGCGAAATAGAGAAAGCCCTGTTCATCAATATACCGAATCATAAAGCCCAATTCGTTGTTCTATTTTACCGTACAAATTGTTTGAGTACTTCATCAACGCCCGGATGAGCACGATTCAGTCTAAGATCCTCTGCCCCGGTTGGGTCTGTTTGTACAAGTAGAATACCTTGCTGAATGCAGCTATTGAGCAACTCGCGCGCAGAATCACGCGTGAGACGACCTCGGAAACGGTTTTTAGGGTTTACTGGATCACCAATGAAATTTGATACACCGATAATTGTGCGCCATGACCAATTGCGGTCAATATAATCTAGAAACTGGAGTAGCTGCGGATCAAGTGCATCCATTGGATATGATTGGAGTTGCGAAGTCGGTGTGCCTGTGGTAATAGCAGCCATACTGCCTGTATTGCCAGTCATTGACATTGAGCCAAATCCGCTATCACTTATTCCAATGGCAGCTGGGACTCCTCCGGGCACCAATGGTACAAACTGATTGGCGCTGCTTATCAAATCTCGGCTGACGGTTCCTGGTATACCAACAACAATAACAGTTTTGTTTAGACGTAACTTTAGACGGGCACTGATTCGGGTAAAATCCTTATCGCCGGTCATTAAAACAAATGTAGAAATTGTAGGACGATCAAAGACAGTTTCAATAATATCCATCAGCATATTTAAGTCAACAGTACTTTGGACTACAGTACTTTGGACAATCGTACTCGAACCACTCGCATTAATTGCAGGCATTTGACCTGTATTCCCGGTAGGTTGAACCGGGTTAGAAGTGTTATATCCTAGTGGGCCGGTGCTACTACTAAAGCCAAGTGGCCCTGTAGGAGCGGATTGACCATAAGGGTTTTGATATGGCACATTTTGTCGAGAAAGGTCACGCTGCTGATATTCTGGCAACTGATAGCCTTCATCAGTCAACGATTCATCTTCAGATAAAGGGTTCTCATCGATTTCGGGCTGTCCAATCTCTGAAGTACCCTGGTATGACCCCCACTCATTTCTAATCTCTTGTGAAGGGATTGCAGGTAAAGGACCGGAATTTCCAAGTGGTTCAGCAGGCCATTCTCGCTGAAAAGGGGTAGGTGTCAAGCTACCTGTTCCTTGATCAGGAACAAACATCGATGTACCTAAAGCCCCACCAGGCTGATTTCCAGTGTAATGAACCGTTCCCATACGAATCCGATCTCGCTGTTTTGCCGGACAATCAACTCGGTCGATCATCGCTGCTGTCAAGCTCCCCTTAAATGGTTCCGGTTGACGAGACCAATCCGCATAAGCGCGTGCTACCATAACAGTCCCATACCGACGTGCAACTGCTATTAATTCCTGTGGGTCCGGTTCTCGCCGCTGGATATTCAGCATACTATATCGAATGTTTTCAAAATCGATGAATAGAGCAATTTCTTCGGGCACAATCTTCTCCTCTCATAGGGAGAAACCGCGCAGGCCAAGATTTATTATGATTGTTCAGGTGCTCGGATACTTCTCAATGCTATCCTGTTAGCTATGAGCATATCATACTTACAACAACAACATCACCACCCTCCCTCGATAATTCGATTTGTCCCGTTGCTCGTACTGCTAAGATTATCAGTGGGAAGTGGACTTTGCTCATTATCCGCGATTTGGCCTCAGGTGTCAAACGGTTTAATCAACTCGAACGCTCTTTATATGGTATTAGCCCCAAAACGCTCTCCGAACGGTTACGCCATCTTGAGGAAGAAGGGATCGTTCTTCGTCAAACTTTTGCGGAAGTACCTCCTCGAGTAGAGTATTCCCTAAGTGAAAGAGGGCATGACCTGATTGATGTGATAGAGTGTATGCGCTGTTACGGCAAACAATGGTTGTGCGATGCAAGCCACTAATAAAAATTAGGTATCTTCTGTAACAAGGTAAAACTACTGAGCATATAAAAAGCGGGGCTTAACCCCGGCTTTTTACTTTGATTACTTCATCCATCTCGCCTGCCTGCAAAGTCGAGTGAGACGAGAGTAGTGTCTGATTAGTGGGAAGCGCCAACTAGCTCACGCTGGTGATCAGCAAGGAAGCGATGGAGTGTTCCTTCGTTTTCTGCTGTTTCGCGCTCACTGTGCTCTTCTACCTGCTCCTCTGAACGACATACTAGATCATAAAGGCCGACAATGTCATAGCGCATCTGTACTTGAAGTTGACCCTCGCCGTTATATCCCTCGACGAAAAGACCATCTTCTTCCTCATGAATTGCGATGCTTTTTACGCTGATTTGATCTAGTACCTGACCAACAGCGCGCAGAATACTCGCATAGCTGAACGTAGCCCGCATTGTTTCCTCCCATTAGTTAGTTGGAGATTGACAATCGTTGTACTTTGGTGGACTGCACTGTCTTCATGCAAAGCTTCAGATAAGTAGTGTGTAAATCTCCATCACACCATTAAAGTTTACCATTACGATTATTGAAACGTCAAGGTAATTTTACCTCGGCAAATGTACCTCAATTTACCTCTCAGACGTAGTACATTCTGGCTAATTATTCTAAGACCTGATAATTTGGTCTTCAAAGCTGTTGACAAGCCCAGAAAAATATGGCATATTACCGTGGCATTACTAACGTAGTACATTTACAACTGTATAAGAATAATTACTTCAATATTGCCAAGGCAAGAAGAGAGAGAACGAGAGAAGCAGAGGAAGCGCGAGTGCGAGTGCCTGGACGAACGCGCATGCAGGGGAAGCGGAGCGGAGGAGCAAGAGGAGCGAGCAACCAGGAGAGCACAAGCGAGAGAGAGGACGCGGTGGATGCCTAGGCGCTGAAGGCCGAAGAAGGACGCGGAGACCGGCGAAACGTTCAGGGGGAGCTGCATGCGAGCGAAGAGCCCTG
>WNFY01001256.1_pt1 | contig 47729 bp, 43 predicted proteins | sample 5400091 | NCBI WGS metagenome assembly WNFY01 (sample SAMN13153364, study PRJNA577476) | soil metagenome | isolation source: 60 cm soil or saprolite under grassland replicate 1 | place: USA:California | collected 2016-06-15
CCGGTTGCACATCGCCATTTCGTGCGCGGTGTGGGGTGTCGATTGTCTCCAAGCCTTCCGAAATCTCTCCCTTCACCAATACATGGTTGGTGGGCTTTAGATCGTCCATTCTGACCGCGCGCTGATCGTCCGTTATCGACAGCGGAGTTTGCACAATTTCGCTTCGTGGCAACAGGTTGCCTGTTGGTTGCACATTGTCAGTTGGCGTCTGCTGTTGAATCCTCATTGCCGCCAGCCTCGGATTCAATTGCCGGGTGAGGGGTGAATAATTCGGTCGAAGATTGCTCGGCTGCCTTTGGACTTGAGGCGGGAGCATGCCGAATGGGCGCTGGCCAATGTTTGCCGGCCCACGAGGAATGTACGGCAGATTTGAATTGTTGGGACGCACGTTATTCCCGCGAACACCATTGCTCGGCGCGACTCGAGGAGCGTTCTGGGGTACGGGTCCGTTTGTTTGTCCCATGCTAGTGCAAATCCCCATCGCGAGCACCGCGAATAAACAAAGTGCCGGGAATCTCGATAGCTTCATTAAGTTCCTCTGCCAATTAAACATCATAAATGTCCCTTTGTTGCAAGCTTCGACTGAAACGGCTTCAACGCTATTCAGATATGAAACAAATTATTTGGTCCACCGCGAGTCAACCAGTGAGCAGAGGTCTCCGAGATCCGCGCGGCCCCGGAATAAACGGTGGCGCCATATCGCAGCTGACATGTTGCAATCTGTGATCTGAAACTTACAATCTACAATTCTTTACTGGGGTCTTAGCTCAGTTGGTAGAGCGCCTCAATGGCATTGAGGAGGTCACGGGTTCGAATCCCGTAGGCTCCATTTTCTTTTTGCACATCACTGCAGCATCGCAACGGCTGCGACCCTGCGCTGATCAGCTAAAAACTATTCCGGCTTGCGCGGTAACAAACCCGTAACTTTTCCCATGCAGCGCCCAGCGCGAACCGCTGCGATTCTACGGGCATGAAAGCAACAAGTAATCCTACAGCAGATGATTTTAGCAAAAACGAGAATCGTCCTTTCCAGAAAGATGCGGAAAAAAAAGTTAAGCCTCGCAAAAGTTCTATCAGTCGTCGTTTGTTCCTAGGCAAATCACTCGCAATGGGAGCCGGAACAATCGGCGCGGGGCTCTTAGCAAATGCGTCTTTGGCAAGCGAGATATCAAGACCTCGGCCAACACCTCGGCCCGGTAGAGGAGGTCTGACAGCGGGGGATGCGGCTCTGCTTCGGTTCCCAGCGGCACTGGAGTTACTCGAGGCCGACTTTTGGATCCAATACAATGAACTCGGTGGCGTCCAGGATGACGAAGTCCCAGGCGGGACCGGAAATGAAGCCTACACTGAGGCCATTGAGGTGCTCGATGAAGACATGCCCATATACATCCACGACAACACCGATGATGAAATCACTCACCATACCTTCCTCAACGCCTACCTGGAGTCCAAGGGAGCAGATCCTGTAAATCTGGATCCGTTTCGCACTCTGATGGGCAGCACCGCGACGGGAGTCAATCCGGACTTGATCGGAAGACGACTCACCAACCTGACGCAACTCACCGTCGACACCAGCTGGTGGACGCGTTATCGCGACGACAGTCATAACCCAGATCTTGATCCAAACTTCACGTTTCCGCAGGCCGTCCCGACTTTAGGGGTGAACCAGCATACGGCGATTCCCAGGACTGATGCGGACACGACTGATGCTAATTTCCTACAGGCGATCGCAAATACTGCGGCTTTCCACTTTCCAACCATTGAACAAGGTGGCAACAGCCTGTATCCGGCGCTGGCACTCAGAGCGACCCATGAGGAGGTCTTGCGGATCCTGATTAGCATCGGACCTACTGAAACGATGCACTTTCAAACATGGTCAGATAAGGCGGGCAATGCACCGCCGTTGACTGCTGTTGATCCCGTGACTGGTGTTTCGGTGACTTTTCCTGATCTGGAAGTGGACGACGAACTCCTGAACAAGAGCCTGATCATGCCGGAGCCGTGCCCGTTCCTGGATCGAAGCCTGCCCATTGTTTCGATCATTCGACCGACCAAGACGGAAGGCGTTGCTATGAGCGCCCTGCAGTTCCTGACAGACATGGGACTCTTCATTGGCCAGTCTCCGGCTTTCTTTGCGTTGATGAACCAACTGGCACAAGACGCAGACCACGCCAGGCATGGTCGTGGTTGAGAAATTGTAACGGGCTGGTCCAACCGCTTGACTGCCAGGTCACGGACGGTCGCGTGTGAAGTCCTGTACCCGGGCTCAGGCAAGGGTCCCATCCCCTTGTCTTCGAAATCGCGATAGCCAGATCTACCGCCAGCAACCGCTTATTCTCTGATGTTTGGCGGCAAAATTTTTTCTCTTTCGCCGAATTACTTTTCAGGGAAGTGTGCTTTGTCCCGCAGAAGGTGCGCAACATCGATAACCTGGTGGGTTTTCATTTTGCGGCGGCGATCACTTTTAATGCACAAAACCAACTCCATCATCATGTGCGCACCGAGAATGACGGTTTTCGATACAGCCGCGAATCTTGAATTGTGGCCGCAGATTCTGCCGCACTATCGCTATATCCGTTACCTCGAACGGAGCCCGGGTCGAAACCTCGTCGTAATGGCTGCCACGCGCTCCGGCATTCCCATTTCGTGGACTTCCGAACAAATTATCGATCGTGACCGCGCTGAAGTCCGCTTTCTTCACTTGAAAGCATTCACAAAGGGAATGCGAGTAGTGTGGACATTTCAGGAAGCGCCCGCGGGCGTGCTGGTCGAAATCAAGCACGACCTGGCATTTCGCGTGAAGCTCTTAGCGCCCATCGCAGACAAGATTATCGGTGGCTTTTTCATTCATCACATCGCAAATAAGACACTGCGCTGCATGAAATCGTACGTCGAGGCGAACACAGATAAGGTCACCGCATGAGCCACCGACGCGCTGTTATCACGGGAATTGGCCCAATCACCTGCATCGGCAACGGGCGCGAGAATTTTTGGAACGCAATTCTGGCGGAAAAAAGCGGTATCAATAACATCGCAAGTTTCGATCCCAGCGTCTTCCGCGTGCGCTCTGCCGGCGAGATTCGTGATTGGGACCCAGAGGCGTTTTTTTCCCCGCACCGCCTGAAACGACTCGACCGCTACGCACAGTTCGCAGTCGTGTCGGCGCAAATGGCGCTCGATGATGCGCACATCGAGTATTCCCGCGAAAAGCCGCAGGACCGAATCGGTGTCAGTTTCGGCACGGCGCTTGGCGGCGTTTGCAAGGCCGAGGAACAGTATCTCAGATATCTAAAAAAAGGCGCGCGCGGCGTTCAACCTACGCTTGCCGTCCAGGTATTTGGTGGTTCGGCCCATTCGAATATCGCGATCGAATTCGGATTTCGCGGCGTGGGCACCACAAATTCGAACAGTTGCGCCAGTGGGACCGTATCGGTGGGCGAAGCGTTAAGATACATCAGGGACGATTTTGCAGATGTGATGGTCGCAGGCGGGGCGGAAGCGCCTCTGACGACCATTACCGTGGGCGCGTTCGACATCATCAAGACCATGAGCAGGTGGCCGGGGGATCCCGCCTTCGCTTGCCGCCCGTTCGATCTGTTGCGCGATGGATTTGTCATGGGCGAGGGCGGAGCTTCGCTGGTTATTGAAGAACTTGAACATGCACGTACCCGCGGCGCGCATATTTACGCGGAAGTGCTCGGATATAGTTTAAATAACGATGCTTTCCATATGACGTCGCCTTTGCCAAACGGCGAATCGTCCATTCGCGCGATGCGTGAGGCGCTCGCCGATGCACAATTAGCGCCCAACCAAATCGATTACATCAACGCGCACGCCAGCTCAACCCAGCTCAACGACAGCGCGGAAACGGCATCGATCAAACAAGTATTTGGCGAGCATGCACGACGGATCCCAGTCAGTGGGACAAAAGGTTATTACGCGCATCCGCTCGGCGCGACCGGCGCAATCGAGGCGGCGCTTTGCGCTCTCGCTTTGGATCGGCAATGGGTTCCGCCCACAATTAACCATGCAAATCACGATCCTTTATGTGACCTCGATGTTGTGCCCAATCACGGACGCGAAGCCGAACTGAAATATGTAATGAGCAACTCGTTCGGTTTCGGCGGAATTAATGCGTGTGTCGTACTGGGTAAAATACTTCAATAACAACGCCCGCCGCTGTCATCCCCGTCGCGCAGACGACGAGGGACCTCCCAACCGAAGCTTGTGACATGCTAGATAATTGGAACGGATACCAACGCCTTTGTGCGCGATCCTTCGCCCCGCCCAGGATGACACGCTGGCGGAATCTATTCGTGCAGCAGATCCGGCCGGTTTTCGCGCGTGCGTTTTATCGCCTGTTCTTTGCGCCATTTTGCAATCTCGGCATGGTTTCCGGAAAGCAAGACCTTCGGGACTTTCCAATCGCGAAATTCTGCCGGCCGCGTGTACTGCGGAGCTTCGAGTAGTCCGTGATTGAAACTGTCGTCTATCGCCGATTGTTCATGGCCAAGTGCCCCTGGCAGTAAACGCACGATCGCATCAACAAGAACGACCGCCGCGATTGCCCCGTTAGTGAGAACGTAGTCGCCGATGGAAATCTCCAGGTCCATCAGATGTTCAATCACACGGTGATCGACTCCTTCGTAATGCCCGCAGACAATGATGACATGCGGCTCTGCCGAAAGCTGTGTCGCCAGTTGTTGATCAAACCGCTGCCCAGCCGGCGACATCAGCACCACTCTGGATGTTGGATTTCGGAGATCTTTGACAGCCGCAAAAATCGGCTCTGGTTTCATCACCATTCCCTGGCCGCCGCCGAATGGTGCGTCGTCCACGATATGGTGTTTATCTGTGGTCCAGTCCCGCAGGTTATGGATTTGAAGATCAACAATCCCGTTTTCTTGCGCGCGTTTCATGATACTTTCGCCAAGGGGCGCGCAACAAATGTCAGGAAACAATGTCAGGATGTCGATCTTCACTCAGGAAGAAAACGTCGAACGACCTGCGGCTAACGTCCAATCATGAATCGGACATGGAAAATTTATTCGACGATCTCAAGGGTCGCCCGTTGGCCATGGCGCGCGGCGGAACTGGCAAGCAATGCGCGAATAGCTTGAATGGTCTGGCCGCTGCGACCAATCACCCGGCCGACATCTCCCCGTCGAAGTTGCAACTTAAAGACGGTCGTTCTGCCGTTCGGAATTTCCGTGAGGACCATGTCGTCAGGAAATTCGATCAGCTGCCGAATAACGAATTCGAGAAACTCTCTCATGCGCCAGAAAGACTAACCACGAATCCGCCTTCGCACAATAGTTACGGCGTGACAGGTGAACACGAACAAGCACAAAATCGCGACTCTCCGGCGCGCTCCGGCATCCGCTGTCCTCAGCGGATCACATCATGAGGATGTTACCAACGGCGCAAAGGAACCGTTACTAAACCAACGCGCCGATACTAACCGGCGGGTTCACTCGGAGGCGACGACTCTTCTTGCGTCGGTTGTGGGCTTTCTGCCTCCACTCGGGGGGACGGCTGAGCGGTCGTCGTTGCTTTCTTATTTTGTTTTATCAAGCTGCGCACCGTATCGGATGGTTGTGCACCTTTGCTGATCCAATATTCGATCCGATCAATCTTCAACGTACTATTGTGACCGGGTTTCTTTGGATCGTACGCGCCGATGATCTCGATAAATTTCCCATCGCGCGGGCTCCGCCTGTCGGCCACCACCACTTTGTAGTAGGGGCTATTCTTCGTTCCTTCTCTGCGTAATCTGATTGAAACTGCCATGTTAACTTCTCATTCGCGTCAGTTGCGCCATCATCTTTTTCATTTTGCCCGTGCTTTTCATCATCTTCCGCATCTGATCAAAGCGCCGTAGCAAATCGTTTACCTCCGTGACTGTGCAGCCGCTGCCGCGTGCGATGCGCTGACGACGCCGCGCATTCAAAATGTCGGGACGCGTCCGCTCTTCGTTCGTCATCGAAAGCACGATGGCTTCCGTGCGCTTAAGCTGCTTCTCGTCAACAGAGAGGCCTTGCACACTACTCATGCCGGGCAACATGCCAAGAATATTCTCTAGCGGCCCCATCCGCCGCATCATCTTGAACTGCGCCAGGAAGTCATTGAAATCAAATGAAGCCGTGCGCAGTTTCCGCTCCAATCGGGCAGCTTCTTCTTCATCGACTGCCTCCGCCGCTTTTTCAACCAGACTCACGACGTCGCCCATGCCGAGAATCCGGCCAGCCAGCCGCTCTGGAACAAAGACTTCAAACTGATCCAGCTTTTCCCCGGTTCCTGCGAACTTGATTGGTTGCTGCGTCACTTCGCGCATGGACAATGCCGCGCCGCCTCGCGCGTCGCCGTCCAGTTTCGTTAAAATGATTCCGGTGATGGACAAAGCGTCGTCAAAATGGGATGCAACGCTGACTGCCTGCTGGCCGGTGGCGGCATCAACCACCAACAACGTTTCCTGTGGGTTCAAAAATTCTTTCAGCCTTTTTAGTTCCTGAATTAGCGCCTCGTCGATCTCCTGGCGACCCGCCGTATCGAAAATTTCGATGGAGGGGCGAGCTCCTGCGAGCCCGGGAGAACCGCTGCCGTCGCGGGAGCTCCGCCCTCCAGACTGCGCGAGCAGAGCAGCAACAGCACGCTCCACATTCCTCTCGCCCCGGTCGGGAGTGAATACCGGGACGTCGATTTGTTTCCCCAGCGTTACCAACTGTTCGATCGCCGCCGGTCTCTGCAAATCGCACGCGATTAAAACTGGCGTGCGACCCTGCTTTTTCAGAAGACGCGCCAGTTTGGCAGACGAAGTTGTTTTTCCCGACCCATTAAGACCAACAATCAAAACACGGCCTGTATCTCCGAGATTAACCGGCGCGGCGTCGCCTCCGAGCAAGGCAGTTAATTCGTCGTAGAAAATTTTTACAATCTGCTGGCCCGGCGTAATGCTGCGAAGAACGGCTTCTCCAAGCGCTTTCTCTTTAACGCGTGCAATGAATTTTTTGGCGACTTGAAAATCGACGTCCGCTTCAAGCAAAGCCAGCCGGACGTGGCGTAACGCCGTATCGACGTTCGATTCGCTGATCGTGCCGTGTCCACGCAGCTCTTTAAAGACGTCCTGAAGTTTGTCAGAGAGTTGGGAAAACATGACATCAAAAAGTTAGACGACGCCACACGTCGTCGCGGGGTAGCGCACGCGTCCCCGCGATCGCGAACTTTTGCTACACCAACGTTTCACGATCGAATATGACATAAGAAAGATCGTTTCGGCGCGCCGCCGAGACCAGCAAGCGGAGACGCATGCGCTCCCCGAACCACGCCGAACTTATTTTTTAGGCGTCGGTATCGGCGAAGTCCCTCCGGCCGCGCCCCCTTCAATTCCGAAAGTCCAATGCGCTTCGACCTTTTTCCCCTGAGATTTCGCGCTGATAATCACGCTACACGATTTCTCGTGCAGCTTTTGCGTCACCTGATATGAGACCGTACCCGATTTCGGATCATAATTTGCAGGAACAACACCGAGACCGCTCACGCGCAGTTGCACGCTGCCGGGCTCGATCGCGCCAATCGGACTGAGGTTAGCCTTAATTAGAGGCAGTGCCGTGCGCACTGTTTCGCCATCTGCCGGTTGCGTCGCGAGATCCTTCGCGCCAACTTCGGCAACCGCTGCCCCGCCTCCGCTTGAGGTAGCAATCATTTTTACAGCATCTTCAAATACCTTGGGCTTGTTCGCTTCGATTGCATAACGGCCGATTGAATCCATCGACGACGTAAAGGTGATGGGCTGACCGTAAACCGTAAACATCGCCTCGTAACCGGAATTTCGGGCAATCTCTTTAACGTGCTCGTTATAATTCCCGAACGGCACTGCAAAGCAATTCACTTTGATGCCGAGTCGCTGCTCGAGCAGTTGCTTGGAGCCCACCACTTCGTTTTGCATCCATTGCTCGTATTGAGGCCCGGTTAATTTTGTCTTCGTTCTCTTCCCTCCGGTACTCGCGAGCATGATCGTATGCCCTTCGCGCAAATCCTGGTGAGTCGCGGTATGCGCCTGAATGTCCACACCGTTGTCGCGCATATCGGCAAGCTGTTCCCAAGTAATCGCTTCCCCGCCGCCTAACGAGCCACCGCGCACGCCTTCTGTGTAAATAAACATGGTGAACGGGTAACCGTATTTTTTCATGATCGGCCACGCGACTTCGTATTGCGATTTCCAGCCATCATCGAAAGTAACGACCGCAGAGCGGGGCGGTATGTTCTTTTCTCCCTTCTTCCAGGCGAGCAAATCCTGCATTGAAATGACTGTAATGCCGCGGTCCTTCAATTCTTTCATCTGCGCTTCAAACGCGGCAGGTGTAATCTCGGTCCCGGGATAGCGGATCTTGTCCACCAAACGGTGATAACAAAAAATGATTACCTGGGCCGTTTGATCGACCACCGGCTTGGTGGTCTTTGGAGATGCCACCGCTACTGGAGTGGCAGCTGGCGTCGGCGATGAGGCGCTCGCTTGCTGCGAGCCCGGGGAGACGTTCTCCTGCTTCTTGCACATCGAAAGGTTCAGCGCCAGAAACAAAGGGAGAATCGCAAATCGGATTAGCATAAAAGAAGTAAACGCTTTAAGCGCGGCAGCACAAAAAACAAGTGCTTTTTGCAACTTGGAAGAATAGACAGTTCATCGCCCAATCACGTTGCATCGTTTAAACCCTGATGCAGAAAATTTTTGGTAGAATGCCTATTTTTTGCTATTAGATCAGGATGCCGAGCCAGGTCACTCGTCTTGTTACAATCGCTTTTGTCGCTTCGTTGGCTGCCTGCACTACTGTTCCCACTACTGGAGTAAAAAACACGACTAAGACGTTTAACACCGTGGTAGTGGACGCGGGACATGGGGGCAAAGATAGCGGTGCATATCGCCGCTACGGTCCACCTGAGAAGATGGTTGCCCTCGATGTCGCCCAACGTCTGAACCGAAAGCTCCGCGAATCGCAGTTAAAAACCGTGATGACCCGCGACTCGGATGTCTTTATTGAATTGAACGACCGTGTGGCCATCGAGAATGCACAGAAAAATGCAATCTTCGTCAGCATACACTTCAACGATTCCCGTCGGCGCGGCATTCACGGATTCGAAACATACTATCATTCGGGCGCTTCATCCGATCTGGCGAACAGTATTCAACAAAAACTGGCGACGATCCCCCACTCCGCGAGTCGCGGGGTGCACACAGCAAATTTTCGCGTGCTACGCCTCGCGACCTGTCCAGCGGTCCTTGTGGAATGCGGGTTCTTAAGTAATCGCAATGAAGGGGGTCAGGCGCGTGATTGGGAATATCGCGAACTCCTCGCAGACCGGATCGCGGAAGCAATTGTCGAGCAACGCTTCGGCTCCGGCGTTTACCGTGGGTCGACGCAGGTAGCTGCGGAATCGCAACTACAATCGGCGCCTCCCAGCGGCGGGACGGGCCTGACGCCAAACGCTGGGCATCGCTAGAATTCTTTTCCGCGCTCTTCGCGGCCAAGTGCGGCCAGCAAGATCAACATCACAAAGATCACGAGCGCAAAAAGCGCCAGCGCCTTTGCATAATCCGGATGCCCGCTTGCATCATGAAAATGATCGGCCAACCGGGCTTCAACAACAGCCGTGTTGGCGGCAAATAAGTTTCCGAGTTGATAAGCAACCCCTGGAAATGTCCCGCGCACAGCGCCAGGCGAGAGTTCATTCAAATGTACGGGAACAACTCCCCATGCGCCTTGCACCATGAACTGCATGGCAAACCCGCCGATGACAAGAAGCGCGAAGCCCGACGGAAAAACCCAAAGGGGAATAAGGATTATCCCGAATACGGCAGTCAAAATAATCGAGCGACGGCGGCCCCATTTTTGCGACAGATGGCCAACCACTGTTCCGCCGCAGATTGCGCCAACAGCGTAAATAATCCCAGTCGCGGCCTTCTGTGTGACGCCATAATGGCGTTGTTCGCCGAGAAAAGTTTGATACATGTCCTGGGTTCCATGCGACATGGCGTTGAAGGCCGTCATCAACAAAATGACGTACAGCAAGAGCCCCCAGTGCCGTTTTAGTACCATCAGCAGATCGCTCCAGAAATTAGTCGTCTCGCGCTGGCGTTGCAGCCAAACCGGCGATTCAGGCACTTGCGCACGGATGTACAGCACTAGAAGTGCGGGTAGCGCTCCCGCGACGAAGAGGCCGCGCCATCCGAAGAATGGAAATACGATCCAATACACAACGGCCGCCAGCAGATAACCAAACGCATAACCTTGTTGTAGAATTCCCGAGAACAATCCACGCGCGGCAGTTGGCAGGGTTTCCATTGCCAGCGACGCGCCAAGTCCCCATTCTCCGCCCATGCCGATTCCGTAAAGGGCGCGGAAGATCAGCAGCCAGGTGTAATTCGGAGAGAACGCGGTGAGTAACTCCATGAGAGAGTAAAAGATGATGTCGATCATCAGCGGCATGCGGCGCCCGAACCGGTCCCCGAGCAATCCGAAGATGAACGCGCCGAGCGGGCGCATAGCCAGCGTAAGCGTGATCGCGTAGCTCAGCTCGGCGATGCTCGCGCCAAAGTCGCCTGCCATCGGCACGATCACGAAGGTGAGCAGAAAAAAATCGAAGGCATCAAGTGCCCAGCCCAGGAAGCAAGCTAAGAATGTATTGCGTTGATTGCGGTCAAGCGATTTGAACAACCGGACCGCTTCCATGGCGCACTCACCTAATCGCCACATCGAAAAGAAGTCGAGATGAAACAAACGACCGACAACCAGGACCTCAAAATACAGAAATATCTGCAGGTATCGTTCGCCAATTGATCAGTCGTCATTCTTCGTCATTCGACATTCGGATTTCGTCATTCATTGTCATGCACCTGGGCAACACTGCGATGCCTATCTCGATTACGATCACGAGCAGCAGCATGAGCATGAGTGTTCAAACACATCTACGCATCATGATACGTCAATTTGTTTCTTGATTAGCCGGAGAAACGATCTTTAGTTCCCCGAACTATCATGGCAGCAAACGATCTCCATCCTTTGGAAACGCTCCTGCGCGAACGCATCGTCTTTCTCGATGGCGCCATGGGCACCATGATCCAGCACTACAAGCTCCCCGAAGCAGAGTATCGAGGAAGGCGATTTCGCGATTGGAAAGGCAAAGATCTAAAGGGCAGCCTGGAGCTGCTCAATTTAACTCGGCCGCAGGTGGTTGAGGAAATTCACACCGCTTATCTCGAGGCCGGCGCAGACGTTATCGAAACGAATACGTTCAGCGGAACGACTATCGGCCTGCACGATTTCCTGTTCCAAGGCGAACCTACACGTGGTCGCAAAGATCAGGAATTCTTTCAGAGCGTAGTGGACGATGTCGATCTTCGCGCGCTCGTTCAGGAAATTAATTTTGAGGCGGTCAGGATCGCGCGACGCGCCGCGGATCGCATCGCGAACGAAACCGGCCAACAACGATTTGTTGGCGGATCGATGGGCCCTCTTCCGGTCGCGGGTTCGATTTCACCTGACGTAAACGATCCGGCGTTTCGCGCGGTCTCATTCGAGCAACTTCGCCAAACTTACTTCGATGAGGCAAAAGCGCTGCTTGAAGGCGGCGTCGATCTTTTCATTGTCGAGACGATTTTCGACACACTGAACGGAAAAGCTGCGTTATTCGCTATCACTGATGCATTGGAAAAAGCCGGACGCAACGTGCCGTTAATGATCTCGGGCACTGTGATCGACAAATCCGGACGAAACTTGAGCGGGCAGACGGTTGAAGCGTCCCTCATATCGGTCGCGCACGCGGAACCGCTGATCTTTGGTCTGAATTGTTCGCTCGGTCCCGATGAAATGGAGCCGTTTGTGGAAGAGTTGGCGCGCGTTTCGCCATACTACATGAGTGCGTATCCGAACGCGGGTCTGCCAGATCCGCTTTCGCCGACCGGCTTCCCGGAGACAGCCGAGATTTTTGCGCCAAAGGTCGCGAAGTGGGCAGAGAACGGCTGGCTCAACGTAGTCGGCGGTTGTTGCGGCACGACGCCGGATCACATCCGAGCGCTAACGAAACTGGTGCGTGAATTTCCGCCGCACGTCGTGGAAAAGACAGTCAGCTCTACATGATTCTGCGACTTTCCGGCCTCGAACCGTTGAAGATTACGCCGGAGTTCGGCTTCGTTGTCATCGGCGAGCGCACCAATATCACGGGATCGCCGAAGTTTTCGAAGCTAATTCTTGCGGGCGATTTCGACGAAGCTCTGGCCGTAGCACGTCATCAGGTGCAGGGCGGCGCGAACCTTCTCGACGTGAATATGGACGAAGGGATGATCGACTCGGAGGCGGCCATGGTTCGATTCCTGAACCTGATCAGCAGCGAACCGGAGATCGCGCGGATTCCAATTGTGGTCGACAGCTCGAAGTGGAGCGTCATCGAAGCAGGTCTCAAATGCCTGCAGGGAAAAGCAGTGGTGAACTCCATAAGCCTGAAAAACGGGGAAGAAGATTTTCTCCGGCAAGCCAGATTAATCCGGCGATATGGCGCCGCCGCCATCGTGATGGCGTTCGACGAGCAAGGCCAGGCTGATAATTTCCAGCGCAAAATCGAGATTTGTACGCGCGCTTACGACCTCCTGACCAAACACGCGAATTTCCCGGCGAGCGATATCATCTTCGATCCGAACATTCTGACTGTCGCTACTGGTCTCGACGAACATCGGAATTACGCGGTCGATTTCCTTGAAGCGACGCGATGGATCAAAAAAAATCTTACGGGCGCGCGCGTCAGCGGAGGGGTGAGCAACATTTCTTTCTCCTTTCGTGGAAATAACACTGTGCGCGAAGCGATGCACGCCGCGTTTCTGTTTCACGCCATCCGCGCAGGTCTCGACATGGGAATCGTCAACGCAGGGCAGCTCGCGGTTTATGAAGAAATCGAGCCGGAGCTACGAGAGCGCGTCGAAGACGTGCTGTTGAATCGGCGAGGCGATGCAACCGAGCGGCTGGTCGATTTTGCGGAAAACGTAAAAGCAAAAGATAAAACGCGGGTGCCTGATGAAGCGTGGCGAGCAGAGCCCGTGGAGGGACGGCTCAAACACGCGTTGGTCAAAGGCATCACCGATTATATCGATACCGATACGGAGGAAGCGCGTCAAAAATGCAAGCGACCACTGGAGGTAATCGAGGGCCCGCTTATGGCCGGGATGAGCGTCGTTGGCGATTTGTTTGGTTCCGGCAAAATGTTTCTGCCGCAGGTCGTGAAGAGCGCGCGAGTAATGAAAAAAGCTGTCGCCTATCTGATGCCGTTTATGGAAGCGGAGAAATCTGCTGGCGCGAAACCGCAGGGGCGCATCGTGATGGCGACGGTAAAAGGCGACGTCCACGACATCGGCAAAAACATCGTCGGGGTAGTACTGCAATGTAACAACTACGAGGTCTTGGATCTCGGAGTGATGGTGCCGGCCGCAAAGATTCTGGAAACAGCGCGAGAGAAACAAGCGGACGTGATCGGCCTAAGCGGGCTGATTACGCCATCGTTAGACGAAATGATTCATGTGGCGCAGGAAATGGAGCGTGAGGGATTTCGTTTGCCGCTCTTGATCGGTGGCGCAACTACGAGCCGGGCACACACCGCGGTGAAGATCGCCCCGCATTATCAGGCCAGCACTGTCCACGTTCTGGACGCGTCGCGCGCCGTGGGTGTTGTCAATTCGCTGCTCAACCAAGACCTCAAGTCCGAATTTGATAAGAAAACGCGTGAAGACTACGAACGCTTGCGACGGGAGCATTCAGCAAGAACACAGCGAAAGAATTTGCTGACGCTGAAAGAAGCGCGTGCAAACCGGACACGTATTGATTGGAGCAACTATACTCCGCCGAAACCGGAATTTTTAGGGGTGCGGGTTCTTCAAACCGTCATTCCCAGCCAAGTCGAGAAATCCCGTAGAACAAGCCTTACGGTAACGCAACGGGATGCTTCAAGTTCGCTTCGCTCCGTTCAGGATGACGCGGTACGCTCCTTTTCATTGCGAACGCTGGCCGATTACATCGATTGGTCGCCGTTTTTTCACGCCTGGGAATTACGCGGGCGTTATCCCGGGATTTTTGAAGACCCCAAGCTTGGCAAACAAGCGCGCGAGCTTTTCGATGATGCGCAGAAACTTCTCGATTCGATCGTCGCAAAAAATCTCCTGATCGCGCGTGGTGTTCACGCTTTTTGGCGAGCAAACTCAGTTGGCGACGACGTGGATCTTTATGCCGACGATGATCGCACGAAGAAGCTCGCCACCTTCTATTTCCTGCGCCAGCAGATGCAAAAGCCGGCAGGACAATTCAACCATTGCCTGACGGATTTCGTAGCGCCGGCTAACAGCGATCATACATCGCCGCTGCCGGACTATCTTGGCGGATTTGCGGTTACAATTCATGGTGCAGACGAACTCTCCGAAGAGTTCAAGCGGCAGCATGACGATTACAACGCCATCATGACGAAGGCGTTGGCAGATCGATTAGCCGAAGCCTTTGCCGAGTATCTGCACAAAGAGACGCGGATCGCATGGGGATTCGGACGCGAGGAACAATTGTCGCAATCGGATCTAATCCGTGAGAAATATCGCGGCATCCGACCGGCTGCCGGTTATCCCGCATGTCCCGATCACGCAGAGAAGCGAACGCTGTTCGATTTGCTGGATGCTGAGGACAACGCGGGCGTCACACTAACGGAATCGTTTGCAATGCACCCCGGTGCGAGTGTGAGCGGACTCTATTTCTCGCATCCCGAGGCAAAATATTTTGGAGTTGGGCAGATCGGACACGATCAGATGGTGGATTACGCGGCCCGGCGCGGCGAATCGTTGCCCGTAGTGGAAAAGCGACTCTCTCCTAACTTGGATTACAACGTCTGATGCGATCAAACGTCGGGGCGAGAGGATTTGAACCTCCGACCTCGTGGTCCCAAACCACGCGCTCTACCAAGCTAAGCTACGCCCCGTACTCCGGCGTCGTTCTTTATCATGGATAGCGCCTTCCCGCATCCTGAAATTCGGTTAAATTGCAGTCAAAACCGGGAATGAGAATATACGGGTTGATCGTTTCAACGGCATTAATTGGCATGGCGCTCATGCTACACGGACAGGACGCCGCTCCACCATCCGTAGATCTTTATCAGGGGCAAGAACAGTTCGAGCCAACACCCTCACCACTGCCCCCTAACGGCCCCGAGCTGCCGGAGATATCAGAGCTGGACCAAACTTTTTCAAAGCCGAGGTCGCTCGGAAAAGAAGCTGATGCAGCGCGCGTGCACATAGAATGGCGACAATTAAAAAATCGGACAGTGAATGATCCACAGGTGCAGGCTGCGAAGGCGTATGCGCAGGCTGCACGGACAGATTTGGAAAAGAGGAATCGCCTCCGCAATTACTACAACATCTACTACGAACGCATGTCCGCCCTGGCTACGACTCCCGAAATCAAGTTGGCATTGGAGGGACTAAAGAGTTCTCATCAGGGAATGCTGGCTCAGCCACGCGTGCGGCCTACCCCAGATACCTCTACGCCAACGCCAACCCCGTCCGGGACATCTCCGCCTAAGAAGCCCGCAGATAAACAAAAGAAGAAGAAAGAGAAGCGTCACAAGCGGTTTTGATTCGCTACCTTGCCAGCTCATAGTCATTGCAGTATTCCTAATCGCATCGTGTTCCTGGCGCGTTCGTCTAGTGGTTAGGACACAGCCCTCTCAAGGCTGGTACACGGGTTCGACTCCCGTACGCGCTGCCAACCCAGCAGTGCAGCACTGCGAGGGGAGGAGCCAGGAATTAAACGGGGACTTAACCTGGCACGGTGTTCATGAATCAGCACGGCCTCCAATAACCGCCTCTCCGCACCTAGTGCAGGCCCGCAGTCGCCGCGTTATTACTTCGTTTACAACATGGGATGCGGCTGCACGAGCATCCACAAAAGACAATGGATGATCTCAACCGAAAAAGTCTGGCTGCGTGGTCGGTCTTTGAAATGACGCGCTAGACAGCTTCGGACGCGCGCACATTTGGTTGCGCCGACAGGAGACGGCAAACATCGAAGCGATATGTTCGGCAAAGATGCCTTGCCCCGTCATACGCGTATGCCATTGAGGGTTATTTAGTCGGTTCCCCCGCAAATCACGGATGCGCCCAAGTACCTTCTCTTTGCGGTCCGGAAAGTGTTCCTCCAACCAGCGTTCAAACAGTGGCGCCACCGCCCACGGCAGACGGACAATTGTATAGGCCGCAAACTGCGCACCCGCTTTGGCGCAAGCCTCGAGAATTCCCGGAACTTCATGGTCGGTTAGCCCCGGAATGATCGGCGCAACCATCACGCCAGTTGGAATTCCTGCGCTGCGAAGCTGGCGGATCGCATCAAGGCGCGCTTGAGGCGAAGAAGTTCGCGGCTCAAGCACTCGCTGCAAATTCGAGTCCAGCGAAGTTACCGAAACGTTCACCGCCACTGCGTTGTGCGCCGAGAGGCCGCGTAAGAGATCGACGTCGCGTGTAACCAGGCGGTTCTTTGTGATGATCGCCACGGGGTTGCGAAATTTTGCGAGGACTTCGAGGCAGCCGCGCGTAATGCACAGTTTCCGCTCGATCGGTTGATAGGGATCGGTCACGCCGCTCATCACCAGCGTTTGTGGAGTCCATCGCGGTGATTCCAGTTCCGCGCGCAATAAATCTGGCGCATTTGTTTTCACCATGATCTTGCTTTCGAAATCGAGTCCGGCGGAAAAACCGAGATACTCGTGTGTTGGCCGGGCATAACAATAAATGCAGCCGTGCTCGCAGCCTCGATACGGATTAAGGCTTGTCTCGAAGCCGACATCTGGACTGTTGTTGCGAGTGATAACCGATTTGGTTCCGTCGCGAAAATATTGCGTCGCGCGCCGCGGTCGCTCTTCTGTTCCCGGATCGACATCGACAGCATCAAGATCATTTTGATCGATGTGCAGTTTCTCGAACCGATTAGCGGGACTCCACGATGCACCTCGTCCGCGAATGGCCGCGCGGCTTTGTGGAGTCTCTTGAACAACAGGCCGGTAGTTCTTTGCCATGGATATAAGTTCACATGAACATATCGCACTGTCGAGAGAATCTTGTAATCACTCTAGCCCTGCATCACTCAATCAATCCATCAGTGAAAGGCTGCGTGATTTCACTTGGAGTGGTGGAGTAATGGAGTAATGAATTTGCGATCGCGAAATGCGCGCCTGATCTGGAGGGGTGGCAGAGCGGTTGATTGCGCCGGTCTTGAAAACCGGAAGGCCGAAAGGTCTCGTGAGTTCGAATCTCACCCCCTCCGCGCCCCTAGTAGAACGAACGCAAGGAGGAGATTGCATAACAGTTTCACATAACAAGCTTGCCGATTTCAATGCTGTTCAGCGTTGTGTCGCGAAGTCCAGCTTCCGAATTGCTCACTCGCTTCGCTCCGGTAATTTTAAAGTCTGTGCACAGCTTGGTTGGACATTACACAAGCGCGTCTTGATCAGTGGCTGGCTATTGTACGATCTGATGCATGAGCGCAATGCGGCGAATACGAATCCCCATGGCAACCAAATCTTGGCGCTTGACCTGCGAAGAGATTCACCCGGTCTGTGGAATTAAAGTTCTTCATTAGACGACGCGGCGACTTCACCCGGTGTTAAAGATAGAGGTTCAGTGACTAAGTCCTACCGGCTCGCCTGCTTTAGGGATTGTTGACTACTTGCGGCGCAGCTTTGCCCGCTTCAAGCTGTGCGCTCACTTTTTGGATTTGCGCTGCCTGCTGTTTCACCGTCGCTGCGAGGGCCGCGATTTGTTTCTGTTGCTGCGTGACCGTTGCTTGCAACGTCTCAACTTTGTCATTGAGCATGGCTTGGTGTTGGGGGTGCGCGGCAGGTTGCAGTGGGCCACGAGGCGCAGGGACGCCACGTTGAGGCACCTGCACAGGCGCCTGACCGCTTTGTTCGTTCGGGGAAGTAACAACATCCCAGCCAAGGTGGTCGTCCGCAAGGTCTAGAGTAACTACAACAACGCTGCCGCCACGAGGCTGGAAGTTGTTGAAGATACCACCGATGTAGCAGGCTAAGGACCCGGACCCGTTCCCGTTCGAGAGGTCGTTTATGCGGATCGTACTGCTTTCGTCCGGAAGTGAATTTCCGATTGGGTCGACGGAACCAACGAAGTTGCCGAGGTAAGTGTTATTGAAGCCAGCGACCAAGTTTGGTCCTGACCCTGTACCCACGACTGTGTTCTCACTGCCATCAACGTTATTGAACATCGTCGCAGCGCCAACTGCCACGTTGTTGTTGGCAAGACTGTTTCCGCTCGAGTCATTAAACGCGAGCGCGACATTACCAATGGCAGTGTTCTGAGAGGCGTGCATGTTATTAGAAAGCGCGGACTCGCCAAAGGCGTTGTTGCTACTCCCATCCGCGTTGAAAAGGAGCGAATTAGCGCCGACGGCGTTGTTGAACGCGCCCGTCGTGTTGGTGAACAGCGCGAATGTGCCGCATCCGGTGTTGTTCGCACCGGTGGTGTTGCTGAAAAGCGTGGCTGTGCCAACGGCCGTTTGTTCATTCGCGGTGTTGACCAGGAGCACCCCGGCGCCGACACCTGTGTTGAAGCTAGCCGAGCCGTTGCTTAGGAGCGACAAGAAACCAAACGCTGAGTTATAAAAACCGCCCGTTAGCCCCGAAAGAGCGCTATCGCCTTCCGCGGTGTTGCCATTCGGATAGCCGCCATCAGGTGGCGGAGAAAGTGCTTGCATTTGCGGTGAAAACGCAAAGCAGACAATCGCCATAAGAATGTAAATTAAGTTTTGAGGTTTCATGTTTATTTTTCTTTCTTTGGTTTGTCCCCCGGTGGGTTGACCCTTAGTAGCAGGTCTGAAAAGCGGGGAAGAAGGCTTCGGGAGAAAGGCTTTCTGCCTTGACCCCGGTTCCACACAACGCCGAGTTTGGCGAAAATCCCGACAGTTGTCTATAGGACCTTAGCCCTATAGACGGAATGGCCGCCCGCGCATCTCTTTGCCGTTCTGTTGGCGCACGCACAACGAAAAGCTTTCCGTCGTCGCGGATGTGCTCCACAATCCAGATCGTTCTCCCGTCGGAATCAATCGCCGAGACACAGTCCCAACTCCATCCGGCAGCCTTGAAGTGCGGCAAAGGACATGCCCGTCCCGATGGGTACAGGGGCGCCCCGCTCAGGGCACCTTGATTCATTATCTCAATGGCCGTTCCGCTTTTCTCGGAACTTCGTCGCGTCGGCTCCGTAGAACGAGGTGAGAAATGCACAACGAAAGGGAAGAAAATTCGATAACTACGCCAAGAGAGACTGAAAGGCTTAATGGTGAACTGGAAATCGACTACCAGCGCAATAGGGTGATGTTTCATCCAAAGGCGCTGCGCGAGTTTACGTTTAGCTTACCGCTCACGCCGTCGGACGTCGATGTCGTCCGGAGTCTAGCGCAGATTACTCGAAAACTGGAAATGCACAGTTTCCACAACTACCTCGGCGGAAATCAAGCTGCCGCTTGTGAGGATTAAGACAACGACCCCATCGGAAATAAGTTCAGTATGCTTGCTACGACACGGCGCCCGTGGCTTATTTCTTTCTCGTCAGGTCTATGCCAGCTATATCGGACGATGAAGCCACGCGCTTTAACCGAACCCTTCTCGAGTTCGATGAGCTCTCCCAAACGATTCTCAAGGGCCATTTGATGCTTGAGGGTCTCTTCACTTCAATTCTGGAACAGCTCCTCGGGCGTGGCGCATCAATCTCTGGCGCGTTGGATGAGGCTCGCCTAAGCTTTCATCAAAAGACAAAGCGTGGTTCACGCCGCATGCAGCGACCGCTTCCCACCCGAAACATGGCGAGCCCTCGCCAAGCTAAACGGTCTGCGGAATCAGATGGCTCACACTCTTGACTCACCCAAATTCCTAGTCTTATCGACGAGTTGTGTAGAGAAATTCATGTGGATCCGGCGACACAGCCTGACGTGCGACACACGAAAGAGTTTCAAATTGAGATGGTCGCTATTGCTTTGACATTCGCCTATGGCGATCTTCGAAAACTCAATGAGGAACTCCACGAAAATGCCTAACCAATCGCTGGAGCGAACCGCTGGCCGGTTACATGATGCTATGATTCGCGTTTATGATGAAGCGGGCAATGTGATCGAAACGCATGAGCACGCCCGCCCAGGGGTTTCATTTCTCTAAAATTTGGTCACTCAATAGGCGGAGACAAATCGCCCGAACAGCGCCAGAATTGCACCGACGAACACGGGCCTGGCGATTATCGCCCCTCCTCGTTGCGAGATCGCAGGTCAGATCGTCCCACGCGCCAGCCAATCATTCAAACCGACGAAGCAAGCCTGAAGGTTATGCGGTGTGGGAAATTCATCCCGTGATGGCACTGCGCGTCGATCATTAAACTCCGCTGTACCTGACAGGCGACCCAATGGCAGCGCATGAAATCAGATCAAAGCCACCTTATCTGCACGCGGAGGAAGCCTGCTGTTTGGGACGCCATATGAATACGACGCGAAGAAATTTGCTTTAACGGAATGAACTGAAGGGCAAGCCAGCCCCGTTATTGTAAAGTTGTCCTATTTCTGTCTGTGTAAGGCTGCGACTGATCCAGAAACCGAACTCATCCATCTTGCCATCGAGAGACTGCGCTTCATACCCTAGCTTGAAATTGTCGCCACCGTTTCTCATGGGCGTGGAAAACGGAGCCGTGACAAAAGTTCCGTTATTGATCGAAAGCTTGATGGTTGTTCCGTCCCAACCGCCTGCAACATGATACCATGTTCCTGTTGATACAGGTGTTCCCCACGCAACTGCGGCTACGTGAACACCGTCACTGGCGTCGATGTCGAATGTAATCTTGTTGGTCGCTTTACTTAGGAAAACAATATACTCACGCCGCCCGTAAGGTTCATACCTGTTGCACAAACCAACGTCATTAAACGATGGTAACGCGTCGAACTTTACCCAAAATGAAAATGAAAATGGATTCGAGCCACAGAAGAAATCTGTGGTATTGGCGTTGCGGATTAGCGTTGTCCCGCTGACACCATCAAAATCCCGTGCGCTATTGATGATGCCCGAGGCTGTGCCGATAAAGTCCCTGAAGTTTGAAAGGGTTTTTCCGTTACCGCTTGCGTCCACGGCGCTACCGCTCGTTTCATCAAGCTTGTAATAAGCGTAGAGGCTAGTGAGGAACGTGTTATCCGGCGGTGTCGGAGTAGGCGTGGGAGTAACGGTTGGAGTGGCGCTCGGGGTCGCGGTTGGAGTAGCGCTTGGGCTCGCGGTCGGAGTGGCGCTTGGGGTCGCGCTCGCCGTCGGGCGCGGATGCGGAGTCGGGCGCGGCCTCGGCGTTGGTGCTGCGGACTGTTGTCCGGCATTCAAAAGACTGGCGCTGAGCGCGAAGGCGACAACCGCTGAGACGATATGGCCGATGAGCGAGCAGTAAAACCGATTGTCAGGAGAGGACACGACACCCTTGCGTCCCTCGCGCTTGCTCGATGAAAGCGGAATCATCGAAAATCTTATCGGTAAATATGATGTGATGCGAGCAAAAACTCACGATTCCAACAATTGATCGACAGTCCGGGCATACATTCGTAAAGAGTCAGGAAGATGCCATTGAGATCCTTAGGATTTTTGTTGAGATCAGGGAGGATTGCTCGTAACTCCTAGCTCCCGGGAGTCGTTGAGGGAACTTCGTTGCGCCAATTCCGTAGAACGAACTGACGAATAAACGCATCCCCCAGCCGAAGCGGCAATGCAATACGAATCCAACTGCGGGAGTAACGCTCTCGGCGCGGTGCGGTGCGTTTTAACCTTTGATAAATGAACTTTGAGCGGGCGGCGATGACGCGCATCGGGCGTTACCAGATTTAGTTCCCGACAACTTTACTGGCAATGCTTCCTATCGGCGAGACAATCTCGCCCCGCTCAAAATTTCCCGATCGACCTCCGTCGATCAATCAGTTCTGCCAACGTTCGCTTGGCCGCCTTATTGGTGTGCATACCCGAATGGCACCTCATCCACAAGGCTTTTTTGAAATCGCAGTTGCGGCTTAGATAAAGTTTAAGGACGCTGACGCCATCGCGAACGCAATCGGCTGTGCGCCTTTGCCCGAAATACTCATCCAGAACTTTCTAATCCCGTGGCTTAAACAAGGTTTGCGGTACGCTCCCGTAAAAATCGCTATGACGGAACCAAATCGTATCGTGTCACCATCCTTCAACTCAGCATCAGTGACAAAATCGCCATTGATCTGTGTCCCGTTCGTTGAATCTAAATCCTTCAGCGAATAGGAGGCGCCGGTTCTTAGAAGCAAGGCGTGCTGCGCTGATACCGTCGGATGATCAATGACTATCTGATTCGATGGAGCACGGCCAATCATGATAATGTCGCGACCCAACTCACGCATTACAAGACCCACTCCTTCGCAATTCAGAATCAAGCGAGCCATGTTATCTTCAATTCCTTGTCACCCGAAGGAACAGCGGCGGGAGCTCCCAACCCGCCGCTGATTAGCCAAGGCACACCCAAAAAGCGCCTTGGACTTCCTATGGAGTGTGCGCCGTAATCTGGTTTGGCCGATGAAAACACACAATCGGGCTAACGGATGATTGTTTAATCAGACAAAATCCTATTGTTACACGCTACCAAGTGACTAAAGACTCGCCCGATTCTCAGGCGTTGCTCCAACGGCGTAGGCGTTGGTGTTGGGGTCGGTGTAGGTGGAGGGCTTGACGCCGCGACTAACAACATAAGAAAAGATTCCTATGAAACATAACTTCAACTTTGTGCGGCTCGGCCTGCTTCTGGCGTTGGCCTTGGGCGTCTCAATTCGACCGACGCCACCGGAGCGGATCGAATCCGATCAGGCTTAGAACGCACGCGGTTTGTTGCCCCGGACCGTGCGCCGGCCGCTATCCTAGGGTTTATGAGGCCGTGACATCGGGAAGTCTGCGCATCGCGCTGCGCAGATCATCCGTGGACAGATGCGTGTAATGGCGCGACACGCCGAGCTCTCGTGCCCCACAATCTCGCGTGCGAATACGTTCGACAGACCGGACGCTTTCAGCATCGTGACAGCAGAATGCCGCAACGAGTGGAAGGAAATTTCGCTGGATTCGCGGGCGTGTGCGCGACCTTTCGTGGTGGTGGACCTATAGTCGCGTGCTTCGGCCAAACCAGCATCAACGAGAATTTCTCGAAACTGATTCGACAACGAAGCGGTGCGCTTGTGCTTGGCCGAATTTGGAAAGATGTAAGCATTCGGATTATCGCTCGCTGGCAATGCGCCTAAGTAGTCAACTAGCGGCTGCACGAGTGGGAGCACGATTCTCCGTCCGGTCTTGCGCGCTGTGAATGCAATCTCGCCGGTCTCGAAATTGACCGCACGCCACGTGAGTTTTGCCAAGTCGCCGACCGTTGGCCGAGATAGAAGCCAAACAGCACGAGACCCCGCCACTCAACATCGTGCTGGCACGTTTTCAGGATGCGTTTGATCTCCGCAAAGGTGAATGGTCGGCGTCTGGATTCCAAAGTCGATTTGATGATCTTCACGCGCACAGCCGGATTCATTGTGAGCAACCCTTGTCGGACAGCTTCCCCGAGGCAAACGCGCAACACCTTCACGCCGAGATTGGCGGTCGAGCGCGAAAGTTCTTTCGCCTCACGATCACGAAACCTCGCAACGTCGCTTGCTTGCAACGTGGCGAGGTCGCGTTTGCTCTTCGCGTCACCGAGAAAGTCCGTGAACCGTTCGATCACGCGCTTGTAGCGCAGGTGCGTGGTTTCCTCCGCCTCGATAGACTTCGCTTCCAGCCATGTCTGGCACCACGATTTGATAGAAGCTCTCGGCAGCGATTCGATGTTGGCCGCCGTGAAAACATCGCTGACACCTTGCGCGGTGAAAGACGCGCCTGCTCGGTGAACGTCGATCCAGTGCTCAATGCAAACTTTTCTCCTGGAAGCGGCGGCGCCGCAAACTTGACGGCATAAAGCCGTCGAGCTTGCCATCGTAACAACTAACGGTGCGCCTTGTTCATAACTCCTCAACCGACGCGGACAACGCGCGGATCGTCAGGTCCGCGTGAAGTGAATTCGGGAAATTCTTGTGGATGCAGGATTCCGGCGAGAATATCGAGGCTGTCGACAATACGCGGCCCTGGGCGGGCGAAATAAGCGCTAGCGTCCACGAGATAAATTTCGCCGTCATGCGCGGCCGGAAGTGACTCGAAATCAGGAAAACTCCGGAGCAACTCGTAATCGCGTCGCGCACGACTGATATTGTAGCCGCAGAGAGCCAGCACCAGGATTTCGGGACGAGTGTCGACTACTTCCCGCCAATCGATTTGCGCCGAGGGCTGATGCTTCCGCCCTAACGAATCACGGCCGCCGGCGATCTCCACGAGCTCCGGTCCCCAATGACCCGAGCAAAATGGCGGATCCACCCACTCCATTAGGAAACAACGCGGTCGATGTGAAATGCGATCCACTCGGAGCTGCACGCCTTCAACACGCTCCGACAACTTGGCTATGATGCCACGGGCGCGTTCTGGTACACCGCACGCTTTCGCGACACGTTGAATATCATCGAATATATCCGAGAGGCTTGTTGGCTCGAGATTCACCAACTGTGGCGGGCCTGGCAGACTTTCGGCAAGTCGTGCAACCGTGCCATAACCGACGGCGCAGACGTCGCACAATTTTTGGGTGAGAATTACATCCGGGAGTAGCTCACGCAGAAGTTGCTCATCGATCGTGTAAATCGTCCCGTCATTACACAACGCGCGACGAACCCATTGATCGACTTCGCCACTAGTCAGGCCCGAATTGTGGACTGGACAATGCGTGACACGTGGCCGCGCATTTGCTTCTTCCGGAAAATCGCATTCATGCGAAACACCGACCAGCTGGTCCATCAAGCCAAGCGCGGCCACGATCTCGGTCGCAGCGGGCAAAAGCGAAACGATGCGGGGCACTTCTAATTTTACTCAGTCTCTGGCCCTCACAACAGCAGAAGACCGTGGGGATGTGCACGAGTAAGAGCAGAAAGACAAAAACGCCGAGGGCACTCAGAGCATTTCAAAAGTCTCGCAAATAGTCAGGCTTGCGGAATGCCTTACAAAATACCAACGGCTCGCGAGATGAGTAACACCACGATGCTCAGTGAGATGAAGACTTGACACATCGCGAGAACCTTGGCCCAGCGCGCCAGCAACGGTGCGTCCGTTGGGCCGAATGTCGAGCTTTGCGTAAACGCGACAAACAGATAATCGACAAAGTGCGACCGCCAACGCTTGTTTTGGTCGTGGCGCAAGGACGGCCCACCGCCGTCGAGTCGCCAGTACCAGAGCGCAAACACGATGACGTTGGTCAGCCAGAGGAGCCCCCCTGAACGCAATAGTCGCGATGGCGTTTCCTTGTGGGATGGCAGGGTCGTCACTAACAAGACGACCGATCCAATTAAAGCGATAGTGATAATGGCGTTAATCAGGATCCCGAGCGCATGATTGAGCGATTTACGCCCTGTCCGATGGGTCATTATTGTTGGCACTAGCAATACGATGATCACGCCTGGCAGCAGCCAGATAGGACCAACGATGAACCACCGCGGCAATGCCAGGTGAATTCCACCGACAGCGAGCAGTGCAAGGATCACCTGCCACCGCGGCTCAGGTTTATCGATGCGATCTGATGGGGCAGGCATGACGCTTGGCTATAATTGAAATTCGCATATGACGCCATCCCGGAAAACCGCCTCTGTCATTCCGAGTGGAGCGAGGAACCACACACACGCACACACACTTGGATCACACTCCGCAATTTGTGTACGAAACTCCAACTGCGCGGTCCCTCACTTCGTTCGGGATGACGGGATGATTGTCTGGCGTTGAGCATTGGGCTAACCCGTGTCGGCTACGTACACTTGATAAACTTTTGAATCCAAAGTGGACAACCGCTCCATCATAGTTAAGAAGGCGTTCCAACACTGACGCGAGCACATGTATAAGCGAATTTTCAAATGGTTCGGCGCAATAATTGCCGTCGTCGCAATCGCGATTGCGGTCTTCCTTGTTAATTTAATTTGGTTCCGGCCATGGAGTCTGAATCTGTTTTACGAGAAGGTCTTTGCCGAAATTATCTTCGATCACCCGGAGATACTCTCCACGCTCGGTCTGGTGGAGCAATTCGGGATCACAGGTCACAATGGAAAGCTCGACGACGAATCGCCCGCGCATCAACGACGCGAATTCGACAGGTGGAAGCGCGATCTGACGCAGCTTCGCAAATATCCGCCCGATCGCCAATCGCCTTCGCAAAAGCTTTCGACGCATGTGCTCGATTGGTTTTTGCAAATACAAGCCGAAGGCGAGAAGTGGCAATGGCATGATTATCCCGTTAATCAGCTCTTCGGAGTCCAGAACCAGTTTCCGTCTTTCATGGCGAATACGCACCGGCTGCTGAACCGGAAGGATTGTGATTACTACGTCATGCGGCTCGATGCTTTGCCGAAGAAGTTCGATCAAACGCTCGACGGCCTGAAGGTCCGCGAACAAAAACAGATTTTGCCGCCGCGTTTTGTAGTTGAAGAAGTACTCAAGGAGATGACCGAGTTTATCGGCAAACCCGCTTCGGAGAATATTCTGGCGACATCATTCAAAACCCGGGCTGCGAAGATTGAGAAATTAAGCGAGGCAGATCGCACCGAGCCTCAAGCGCGTGTGGAATCGGCGATAACCAGCAAAGTCTATCCGGCCTATCAAAAACTAATCGATTATTTCCAGGCAATCCTGCCAAAAACGACAACAGACGATGGCGTCTGGAAATTGCCGGATGGCGACGCCTTCTACGCCTACAAGTTGCATGAGAACACGACCACCACGCTGAAGCCGGATGAGGTGCATGAACTTGGTCTGCGCGAAGTGGCTCGCATCGAAGGCGAGATGCGAGCAATTCTCGATGCAAACGGCTTTACAGGTCAACCGATCGGTGAGGCAATGGACAAACTCGCCAAGGATCCGCGTTTTCTTTATCCAAACGATGACAAAGGCCGTTCTGATGCCCTGGCGAGGTACACGGAGTTGATCACGCAGGCGACAGAACGTTCGTCGAAAGAATTGTTCCTTAGTACGCCGCATGCGAAGATCGAAGTTCGCCGCGTTCCTGAGTTCAAGGAATCAACTGCACCGGGAGCGTATTACGACATTCCCGCCATGGATGGCAGCCGTCCCGGGATTTTTTTCGCGAACCTGCGCGACATGAATGAAGTGCCAAAATGGAGCATGCCAACACTCGCATATCATGAGGGCGTGCCGGGACATCATTGGCAACTCTCCACCGCGGAGGAGCTCAAAGGTATTCCGCAATTTCGCAAAGTGCTGCCGTTCACCGCGTACATAGAGGGTTGGGCGCTTTACTGCGAATGGCTGGCGAAACAAGTCGGGTGGTACGACAACGATCCGTTCGGAGATCTGGGACGCCTTCGCGATGAACTTTTCCGCGCGGTCCGATTGGTCGTCGATACTGGCATTCACGCAAAGCGCTGGAACCGCGAACAGGCGATCGCTTACATGCGCGAGAAAACCGGCATGGGCGAGAAAGAAGTTAAATCCGAGATCGAACGTTACATCGTCGCGCCGGGTCAGGCGTGCGCCTACAAAATCGGCATGTTAAAGATTCAAGAATTGCGCGCGCGAGCAGAAGACGAACTGGGCGAAAAATTTGATCAGCGCGAGCTTCACAATGTCGTGCTGAAAAACGGCGCGTTACCCCTCGAGATTCTCGAAGAACAAGTGAACGATTATATTCAGCGGAAAAAACATAACCTTTAGTCAACCGCGGACTTCGCGGATGGCACGGATGAGCTGCTGTTTTCCGTTGTCATGTTGAGAGAAGCGAAACATCTCTCGATCTTGCGCTTTCCTTTTGTTGGAACAACCTGTTCAGAGATTCTTCTCTCCGCTCAGAATGACAAACCCCCACAAGTCTTATCCGCGAAATCAGCGTAGTCTGCGGTTGTTGAAAAGATGCGTAAACTCCTGATCACGCTTGGAATTCTCGTCGCGTTTGTTATTGCCATCGTAGCGAGCTGGATTTTCGCGGGCCGCCAGATTTCACTTTTTCTCGATCGTTTCGGGACTATTGAGGTGACCTCAGCACGAATTAATTCAATCGTGTATGAAGGGAGCGGCACTGGTGGCATCCTTCACGTTAATGACCTCGCCCTAGGTCTGAACGACAGGAATGGTCCGAGTCCGAACATCGGCACAACGAAGAATGGTCAGCTTGGGCTGGCAGACGGTGGAAAGGTTTTCGCATTTGGTCCACCGCGCTCAGAGGCAGAGAACCTCTCTACAGTGCCGTCAGCAGGTGATGATGCTTCCATCGAAATCCGACGGAGCATTCTCAGCTGGCCAACACCATTCGATTTCAATTTCATGACCGGCCATTCGCCGTCATGGAAACGCCATTTGTATTACAAGCTTCGCTGGAAAAAAACTACCGGCGCGACACTCGATATGATTTGGCGTTACGAGCAATTCTTCTACGGGCAACAGCTCATTCCAGGCAACGGCTGGGGAAGTGGATTCATGACACACGAAGGCTCGACGGGCTTGATCCAACTAGACATCCATCCCTAATAACGTGTTATCTCTTCTACCGTGAGCGCCCAAACGTTCGTCATCCCGAACGAAGTGAGGAACCGCCCATTTGCTAACGCATCACACAAGATGAGTGTGACGTCATCTCGGTTGTGGGGTCCCTCGCCGTCTGCGCGGCTCGGGATGACGTAGGAAGGCGTTAGAGGTGTGTCCGTGCGATGGCGCTTGATATCTCTTGTCCCCTGTTTCGTTTATTGCATCGTTGTTGAGTGCGACTCTCTCGCAAATTTAAAAAGCTTTTTTCCCGCGATGCAGCAGAGAGCCTCTGGGAAAACGCTTGTCGTTGGACCCATCCGGTGAATTCGCGTCAAATTCTGGCTGGCATTGACAGGACCGAATTAGAGAGATTGCGTGACAGTTATCCCTACCGGACAAATGCGCGCAAGATCAATGCTTACGAAGATGCAAAATACTGGATCGGCGTGAACGTTAGGCGCGCGCAGGATCTCTGGCTCGATCGTTCTCCACCATTGCAAATTCTCGATCTCGGTTGCGGCGCGGGTTACTTTCTCTACCTCTGCCGGCTATTCGGTCACGAGGGACTAGGGTTTGACACGGATGAGGAGCCGTTCTTCCGCGGCACAACCGAGTTCTTCAACGTTCGCCGCGTGATCGGGCGCATTGAGCCGCAAACGCCGCTGCCGGATCTCGGAAGAAAATTCGATCTCGTAACCGGCCACCGCGTTTGCTTTCACCGGCTCACACGTACCAACAACGGAGAGTGGCTCGAATGGTCCCCCGCCGATTGGGAATTTTTTATCAACGATGTCCGAACACGATTTCTCAAACCCAAGGGGCGTCTTTTGCTGGAATTTAATCCGCGACCGGACGGTTCCTCATTTTTTACCGATGAATTGCGCGCTTTTTTTAAGTCGCAAGGCGCGCGAATTTTCCGTTGGAAAGCGCTGTTGGCTTCGGATCCGAAGCAGCGTCCACGATTCAAACCTAAATGGTAGAGAGCCCGCGCTGCGGCATTGGACAGCGTGGCGCGCTGTCCTAACCCAAGCGGGTGTGTTGTGGGTCCGGCTGTGCCAGCCGGATAATTTCAGAGATTGCGCATGAAGCCATGTGCCACTACACCTCCCGCTTTTATTGATTGCTCTCGACCATTTGCGGCTCGGATTTGCTCGCTTCCAATTGCGCGCTCACCTTCTGAAGACCCGATGTTAAGGCTTCGATTTGCTTTTCCTGTTCAGCGAGCTTGAGCTGAAAATCTGCTTGCTGCTGCGTGATAGTCGCTTCCTGCTTTGCCACACTTGCCTTTAACTGATCAATAATACTCTTCTCTTCCCGCGTCTCACGGGCTTGCTCCTCAACCTTCTTATGCTCCTTCAGAAACTCGTTGAGCAACATTGCGTTCACCGCGTCGTAGCGCACGGTGTAAATCTCGCCATTCTTGTCACGCACAATCAGATCCGGGTTCACCTTGGCTACGTCTTCGGCGATTAAGCCAAATTGCGGGATATTTGTATTGTCGCTCTTGTAATGAAACGTCACTGGCTTGAGCGCTAGGATTGTTTCACTGGCTTTGTCCATTGGTTTGATCTCTTTCTTGAACCGGGCCGAAGAGGAAGCGGTGCCGAGTTGACCGGAATCAGACACAACGACTGGCAACGTTGTCGCGCTTACCGTAGTTGTAGCATAAATATTGTCGATCCAAGTCGTGTCGCTCACGTTCGCACCGGCGGCGCCGATAGAAATAACGTTGTCAGCCGTGGCGACAGAACTTCCCGCGGCGACACCCAAAGCGATGTTGTCGTTGCCAGTGGTGTTGGCATCGAGCGCACTGTTGCCGATGGCTGTGTTACCGATGCCGGTGGTGTTGCTGGATAGCGCTTGATAACCGTTAGCTGTGTTGGTGCCGCCAATTGTGTTGTTAGTGAGCGCTCTAAAACCGATGGCTGTATTGGCGGGACCTGTGGTGTTGCTAAAAAGCGCGGCAGCCCCAATAGCCGTATTTCGGAACCCGGTGGTGTTACTCGAGAGCGCGGAATCGCCGGTGACTGTGTTGGCGCTGCCCGTGGTGTTGCTAAAGAGCGCAAATGCCCCGGTGGCCGTATTGGAGTCGCCGGTCGTGTTGTTTAAAAGCGCTCCGGCGCCAGCGGCGGTGTTGTTGTCTGCCGTGTTATCAACCAACGTCCCGGCACCCAAGCCCGTATTGAACTTGCCGTCGGTTAGGCTCGGAAGTGAAATCCAGCCAACTGCCGTGTTGTATGTGCCGCTGGTGAGGCTAAGAAGGGCGTTTTCCCCTTCCGCCGTATTCCCTCCTGGATAGGCCCCGTCTGGGACTGGGACAACCGCCTGCACCACTGGGCAAAGCACAAAGCAGCCAAGCGCTAGGAGAACCAGAAGCCAGCTGCGCCGTAAAGCCGCGCCTGAGCGTTGCTCCGGCGTGACAAGCGAGCGTGGGTTTCGACGAATCGTTAATATTTTTTGAGGTGTCATAGTGGCTTTGTCCGTTTTCGCCGGCAAGTTGACCTTGTAATAACTTTTCTGAAAAGGGAAAGAAAACTGCCGGGAAAAAACTTTCTGCCCTCACCCCTGATCCAGATGTCCGAAGCAGACATTGTTTTGACAGTGGCGAAGAGGTCAAGCCCAATCTTGATCGCGCAGTGTATTGAATCACGGGCGGGATTTGATGCCGCCCTTCAACGTTTCGCGAGGGCGCCGGAAGTCTGAAGCGAACTGGCATCCGCGTGCGAGGATGCCCGCACATCGATGGGCAAGCTGTGCGCTCCCCAATCCTACAGTTTCCAATCCGAACAATCCCAGCCTAACAGCTGCTCGACCTTTGTGATGTCTTCCGCGAAAAGATGGTAGAGAAAAATTCGCTCCTCCCAATTCATCGCCCGTTCGTATGGAACGACGTTTCTGTCTTTACTGCGCACCGAACGGAGCGGTTCGAGACCGAGAAATGAAAAGATCGAAGTCAGCGTTTCGCGCTGCTTATCCCTAAAGTCTTCAAACTTTACCGCCTTGATTTGGTCGCGTGGGAAGAATTTGAACAGACGCGCGAGTTGCTGTCCGTAAAATCCTCGATCGACGTAAGCAAAGCGGCGCGCTTGAGCGGGAGGCGCTCCGGCAATACGCGTTTTTTCCTCTCGCACGGCATCGAAAAAATCGAGCGGGTCGCGACCTCTAAATCGTTGCATGTTCCAGTGAGCAAATGCGCGGTCGACAGGATTTCGCAAAAGGATCAGCAACTTGATCTTCGGATTGTATTTCCGAATCCTTTCCGCTGCTGGCTCATGATAAATGTAGCTGGGCGTGCAATCACCGGCAATTGTGGACGGACCAAGCGGTCGATAATGTTTGTGTAATTCCTCGTAATCGGGCTCGGAAACAAAGAGCGCGTCGTCATCAAAAAAATGTATCTCCTGCTGGTCGCCCATCGTTATGTTCGGGTGTTTGGTTAGAAAATAGTGCAATGCTGTCGTGCCGGATTTTTGTGCACCGGCCACAACGAAATCGAGCCGTTCAAGTTTGTGGCTCTTGCCTCGAAACATCGGCGTCATGCTCGTAATCGTGCTCGTGTTCCATGTCCATGGTCAATTACGATCACGAGTAAGAGGTCAGTTGTCGCCATTGCGGCTCCACCTTATGATCCGGCGATGATGAAGAGACTTTGCGCGTTCTTCCTGTGGTCACTTTTCGCAGGTGCGATTGCATGCAACACGTCAGTCATGGCCGATGAAGGAATGTGGCTTTTCAATGCGCCGCCTCTCAAGCAGCTCAAAGAGAAATATCAGTTCGAACCGACACAGCAATGGTTGGAGCACCTGCAAAAAGCAAGCGTCCGGTTTAATTCCGGCGGCAGTGGCTCGTTCGTATCTGCAAATGGTCTTGTGATTACAAATCACCATGTCGGTGCCGACACATTACAAAAGATGGGCGACGCGCAGCACAATTACTTGAAGGACGGCTTCTACGCGAGAACCCAGGCGGAGGAAATCAAATCGACCGATCTCGAGCTCAACGTGCTGATGTCAATCGAAGATGTGACAGCGCGAGTGAACGGAGCGGTGAAACCGGGAATGACGAACGACCAGGCTTCCAGTGCGCGCAGCTCAGTCATCGCTGCGATTGAGAAGGAAAGCAAAGACAAGACCGGGCTGCGTTCGGATGTCGTAACGCTTTATCAAGGCGGAGCGTATCACCTTTATCGCTACAAGCGTTATGATGATGTCCGGCTGGTCTTCGCGCCGGAACAGCAGATAGCATTTTACGGAGGCGACCCGGATAATTTCGAGTACCCACGCTACGATCTCGATGTTTGCATTTTTCGAGTCTACGAAAATGGGCAGCCCGCGAAGATTGACAATTTTCTCAAATGGAATTCGCGCGGCCCGAGCGACGGTGAGCTAACCCTCGTAAGCGGCAACCCCGGTAAAACTGACCGGCAACTCACCGTCGATGAACTGGCCGACACGCGTGATCGGTGGTTGCCTTATCTCCTGCGCATGTTTAACCGGCGCGAAGTGCTGGACCTTGCGTACGGCGCGCGTTCTTTCGAGAACGCAAGAAAAGCGCGTGACGATCTTTTCGGGGACCAAAATAACCGGAAACGTTACGACGGGTATCTTGCCGGGCTGCTTGATCCGCAAATCTGGGCACAACTCCAGGCGCGCGAACAAAAACTGCGTGACGCAATTGCGCGCGATCCGAAATTGCGGTCGACCGCCGGCGCGTACGATCGGATCAAAAATGCGCAGGCCGAAATCGCCAAAAACGCGCCGCTGTACAACTATCTTGAACAGGAACGACCAATACCGGTTGGCTATCGCGGCCCCCGAGCGTTCTTCGGAAATCTGTTTAAATATGCGCGGTTGCTACTTCGTGCCGTGGACGAACGGGCAAAACCCAATGGAGAGCGGATTCCCCAATTTCGCGACAGCGCGCGCGAATCATTGGAACTGGAACTTTTTTCGAGCGAGCCCGTTTACGACGATTACGAGATCCTGCGCTTGACCGATTCGTTGACCGATTTCGCTTCCCAATTTGGCGCCGACGATCCGCTCGTGAAAAAGGTGCTCGCTGGAAAATCGCCGCACGATCGAGCCGTCGAGCTCATCTCCGGGACCAAACTGAAAGATGTCGCCGTGCGCAAGGATCTTTACGGCAAGGATGCCGCCGCATTGCAAGCAGCACATGATCCGATGATCGATGTCGCGCGTCTTTTGGACGGCCCAGCGAGAGAAGCGAAGAAAATTCACGATGCGCAAGATGAAATCAAAAAACAGGGGTATTCGGAAATCGCCAAAGCACGATTTGCCATCGAGGTCACGGGCAGCAATCCGGATGCGACCTTCACCCTTCGCCTTTCCTACGGGACCGGGCGCGGTTACGAACAGGACGGGAAACAAATTCCGGGTTTTACTGATTTCGCCGGTTTATATCAGCGTTCTGCCGAGCACGACAACAGGCCGCCGTTCGATTTACCGAAACGTTGGATCGACAAAAAAGCCAGTTTGAATCTGGCGACACATTTCAATTTCGTTTCGGACGCCGACATAATTGGCGGCAACAGCGGGAGCCCAGTGGTGAATAAGGAAAACGAGTTTGTTGGAATCATTTTCGACGGAAACATTCAGTCCCTGGTGCTCGATTGCATTTACACAGACACTCAAGCGCGCGCTGTGTCGGTCGATTCCGCCGCCATCACCGAGGCACTACGCAAGGTTTACGATGCAAACGCTCTCGCAGATGAATTAGAAGGCACAAGGAAGTAGATTTGTTGATTGCTCCGATAAGAATCGCGCGTCACCTGGTTGTTATCGCGCTTTTCGCCGCATTCGGCCTGCCTGTTCCCGGTAAGACCGACCAGATCGACGACTACATCATGGCACAGATGCGGCGGCTGCATATTCCCGGCGTTGCGCTCGCCATCGTTCGGGATGGCCGTACCATCAAAGCGCAAGGTTACGGATTCGCGAATATCGAGCTAAAAGCGCTGGCGACGAAAGACACAGTTTACGAAATCGGTTCGAATACAAAGCAGTTTACCGCCGCCGCAATCATGATGTTGGTCGAGGAGGACAAGGTCCAGCTCGATGACTCCATCACCAAATATTTTCCGGAAGCGCCACAAACCTGGCGCGGTATCACGATCCGGCACCTGCTCATGCATACGTCCGGTATTCAAAATCATGTCGCGGTACCGCGTTGGCTTGATGTTTTCAGGACCAATCTCGCGTTCGAGACTGCTCCGGCGCGAGATGAGCTGCTCAAGATGTTTTTCAAGCTGCCTCTGGAGTTCCAGCCAGGTGAGAGCTGGGCGTACGATAACACCGGTTACTATCTGCTCGGCATTATCGTTGAGAAGGCCAGCGGTGAGTCTTACTGGCAATTCTTGGACGAGCGGATTTTCAAACCGCTCGGCATGCTCGCGACCCGCAATACCGATCCGCAACCGATCATTCCTGACCGTGCTTCAGGCTACGAATGGAAGAACGATCACTTTGAGAATCGGCCAGCTCTTCTTCCGGCCATCGCATTTTCTGCGGGAAGCCTTCTATCCACGGTCGGAGACATGGCGAAATGGGACGCAGCGCTTTACAGCGAGAAGCTACTGAAGAAATCAAGCCTCGATCAGCTGTGGACAGCGACGATGATCAACCATGGAGCAGTCTCCCCATTCGAGTACGGCTTTGGTTGGTTTATCGACAGCTACCATGGTCATCACTTGGTCCAACACAGTGGAGGGACACCAGGCTTTTCATCGGTCATTTACAGATTCGTCGATGATAAACTAACGATTATTATTCTGACGAATCACGCCGATCGAATTCTTGATCAGTTGGCTATCGATCTTGCAGGAATCTGTTTGGCGGCGCTGAAACGCCCTGACGCGAATCCAGATCCCGATCCGAAGACCACGGCGATGTTAAAGGACCTGATGTCCCGTCTGCCGAACGAAAAATACAACCCTGCGTCTTTCACGCCCGCGATGCGCACCTTCCTCACCACAGCGACAGGCAAAGCATTTTGGAAATGGTTCGCCGAGCACGGCTCGGTGGGCCCGTTTATTTTCTCCGACAGAGAAGGACGGAAAGACGGCCAGGTGCTGCGTTACAAAGTCAGTCTGGGCGGGAACTGGTACTGGTTTTCCGTCAATATGACAAAAGACGGCAAGATCGCGCAGATCTATTGGTGGTAAGTGCCAGCGACTCCCCTTGGATTGACAGAGGACGCTATGACAGTTGTTTCAGCAGTGTTTTCCACCGCGCCCAGGCTTCGTCGCGCGCTTTTTTATCAGCTTCGCGAACTGCGGGGTTGGACGGCTCACCTAAACGCATGAAACCGTGGCCGGCGCCTTTGTAGATCACGGGTTCATATTTTTTACCGGCGGCTTTTATTAGCTCTTCGGCCTTGGGAATCGTTGCATCCACGCGCTCATCGTTCTCGCCGTAAAACCCGTAAACCGGACACGCGATATTCGCGACTTTGGAAGGTTCATCGGGCGCGTTACCGTAAAACGAATAGGCGGCTTTTAGTCTTGGATTTTCATTGGCATACGCAAACGCCACTCCCCCGCCCCAGCAGAATCCGCATACCGCCAGTGTGCCGTTGCATGATGGAATTTTCGTTAGCGCATAATCAGCCGTTGCATCCAAATCGGTTTTCACCTGTTCTTTCGACAGTGCAGATATCGCTTTGCGCGCGCCATCGACGTCCTCGAATTTGTGGCCGCTGAGCAAATCAGGCACGATTGCAATCACGCCAGCCTCGGCAAGCTCATCGCACAAACTTCGGACCCAATCGGTCACACCAAAAATTTCATGAACCACCAGCACGACCGGCGCTTTGTCCTTGCGCTCTGGATAAACGACAAACGCTTTGATTGTTCGTTCGCCCGATTTGATATCGACCCATTCGCCGTGTCGCGGCGAGTTGTTCAATCGTTCCCGACCAAAATCCTTCACCTCCTCCGCCCTTGCGTTGCAAGCCGAGTCGCACATAAGCAAACCAAACAACGTTCCAACAAAGAAACGCGCCAGAAGAAATTTTTGTCTCATAACGCATTCATCTTTTCGCCGTAGAGATGGCGATCTCTACTTAAGCCGCCGCCTAGACGGTAGCTTTACCTTTGAACAGCACCGAGTCGATGCTCCAGCGTCCCGGTCCATAAAAGAGCATGAATAAAAATAGCCAGCAGAGAACCACGGCCAGTTCGCCTTTATTTAGAATTGGAAAAAATTGCTCGGTCGGAGTTGGCGCATGACCGATCGCTTTACCCGCGGCGTGCACCATGAAGTAAGCAACCGCCATTTCACCTGCGGAGATGAAGGCGGCAAGCCGCGTGAGAATGCCAAACGCAATCATCAACCCGCCGACGAGTTCGATGATTCCACCGATCAGCATTAGTCCTTGGGCGCCACCATGCCCGCCGCCGGGAAAGCCCAGCAACTTCTGACCACCGTGACATGCGAACATAAGACCGACTATCAGTCGCATAATACAGTAAACGGGATCCGCAAATCGATTAAGTGCGTTCATAGCGATTCAGGCTGAAGGATGTGGAGGTTGTGTGTCAACAAATTCACGCGTTGGGCAAATGACGAAGCACTAATGACGAATAACGAAAGAAGCTCGAATGCTCAAATGACGAAAAAAGCCGCTCTCGATTTCCCCGTCATTCGGATTTCGTCATTAGAACATTTGTCATTCGTCATTTCCTTCACGCCGCTTTCTTTGCAGGGTGCTTCTGTTTCCTGCGCGATTTGTCAGTCGCCTTTTTCTTTCCGCCAGTTTGCTCCAAGCTCTTCTGCAACACGGAAACCAGATCGATTACTTTCGTTGGCTTGGGAGCTTTCTTCGGTTTCTCTTCGATTTCTTTTCCGCCGGCTTCCACTTTTTCCTCGATCACTTCCATAAGCGCTTCCCTGTAGTCGTCCTTGTACTTTTCCGGGTTCCATTTTGAACTCATGCTATCGATGAGCGATTTGGCCATGTTCATCTCGCGTTTGCCGACCTCGGTTTTTTTCGGGACATGCAGCTTCTCTGGGTCCGCAAGTTCATCGGCGAAATGCATCAGCTCGAGAACGAGCGTGCCATCTTCCGGTTTTACCCCGGCGAGATATTGGCGCGTCTTAATCACCACCTTGGCGATCCCGACCTTTTTGCTATCCTTTAACGCATCACGCAGAAGCGTGTACGCTTTATCGCCGCCTTTCTGAGGTTCCAAATAGTAGGGCTTATAAAAAAACATCGGATCGATCTCTTCCTGATCGACGAAGTCTTGAATGTCCACTGTCTGTGTGGCCTCCAGATCAACGCGCTCAAAATCCTCGTCCTTGAGCACGACGTATTTTCCCTTCTCATACTCATAACCCTTCACGATTTGGTCCCAGGAAACCTCCTTGCCGTCCTTTTCAGCGACACGCTTGTAGTTTACCGGACTCAAATCGCTTTTGCGTAGCAAACGAAACCTGAGTTCCTCACGTCGGGTGGCGGGATACAGAGCGATAGGAATGTTAACCAGACCGAAGCTGATGCTGCCTTTCCAGATTGCGCGCGCCATACAAACCTAATTCGCGTGGCGAGAAGTCTGTGCGTGTGAGGCTGTCGATCGTGTGCTCTAAGCGCTCTTATTGATACCTCACTTCAGTGAAGTGCTTTCGCGCACTGGAAGCCGCTAAACCTTTTAGACGGTTTGTTTCGGCCTGAGCAGGCTACACCGCGCTAAAGTCGCGGCGTTAATGAGAACACAGCAAAAACCAACGATCCGCTTTACGCGGCCAGCTCGAGCTCGTGGCGCGAGATACCGCGCAATTCAAAAAGGCGGATCAATGTCTCTTCGATCAAGTTGTTCGGACACGATGCACCCGCAGTGATACCGATGACGGCAGGTCCGTTCGGTAACCAGAAATGCGATACGACTTCGCGTTTTTCGTGCAAGTTGTAGTGCTTGATCTCCGTAGCGGAAACCAGGCGTGAAGCGTTGAGCACGAAATAGGTCGGCAATTTTTCTTCGCCCATCTCGGCCAGATGAGAGGTGTTCGAACTGTTATAACCGCCTACAACCAGCAGTAGGTCCATTGGCACATCGAGCAATTCGCGCAACGCATCCTGTCGCTCCTGCGTTGCGCCGCAGATCGTGTCGAAAAACCGAAAATTTTGCTCGGCGAGCTCGGGCCCGTCTCGATCGACAATCGCCCGTCGAACGCGCCGCTGCACTTCTTCCGTTTCGCCGCGCAGCATCGTGGTTTGATTTGCTACGCCAACGGTTTGCAAATGCACGTCGGGATCGAACCCCGGTGGATAGGCTCCCTTGAACTTCTCGAGGAACGCCTGTTTGTCACCGCCGTTCCGGATGTAATCGCAAACGTAATCGGTGTCCGCGAGTGTTAGAACGACCAGGTAACGCCCGCTGCCGTTACCGAGAGCGCGCGAGCTGGTGGCCTTTGTTTCTTCGTGTTCAGCCTTTCCGTGAATGATGGACGTGGCCGATTCGCTCGCGTACTTGCGAACCCGCTTCCAGACGCTCATCACGTCTCCGCACGTGGTATCAACAATCTGGCAGCCGCGATCTTTGATCTGTTGTTGAATTGATAGTTCGGTCCCAAACGCCGGGACAATAACAACGTCATCGGGACCGAGATCGGAAATGTCGGCCTCCTTGTTTTTGCCGGTCAGGTTCTTGATGCCTAACGACGCGATTTGATGATTGACCTCCGGATTGTGAATGATTTCCCCGACGATAAAAAGACGACGATCCTTGAAAACCTTGCGGGCTGCGTATGCCAGATCGATTGCGCGCTCGACCCCGTAGCAAAAACCAAACTGTTTCGCCAGACGCACTGTAGTATCGCCAACGGAGATAATCCCGCCCGCCCGGCGAACTTTTTCCACAATGTCGCTGCGGTAGTGCGACTCCACCTGTTGCTGCACGGCAGCCATCACGTCAGGTGTGCGCAAGTTCACTTTCTCCCGCGCTGTTGTGCCGCTGGAAATCAGGTTCGTGCTCATACAATTGTTGTCATTCTGAGCGCAGCGAAGGATCTCGGATCAGTTTTGTCCGGGAGGCGTCGAAAAAGTAGCCACAGACTTTTCGCTTCCGTCAACATGACACGGTAAGGGGCCCGGGGCAACGCCCCGCAACCTGCTATTGAAGCAATGGTCCGCTCGGTTTTTCAAACGCAGTGTCGCTGACCATTATTCGTGGATCGGGATCAGGCGTTCTCGAATCATCCACACGCTGCACTTTCGATGCAAGAGTCGCGTCCTCTGGTTGCGTAGTGGCGATGTTCACCGGAGTCCCGGTTCTTACGAGCGCGAAAAATTTTGGCGCTGCTTCGCCGTGCAGTCGAATGCAACCGTGTGTGCGTGGAGTCGGATGGACAAAGCCCTGATGGAAACCGTAGGCAGGAGCAAATTCGCACCAATAACCCATCGGATATCCAACATATCGGCCTCCTCCACCACCGGTCGAAGGAATTATGCGATCGCCTTGCACGCTAAAGCCGTACGATCCCGAACGTTTGTGCTCCTGTTTGGAGTAGATCTTGAAATTTCCTTTCGGCGTCGGTTTCGCGGCAGTCCCAACCGAACACGCCACGGCCATCAGGCAACGGTCGCCCTCCATGACATAAATGTTTTCTTTCGAAAGCGAGACGAGCACCCGCACTGCAGAGGGGTTGTTCGGGCGATATGCCGTTACGTGATAGGGGCCGCCGCCTGCCACGCGCCCTGTTTGACAACCAGTCAGCAGCAGAAGCGAACCGCCAGCACACAGCAAGAGGAATCGGGAGATATGTCGCATATGGGGATACTGGATATGATTAGGCGGCTTTTTGTCAACTTTGCGAGTTAGATTGGTTCCACAACCACCCAGCCAGAGCAATTGCCAATCCGTGGGTGTGCCGGAGTCAGCGACCCCGGCTAGAGTGTCATGCGGTGAAGATTGTGAGGAACGCGACTTCGATTGCCAGCGCTTCGTGAATATTGCGATTCAAGTGATCGCGCAATTCCTCAAGATACCGGATGCGCTTCAAGATTTCGGCTGTGGTGAATCGGCTTGCCAGAGCAGCGGTTTCTTTTCCCGCACCAGGCAGACTACGTTGCGCCACACCGTTACTGGAGCGTAGAACGTCAGACCACCAGGCGAATAATGTCTCGATCAATTCCGCGCGCCGTTGCAGGTAAAGACTTTCGGCGCGGGCTTTGTAGTATTGTTCGCGTTCCTCCAGCCAGGCGCCATCGGTGGCATCCCTGTAATGTATTTGTTCCTGCCTCAGTGCTTCATCTGTTTCGCGCTTAACCTCTTCACGAACAGAGCGGAGCAAACGCTGAAATTCCTGAGCCAGTCGGTAGGCAAACTGAATGGTCCAGCTTTGTTCATGGGACACCTGTAATAATTTCACGAGCTCCTTTTCTTCACCGCTCGTCTGTCGCTGGCCGTCTCTTACAAGGGGGATTGCAATGCACCGCGAAAGAATCGTCTCCGGTAGCGCTTCCGGCAAAGCACTCAGCAGAAGTAGCAAGGAATCCTTAGGGGGTTCCTCCAGTGTTTTGAGAAACGCGTTTGCAGCCTGCGGCTGTAGCCGATCGGCATCGGAAATGATCGCCACCTTGCGCCGCGAATTACTTGCGCGCATTTGCAGCGTGTGCTCAAGGTCACGAATTTGCTCGATAATAATTCGGCGCGATTTCGATTCCGGCCGGGCAACAAAAATTTCACGGGCCTTGGCGGAAAAAACGTCATCGACAGGGGTGCCATTCACAAGACTCGCCAGCTCTGCGGCGAGCTGCTGCTTGCCACTGCCTGGCGGCCCTGAAATCAAATAGGCATGCGCGAGTCGATTCTGTTCGTGGGCGCGACGCAAATACTCCAGCGCTGTTGTACGGGAGAAAGCCATCTTAAGGGCAACGAATCGGCGAAATCGTCATTTCGCTCTTCCGCCGTGCTTTGGCTCGGTGTAATTCATGGACAACGACGTGGATTTTTGATCAGCCACTTCTCTGGCTCGTCGATCATCTTCACGAGTTGGCTGATTATTTTTTCATACGCATCGTCGACGTTCGAAAACTCTTCTTGGGAGAGATCGCTACGCCGAAACGCGAATTCCCAATGAACCTGCGTTTCCGCAGCTTCACCTTCCGCATCGCTGAGTTTCGCGATAAACGCAGCTTGGTAGCGGCGCTTCCGCCACGCCTCGGCAATATTTGCACAAACTGAGCGCGATGATCGACGGGCTTGATCAGTCAGCGCGTAGCGTTCTTCGTTTGGAAATCTCTTGGTTAACTCGTAAACGCGTAGGCCGGCGGCGAGGGCACTCTGGTAAACGTGCAAATCCCGAAAGTGCCGGATTGGCTTCTTCGCCGTTTCGCCGTCTCGCCGTTTCGCCGTTTCGTCCGCCATTGTCAGTGGCCAGTGTTTAGGTGTGGGAATCGACTGCAAAGCGTTTTCCATATCTCGTTCTCGATCTCGTCCGCTGCACGTGAGCCGTTGATTAGTACAACGCGATTCGGGTCGCGCGTGGCCAGTTCGCGATACGCTTCGCGAACGCTCTCGTAAAACTCCTCAGGCTCCTGCTCCATCCGATCTCGTCGGCGCGGTTTCTGCATTCGTGACTTCGCGATAGCCGCATCGATATCGAAAACAAAAGTAACGTTTGGGATGCAATCGCCGACGGCAAATACATTCAAACGTTCGACCGTCTTACGATCTAATTTTCGTGCCGCGCCTTGATAAACAGTGGTGGAATCAAAGAAACGATCGGCAATCACGCAAATGCCACGTTCAAGCGCTGGCTTGATAATCTCCCGCACGAGCTGGCTGCGACTCGCCTCAAAGAGAAGCAGCTCCGCTTCCGGGGTCATACTGGAATTGTGCGAAGCAAATTGCAGAAGTTCACGAATGGTTTCGCCGATCGGGGTGCCGCCGGGTTCGCGGGTAACCAGATGTGGCACCCCGGAACGCTCCAGTCGGGCGGCCAATCTCTGCACCTGCGTCGATTTTCCACTGCCTTCTGATCCTTCGAATGTGATGAATGGCAGCCGGGGCATGATGTCGATTGTGAAACAAGCATCTACGATTGTCGAATGCGCGCAGTTGGAGGGGCGAGCTCCGCGAGTTCTTCAGGCGTCGCAGGAGCTCCGCCCTCCAATAGGCGCGCCCTCCAGCACAGCCGGGAAGTTTGCCCCACATAAGTTAATTGGATTAGTTTCGGTATATGAAAAATTTCTGGCTCGTGAAACAGGAGCCATCCTCGTATTCGTGGTCGGACTTTGTCGCGGAAGGCCAGACCAGTTGGACCGGCGTACGCAATTACTCTGCCCGAAACAATCTTCGTAGAATGCAGAACGGCGATGAAGTCCTTTTCTATCATAGCGGCGACGACAAAGCGGTCGTGGGGATCGCGAAAGTAATTCGAACCGCATATCAAGATTCGACCGCAAAGGAAGGCGACTGGTCCACTGTTGATCTTGCTCCGGTCAAACCGCTGTACCGGCCAGTTACACTTCGCGAGATCAAAAGCCATCCGCCGCTGAAAGGAATAGCGTTAGTTAAGCAATCACGTCTGTCCGTTATGCCGTTGGCAGAATCGGAATTTCGCGAAATTGTAAAGATGGCTCGCAACGTTAAATCGTTGAACCGCTAGAGGGTCGGCAATTCGTTCCGGCCTAGCGATATAACGTTTTAACGAGTCACGATATCGATTTGCCTTGTTCAAAGCTGTGTCGAGGCCGAAAATTCCCGAATGAGTACAATTGCGGCAACGGACTTCCTTCCCCTTGTCGCAACCGGCGCTGCCACAAGGGATTTCATGGTCGTGTCTTTGCACGACGTCGCCCCCTCCACTCAGCAAATCACAAACACAATCATTTCAGAACTGGCTCGGCGCGGGGTGAGCGTTTGTTCTCTTCTCGTCGTTCCAGATTATCATCATCAGGGGCTGTTCGCGAGAAATCAACAATTTGTGTCCTGGCTACGGGGTTTGGAAGCGGACGGTCACGAAATCGTTATTCACGGATATTTTCATGAGCGCCCTTGCGGTGCCAAAGAGAGCTTCCACGACAAGTTTTTCACGAGATTTTACACGCAACAAGAAGGTGAATTCTACGACCTGAACTACGATGAAGCGTTGCGTCGAATTACAGCCGCGCGAGATGAATTTCGCGCGAATAATCTCAGGCCGCGAGGTTTTGTGGCTCCAGCATGGCTGCTCAGCAAGGAAGCTGAGCGCGCCGTATGCGATGCCGGGATGGAATACACCACGCGGTTACACAAGGTGTGCGATCTCCGGGCGGGCAGCGAGTTCGCCGCGCGATCGATTGTCTACAGTGTCCGAAAGAACTGGCGGCGCGGAATTAGCCGAATCTGCAATGCCACTCTCTTTCGATATCTACAGGGAAGGCCACTCTTGCGCATTAGCATTCATCCACCCGATTATTCGCACCCGGCGATTTGGCGCCAAGTCACGAGTATGATCGAAAGGGCGATGGGGTCGCGGACAGCTACGACCTATCAGGACTGGATCGCGCAACAAAGATTGAGACGGGGGATGTAGCTGTGAGCAGGTGCGATCTTCATATTCATTCGCGCTACAGTGCGCGCTCGGAAGAATGGCTCTTTCGCCGTTTCGATTTCCCCGACAGCTATTCCGACCCGAAACAACTGTATGAAAAATTGCTCGAGCGAGGAATGGACTATGTGACCATTACCGACCACGACAGCATCGAGGGCTGCCTGCAAATCGTTGATCGGCCTCGCACCTTTATCAGCGAACAAGTCACCACCTATTTTCCAAACGACGCGTGCAAGCTGCACGTACTTGTTTGGGGAATTTCAGAGAATCAGCATCGCGAGATCGATGCGATACGCGATAATATTTTTGAGCTGCAACGCTACTTGCAGGCAGCGCACATCGCGCACGCAGTTGCGCATCCCCTTTACAGCATCAACGGCAAACTCGATTCGCATCATCTTGAGCTGCTCATGCTTCTCTTCAAGCATTTCGAGGGCATCAACGGGTTGCGCGATGCGCTTCTAAGCGATCTGGCCCAGACACTGTTCAAACAACTGACGCCGGAAAAGATTGAGGCGCTCGCAAATCGCCACAATCTGGCGCCCACTCACACGGAGCCCTGGAAGAAGATTCTTGTTGGAGGCTCGGACGATCACGGTGGGCAATTCGTTGCTTCGGCTTTTACGGAAACTCCAGCGGCGGAATCGGCGGAAAAATTCCTCGAATGCGTTCGCAACGGCGAGTGCAGCGCGCATGGCTACGGCGGCACCCCGCTGGTCCTTTCCCACGGTTTTTATAACACGGTCGCCTGTTTCATCCAGGATCGTTTCAATGAAAAGCTCGGACCGGGCGCCGCGCTGCTCGAGAAAATGTTTTCGCGGTTCATGGAAGGCCGCGCCCCGACTGAATTCACTCTCAAAGAGAAAATGGAATTTATCGTGCAGGGCGTTTTGTCGGGAAAAATTTTCGACTTCGTCAAGCCTGCGAACGTGTCGCTGTGGAAAGAACTTTCAGGTTATTTCGCGCAGCCTGAGGTGAAAGCGAAACTGGCCGCGCAATTAGAGGGAGTCCACGAACCGGAGCGCCGCACCTTTCTCATGGCAAACATGGTGGCCGAGCAGCTTACGTTTCGGTTTTTCCAAAAATTCGTTCAGCAAATTGGCAGCGGCAACATGGTCGAGAGCATGCAAGCCCTTAGTGCGATCGTGCCGATCCTGGTCGTTCTTACGCCGTACATCTACGGGTTTCACAGCCAGGCGCCTTCCCGGAAATGGCTGCGGGCTATCTTCCTGGAATTGACCGGAGAAATTCCGATCGAATTGCAAAACCGCAAACGCGCCTGGTTTACCGATACGCTCGACGACGTCAATGGCGTGGCTACTACGATTCGCAAGATGACTGCCGCCGGAGCCACAGCCGGCAACGAACTGACTGTCGTAACTTCGCACAGCAATCTCCAAACGTACAAGATCCCAATTAAAAACTTCCCGCCCATCGGCGAATTCGAATTGCCCGAGTATGAACTCCAAAAATTAAGTTTCCCGCCGATTCTACAGATGCTCGATTACATACAACGGGAAAAATTCACCGAAATTATCATCAGCACGCCCGGGCCGGTCGGGCTGACTGCGCTCCTCGCGGCCAAAATGCTCAATCTGCAAACGAGCGGCATTTACCATACGGATTTCCCGCAATACGTCCGGATTCTCACCGAGGACAGCTTCCTGGAAAGCATGGCGTGGCGGTACATGCATTGGTTCTATGGCCAGCTCGACACCGTCTTCGTTAATTCTGAAGAGTATCGACAAAGCTGGATCAAGCACGGCTTGGATCCCGCAAAACTTAAAATTCTTCCGCGCGGTCTCGATACCGAGCTATTCACTCCGGCGCGACGCCAGGCCGCTTTTTGGGAAAAATTTGGTGCCTCCAACGGTCAGGTTCGCCTGCTTTACGTTGGCCGGATATCGCGGGAGAAAGATCTCGATGTTTTGGCAGATGCCTACCGCCGATTACGCGATGAGGGCCTTGCGGTGCAGCTTTTTGTCGTCGGTCACGGCCCGTACTCCGAAGCATTTGCCCAATCAGTGCCAGAGGCATTTTTTACCGGGTACCTTAGAGGGAAAGAGTTAGCCACCGCGTATGCTTCAGCCGACATTTTTGTGTTCCCGAGCACGACCGACACATTCGGCAATGTCATCCTGGAAGCGCAGGCTTGTGGGGTGCCGGTCATTGTTTCCGATTCCGGCGGCCCCAAGGAGTTAGTGGAAGACAGGACGAACGGTTTGATCACTCGATCACGTGATGTGAATGATTTCACTCAAGCCATCCGCTCACTCGTTGCCGATCCAGCGTTGCGGGAACGCATGGGCAACGCCGCCAGAAAGAGTGTCACCGACCGGAGCTGGCCAAACGCGTTTCGTAAATTCTGGTCCACGACTGATACCTAGGCGAATCGTATTCCGCAGGGGGTGACTGATACATATTTGGGAATTCTTCTCGCCTCTTAAGCACAGCCGAACCAATGTGCCCACATGACCACCACTAAGATCTATGCAATCGCGTGCACATCGTTGACTCTCGCTTTCACCTGCTTCGCACAGCCAGATGCTGCGAGTACGAAAGGCAGCAATGCGCCTTACAACGAGGGGCCTGTTTGGACTCTGACGATGGTAAAAACCAAGACCGGTTTGGGCGATGAATACCTCAAACAAATCACCGGAACCGTGAAGCCTGTTTATGACGAGGAGAAAAAGCAAAAGGTCATCCTCGACTACAAAATCCTGAATGGAGAGGCTTCCGGTCCTCAGGATTTCAACATTCTAATTCTGGTTGAATATCCTAACTGGGCAGCATTCGATAACCTTCGCGACAAGATGGATCCCATTGTCGAGAAGATCATGGGGACTGAAGACCAGCGCCGCGCCACCGCTGTAAAGCGCCTCGACATCCGCGAAATTCTCGGCACAAAAACCATGCGCGAGATTACTCTTAAGTAATCCTTCGTCGCAGGCGGCTCTTCGGGTTAGCGATTCTACCGGCCGTGACCGCCGTGACCCATGCCACCCATGCCATGTCCCATACCGCCCATTCGACCCATTCCATGCGTGCCATGGAATCCCGTATGGGCGGTTCTGAAGCTCGAACCGTGATTGATTCCTCGTGTTTTAGTCATTCTACTACTGTGGCCACGGCCGATGTCAGTAGCGCTTTTCCCATGAACGCTACTGCTCTTACCGTGGACAGTTTGCGTGTTCTTCGCATGCGATGTTGCCTGGCTTGAGCGGTTCGCGTTGCTTACAAGCCTGCCGAGATTCAGACCGTTATCGTGCGCTATTTTCCCCCAGCCTTGCCCCGACTGGTGCAGTGCGACGATGTTGTCGAAGCTCTGCCCAGTGGCGTTAGCCAGCAAGTGTGCCTTCTCGAGTCCACCCCAGCCAAGCCCAGTCGAGGCCCTCTCTGCTTGCAGCGTCGCGACGGGAACTCCGGTCTGAGTCGAAATCCTATCCACATTTGCTGCGCGAGAAGCAACCGTGCCGAACAGTAGAATGAATGCCG
>WNFY01000617.1_pt1 | contig 47665 bp, 38 predicted proteins | sample 5400091 | NCBI WGS metagenome assembly WNFY01 (sample SAMN13153364, study PRJNA577476) | soil metagenome | isolation source: 60 cm soil or saprolite under grassland replicate 1 | place: USA:California | collected 2016-06-15
TCGATGAATTCACCTTCAGCCCCGACAGCAAGTGGATTTACCTGACCGCGGAGGAGCGTGGACTGGAGCCAATTTATTCAGTTCCGGTCAGCGGTGGTCCGATCAGGAAAATTATCGCGGAAGGAGTTAACGGCGATGTGAACTTGACGTCCGACGGCAGGTCTCTGATTTTCTCGCGCAGCAGTATGACCAAACCGAGCGAGATTTATCGGGCGAGCGCTGATGGCACCGGAGTCACCGCGTTAACGACAACAAATAATGCCCTGATCGCGGCTTTTAATTTGAAACCCGCAGAAGAGATCACCTGGACGGGCGCGAACGGCGCCAAGATCGCCGGCTGGATCGTCAAGCCCTGGAATTTCAATCCGCGCAGAAGGTATCCGCTCGTCGTCTTGATTCACGGTGGTCCGCAGGGCGCCTGGAATGACAACTGGGGTTATCGCTGGAACCCGCAAATCTACGCCGGCGATGGATACGTTGCCTTCATGCCGAACCCGCGCGGTTCGACCGGCTATGGCCAGCAATTTGTCGCAGAGATCTCGGGCGATTGGGGTGGAATACGGCGCTACGGAAGAACTCTGGTTTCCGGAATGGGAGTTTAAGGGCACGCCCTGGACAAATCCCGCGATGTACGAACGCTGGTCGCCGCATAATTTCGTGCGCAACTTTCACACGCCGATTCTGATCATCACCAATGGCCTGGACTATCGCGTACCCGAAGGCGAAGGCCTGCAAATGTTCACGGCCGTGCAGCGCATGGGTGTTGAATCAAAGCTGATTGATTTTCCTGACGAGGGTCACTGGGTTTTGAAGCCCGGTAATTCCGCTTTCTGGCATAACAACGTGCTTGAATGGCTTGACAGGCATTTGAAGTAAGAAAACAATTCGCGCCCTAATCTGATTGGAGGTTCACCATGCCAGGTTGGCTGAAAGTCCTACTCATCGTTTTGGCAGTCGTCGTGGTGTTAGCGATCGGGGCAATTGCCGCGGGAATTTATTATGTATCGAGCCACAAGGACGCCTGGCTCGCTAAGGGCAAGGCCGTGATGACTGAAGGCAAAGACTTTGGTCGCTCTACCGACAACCAGGGTTGTGTCGACGAATCTGTTTCGCGCTACAAGAAGGAACCGGGCTTGACCAGCGTGCTCTCGTCGACGCTTTTCATGCGCGCCTGTCTGGATGTCAGCCGTAAGACGCCAGGGTTTTGCGACGAAGTGCCAAAACAAACCGATTTCATAAAGAGCGCTCGTTGGCGCGTCGAGCAATGCCAACGCATTAATCTTTCTTCGGACCGAAACTGTCAGCAACTGTTTACGCCGGTGCAGCAGTTCTGTGAAAGTCCAAACAAGACTGCCAGGGAACTCGACCATATATTGGAGCCAACCTCGCCATCACCTCAATGATTGAGCGGTTCTGAGACTGTTGGATTTATCGCTGACTTTGGAAAACTGAATCTTGGAAATCGATCGCCTTTCGATTCGCTCGCAGCCGAACGGCACTCCCCTCTTGCATCAGAACTGGGGCAAGTTGCTCTTCATGCATTGGCCGATTGAGCCTGATCTCCTGCGGCCACTGATCCCGCGACAACTTTCCCTCGATACTTTTGAAGGAACAGCCTGGATAGGAATTGTCCCGTTTACGATGTGGGGCATTCGCGCCTCGTTCCTGCCACCAATTCCCGGAACGAGCGCCTTCCACGAGCTTAACGCGCGCACTTACGTTCATTATCAGGGCGTGCCGGGCGTCTGGTTTTTCTCGCTGGACGCCGCGAGTCGTCCGGCAGTCTGGGGCGCGCGCGCCTTTTATCATTTGCCTTACTTCAAAGCTCAGATGCACCTGCGCCAGGATGGTAAGACGATCAAATATTCGTCGCGCCGATCCGATCCCCTTACCTATGGTGAGTTCTTCGCGCCCGCGCTCGACGAGTTCGCCGGCGGGTTGAATCCAGACCAATTCAGGAGCTTCCCGCGTGCTGAGCTAAAGGTGGACTGGATTATCGAGGCGCCACTGCCACAATCAGCAGCAGGCTCTCCGGAATTCTTTCTCACGGAGCGTTATTGTCTTTACTCGTATCACCGCGGCAAGCTTTATCGAAGTCGAATCTTTCATGAGCCGTGGCCCCTGCGAGCCGCGACGCTCATCTCCTGTCAATCGACGATGATCGAATCGTTAGGAATTCCCACGCCACCCGGTGATCCGTTACTGCAATATGCGGAATCTATCGCGGTAGACATCTGGCCGCTGAAACGGGTGTCCGAAGCCAGAGCATAAGCGAGTGGCAGGCAGAAACCCGACCGTCAGGGAGGGTGCCCATAACGCGCTCTCACCCTCGGGTTTCCGCATATTACGCACGTTGCGCGACAACGAACAATTCAGTCGAGCCGAGCTCGTAAGGCTTCCGATCCAAGGACCCAAGAACGTCATTAATGACGAAGCCTGCCCGCTCAAGCATCCGGCGGATCTCCGCCACGGTATAGATCCAGTGTTTTGCCTTCCTGCTTTCGATCTTTCCATCGCACTCGAAAATGTATTCGCTATCGATGCAACTTTCTTCGGCCAGATATTGCTCCCTGATCGTCACTTGAATGTCTTCGATCTGGTGTGAAGCTTCCGGTTCAAACTTCGGCACAATCGATTCAGCCGCCATGCCGGATTCAATTACGAATCGCGCGCCTGGTTTCAAGGCTCGGGCGACGCCGTTGAGAAACTTCTCCATGTCTGAATACTCGAGAAAACCGAAACTGTTTCCGAAACAGTAAGCACCGTCATAGATCGCTTCACCTTCGATGAAGCGCATGTCGCCGAGGATGAATTCAACTCGTCGCGTGGGATGAGACTCGTTCGCCTCAACTGATAAATCTGGTGAGCCTGCGGCCATCAATGAACGCACCTGGTTAGTACCATCCGCGTCAGCGGATGGATCAGGCAAGCCTGCGGCGATCAATGAACGCGCTTCGGCAATAAATTCATCGGAAATATCCACACCCGTCACCCGATACGCACGCCGGGCCAATTCAAACGACAACCTTCCATTTCCGCAGGGCACGTCGAGTAGATGAGCGCCTGCCGGGCATCCAAGACTATCTGTAATGAAATCGGCTTCAGCTTTGGTCTGCTCGGGTGAGATTGCCTTGCGCCATAAGTCGAGCGCGAGACCGCTGAAAAAGTTTTCGTACCAGTTGGAAGGGACAGCCATCGACTATTTCACTCAGGTCTTTCCAGCGGCGGCAGCACTGCTTCGCCCATTCACGCCACAAATTGATTCCTGACGCCGCTTCCAAAACGTCCGCGATGTAGGCGCCCCCGACGCGGCTGGCAACTTCCAGGAAATAGAAGTCTCCGTCTATCTCGCTCCTGATAAATTCGGCGTGCGTCGCGCCGGTTTGCATGCCCATCGCCTTAATCAGGCGCCGGTTTATCTCGAGCAGCTTTTTCTTTTCCGCCGAATCGTGCTGGATTGTTCGCGAGATGTACGCGCCCCCGCCGTGCGCGACTTGCAAAGGCGGGCGGCCATACTTATTAACGCCGGCGAAGATCACCCGGCCACCGCTTACCAGTGAATCGACGTGAAAGACTTCGCCGGGAATGAATTGAGCTAAAACGTAATATGACGCGCGCTCGCGCAGAGCTTCGCGCTGATTTAGCTCGTCGATTGCCGCCCATGATTCGTCAGCGCTTTCCACCTTGCGGATACCGATGGCCGAAACGTCCGAACGCGGCTTGAGCACCCACGGCGGCGAAACGCGATCCAGATATTCGTTGATCTCGTCGTTGTTAATCGCCGGAACAAATTCAGGAACGGTCAGCCCTGCGTCGCGCGCTCTCACGGTCATGGCGAATTTGTCGCGGAACGCCTTCGCGGTAGAACTGTTTATCCCGGGCAGGCAAAGGTGCTCGCGCGCGAGGGCCGCGATAACTACGTCAAACTCTTCGAGCGCCACAATCCGATCCGGCTTATTCGTTTTCGCGATATGGCTGACCAGGTCGAGAAACAACTCGACGGGCGCATCATTCGGTAACGCAAACACTTCATCCAGCACGTCTCGCGGCCAATCCTCATGCAGCATTTTTTCTTTGGTGACCAGGATGACGTGACAGCCCTGCGCCTTGCATTCACGCATGAAATCGCCGCCTTTGAAAAAGGTGGCGAAACAAACGATAGTGCGCGGCTTTGTTCCCATGTGAAGCTTGAAGTCCCGCCTATAGGCTCGTACCAGCAATCTCGGCCTGAAGATCGAATGTTATACGCGACAATATACAACTTTGCTCCCGCCTGATCAGCGGAATCGTGTATAGTGCCGCTCAAAATTGTTCATGATCTTTCGCGGCCCATACCCTGACGTCAGCATCCCTAAAGTTTCTCTCACGGATTTTATCTTCGGTTCGACGGCTCAATTCAAGGACAAGCCCGCCTTAATTGATGGCCCGACGGGTCAAACATTCACTTACGCCGCGTTCGAGCAGGCCGTGCGCCGCGTGGCCGCCAGCCTGGCCCAGCGAGGATTCAAGCAGGGCGATGTTTTCGGAATCTTCAGCACCAACTGTCCTGAATACGGAATCATTTTTCACGCCGTCGCAATGCTTGGCGGCATTAACACTACGCTAAACCCGTTATACACGGCCGAAGAGGCCGCCTTCCAACTGAAGGATGCAAAGGCAAGATTTCTTGTGACAGCTCCTTATTTCATCGACAAAGCCCGCGCCGCCGCAACCCAGGCAAATATTGAAGAGCTTTTTGTTTTTGGCGAGGCCGACCAGGCAACGCCGTTCGCATCGCTCCTCAACAGCGATGGGCCGGTCCCGCAGGTTCGGATCAATCCCAAAGCAGATCTGGTCGCGCTTCCCTATTCAAGCGGCACGACAGGCTTGCCAAAGGGCGTGATGCTGACGCACTACAACCTGGTCGCGAACATGCGGCAAATGGATGGCCTTGAATATTTTCACCGCAATGACACCCTCCTGTGCGTATTGCCGCTCTTTCATATTTACGGATTGGTTGTTGTCTTAAACATGGGTCTTCATATGGGCGCGACGATTGTGACGATGCCGCGCTTTGATCTGGAACAATTTCTGCAGTTCATCGAAAAGTATCGGGTGACGTTATCGCACATCGTGCCGCCACTCGTTTTGAAACTGGCGAAGGACCCGATCGTCGACAATTACGATTTATCGAGTCTCAGAATGATCTTTTCAGGGGCGGCGCCGCTGAGCGCCGAATTGTCAGACCAGTGCATGGTGCGAATCGGCTGTGGGATTCGCCAGGGCTATGGCATGACTGAGACCAGCCCCGTGACGCACAGCAGTCCTGCTGACCCGGTGAAAATGAAACCCGGCTCAGTAGGACCGCCGGCCCCAAACACAGAATGCAAACTAGTTGATCCCGGTACCGGGGAAGAGCTGATTGCCAACCAGAGAGGCGAAGTTTGCGTGCGCGGTCCACAAATCATGAAAGGTTATCTCAACAATCCAGAGGCGACCGCGCGCACGATCGATAGTGATAACTGGCTGCACACCGGCGACATCGGCTACGCCGACGATGACGGAGACTTTTTTATCGTCGACCGCGTTAAGGAGCTCATTAAGTACAAAGGCTTTCAGGTTGCTCCGGCTGAACTCGAGGCCGTTCTGCTGACGCATCCGGCCGTGGCCGACGCAGCCGTGATACCTTGCCCTGATGACGAAGCGGGCGAAGTGCCAAAAGCATTTGTCGTGCTTAAGGACAAAGCGAGTGCCGAAGAATTGATATCGTTTGTGGCCACGCGTACGGCACCGCACAAGAAGATTCGCTTTCTCGAATTCATCGAGCAAATTCCAAGGTCGCTCGCCGGCAAAATTCTGCGACGGGTGCTGGTGGAAAAAGAGCGAGCAAAGTATACGACCCCGAGCGGATTGTCGCGGTAAACGATCTCGTGGGTATATTTAGAGTCAGGCAGCGGCGCCCGCGTAACAAGGGCGACAGTCGACCTCGAAATCCGGAGGAACCTAATGGCTGAACCAGTTTCATCTGACAGAATCTCGCGGGCGGTGCGCGCTTATTTCCTGGCCATTCGCGCCATGGACGCGGACGCGTTTGCCAACACTTTTGCCGAAGACGGCACAACCTATGATCCGGTAGGCTCTCCGGGAATTAAGGGCCGCGGCGGGATACGCGATTTCCTTGCCTCGATTTGCCAGAACTTCAAGAGCGTCGCGCTTACTGAAGACAGCGTTTTCGTCGCCGGCAATGGCGCCGCGGTGAAATGGACCGGCCGAGGCACCAGTACTAACGGCCGCGAGGTGAGATTCGAAGGTGTCGATGTTTTCGAAGTCAACGAGGACGGCAAGATTCAGACCGTGCGGGCGTATTGGAATCCGGCGGAGATGATTGCGCAGCTGTGATCGCAATGAAGTCAGTACCGCCTTGCGTAAGCAGGTGGGATCATTGTCCATCTTTAAGTTGAGTCGTTAACCACCCGCTGACGCGGGTGGTACTGACTCCGCAGACAAACGACGAGGTTTTCTCTTCAGATGTCACAAGTAATAACTGCCGCGCCTGAGTGGACGATTCCCGGCTTCCTGGAAGCGCGCGAAAATAATCATCTTTTCATCAGCGGTGCAGACGCGACGGCGCTTTCTCACAAGTACGGAACACCGCTGTTCGTTTTTTCCGAACCACGGATTCGCGCCAACATTGCCCGTTTGCAATCAGCAGCCAGGCAGGTTGATCGTCCGATCAAGTTCTGCTACGCGTCTAAAGCAAACTCGAATATGTCGGTGCTGAAAGTCGTGCGCGATGGCGGCATCGATATCGAAGTCAACAGCGGCGGCGAACTTTACAAAGCTCTGCGGGCCGGCTTTCGTCCTGAGCAAATTATCTTTAACGGCACCAGCAAAACTGACGAAGAAATCGACGAAGCCGTGCGCGCCGGCATTTATTCAATCAACGTTGATTCGATTTATGAAATCGGCCTGGTCGAAGACGCAGTGCGGCGCGCGCGGGCGGCCCTCAATTCCGGATTGCCGCCAGCGCGAATTGCTTTGCGCCTGGTTCCTGAGATTGGCACGCGCTCGCATCTTGGACTTCAGACTGCTCTGCTGACTTCCAAGTTTGGCATTTCATCTTCTGAGGTGCTCGATGCGTTCCGGCGCGGTTTGCAGCATTCGGATTTGATTCATGTCTGCGGCATTCACATCCACGTCGGCTCGCAAACTCCGGACGTCGAACCATTTGCGGAAGCATTCAAGAGCATGTGGAACCATCTGGTGACGATCCATCGCGAGACCGGGCTCACCCTGGAGCACATTAATCTCGGCGGCGGCATTCCAGTGAATTATCTGCGCGATCGTTCGCAGGCAGATCAGCTTCCCCAGCATGAACGCGACATGCTGGGGGCGGACCTCGAGCCGGCGACAGTTTTGACCGAAGCTCTGCGAGTGGCGCGCGAATCGGCGCATGATGCCGAAGCGGAACACTTGCTCGAGAAGGTAACAATCCTGCTCGAGCCCGGCCGCAGTGTCATCGCGGACGCGGGTGTGGTGCTCACCAGAGTGCGAAATATCAAACGGCGCCCGGAAACTGATGATGTATGGCTGTTGACGGATGCCGGGTACAACATTCTGCTGTCGATGAACAATTACAAGTGGTATTACCACTTGATTTCTGCGTCGCGCGCCTGCGAGTCGTTGGAAGGCAAGTACAAAGTTGCCGGGCCTTTGTGCGATTCAGGCGATGTCTATTTTGATATTGAGCGACAAGGGCGTTTGCCGGATTATCGCCTGTTGCCGCCGGAAGTGAAGCCGGGCGAGGTGCTGGCGCTGTTGAACTCAGGCGCGTATTCGCTCGCGCAAATGTTTCCTTACAACGGCCGCCCACTGCCGGCGGCGGTGATTGTTCGCGAGGGCGGGAAGGCTGAAATGATTCGGAAGCGAGACACGTATGAGGACTTGCTGACTAATGATGTTTGGTGATTAATGATTTTCTGGCGTTTCGAAGTCATGAGGTGATTCCAGCCTCCTGATTCCAAATTCCAGATTCCAAATTTGAAAATCGGCAATGGAGAAACCGATGCATTAGATGTAGAGTCATTGCATAGGCGAATAATCATTGATTGGAGTCTTGAATCAACGATTGGAGCCTTGAATCAACGGCTTGAGCGAAAATCCTGAACTAGAGTCCTGAACCTAAAAAGTTCAACGCAAATCTGGACTAAAGCCTTGAACTGGGAAGGTTACTAATACGAGGCATTTTATTTGCAACTCTAAAGTCTTGAGCCGAAGGCCTTGAATTAAAATCTTGAATCTGAAATCTGAAATCTGAAATCTGAAATCTGGAATCTGGAATCTGGAATCTGGAATTGAATCTTGACGTACTCATAACTTCAATTATCTTGCATGTCGGCTTTCTCATTACTCCCAAGGAGAATTAACACCATGCGTTACACTCGATTCGAAGACCTACCCGTTTGGAACAGTGCGATCGATTTAGCCGTCAACATCTATGCCTTCACCGATCGATCTCAACTCAGAAGAGTCCGCAGCCTCAGAAATCAGATAGAAAGAGCCGCGCTCTCTGTCTCCAACAATATTGCCGAGGGCTTTGAGCGTGGCACAAACAAAGAACTGCTTGCCTTTCTTTACATTGCTCGAGGTTCGGCAGGCGAAGTCCGCTCAATGCTGTGCTTGTTGGAACGTCTCCCGTCGCTTCGCGACCTGCGCTCGGATACGAAGACGTTGAAGGTGATGGCTGAAAGCTGCTCCCGCCAATTAAAAGCCTGGGCGCAGTCACTTCAGAATTCTAATCTTAAGGGTGAGCGTCATGTCACGGCGAAAACTAAGCGGGCGGCCCAGGCCGCCCAAGAACGCGAGGAATTCCTGAAAGAACTCGCAGAGCTTAGAGCCAAAACGTAGGACGCTGTCCGAGTTTTTCAAGAATTAGCGGAAGAATCTATTCACTAATCTTCTGGGCAAGCGAACAAGATATTGAACTCGAAGCTCGAAACTCAAAACTCGAAACTTTCCAACGGCCAATTAATCCGCGGCCTCGGCCTGACTGCCGCCATCTCCGTCAACGTTGCAAACGTAATCGGCACGGGCGTTTTTCTAAAAGCCCGCGTAATGACCTGTAATGTCGGCTCACCCGGCATGGCGCTCAGTGTTTGGCTGGTGGCCGGACTGCTGTCACTGGCGGGCGCGCTGACCTACGCAGAATTGCTCGCCATGATGCCCCGCGCGGCCGGCGAATACGGCATTATGCGCGACGCTTACGGGCGGCCCTGGGGATTCATCTATGGCTGGACGCAGTTTGCTATCGCGCGCAGCGCATCCGCAGCGGCCCTGGCGGTGGGCTTCGCGATTTTTCTGAATGAGTTTTTACATGGCGCACTGAAGCATAATTTTTTTACCCTTCATCTCCCATACGGCCTCGACATCCCATTCGGTCGCCTGCAACTGGTCGCGCTTGCCGCGATCACGGTTACCGTCATCATCAATTGCGCGGCGGTTAAATTCAGTGGCGGAGTCGCCACGGTGCTTACCTCAATCAAAGTTTTGCTTTTAATCGGCGTAGGCCTCGGTGCTTTTTTTTATACCAACGGGGATTGGTCACATCTATCGCAGGTTAACGCAGGTGGTTTGTGTGAAGGCGTCGCGATCACCGCTGGTGGCTCGGCCGGATTTGCGGCCGCGATGTTAGGAGCTCTCTGGGCTTACGATGGATGGAACAACATTACGTTTCTGGCCGGCGAGGTAAAGCAACCTGAACGTAATCTGCCGTTGGGTCTAATCATCAGCATGTTCATCGTCATGGGACTCTATCTGCTGGTGAATCTCAGTTACTACCACGTGCTGACGCCGACCGAGATCGCGAGCGTGCCCGCGTCATTATCAGTTGCCGCAGAAGTCGTAAGACGTCTGCTTGGCGCGATCGCGTTGACGTTGATGGCTGCCGCGATGATGACTTCTTCGTTCGGCGCTTTGCACGCATCGATTCTCGCTACTTCGCGAGTGCCTTATGCGATGGCCCGCGACCGCTTGTTTTTCCAGGGACTGGCCAAAGTCTCGCCGCACACGCATGTCCCGATTCGATCGCTTGTGGTCCTGGGAATTTGGTCCGGAGTGCTGGCGCTTTCCGGCTCGTATGACACCCTCACCGATGTAGCGATTTTCGCATTGACGCTCTTTTACGCATTCGTCGCCGGATCGGTTTTTATCTTTCGTCGTCGCATGCCAGACGCCCACCGACCGTACCGAACCTGGGGGTATCCCTATGTGCCCATCATTTATCTAGCCGTAACTGCCTGGTTATTGGGCAGAATCATCTGGGACGCCCGGCCCCAGATGTTGGCAAGTATTCAACTCTTTTCCGAGGGGCATTTTGCATCCGCAGCATGGACGGCGTTAAAAGTGCCGCCTTTGGGAAGCTTGTTTTTCATATTACTTGGTTTGCCTGTCTATCTAATCTTGTCGAGAAGGAAATCCGCTGGAGGTTAAGCGCTTACGCTCGTGAGGTAAGCGCTTCGCGCGCCACTTCTTTGTCGTCAAAGTGAAAAACTTCACGGCCGATGATCTGATAATCCTCGTGGCCTTTGCCGGCAATCAAAACCAAATCATCCGGGCGCGCCTGTGAAATGGCGCGATGGATTGCTTCGCGACGGTCTGCGATCTTCTCGTAAGGCTTTCCCGTCTCTTGAATTCCGATTTCGGCGTCGGCAAAAATCTGATTCGGGTCTTCGGTACGCGGATTATCAGAAGTAAGAATCACGATATCACTCAAAGAACCTGCCGCCGCGCCCATCGGCGCGCGCTTGGAGCGGTCGCGGTCCCCACCGCAACCGAACACGGTGATGATTTTTCCCTTCGTGACCTCGCGTGCGGTTCGCAAAACGTTCAATAAAGCATCGTCGCTATGCGCATAATCAACTACCACGGCGAAATCGGCGTTGTGCGGCACGCGTTCGAATCGTCCCGGCGCGCCGGTGCATTTCTCCAATGCCTTTGTGATCACGTCTAAGCTGTAACCCAGCGCCAGACCGCTCGCCACGGCTGCCAGCGTGTTGTAGATGTGTGGCGGACCAACCAGCGGTGAACGAAATTCGCGTTCACCCTGAGGCGTCACTAATCCAAAGCGCATTCCGTCCAGAGAAAACTCCGGCTCTCGGGCAGTAACGTCAGCCTCCGATTTCACGGCGTAACGAATTAACCGCAGACCTTCATTCGCGAGTTTGTCTGCCAGTTCGACACCGTACGGGTCATCGACATTGATGACGGAAGTTTTTGGCCGCGAGTCGAGCCGGCCATCGAACAGCCGCTGCTTCGCGTACCAGTAGTTCTCCATCGTCTTGTGATAGTCGAGATGGTCGCGGGTGAGATTGGTAAACACCGCGACGGCGTAGTCGAGTTCATCACATCGATGAAAATCCATCGCCTGGGAAGAACATTCCATGACCGCCGTCCGGCAACCGATTTCGACGGCTTGTCGCAGCAGGCGCTGCATGTCGGTGGCTTCCGGCGTCGTGCGGTCCGCCTTTTTTCTTTGCGCGCCCAGGCGGTATTCAACGGTGCCGGTCATGGCTACCAGCTCGCGGGCGGCTTCGGGAATTGAGGCGATCAGATATGCAGTCGTGGTCTTTCCGTTTGTGCCGGTGATACCGACAAGCTGCAGTTCGCGCGAGGGGTGATGATGAACCTCAGCGGCGGCGAGGGCCATGGCGCGCCTGACATCCTTGACCTGGATCCAGGCGGGGGCAAGCCCCCTTCCTGACTGCAATTCTGTCGTTGGTTCGAGTTCGGAAATGACCCCGAGGGCCCCCTGCTCGATAACTTGCGGAATAAACCTATGCGCATCGAACAACTCCCCGCGCACAGCGACAAAAAGACTGCCTTCTCCGGCTTGCCGCGAATCATGGGTCACGTCATTTACAAACGCATTCCCGTTACCAGATAACTCGCCGCCGGTGACGCGTGCGACATCGCCGAGATTTACCGATTCTTTTTTCTTCAGTTCCAAAACGTACCTGCCTTCATTCATGGCCGTAGATTTTCAGCACTTTGCGATTATAATCACGCCGCTTCTTTTCCGATATCCTGTTGAGGTCAATTCAATGAGATTAGTTTTCACTTTGTTTTGCGTCAGCCTGGTCGTTCTTCACTTCGCCGTCATGACCAGTTCAACAGACGCCGTCGCAGCAAGCTACGACATCATCATTCGCAATGCTCGAGTCATCGACGGCAGCGGCGGGCCGGCATCTGATGCGGAGGTCGCGATTCAGGGCGACCGCATTGCGCGGATTGGAAATCTGCAGAGCGCAAAAGGAAAACGCGAAATTGATGCTCGCGGCCAGATAGTCGCGCCCGGATTCATCGACATGCTCGGCCAGTCCGAGCAGTTTGTACTAATCGATCCGCGCGCGATGAGCAAAGTCATGATGGGTGTCACGACCGAGATCACCGGCGAAGGCGAATCGATCGCGCCGCTGAACGAACGGATCCTGAAAGAGCAGGAAGATTTCAACCGCCGTTTCAATCTTAGCGTTGATTGGCGGACGATGGGCGAGTACTTCAGGCGGCTGGATAAGCAAGGCGCCGGCGTTAACCTCGGGACATTCGTCGGCGCCACCCAGGTGCGCGAGTACGTCATTGGTTACGACGATCGGCCGCCGACACCGGCAGAGCTGGAACGAATGAAGCGGCTCGTCGCCGACGCGATGAAAGACGGAGCGCTTGGAGTCTCGACCTCGCTGCAATATGTACCCGCGCGTTTCGCGAAGACTGACGAAATTGTCGAGCTCGCCAAAGTCGCGCACCAGTATGGTGGCATTTACATTACGCATCAACGGAGTGAAGCCAACGCCATCGACGATTCCATGAAAGAAGTCTTTGAGATTGCCCGCCGCGCAAACATACCGGCAGAGATCTGGCACTTCAAAACTGCTTACAAGAAAAACTGGGGACGCATGCCGGAAATGCTTCGTCGCATCGAGGAAGCGCGGCGGCACGGTTTGAAGATCACCGCCGATGTCTATCCATACGTAGCCGGAAGTACATCTTTGAGCGCCTGCCTGCCGCCCTGGGCGCTCGAAGGCGGGACGGACCGAATGATTGCGCGTCTCAAAGAGCCGCAAACGCGTGCGCGCCTGAAAAAAGAGATTACAACTGACTCCCGAGAGTGGGAAAACATCTATCTCGGAAGTGGCGGCCCGAGCGGCATCTTAATAGCCTCGGTGGTCAACCGCGATCTGGAAAGCTCGCAAGGCAAACGATTGACGGAAATTGCGTCCGCGCAAAACAAAGATCCACTGGATGCGCTCTTTGACTTCATCATCGCTGATCACGGCCAGACCGGCGCAATTTTTTTCATGATGAGCGAAGACGATATGAAGGCGGCGCTGAAATCTCCCTTTGTCAGTATCTGCACCGATAATGGAGCGCGCGCGACCGACGGACCGTTGGCCGGCTCGAAGTCTCATCCGCGCGGCTGGGGAACCTATCCCCGGATTCTGGGAAAATATGTTCGCGACGAACATCTGCTGCCACTCGAGTTGGCGATTCACAAAATGACCGGATTGCCGGCGTCGAACGTCGGCTTGAAACAACGCGGATTAATCCGGGAAGGTTATTTTGCTGACATTACTATCTTCAATCCGGAGACCGTGATCGACCGGGCCACCTTCGAAGAACCGAATCAATATCCGCTGGGTATTAACTTCGTCATCGTTAATGGACGGGTCGAAGTGGACAATGGCCAACGAACACCGGCCGAAGCGGGACGCGTTCTTCGCGGACCGGGATATTGCACGAAGGATCCGCTAACGCTCTGCGCCCCTAATGTGAACGTGGTCAATCCGCAATGATGCGGCTCTGCCGCCTGATGTGCGGTAAGGCTCTGCCTTACCGGGACGTGACTTGTTTTTGATTATTCTCATCGCGACAAGGCTGAGCCTTGTCGCGATGAGAAGGAGAAATACTCAGCAGTGTTGCGGAAAGCCAGAGGCTTTCCGCACATCAAGCGGCAGAGCCGCAAACCTGTCATTTTGAAACGCACCGCGACCTACAGCGAGCCAATAATCTCGCGATATTGATCTTCGCTGAACGCCTTCAACGTCTCGGTGCTCACATTTCCCTGCGAAGCGAGGCCGAGTATCGCCTTCGCATAAGTATCGTCATCCGGCGCCTCGATCACGCAGACGAGATCGTAGCGGCCCATCGTCATGTAGACATCCTTGATTTCGGCACCAGCCTTCTTGAAGGCCTTGCGCCCGGCATCCAGGCGCTTGGCGCTGCCCCCGATTTTCGACGCTCCCTGCTGCGTCCAGTTAAGCAATGCAATGTAAGTCGGCATGATGTTCTCTCCTCCTCGCACCCTAGATCTTGATAATGATTTTCTTTCTATACAGCAACCACATCAGAAACAGCCATAGCAGAACAAATGAAATCGCAAAAGCCAGCGAAGCATTTAGCGGCGACAGCCACGAAGCATAAGCATGATTGTAAATGTAAGTCTGTAACGCCTGGGAGCCGCCCTCGGGCCGGGACACCTTAATCAGACCCAATAGTATCGCCATGATGTCCGTGCCTACGAACAGAACGATCGCGTTCAGGCCAAGGATTGCGAACGGCTTCGTCCACCATTTCGATTCTTTGATGTCAATAAGCCAGTAACACAAGGCGAGGAACTCCATTGCCAGTCCGCCGGTGAAAAAGACATACGAACTGGTCCACAGAGACTTGTTGATCGGAAACCAGGCATCCCACGCCCAGGCAATAATGATGCAACAGAAACCGGCGATGAACAGGTCGGCAACTTTTTGAATCGGCGTTCGATTTTCGCAACGCAGCCGGTTGCCGGTCAATACGCCGAACAAGGTCGTCGCCAAAGCGCCCATGGTGCTCAAGAACCCTTCGGGATCGTAGACAATCCCCTGCTTCCATATATGAGGGCCAAAGACGTGCCGATCTATATAAGCAGCCAGATTTCCTTCTTTGCTCAGATCGCCTGCGCCATAGCGGGGCACCGGCACGTGCATCATCAACAGCCAGTAAACAATCAGCAGGGCCACCGCGATGATTGCCTGCGTGCGCGGCCTGGTCTTAATGAAAATGATTGAGGCAAAGAAGTAGCAAACGGCAATTCTTTGGAGCACACCGGGAATCCGAATCGTCGACAGATGGAAACGCGGAAAGCCGGCAACAAACTCGCCCAACAAAAAAATTACCAGAGTTCGGTAGACAATCTTGAAGATGAGATCGCGGAATTTATCACCGCGTTCGAGTCGCCTGCCGAGTCCCAACGATATGGCGACACCGACAATGAAAAGAAAGAACGGAAAGATCAGATCTGTCGGTGTCCAGCCATTCCATTCCGCATGCTCCAGCGGCCAATAGATATGGGACCAGGAGCCGGGATTGTTGACGAGCACCATTCCGGCGATCGTGAGACCGCGGAAGACATCGAGCGATTCAAGGCGAGTATTTTTAGGCATAAGAATCCGCAGATTTCACAGATGACGCAGATTTATGTACTCGCTCGGTCAGGAGCGAAATATTTAGCTCGCTCGTCCGAGCACGAAGCAATTATTCAATCGCTATCGTTCCCGGTTCTGAACCGGAGTTACCGGCCGGGTGCCCAATCCGAATTCCTCCGGGCCTGGCAGCGTCGAACTCAATTCATATTTCCGCAACGCTTCATCGATTTGCCGGCTCTTTGCCAGCCACATCGCAATCGCCTGATCGTAGCGGGCCAGGACACTATCGAGCCAGTAAGGCCGGTTTTCAGCCAACCACTGCCGGCGATAATTTTCTTTCAGAATCGAAAGGTCTTCCGCCATCTCGCGCAGATTGTTGTAGATCGCACCAGTGTAATACCGCAACTTTCTAACTCTGGTGCGGTCACCCAGATTTAGATAAGCATTCCAATATTCGTCACTGAGCTTTTGCACTACTTCCATCCGCCGACCGAGATGATCGTATCGCTGCGCGGCCAGCAGCATCGCCGCGATCGCGGATCGATTTCGGCGCGCGCGATTTCCACTCTTGGCAACAGACTCCGCAACATCTTCCACGATCCGCCTCATACTTCTTGTTCGGTCCGTCAGATTACGCGTCTGATTCACAAACTGGTTGCCAAATGGTTCGCGCCAAAATAGTTCGTCAGTCGTGCCGGCGTTCAGCAGCGCCGGCACGCTTCCCAAAGCGCGTTCGGCTTTCACAAACTCGTTGCCGTCACAGCGAAAGACCGACCAATCAAAGTCGCGATCGAACGCCTGGATGTCGACCGCCCCCTCCTGCCATGAAGCAGTGGCGCCGAGAACAATCGGATACCAGGCGGATTCAAACAGCGCCTCGCCATCGTCGTCCCAGGTCGTGTTCATCATTCCGATCGCCCCTGCCCGCTGGCCGTCACGCACAAAGTTGACGATATTCTTCGTCGCGGCTTCAAGATTCGGAAAGATCTGGTTCCAGTTGTGCGCGCCCGGACAGACAAACTGATCGAGACCGGCGTCTTTGAAGGGTTTGATATACGAAGAATAATCATCAGCCGCGCCATATTGCCAATTCATCACGATCATGTCCCTGGGAACGTTCCCGATCAGATCGGGATGATGCAGCGCGATATCGCCCCAGAACATCAAGCGGCGGTTGTATGGCTTGAGAACTTCCCGGACTCGATTGAGGTGTTCGAAGTAAATCGTGCCGACCCCTTTTGCCTGCGCTTCCGCCTTGCTTTGACCTTCGCCGAGTTCGAACGTTTCGTCGGAGCCAATGTGAAAGAACTGGCCCGGAAAGAGTTCGTTCAACTCCTGGTACCAATCCGCGATCAGTTTGTAACTGCCCGGCTGTTGCGGAGAGAGGACATCGCCATAGGGCGTCTCCGCGAGATCGGCATACTTCTCGAGCCGCAGAGCTTTGTGCAAATGGCCGAAAGTCTGTTGTTCCGGTACCAGCTCAACGTGATAACGGCGCGCATATGCCACCAGTTCGCGAATTTCAGCAGGAGTCAGCGATCCACCCGCGGGCCCAATCAGCGGATTCGACTCGCTGGCGAACGTGTGCTCCATATAAAAGGAGTGCATGTTCATCTTAAAGAAAGCTTCCGTGCGAATTTGCCGCTTGATGTAGTCAAGGGTCGGCACGGGCCCGCGACTGATGTCGTCCGAGACTGCACGCCAGCGCATTGTGGGCCAATCGACAATCTTCACCGCGGGAATGAAAGCGTCCGGGCCTTCTCCGCGAACGAGTTGCTTGAGGGTCTGCAATCCGTAAAATGTGCCGGCTTCAGTCTTGCCCGCGATGATCACTTGATCCGCGCCGGCGATGAGCACGTATCCTTCCGTATTCAGATTAGCCGGAACTTCCAATCCCGCTTGTTTCAATGCCTCGCGAATCGGTGGAAGATCGATTCGGCCAACGAGAATTCCATGGTGCGAGCGTCCTTTGCTAATCACCAAAGCCACTCCGGCGCTGGCTTTCAGGTCATCAATAAAGTCCTGGGCGCCAAAGCGATCGTCATCAGAGCGTGGGTCGGCAAGAAGGATGCGATTATCGCGACGAAAGCGAAACGCCTCCGGGAGAGCGTTCAGTTGTTTCGGTTGCGGTATGATTTGCAGACCCGGAGACTGCGAAGCTGCCTGAGCGCGCACCGCACTGGAAGCGAGCACAATTGTCAGACCCAGGATTAGAGTTCGTGTTAGAGTGTGTCCCATCAAACGAAGACGACTGCCGGCCAAATTATTTCTTGGGCTAAAAAGAGGACGGACGACTATTTACCTGATATCAGTTGGGATTACAACCTCCGTGTACTTCGTGCCTCTGGGGTGAAACGGGTTTTAATTCACCACGGAGTAACGGAGAGCACAGAGTAGATCACCGAGACCGCAGCATGTCTTTAATGCTTCAGGAAATTGCCGAGCAGCCCGCGGCTTTGGCCAAAACTATCGCTGAAGAAAGGGACAAGGTTGAGCGCCTTGGCGATGCGGTCAGGAAACGGGATGTCGATCTAATCGTCCTGGTCGCGCGCGGCAGTTCAGACAATGCCGCACTGTTTGGCCGCTACCTTCTGGAAATCACAACGGGCGTTCCGGTTTCTCTCTCGGCGCCGTCAGTCCACACTCTTTATCATGCAAAACTCAATTTCAAGCGGGCGCTGGTAATTGGTGTTTCGCAATCGGGAGAAGGTGAAGACATCAACCGCGTGTTGGAGAACGCTCGTGAGGGCGGCGCGTTCACGATCGGCTTCACTAACGAGCCCGCGTCCAGCATGGTTGGGCTGGTTGACGAGACGCTTTTGACACATGGTGGCCCTGAGCGCTCGGTGGCCGCTACCAAGACCTTCACCGGTCAGATGCTGCTCTTCTATATGCTCGCGGCGGGGCTGGCAAACGACCGGCGATTAATTGACTACGAGAAGATTCCCGAATATGCCGCGCGCGCCCTGGAACAAAAGACAGCCGTTACCGAGCTTGTCCACCGATATTTGTTCATGGACAACTGCGTCGTAGTCGGACGGGGCCTTGCCTATGCCAACGCCTACGAGTTCGCCTTGAAACTGATGGAGACTTGTTATGTGGTGGCAGAGCGATTTTCATCTGCGGATTTCCTGCACGGACCACTGGCGTTGATTGAAAGACATTTCCCGGTGATTCTCTTCGCACCGCCGGGAGTAATGCTTGCAGGCACCAAAGAATTGATTGCCCGGCTGGGCGAACTGAACGCCGACACGCTTGCGATTACGGGAGACATCGAGGCTGCCGGCATGTGCTCGCGCTCGATCATCATGCCACGCGAGATTGACGAGTTCCTGGCGCCGATTCCTTACATTATTCCGGCACAGCTGTTCGCGGCGTTGCTGGCAGAAGCAAAGGGGCTCGATCCGGACCAGCCGCGTTCACTGTCGAAGGTTACAAGAACGTTGTAGCTCCTGGGCAGAAACCCGACCGTAAGGGAGGGTGCCTCCGAGACCTCTGCCGGAGGAGCATTGCTTAGGTGGGCGATACAAGGCACCCTCCCTTACGGTCGGGTTTCTGCCCTTGCCGGACTAACCAGGTGAATGAAAAGACAAACTCAACCCAACCAGATCTCAGTTATGCAATCACCCGGCACCTTGCTGCGCGTGCTGGGCGTCGGCTTTGGCCTGGCCGTGACTATCGGCGGCACGATCGGAATGGGCATTCTGCGCACGCCGGGACAAGTCGCTGAGCAACTTCCGACTCCCGGACTGTTCATTGGCGTCTGGATTCTCGGCGGCGTCTATGCCTTGCTCGGCGCAATCTCGGTCGCCGAACTTGGGGCGATGATTCCGCGCTCAGGCGGTTGGTACGTCTTCATCCATCGCGCGATGGGCAATTATCCCGGATTCGTCGTGGGCTGGAGCGACTGGCTTTCTACCTGTGGGACGCTGGCAGTGATTTCGCTCGTGGTTGGAGAATATGCTGCGGTCCTAATCCCGCGCCTCGCGGGCCGCGACAAATCTATCGCCCTGGTGGTGGTGCTGATGTTCGCTGCGTTGCAGTGGCGCGGCATTCGCTGGGGAAGCTTCACGCAAAATTTCACGAGCCTGATCAAGACGCTAATTTTTGCCATAATCGCAATCGCCGCCTTCACGATCGCTACCAAGCAATCCAGTCCGGAAGCCCCACTGCCGACGCCGCAGGGTTACGCATTCTTCGGAGCGTTGATCATCGCGCTGCAGGGCGTGCTCTACACCTATGACGGGTGGTACGGCGTAATCTATTTTGGCGAGGAAGTTCGCGATCCGAAGCGTGACGTGCTGCGATCGATGTTTGGTGGGACATTGCTGGTAATCGCGATCTACGTGGTCGTCAATCTTGCGTATGTTCATGTGCTGCCAATGTCGAAACTTGCCGGAGAACCCCTGGCCGCCGGGGCAGTGGCGCGCGCGATCTTCGGTAATTACGGAGACACGACCATTCGAATTCTTGCAATTCTTTCTCTACTTAGTACGGTCAACGCTTACACGCTGACCGCGCCACGAATTCTTTACGCCATGAGTTGCGACGAACTATTCCATCATCGCGCCTCCAAAGTGAATATCGGCGGCACCCCAACCGTGACCCTTCTGATTAGCACACTTTGCGCAGTCCTTTTCATCCTCAGCGCAAAATTCAGCGCCATCCTTGCGGCCCTCGCTTTCTTCTTTGTAGCGAACTATTCGATGGGATATATCTCGGTGATCGTTTTGCGCCGGCGCGAACCTGACTTGCCTCGCCCGTATCGGGTTTGGGGCTATCCCTGGACCACACTGATCGTCTTATTGGGTTCAATCGCTTTTCTGGTCGGCGCGGTTATTGCGGATAAGAAGAACAGTCTGTGGGCGCTCGCAATCCTGGCGGTAAGTTATCCTCTCTATTTGATTGTGAAGTTAACAGCGCATCTCAAACCGTCAGCGTAACGGACGTCATCGCTCGCGGTTCTGCAACGCTGAATCGCTATGTTATCCTCGACTCCGGCTTTCTTGATCGCGAAAGTGGCGGAATTGGCAGACGCGCCAGACTTAGGATCTGGTACCGAAAGGTGTGGGGGTTCGAGTCCCCCCTTTCGCACCAGGAAGGAAAAGCAGAAGGCAGAAAGCAGTAAGCAGTGAACGGCAGCTAGCGAGCGGGAATCTGTGCCAATGTTTGGGCGAGCTACCGAAGCCTTTAAGAAATAGCACGAACATTACTAACTAATTATGCACTGCTTACCGCCTACTGTTCACTGACCACTGAACACTGAACACTGACCACTGCTTGCCGCTCACTGCTTACTTTCCCATGAAGACTGAACTCAAAGAACTTTCGGCAACGCGCAAGCAGATTGATATTCAAATCGACGCCGCCGCGGTGCGCGCGGCTTATGATCAAATCAGCGATCGTTACGCGAAAGCGGCGAATGTTCCCGGATTTCGTCCGGGTCACGCGCCGCGCGCGGTGGTGCGCACGCGCTTTAAAGATCAGATCCGCACCGAAGTATTACGCGAACTGCTTCCGGAGGCCGCCAAAAACGCGATCGAAGAACACAAGCTGGCGCCGCTGGGCGAACCGGAACTCAATCTCGAAAACGCGGATGGACTCAACCGACTTGGCGACGAACCGATTTCATTTCACATCATTGTGGACGTGCTTCCCGAGATCAAATTGAATGAATACAAGGGACTTTCCGCAACGCGACGCACCCGTTCAGTAAAAGATGAAGACGTGGATCGGGTAATCGAATCGTTGCGTGAGAACTCGGCAACCCTCGAGCCGGTTGAAGATCGCGGCGCGCAGTTGGGTGACACAGTTACGGCAAACTTTCATGGCAAGTTTTTGAGCGAGCCGGAGGCTGAGCCCATTAATGTCGAAGACGTTGACGTGGTGCTGGGCGGAGACGGCGTCGTCCGCGAAATAAATGAAAATCTGATCGGCGCCAAACCCGACCATGAAAAGACGTTTACAGTTGATTATCCCGCGGATTTCACCTCAAAAGGCCTGGCCGGCAAACAAGTCGAGTACCGGATAAAAGTAAACGCGCTGCGCATTAAGGAATTACCCGGTATCGACGATGAATGGGCCCGGAGCCTGGGCGACGAAATTGAGTCCCTGGCGCAACTGCGCGAGAAGATTCGTTCGGATCTCGACCAGCAGGTAAAGAATGAAGCCGACGTCAAGATGCGATCCGAGCTGGTACGCAAACTTGTCGAGGCGCATCAATTCGAATTGCCGGAGCGGTTGCTTGAACATCAAACCGAGCATCGCCTGGAGTCGGTCGTGCGCGACATGATGGGACACGGAGTCGATCCTCGCGATCCGAAACTGGACTGGGAGAAGGCGCGCGACTCGCTTAAAGAGCAGGCCGGTTATGATCTGCGCGGTTCGCTCTTGCTGGAGCGCATCGCCAACGAAGAGAAGATCGAAGTAAGCAAACAGGAGATCGATGACGAGATCAATGCGGTCGCGGAGGCGTCGCGACAATCAATCGAACAAGTGCGCGCTATCTTGACAAAGCAGGGAGGCGAACGTAGCATCGCCGGTAGGTTGCGCAACCGCAAAGCGCTGGACTTTCTGGTCGCGAATGCGAACGTAACCGACGAAGAGTGGAAGGAAGAAAAGGAGGAGTCGGAATAGATTTTTCATTTTTCATTTCAGATTTTTCATTTGTCATTTCGAGGCCGAATCAACTAATGACAAATGGAAGATGAAAAATGGAAAATGAAAACCCGGCTCCTTTTTCTTTAAGAGCTTATGGCATTGATTCCGATGGTCGTCGAACAAACGTCGCGCGGCGAGCGCGCGTTTGACATCTACTCACGACTGCTCAAAGACAACATTATCTTTCTTGGTACGCCGATCGACGATCAGATTGCCAACCTGATCGTTGCCCAGTTACTTTTCCTCGAAGCGGAAGACCCCGAAAAAGATATTAACCTTTACATAAACTCTCCGGGCGGTTCAGTGACCGCGGGGCTGGCGATTTACGACACCATGCAGTTTATCCGTCCGGATGTCACCACGATTTGCGTCGGCATGTGCGCCTCGATGGGCGCACTGCTGCTGACCGCCGGCGCTAAAGGCAAACGATTCGCGCTGCCGAATTCTCGCATACTCATTCATCAACCCTCAGGCGGCATGCAGGGCCAGGCCACCGACGTCCGCATTCATGCCGAAGAACTCATCCGGATCCGTGAATTGACATCACAAATCCTTGCGAAACATACCGGCCAGAGCCTCGCTCAAATCGAGCTCGACGTCGAACGCGATCGATATTTATCTGCCATCCAGGCCAAAGAATATGGTTTAATAGACGAAGTAATCGCCCACCGGGAGTAGGTGGCGCAACTTGCCAACTTGCGGCGGATGAACACTCGCAACTTAAATAAGTTGCGCTGGAACCATGATTGCCAGAATGAAATCTCGTGGATTGCGTTGCTCGTTCTGCGGAAAGTCGCGCGGAGAAGTAACCGACCTGGTAGCCGGAACTCCTCATGCGTCCGGCGCGCGACGAGCCTCCGCAAAAAGTTCTTTTATCTGTAATGAATGTGTCCGCCATTTCAATCAACTGCTGGCGAGCAGTGAAATCAAGAGCACGCTCGTCCATACGTCAGACTTGAACAAGCTCTAACAGTTCTCGGATGGAGTTCCCCAGACGCTATGGTAAGACGAACCGATGACACGCTGCGCTGCTCATTCTGCGGAAAGTCTCAGAATGAAGTAAAAAAACTCATTGCCGGTCCCACGGTGTACATCTGCAACGAGTGCATCGACATCTGCAACGAGATCATCACCGACGACCAGCAGGCTGAGTCGGTTGCTTCGCGGCCGCCGCTGCCCAAGCCCGGCGAGATAAAAGCATTTCTCGACGAACATGTCATCGGCCAGGAAGAAACGAAGAAGCGTCTGGCCGTCGCGGTCTATCAACACTACAAGCGCATCGAGATTTCGCGCCGCCGCAGTGAAGTTGAAATTCAAAAATCAAATATCCTGCTAATCGGACCAACCGGCACGGGCAAGACTCTGCTGGCCCAGACCCTGGCGCGCATGTTGAGCGTCCCCTTCACCATTGTCGACGCAACGACCCTCACCGAAGCCGGATACGTCGGTGAAGACGTTGAGAATATCATTCTGAAACTCCTGCAGGCGGCCAACGGCGATGTCGAACGCGCGCAGCAGGGAATTATCTACATCGACGAGATCGACAAGATTTGCCGTAAAGATGAGAACCCGTCGATCACCCGCGATGTCTCGGGCGAGGGTGTACAGCAGGCATTGCTAAAAATCCTGGAAGGCACCGTCGCCAATGTTCCGCCGCAAGGGGGACGCAAACATCCGCATCAGGAATTCTTTCCGGTCGACACCACAAATATTCTTTTCATTTGCGGGGGCGCGTTTGTGGGACTCGAGAAAGTGGTCGAGCGCCGGCTGCGCAACAAGTCGCTCGGCTTCCATGCGGAAGTGAAATCCGGAACCCAAAGACAAGCCGACGCCCTTTCCCACACGCAACCGGAAGATCTGATTCGATACGGCCTGATTCCGGAATTCGTCGGCCGGCTTCCGGTTTGTGGCATATTGCACGAACTCGACGAAGGTGCGCTGATCAAAATTCTCACCGAACCAAAACACGCGCTGGTCAAGCAGTATCAAAAGAAATTCGACTTCGATGCCGTCAAGTTACGATTCACTGATGACGCCCTGCGGGCGGTCGCCGCGCAGGCCCTGGCGCGCAAAGTCGGTGCTCGCGGTCTCATGATGATTCTTGAAGAGCTACTGCTGGAAGCCATGTATACTCTGCCTTCGCAAAAGCGGGTCAAGGAATTCGTGATCACAAGCGAAATGGTCGAGCGCCGGCGCGCCATTCCCGGCGAAGGCCTGGCCGGCGTTGATGATGCCGCGGCATAAAAACACTGACCAGCCTGCTCCGGAATTCGCCGGCCGCGAATACGACAAATCCAAATTCTAACGAAAGGATTCCCCCAATGAAGAGAGTTCTACTGGCTGCAATTATCGCTTTCGGTTTTGCGAGTGTCGCCCTCGGCCAGCACAGCGGCGAAAGCAAGCGTTCGACGAGTTCGGCTTCCTCATCAAGCTCAGGTGGTGATGCCCGCGTGCGCTCTGTCTTAAGTGCCCTCAATGAAAAGTTCGTCGTCGATTCAGATGGAGACTTCAAACTCGTGCGCGATACTTCCGATGGCCGAACGCAGGTTGCATGGATAATATCGAAAACGAACACGTACGGTTCGATGGAAATTCGCGAAATCATTTCGCCGGCATTTAAGACGGGTGGTACGCTCTCAACGGCGATGGCCCTCAGACTGTTGCAGGAAAACAACAAGTTCAAGATTGGCGCCTGGCGGCTGGTGGGAGAGGGCGCGAACCAGGCAATCTATTACGCAATTCAGATTTCCGCCGACGTTGATGCGCAATCCCTTAGTGCCGCGATCAAGTCCGCGACTTTAATCGCCGACGCGCTCGAGAAAGAAATAGTCGGCACCGACGATTACTAAGGAGCCGGATGTTCGCTCGTTTTCCCCGGGGGCGAGAATTGTAAACAGGATTTTCAACCTAACAGGGCGAGACGGCAAGTAGCCGCTCGCCCTTTTCGCAAGTAATCGAGCGTTTTTGTTCAACTTGCAACATCTGCTCTTCGAAACTGCGGCTATTGATAATTTTAAATAATTTCACGCGAACGCTCGAAATAATGATAGCCTTTCAATCAAGCATCTTGCGGCGACGGCGCTGGTTGACAACTCGCGCGCTTGAAGGCAGGATGCTCTCACGGTGTTTTTTAAGCGCTGAGTTCGGATCGTAAGATCTCGGCTACAGCGCAAGCCCCAGGGAGAACCATGGAAGAATATTCTGATCGAACCCCTTCCGACATAGCTAAATACCCGATGGTCCCGATTCGCGACGTCGTGATCTTTCCTTTCACGAAAGTCGCGTTCAAGATTGGCCGGCCCGGGTCAGTTAGCGCCCTGGAAACTGCGCTGGCCTCTGATCGCACGATTTTTCTCGCTACTCAACACGATGCTACCGTCGACGAACCAACACCCGAGCAAATCTATGGGGTCGGTACGATTGCGCGGATCATGCAGTCGCAGCGCCAGGAGAATGGACAGATAAAGGTTGTCGTCGAGGGACGCGAACGCGCGACCACCGTGCGCGTTGAGAATAACGATGGCGCTTTCACCGCCCTGGTGCGGCACGCGCCCGTCGTGAACGAAGAAAACCTGCGCCTCGACGCGCTCGTGCAAAAAATCGGTCAATTGATCGAGCAGCACCTGCGACTTGCTCCCGAAGTTCAGTCAGATGCTCTGCAAACGGCGATGCGCAATGCTGATCCTTCACACATGGCGGACGCTCTGGCTTCACAACTGCGCATCTCTGTCGAGGACAAGCAGGGACTGTTGGAACTGTTTTCGACCCAGGCGAGGCTGGCGCGCTTAATCGAAGTCCTGGAAATTGAGCTCGATAAGCGCCAGCTTGACCGCACGATTCAAACGCGCGTCAAACGGCAAATGGAAAAAGCGCAAAAAGAGTATTACCTCAATGAGCAGATCAAGGCGATCCACAAGGAGCTGGGCCGCAAAGACGAGCGCGCTGAACTCGACGAGTTGAAGAAGAAGATCGAAGACGCCGGCATGACCGATGAAGCCCGGGAAAAGGCGATGCAGGAACTTCATCGTCTGGAAGCCATGCCGCCCATGTCCGCGGAAGGGACTGTCTCGCGCACCTATATCGATTGGCTGCTCAGCGTGCCGTGGAAACAGAAGTCAAAAGAGATTAGGGACCTGACCAAGGCCGAAGAGGTTCTGAATGAAGATCACTTTGGTCTGGAAAAGATTAAGGATCGCATCCTCGAATACCTGGCAGTCCGGCAACTGGTAAAGAACCCCAAGGGTTCGATTCTCTGTTTCGTCGGTCCTCCCGGAGTCGGAAAGACAAGCCTCGGAAAATCTATCGCCCGGGCGACCGGAAGAAAGTTTGTTCGGCTTTCACTTGGCGGCGTGCGTGACGAAGCTGAAATTCGGGGACACCGCCGCACCTACATCGGAGCGCTTCCCGGTCAAATCATTCAGATGATGAAGAAAGCCGGGACCGTGAATCCCGTCCTGCTGCTGGATGAAGTAGACAAGCTGGGCACGGATTTTCGCGGCGATCCGAGTTCGGCGCTGCTGGAGGTTCTTGATCCCGAACAGAACCACATGTTCCAGGATCACTATCTGGACGTCGAATACGATCTGTCCAAGGTATTTTTCATCGCCACCGCGAACGTGCTGCACACAATTCCTCCGGCGTTACAGGACCGGTTGGAAGTGCTGCGGCTTTCCGGTTACACGGAACGCGAAAAGCTCGAGATCGCCAAACGCCACCTGGTGCCGAAACAAGCCGAAGCCAACGGACTGCGAACGGAGCAGCTTGAGTTCAGTGACGAAGGCATTCTGGAGATCATCCGCCACTTCACCCGCGAGGCCGGGGTCCGCAACCTCGAACGCGAGATCGGTTCGTGTTGTCGCAAGCTTGCGCGAAAGTTTGTCGCCGAAAGTGTGGCTGACGGTTTCAAAGACGCGATCGGGGCCGATCGCGTACGCGAGATGCTGGGCCCAATCAAGTTCCGGCAGCAGGGTGTCGCCGCTGAAAGTGAGATTGGACTGGCGACTGGCCTTGCCTGGACCGAAATAGGTGGTGAAGTGCTGCAAATTGAAGCGACGCTGGTTAAGGGCCGTGGCGCCGTAACGCTGACCGGCAAGCTGGGCGATGTCATGCAGGAATCTGCGCAAGCCGCATTGACCTGCATTAAAGCCCGTGCCGAACGCCTGGGCATTAATCTTGATTTCATTCGCAAACGGGATCTCCACATTCACATCCCTGAAGGCGCGATTCCGAAAGACGGTCCGTCGGCAGGTATAACGATGGCGACGGCGATGGCTTCCGCGCTCATGCGCGCCGCGGTGCACAAGAACGTCGCCATGACCGGCGAAATTACTTTGCGGGGGCGGGTTCTGCCGATTGGCGGCGTGAAAGAAAAACTACTGGCAGCGCACCGCTTCGGCATTGACACGATCATCCTGCCCAAGGACAACGAAAAGGATTTGCCTGAGGTGCCAGAGGAAGTTCGCAACGCAATGACGATTAACCTCGTCGAAACGATCGACGAAGTGTTGAATCTGGCGTTGGCGGAACCAGCGGCAAGCGAAACAGCCGTGAGAGCCGCCAGCACGCCACCGCTGTGGACCACCGAGCCGCCCTCGCAGCCGTTGCAAACACCTGCTGAGCAGTAGGGTCCGGCAAGAAGTTTCAGTCAGCTATCAGTTCGAATCAATTCGGTAATTAAGGAGCGTTTAGTTTGTGTCGCTCTGTCTTTTCGAGTCACCATTTCCACAAACCAAGGAGCAGATAAATGGGTAAACAAGAAGATGCCAACCTGATTCTGAAGCTATACGACCTCCGTCGCGAGTCCGTCATGCGCGACGCGCGCAATTGGCTTTTCACTTTTAATCCGACCGGCGTTCAAGACGTCATCGACGTCCTGATGGGTGAACACAGCGGTCATTTTCGCATGGTGTGCACTTACTGGGACATGGCCTGCGCCATGGTAACCAACGGTGCGATTGACGAAGAGCTTTTCAATCAAACCAACGGCGAACATATCTTCGTTTATATGAAGATCGAGCCGGTACTGCAGGAAATCCGGACGCTGTTCGACAATCCGGAGTTTCTGAAGAGCCTGGAAACAGTCGTCAAGCGAATGCCGAACATCGAAGCAAGGATCGCCGGCATGAGAGAGCGCATGACCAGATTTGCCGAAATGCGTGCGGCCAAAGCGCAAACCGCAGGCGCATAAGAGCGGCCCGCTCAAGTAATCGAATCAACCAGTGAGCCGATCGGAAGGTCAAAACTTTCGGTCGGCTCGAAATTTGGAGCGCAGGTATGGGAGCAGGCATCCTTGCCTACTGCTTTCCGATGAATTAATGAAAGTTACCAGCGCTGAGTTTATCAAAAGCGCGTTTGAAGAAGCTGACTGGCCGCGAGATGTGATTCCAGAGATAGCGTTCCTGGGGCGTTCAAATGTTGGCAAGTCGAGCCTGATTAACTCGCTTCTCGGCGTAAAGGGGCTGGCCCGAACATCATCGACGCCGGGCAGAACCCAGGCGCTGAATTTCTTTCTGATTAATAGTCGCTTCCATTTTGTGGATTTGCCTGGGTATGGCTTTGCGCGCCTGCCTCAGGCCGTCAGAAATCGCTGGCAAAAATTAGCAACCGACTACCTTGCCAAGCGCCGACAGCTTGTGCTATCAATTCACATTGTAGATTCGCGTCATAAGCCCGCAGCACTGGATTTGCAGCTCCACGAGTGGCTTGAGCATTATCAAAAGCCACACATAATCGTTGCCACGAAATCAGACAAGCTCTCGCAAAATGAATTGCGACGAAACGTTGAAAGCGCGCGGAGCTTGCTAACTAACGATCAAGTTTTATCGTACTCAGCTACGACCGGGCGCGGACGCGCAGAAATTTGGCGCGTGATTGAAGCGGCGTTAACTAAATATAATTAGGACGCAATATCAAAAACAGGACCGGTTCTTTCATTACAAGGGCTTTTCATCAAGAACGCGGTTTCTGGTTTGCGAATTCCGAGCTTTAGTTTAGAATTAAGAATCCCGAAATCGGAGCAACTTAACGACAGAGACAAACAGATTGTCCGCCTCAGGTCTGTTAAGAAGCCGGGTTGAGGCCACGCGCAGTTCGTTTACAAGCATCACATGGGCTTTACCGCACGTCGTCCCCTTTTGAAATCTATTAGACCGGAACGGCTTGTAGAGTCTCGGCCAGCGCGGCCGAGCAATATTGCCCTCGCGCGAGTCTAAGAACCGCGTCAGAAGCTTTCCCATTGACCGAGATAGTTAATCCAACTTCAAAAATCAGTAAATCGCGGCAAGCTCGTGCCGCGCATTGAGAGTAACGGATATGCCAAACAAGAGACGTACGAACAACAACGATAATCCGCGCGTCGACGATGGTGGCGGCGTGGCTACGGCCGAGGTCTCGGACGAAATCGGCCGGGACGGGCCGCAGGACATTTTTAACCTGTCTGATCTGAAGGAGATGTCAATCTCAAAGCTGACGCAGGTCGCGAAAGGGATGGACGTGCCCGGCGCCACGGGCATGCGCAAGCAGGAACTCATCTTCAAGGTGCTGGCCGCGCAAACCGAGAAGAGTGGCTTGATCTTTTCCGAAGGTGTTCTTGAAACGCTTCCCGATGGGTTCGGCTTTCTGCGGGCGCCCGAATACAACTATTTGCCCGGGCCGGACGACATTTACGTCTCGCCTTCGCAGATTCGTAAATTTGATTTGCGAACCGGCGACACTATCAGTGGGCAGATTCGTCCGCCCAAAGAAGGCGAAAGGTACTTTGCGCTGATCAAAGTCGAAGCCATTAACTTCGAAGCACCCGATCAGGCGCGCGAGAAAGTTTTCTTTGACAACCTGACACCGCTCTACCCGGATGAGATGCTGCGGATGGAGGTTGCGGCCGACAATCTCTCAGCCCGGGTTATCGATTTAGTCACCCCGATTGGCAAGGGCCAACGCGCCCTGATCGTTTCGCCGCCGCGCACCGGCAAAACAATGCTGCTGCAAACGATTGCTAATTCGATCACTCAGAATCACGCCGAGGTCACTCTGATTGTATTGCTGATCGACGAGCGACCGGAAGAAGTCACCGACATGCAGCGTTCCGTTCAGGGCGAAGTTATTTCGTCAACATTTGACGAGCCGCCGACGCGGCACGTGCAGGTTGCCGATATGGTGATCGAAAAGGCGAAGCGCCTGATCGAGCACAAGCGGGACGTCGTAATTTTGCTCGATTCGATCACCCGCCTGGCGCGAGCGCACAATGCCGTCGTGCCGCCCAGCGGAAAGATTCTTTCCGGCGGTATCGATTCCAACGCCCTCCAGCGACCGAAGCGCTTTTTTGGCGCCGCCCGCAACATTGAAGAGGGCGGCTCGCTTACCATCATCGCCACGGCTCTAATCGATACCGGATCGCGCATGGACGATGTGATCTTTGAAGAATTCAAGGGCACCGGCAACAGTGAAATTCACCTCGATCGCCGTTTGAGCGACAAGCGCCTGTTCCCGGCCATTGACCTGCAGCGTTCAGGAACCCGCAAGGAAGAGTTGCTGATCAGCAAAGAAGATCTCGCCCGGATTTGGGTAATGCGCCGCGTCCTCAATCCCCTGTCGCCCGTCGAGCAGATGGAAGTCGTGCTCGAGCGCCTCGAGAAAACCAAATCAAACGCCGAGTTCCTGGCATCGATGCAAACCTAAACATTTGTACTTTGTACTTGGTTCTTTGTACTTCGATTTTGTTTGCGTCAGGTGAGCTATTTCAGCTGGAAATCAAAGTCCAAAACTCAAAGATCGTTCGTTGTCTGCTTTGCGCATCGCTATACTTTCATCCGAAGCAGTTCCCTTCGCGAAAGTAGGCGGTCTTGCCGATGTCTCTGGAGCGCTGACAAAGGCCTTACATTCCCAGGCCGTAGATTCCCTTCTAATCATTCCTTTTTACGATCAAATCGACCGGGCACTGGTCGATGACGAGTTCATTAACGATCTCGAGGTCACATGGCGGGGACAAGAGCGGCGCATCAGCGTCTATCGGAGTGCCACCCTGAAGGCGCCGGCCTACTTGATTGATGCGCCGCATTATTTTGCGCGCGGTTCAGTCTATGGCGCCACCGATGATTTCGAGCGGTTTGCGTTCTTCTGTCGCGCGGCGATCGCGCTTTTGAAGAAGTTTGATCGCGCGCCTGACGTTGTTCACTGTAATGATTGGCCCTGCGGGTTCGCTCCCATAGAGCTGCGCGCGCGCCGGAAGCACGAAGAGTTCTTTGCCGATACCAGGAGTCTTTTTTCCATTCACAACATGGCCTATCACGGCGCTTTTGATCCGGAGAATCTCAGGTGGCTGGACTTCTCAAACTATGCCGATGACTTCATGTTGTCGGGCGCGGCTTCGGCTTTAAAAGCCGGCCTGGTCGCGGCCGATGCCTTGTCGACCGTAAGTCCTCGTTACGCCCGCGAGATACAGACTCCGGAGCAGGGTTACGGACTGGATTGGCTAATGCGGGCCCGCAGTGATCGGCTCGCGGGAATCACGAACGGCGTCGATTACGAAGTCTGGAATCCGAAGAGTGATCCTCATATTGCAGCGCCATTTGATGCTGATGACTTAAGCGGAAAGCAAAAGTGCAAACTTGATTTGCTGCGACGCTTCGGATTGCCCGAAGAACCCGCTCGGCCAATCATTGCGATCATTTCGCGACTGGTTGCGCAAAAGGGCTACGATCTAATCAGGCAAGGGGCAAGTGCAATTCTGGACACGGGGGCATTCTTCATTGCCCTCGGCGCCGGCGCGCGCGAATACGAGGACTTTCTGCAGGGCTGGCATGATCGCGCGCCCCATCGCGTCGGCATCTACAAAGGTTTTGCCGGCGAGGCGCTGGCTCATCAAATCGAAGCCGGTGCAGACATTTTTCTGATGCCCTCGCTGTACGAACCATGCGGGCTCAATCAAATGTACAGCATGCGTTATGGTACGATTCCGGTGGTCAGGGCCACCGGCGGGCTCGACGACACCGTGGATAATTTTGATCCAAATACCGGAAAAGGCGATGGATTCAAGTTCAGTCCTTATTCTGCTGCGGCGATGCTTGAAAAAATACGCGAAGCGCTTTACTTTTATAGTGAACCGAAAACGTGGAGAGGGATTCAGCGCAACGCGATGAAGCGGGATAATTCCTGGTCAATTACGGCAAAAAAATATATCAGGCTTTACGAAGAAATAATTGAGCTGCCTCGAATCTTTTGAAGGCGCGCAGGTCATAAACTTTAGAATACAAGTTACACAAGGAGCCAAAGTAAAATGAGCGAGCATGTAAACGATACTACTGACAGCACTTTTGAAACCGACGTACTAAAATCGGATCGGCCAGTACTGGTAGATTTTTGGGCGGCCTGGTGCGCCCCGTGCCGCATGCTTGCCCCCACTGTTGAATCGGTCGCTGAGAAATACGCCGGCAGCGCGCGCGTGGTTAAACTGAATGTCGATGACAACCCGTCTGTGTCACAGCGTTATGGCATCAAAGGGATTCCCACGTTAATTCTTTTTAAGAATGGCAAAGAAGAAGAGCGGATCGTGGGCGCAACATCCGAAGCCGCAATTTCACGAATTCTGGACAAACACGTCAGTGCGGCCACCGCTGTTTAGTCGTCTGACGGCGTCGAATTCGGTTGGCACCGGACCGTTATTTTTCTTAGACCGTCCCTTTTAGCCCTTTCGTTTTCGCTCCGGACTTAACAAAGAAATTGATCCGTAAGTCAGTAACGGATAACGGCCAGGTCTGATATCTCGTTGCCAGTTACACTATGTCCAAAGTCATCGCAGTGATCGGCGCCCAGTGGGGCGATGAAGGCAAAGGCAAGATCGTCGACCTGCTGGCCGAGCGCTTTGATATCGTCGCCCGTTACCAGGGCGGCCACAATGCCGGGCACTCAGTTCAGGTCGGCAAGCGATCGTTCGTCCTGCATCTCCTTCCCTCAGGAATAGTCCACGAAGGTAAGTCGTGCGTGCTGGGCAACGGTATGGTGATCGATCCGATGGCTTTCTTTGAAGAAGCGGATCGCTTAATCGCCCAGGGCATTGTCGTCACTCCTGAGCGAGTTAAGATCAGTTCGCGCGCGCATTTAATTCTTCCCTATCATCGTGCTTTGGACCACACGAGCGAGGAGCGGCTGGGCAACGAACGGGTCGGTACCACGTTGCGCGGGATCGGCCCGGCGTACGAAGACAAAGCCGGCCGCCGCGGAATTCGGGTAGCGGACGCGCTGGCGCCCGACGTGCTGCGATCGCGCATCGAGCGCAATCTCGAAGATGCCAATCGCGTGATCGTGGCTTATGGCGGGCAACCGCTCGAAGTCGAGGCGATCTTTACTGAGACCACGCAGGTGGTCGAACGGCTCGCGCCGTTTATCGCCGATACCAGTCACTTTCTCAACCAGGCGGCGGCCGGCGGCAAATCAATTCTTCTCGAAGGCGCGCAAGCCACGCTGCTCGACGTCGATCATGGCACTTATCCGTTTGTTACTTCATCGAGCACGGTCGCCGGCGGGGCCTGCGTAGGAACCGGATTAGCGCCCCATCGCCTCACCGGAGTCCTGGGCATCGTGCGCACGTACACAACCCGCGTCGGCGAAGGTCCATTTCCGACCGAGATGCTCGAGGGCGAAGCTGAATTGGGGCAATTGATTCGCGAACGGGGACGCGAGTACGGAGCTTCGACTGGACGCCCGCGCCGCTGTGGCTGGTTTGACGCGTTCGCTACCCGTTACGCCGCCGAGATTAATGGTTTCACATCGGTCGCGCTGACGAAGCTTGATGTGCTGGACGCGCTCGATGAGATCAAAGTGTGTACCGGTTATCGCCTGGACGGAGAGACTGTCGAAGCCTTCCCGGCTGTCTCGCAGGCGCTGAGGCAGGCAGAGCCGGTGTATGAAACTTTGCCAGGGTGGAAGACTTCGACGCTCGGGACTACTTCGCTGAGCGACCTTCCGAAAGAAGCGCGCGAATACATCAACTTCTTATCGAATCAAATCGGAGTGCAGATTGGATTGGTTTCAACCGGACCCGAGCGCTTGCAAACGATCATTGTGCGCGACTCGACGTTAGCGGGATGGATAAGGGGATAATCAAGTCCAAGGTCCAACGTCCAATGTCCAAGGTCAAGAGTCGAACTTCCAATGTCCAAAGTCCAATGTCCAAGGTCCAACGTCAAGAGTCGAACTTTGAACTTTGAACATTGAACTTTGGACATTGGACTTTGGACATTGGAGGTTGGACATTGGACGTTGCACTTTTGCGTCAGTTAGAATGTCGTCACTCAAGTTGAGTCTCGTGGGCCGATAGCTCAGTTGGTAGAGCAACTGGCTTTTAACCAGTGGGTCGCAGGTTCGAGTCCTGCTCGGCTCAAAACCCCAACCACAATAAGTATTTGCATCTGATAAGTTAAAAGACTGGTCCAACTTTCAGTGTGATCGCCCCATACTAACCTCCTTCATGCTCGTTACAATAACCTTAGCAATAGCAACAGTTCACCCGGCATTAAATTAAACGACCGACCGTCTCATAAAAAACCAGTGGGTCGCAACTTCGACGCCGTATAATGCATTGCCTTCAGAGAGTTATGGCTTGCGACAACGCTGACTCTTTCAGTTGTGGCAAATTTGAGACGGCGCGTGCCACAACGGTCGGAATTCTATGTGACGTCTTTCTTCAAGAGGTCGCGGGTGTCGAGCGGAGTTGCTTCTGTTTGCTTCTGACTCCGGGGTAGCTAGTGGTGAGTCTAATTGACAGTGGAATCAGATTGGGTTGAGCCAGATCTGAATGCCGGTGGAGATACGATGAAACCAGTTCCACAGATACTCGCACCGATCATCATCGTATTCAGTCTTCTATGCTTTAGTGGCTCGGCGGCCGAGGCGCAGCGTAGGCCCCCAAACATACTTGTCATCGTCACCGACGACATGGGATACGCAGACATTGGCATCCACGGAAGCAAAGACATCCCTACGCCGAACATCGATGCGCTAGCCAAAGGTGGAATCCGCTTTATCCGCAACGGTTCGGCCATGAATTCAACCTTGATACTTCTCCAGCCTACAGTGATTTCGGCTTGCCTCTCGGCGAAACCACAATGGCAGATCGTTTGAAGGCTGCCGGTTATAGGACGGCGCTATTTGGCAAATGGCATCTTGGATTCGGTGAGAAGTTTCATCCGATGGCGCGCGGGTTCGATGAGTTCTTCGGATTTCTGGGAGCCGACCATTCATACCTCGACCCCGAGGCCGCGAGTCGCAATCCTCTCCTTGACGGCAGAAAGGTCGTAGTAGAAACAACGTATCTAACCGACGCACTCGCAGACCGCGCGGTAGACTTCATCAAGCGACAGAAATCGCAGCCGTTCTTCCTCTACTTGGCTTTCAACGCCGTGCACACACCGATGCAAGTGACAGACAAATATCTGGCGCGATTCCCGCATATCGCCGACGAGCAGCGACGCACCTATGCTGCGATGCTGTCGGCCATGGACGATGGCATCGGGAAAACGCTGGCGGCGTTGCGGGCGGAAGCGCTCGAAGAGAATACGCTGATTTTCTTCTTCAATGACAACGGCGGGCCGACCATGGCCGGGACGACGATCAATGGCTCAAGCAATGCGCCGCTGCGAGGCTCAAAACGTCAGACTTGGGAAGGTGGTATTCGCGTGGCGTTCATCATTCGCTGGAAAGGGCACCTTGCCGAGGGCAAGATTGACGCACGCCCAATCATTCAACTCGATGTCCTACCCACAGCGCTAGCAGCCGCCGATGTGCAACCGCAATCGCAATGGCGATTCGATGGCGTTAATCTGCTTCCGTTTCTCACCAGCCAGAAGTCGGGCCGGCCGCATGAAACTCTTTACTGGCGTCTTGGCGAGCACATGGCAATCCGCAAAGGCGACTGGAAGCTGGTGAGGACCAGGGAGGGGCCGTTGAAAGAGGCCGATCCTTCTACATTAAACGACCTATCAAGTGCGGAACTCTACAACCTCGCAGAAGATATCGGGGAAACAAGGAATCTTGCGGCGGCGCATCCTGACAAGGTCAAGGAGTTAGCTGCCGAATGGCGGCGATGGAACAAAAACTTGCGAAAACGCGATGGCCACCGGGCTAAATGCGACGTGCGCCCCCCACCTCGAACAGCGATGAGTCTCGTTGTCTACCAGTTTTATTTAGATATGAGTTGTAGTCCCGAATTGGAAAAATTGGGGGTCAGGCTTGTGATTTTTGCGATCACCCTAGCCCTCTCCCAGGGGGAGAGGGAAAAGGATCGCAGGCCTGAGCCCGATCGGTTACTGATTTGAGTGTTTCTCCCTTCTCCCACTGGGAGAAGGGTTGGGGATGAGGGTTTACGGAGCAATCCTTTTTTAAAATTTCTACAGTGCGCGAATGGCATTTCTCGTTGATGATTTGGTTCTCTGAGAGTTGGACGGCAGGGATGTGCAGCCTAAGATGAGTGCCACATACACAGCTCCAGCTATAACAAGATTAAAGATGGTTCGGTTGATCGTGAGGACACGGGTCATAACGCAGGGGAGTCTATGGCGTCGCCACAGAATTCGCAAGAATGCTTATAGCGGCCTAGTGGGATGTCGAATCGGGGTCAGGCTCCGATTCCGCGATTTTCGCCGGTGAAGCGATCGCTCCTCGGAATTCCGCATGACTCGGCTTAAGCAACATTTATTGGGATGCTGAAATCACAAGAATCGCAGGCCAGGCACCGGGATTTCAGACCTCCCGTGCCGGCTACTATCGATGATCCCGCAATTCTCGACGAAATCACGACAGACCTCGCAGCGATAGGTTATCCGCGCAGGCAGCCTTAGATTGAGCTTGACTGCCATTAATCAGGGACATACTATAGCGGCTCCCGAAACTACCCCCAGCAGAAAAATTGCGAGGATTTTGCGCTTCGATTTATCATTACTCGTGTTGCTGAGTGCGTTAGTCGCACACGCGTAGATCCTTCAGTCCTGCCTATCGCGAATCCCCGATTTTCGAGTTAGTACGGTTTACGTATGTCGAGTGTAGATGGACGCGTTGGTCGTTGTTCGGCCTGGCGTTACTAACGCAATCAAATCAGGCACGTTAGATGAACCGGTTTTTCCCGTCTGGTCGAATTTCAGAAAGAGCAGTCTGCCTGAACAGTTGAGTCGTCCCAGCAATTCTAAGGAGGAATTTTATGCATCAAAAAATCCTTGGCAGTTTGGCTAAAAAGTTGAGCCTGATGCTGACCTTATTGCTATTGATCGGTCTAAGCATTTCTCATGCGTCAATGCAACAGGATCGGAAGTCTCCTCAGGCTACAGACAAGCTGATGGCTGAATTATTCAAAATGCAGGGAAAACTGATAAGCCAGGGCCGGAACACCCAGCCTGCTGGGCTGCTCAAGTTGATTAGTTATCGCCTTGAGGAGTTGACGTTGTCGCAAAGCACGACAGTGGAAATTAACGGAAAGAATACAGAGGCAAACAAAGCCTGGCGGCTGACGATAACCGGCGGCCCATTCCCGGTCCGCGCGCTACCACCAGTTATTTGGGTTGATGATGTTCCTCTGGGCACAGGTATGGAGAATGAGCGACTGACGGAAATCTCTGTGATTACGTTCGATCGTTCACTGCTGCGTGAAGGAGGCATGATCTCCCTCTCGTACGGCGAGAACAAAGAGACGCGGTTCCCATTACCTGACAAACTCGGTCTGACACGAACTCGCTAACGCTCGCTAAAGGAGGGACCAGCATGAAAAGAAAGAACCACATCCATTACGTTGCCTTAGTTCTGTTCGTGCTCTTCAGTTTGCGAGCGCAGACAGCCTTGGCACAAACACCTGATCCCGGTTCACCGGGACCGTTTGCAGTGATGACCGAGGAGTATAACTTCGGCGATACGGCGTTCACTCCGACTGGCTTTCCCGGGCCTGTGGAGTTGCTCGCCTCTGTGCATTACCCGGCCGACCTTTCGGGTGGACCATACCCGCTGATCATCTTTCTACATGGTCGACACGCTACGTGTTATACCGGCGGCACGGCGTTTCTACAGTGGCCATGCACTATTGCCGGCAGCCAGCCCATCCCCAGCTATAAAGGTTACGATTACGTCTCTCAGATTTTGGCCAGTCAGGGCTATATCGTCGTCTCGATCAGCGCGAATGGAGTTAACGCCGTCGACAATCAGGTCCGCGATCTCGGTGCGCTCGCGCGGGCGGAGCTTATCCAGAAGCATTTGGATATTTGGAACGCCTTCAACACCGTCGGTGGCGCACCCTTCGGAACTAAGTTCGTCGGCAAAGTCGATATGTCGCGCATCGGCACAATGGGCCACTCACGCGGCGGGGAAGGGGTCGTCCGGCATTATGTCTTGAACACTTCGCTCGGCTCACCCTATGGCATAAAAGCAGTCTTCCCGCTGGCTCCAGTGGATTTCAATCGCTTTGCGGTAAATCGAGCGGCCTTAACCGTGTTGCTGCCGTACTGCGATGGAGACGTGAGCGATCTACAGGGCGTTCACTTCTACGACGATGCGCGATACAACGTGCCGGGCGATCCCGCGCCGAAGCATTACGTGCTGGTGATGGGTGCCAACCACAATTTCTATAACACGATCTGGTCACCTTCCAGCCCCTTCCCGGGCTCGGCGGACGATTGGTTAGCCTTCGTTCCCGGAGGCAATTCGGATACGCAGTGCGGCATCGTTAGAAATAACCAGCGATTAACCGAGACGCAGCAGCGCGGGACCGGTCTCGCCTATATAACGGCTTTCTTCAGGGCTTACGTAGGGGGCGAGTCTCAATTCCTGCCGTTGCTGACCGGTGACGCGCCGCCTCCGCCATCAGCTCAAACCAATAACTTGTTCGTGTCTTATCACGCGCCCGACAATCCGGACTTACGGCTGGACGTCAATAGGTTACTAACGAATACGAATCTGACATTGAATACCTTGGGTGGTGCCGTAACGCAGGCCGGCCTGACGCCGTACGATCTATGCGGAGGGCCTGCTCCGCAACCGCAAAAATGCCTGCCGGACGAGCCGAACGCCAGGCAGCCGCACACAACACCCAGCGCGCGGTCTCCGATGCGCGGATTAAGTCAGCTTCGCACCGGCTGGGGCGACCTCAGTGCATTCTATAAAAACGAAGTTTCTGCGACAGCAGGGAATGTGAGTGGCTTCCAGGCGGTTCAATTTCGTGTCAGTGTCAATTTCGCCGACGCACGCAACATGGCCGGCTTGGCCCAGGACTTCAGCGTTGTGCTAACCGATGCCTCGGGAAGCACTGGCTTCGTACGGGTCAGTGATTATTCAAAAGCGCTGTACTTTCCGCCGGGATCTATCGGGCCCGTTCCCAAGGTGGTTTTGAACACGGTGCGCATCCCGCTCACTGCGTTCGCCGGCGTGAACTTGAATAATATTCGATCCGTCCGATTCACGTTCGATCAGAGGTTCGCGGGTGCTCTTTTGATTACCGACGTTGCTTTCGCATCAGCTCCGCAGTGAGCTTGGGTGAAAGAAGAACAAGTACTACAAAGGCGTGAATTGCATCTGCTGCATGTGCTGCCGCCCTTCACGCTAAATGAATCGGAGATCTCCTGGTATCCACTCGGGCGAGAAGGGACCTATCACACGGCAGCGGATCGTTTGCAGAAGGCTGTTCCTCCAGACGCGCATCTTTGGTGCGACATCAAGCACGCAGTCAGCGAGGGTCAGCCCTATCGCGAAATACTCAACTACGCCGAAAGAAATGCCATTGATCTCATTTGCCTGGGTGCTCATGGCGCAGGCTTCGGTATGCGGGCTCTATTCGGATCGAATGTAGATCGAGTATTACGTCAAGCGCCTTGCCCAGTCCTGCTGACCCGGCCGCTTAAGCCTGCAATGTCATACGTGTGGAAGGCCGAGGTTGGCTTCGCAGGCAGCGTCTCGTTGTAAAGCTTGAGAAACTTTCTCTGACACCTGTTTACATTTGTTAAAGTGTCCTCGGGTTTGTGCCGTTCCTTTTTGATGGCAGCGGCCACTTAATCGCAGAAGCCACGACAGTATGGAAACTTGTCGTGGCTCCTGCCTTCTAATGCACCGAATTCTACTTGCGCAGTAAAAACCGCCCATTAAGACTACCTTATGGTTAGGACGGTTGTTCTTAGTTGACCAATAAAAGACGCTGTACTGTTCACAAGTATCCTCGCAGTGATTACTGGGAACCATCGCTCTGAGCCCGCGAAATGACCTGAGCAACCGACGCGGGGAGGAGTTTTTTCATGGCGTCTACATATCTTAGCCTAGCAGGAAATAGGAAGTTGCCCAACGATCGGCGCTCAGCCGCGGCGCTTCACCCTTGCTGGCGCCGTCGGCTGCAGCGCCAGGTTAGACCTCGGGGGCTCACTCAGCTCGCGACGGGTTTTTAGTCCTCGTTCTCGAGGTTGTTTAGGTCGTAGCTTTCCTGGACCGAGATGCCACCATAATTGCCATCGTTGTCCTTATCGTCGGGACCGAGGGGCCCCTCGGGAAGCACCGTCATCGTGTTGTCGTTCACCCAGTTGGCGACCGCGATACCGAGCGTGTTGCTACGCACCAGCGTCGACCGATAGTGGAATCCGGCGTAGATGCGTGCGACGTTCACGTCCTCGATGATCTGGTTCAAGCTCGTGTAGTGCCGCGTGACGCCGGGGAGGCTGATGCTCGTGGTGGTCACGTCGATAGTATCGCTGCCGATGTAGTTCTGGATCGCGGTGATGCCGGCTGGGGTCACCGTGCCATGCCCGGCGTAGAACTCGGGATGGCACGGCGTCTGGCGGAGTGGCGTCCAGTTCGTCCCCGGGTAGAGGAAGTTGATCGCGGTGTATGGACGCCAGAAGTGCTCGCGATACTTGACCCGCCACGTCCGTATGTAGGTGTCTGCCTGCGCGATGTTGAGCGCGGCGAACAGACGAGCGTGGGCCAGTAGCTGCTTCGAGGCGGCCGCGCGGTCGGTCTCCACCGGCTCCTTCGAGACCAGCTGGCGCGCCAGGCGATTCACGAGCGTCATTGACCCCTCGATGTAGAACAGGCCGATCTGCGTCTGCTCGGCGGTGCGCACCGTCGAGTTCGAAGCACCGTAGGCCCGGACCTCGTCGAGCGCGGCTAGCCACTCGGAGTCGTCGACCGCGGGCCGGGTCGCCGTCGGAAAGTAGTCGGGATCCGACACCGTAAACGGCGTGACGTTACCCCAGCCCGGCGCCGAGATATTGGTCGAGCTGCAGCCTGGGGTGAACTGGTACTCGCCGGGCCCCGAGAGCGGTATGAACGAGACGCGATCGAACGCGTGGTCATTCTGGCGAGCGTTGAGCACCGCTGCTGCTGCCGCCTGCCCCGTCACGATGCCCTCGTACTTCGGCTGGTGGCCGTGCTCGTCATCCGGGGGGATCTGCGCCAGCGACGCGGCGAGCATCGCGTCAAGGTCGGGTTGCCGGGCCGGGAACAGCGCAAGGAGCACGTCGTGAGCCGCCTGGGCGGCGGCCGCCTCGCGCGAGGCGTAACCCTTTGCCGTGATCGAAACCATGGCCGGCGTGTAGTACGGCCGGATCGCGTTCATGGCGTCGAACATCGCCGCATGCACCATGGCCACGTCACGGCTCTGGCGGTTAGGAAGTGTATCGGCAGACACGGTGCTGACGGCGATCGTGTTCCAATCAGTCACGACATCCGCATTGGCAATCTGGCTGATGACGTCGGCAAGAGATCTCAATTCGGCCCATGTCTCTGTAGGATTTGGTGGTGGTGACACGCGGTAATCTCGGCCGGAAGAGATAATCCAGGCTCGCCAGTTACCTGTGCCTGGTTCGATTTGATCGGACACTGGCGAAGTCAGCGCACTCTGGTCCTCTAAGTTCGTCGGGTGCGCGCTACTGCTCGGCGTCTGTGGGAAAACAAAACAGACGACTAAAATCGCCATTAGACTGTTTTTCATGAGAATACTCCTTTTCGAGAAGCGGACAGAAGCTGAAATCGTGAGCGCGATGGCGGCTGGCAACAAGCAACATTGCTAAACAGCGCCGCACATCGGGCGGTTATCATTTTTAACCCTCATTTCTTAACGCGACGTTTTTCGAGAGAACCCGACAACAGAAAATCCTTCCCAATAACTTTCTTGACAAACGCGCGGGAAGGGTAGAAAAAGGTCAACAGCGCAGTCCAATGACCTCTTCAAGCAGCAGTGTTTCCCAGTTGTTGATAGCCTGGAGCCAAGGTGACGAGGCGGCGTTGGCGCAATTGACGCATACCCTGCAAACGTCGGCGTTAGTTAATGAGGCTTATCTCAGACTTGTCGATCAAAAAAATGTTCGCTGGCAGAACCGCAGTCATTTCTTCGGCATTGCAGCGCAGTTGATGCGGCGCATTCTGGTGGACCACGCGCGTTCTCACGCGCGCCAGAAAAGGGGAGGCCACGCACAGAGATTGTCGCTTGACGCTACGGCTATTTTGACTAAAGAACGCGTTGTGGATTTGGTGGCGATTGACGAGGCCCTAACCAAGCTAGCAGAGTTTGATCCACAAAAGAGCCGGATCGTAGAAATGAAGTTCTTTGGCGGCCTTACTAATGATGAGGTTGCCGAGTATCTGAACGTCTCATCGCGAACGATCGAACGTGAGTGGCGCAAAGCGAAAGCCTGGCTGAAAGGAGCGTTGGAATAGAAACTCAGGCGCGGCGCTCTCTTGTCACCCCGCGTCACAAAACATGCCGCAATTTCCATTCATGAAGCGTGAATGCTGGAATCAGGTTGACCGGTTGCTGGATGCAGCGCTTGAGCTGCCGCCAGAGAAGCGAGCCGCGTTTCTAGATGAGGCTTGTTCCGGTGACGAAGTACTGCGCAAGGAATTAGACGCGTTGCTCGCCTCGGATGATGGCGCACGCAGTTTTCTCGAACAGCCTGCGTTGGAAGTAGCGGCCAGGGCGCTGGTGGACAAAAACGATTCGTTGTTGGGCCAGATCGTAGGTCACTACAAAATCATCTCGCGACTTGGCGCCGGCGGGATGGGTGAGGTTTATCTTGCTGAGGACACGCGCCTTGGCCGCAACGTAGCTTTGAAACGTTTACCGGATGATCTACTCACTGATGAACAAGCGCGTCGACGCTTTGCTCAGGAGGCAAAGACCTTATCGACGCTGAACCACTCGCACATCGTTACCATCTACGACCTCACTTCAGACGGACAGCGGGACTTTATCGCAATGGAGTATGTTGAAGGCGAGAGCTTACGCGTGCGACTGCAGCATGACAAGCTCAGTGTCAAGCAGGCAGTTGAGTCTGCCGCGCAAGTCGCCTCGGGGCTCGCCGCCGCTCACTCTGCAGGCATCATCCATCGCGATATCAAGCCTGAGAATCTGATGGTCACGCGCGCGACGCAGATCAAGATTTTGGACTTTGGTCTTGCAAAACTCATTGAAAAACAGCGAGGGCAATTCGCAGCCAGCAATGTGACTACAGCTCATTTGGCGAAGGATTATGACCAGACGAAGTCGGGCGTAATTGTGGGCACGGTCGCTTATATGTCACCCGAGCAAGCGGAAGGACGCCCGTTGGACCATCGTACGGACATCTTCAGCTTGGGCGTCGTGCTCTACGAGATGCTCACGGGGCATAAGGCGTTTGAGGGCAAGTCGGCAATTGACACACTTCATACGATCATCAATAAAGAGCCGCCAGCGATCACTGAAATAAACCCACAAGTCCCACTCGAACTGACAGACATCCTTGCGAAAGCTCTTGCCAAAGACCCGGCAGAACGATACCAGCACGCGGGAGACTTCGAGTTAGATCTCCGAAGATTTAAACGCGCTTTTGAGACGAACTCGCTAGTGAGCGCGCGCGTGCAGCCTCTCGTGCAACATGAGAGAGCGCGGAAGAAACCCATGGGCCTGCTCTGGCCCATCATCGGGATAGCCATTGGTATGAGCATCGCTGTCGTTGCATGGAAGATGGGCAGATCGACCAGACAGGCAGAACGTGCTCTAAATCTTCGAAACGTCTCGCTAACTGCGCTAACAACCGATCCGGGTTACGAAGGCGAGCCGACCTTTTCGCCGGACGGCGAGACTATCGCCTACGTCGCAGATCGCACGGGTACTTTTCAAATTTTTCTGAAACAAATCTCAGGCGGACCGGACATAAACATCAGCAACAATTCGGCCGAGGACGTACAACCTGCTTTCTCGCCGGACGGCAAACAGATCGCGTTCGTGTCGACACGCTCAAGTTCATCCAACCTTCACTATCCCGGCGTTGATTTTCCTCTGCTGGGCGGCGATATCTGGGTGATGCCGGCGTTCGGAGGCAGCGCGCGGCGGATCGCTGAGTCGGGCAATTTTCCGTCCTGGTCGCCGGATGGCTCAACGATTATCTACACAAGCGGCACCTCAAGGTTCCAATTAAAAATGCGGCGAGTCCCGGCACAAGGCGGCCAGGCGCAAGACATCCCTATTACATTCAAAACCGATGAGCCACTTGCTGCGTTCTGGCTATATCCGAGCTACTCATCGGATAAGCATTGGATAACATTCGAAGCGGGGAACAACATTTTCGTCGTCCGCGCCGAAGGCGGCGAGGCGCGGCGACTCGTCAAAGGCAAGCGCCCGGCCTGGAGCGCAGACTCCCGGATGATCATTTATTCAAATAGCGAACCGGGCAAAAATTTTTCGCTGTGGCAAGTACCTTTTTCGACGACGGAAGGAACAGCAGAAGGAACGCCTGAGCCACTTACGGTCGGGCGAGGGCGTGACATACAAGCCGCGGTTTCGCGTGATGGAAAACTCATCGCCTTCGCAGCGCAGGAAATTTCTTTTAACGCTGAAACATTACCCTTCGACTCTGAAATAGGCCGTCAAACAGGCGAGCCGCAGCCGGCCACATCCGGCGATAAGACCATTTACGCCTTGAGCTTTTCACCTGACGGACATTCCATCGTGTTTCGAGATTATCAGGGGGCAAGCGGGCATATCTGGCGGATCGATCACGGCTCCAGTCCGATTCAATTGACCTCGGATCCACAATTTGACGATGGAATTCCGCGCTGGTCTCCTGACGGCCAAACTATCGCTTTCGTTCGCAGATCGGTGAACGAGTCGCAAGCCTCTTCAGGGACCGTGGGTAGCGTATGGCTCATGTCGCCCGATGGAGCGAATCCGCGCTTGCTGATCGAGAATGCGGTCAACCCTGCCTGGCGGCCGGATGGTCAAGCCATCGTCTACAGCTCGGTGGTTGACGATCGTCAGAACCAGCTATTCATCTTTGATCTGGTGACGAAGAGCACGCGCCGTGTTACCAACGAGCCGGGTGTAGTGCCCGTTGCCACCTTCAGTCCAGACAGTAGATGGTTGATTTACCAATCCAACGCGAGCAGCTTAGATCTGCGGGCGCTGCCCGTGGAGGGCGGAGAGTCACGCGTCGTCGTGGCTACTCCACATCAAGATTATCATCCATTCGTCTCGCCCTCGGGCAAGTGGCTGTACTTTCAACCCGACCATAAGAACATCTACCGCGTGCCTGGTCCGGCACAAGATTGGCAGCGAGGCCAGCCGGAGAAGGCAACGAATTTTCCGGAATCCGGACTGTTCCTCGAAGATCCCCAGCTTTCACACGATGGTCGACAACTGCTTTATTCGCGCGGACGCATCACGGGTGATATTTGGATCATGAAGTTTGAGAGATGAAAACACGAGTCCACTTGTGGAATTCACATTCAATTTGTAACGCTAATTCAACCGCCTCGCGAACTCACTCTCTTGACAATGGGCAGCAATCGGCCTAAGTTGTGGCAATAATTCCCCGTTAAAATCCACTTGAGCCGTCTAAGCCGGATGTGCGTTTGCCCAGCACGCAAACGCCTGCGACTCAGTACATCTTCGGAAGGAGTGTCGAAATGATGAGTAGATCGAAATTTATCGGAATGTTTTTGATGGCGTTATTTTTCGGGTTGGTCGCGGTAGTAATAACTAGTCAACGAACACTTGTGGTTGGTTCATTGGCGGCACCTGCAGCCGGTTCCGACCTGCGAGGTCTGTCACAATTTTATTCCCAGCACAACATAGTGTCGGATATTGCGGGCCTGGCGGACCACACCGATTCCAACGTAGTAAACGCCTGGGGATTGGACTCCGGCCCAACAACGCCATGGTGGATTTCAGATAACGGCACAGGCAAATCCACGCTGTTCAACGTCGCCACTGACGCCATTCCGGCAACCTTTACGGTTCCCGGCGTCGGCGGCGCGCAAGGGAATCCCACGGGCCTCATTTTTAACGGCGGCACTGGCTTTGTAGTAAACAACGGTGCCGGGTCGAGTCCAGCGCGGTTTATCTTTTCCAGTGAGGACGGCACAATCTCGGCGTTCAGAGGAGCCCCAATTGTGACCGTCGTCCCTAATATGAATGCGCTGGCTCATGGTGCGATCTATAAAGGTCTGGCCATCGATAGTCGCACAGCGGGTACCCATCTATATGCTACCGATTTCCATAACGCTAAAGTGGATGTTTTCGATACCTCGTTTCACTTAGTCACGTTATCCGGGAATTTCACCGATCCAAATCTTCCTGCAGGCTTCGCCCCGTTTGGAATTCAAAACATTGGCGGCACTCTCTACGTAACTTACGCACTTCAGGACGAGGACGCGGAAGACGACGTAGCGGGGCCGGGGAATGGTTTCGTCGACGCCTATGAGTTAAACGGCAACTTTATTCAGCGCGTCGCGTCCGCCGGTGAACTCAACTCACCTTGGGGCCTGGCATTGGCACCTGAAGACTTTGGCAGGTTTAGTGGCGATCTGCTCGTGGGCAACTTCGGAGATGGTCGCATTCATGCGTTTGATCCAACTACGCTGACTTTGGATGGTGAATTCGAAGCTGTTGGCTTGCTTCATTCTGCAGCCGGCGGGCCGATCCAAATCGACGGGCTTTGGGCGCTGCAATTCGGTCATGGAACTACCCCCAGCAGTGCAAATGGGCTGACCACTACCCTGTTCTTCACTGCCGGCCCATCTGACGAAGATCACGGGTTGTTTGGATCAATTGTCTTGTCCGAGCCGCCAGGCAGGCAATGATCTTTAGCAATGATCCCGAACCCCTCTGAACGTTTGCGATTCAGAGCCCGCTCCGGAGGAGCGGAATGTTATAGCGCGGTGCAATAGAAGCAACATCGCCTCTCGGAAGTGGCCACTTCCGAGAGGCGAAAAGATTTTCGGGCCGTCACGGGCCATAAACATCTCGTCCCTACGGGACGAAAACTCGTGAGGCGCCGCTGCCATTTCTCGCGCTCCTCCGAACCCATACGAGGAAGAAGGTTGGTGTCAGGGCTTGCGATTTTGCGATTCAGGCCCGAAGGGCCGTCATGCGATAGCCCCGACCGTCAAGTCGGGGTTACGGATTTTTTAGAATGTTGGCGAGGTCCGAAGGACCGGCATGAACTCCATATCGGCCCTTCGCGCCTTGGTTCTTAATTGGAATCGGTTCCCCGACCTGACGGTCGGGGCTATTGCATAGCGGCCCTTCGGGCCTCAGTTGTTTTTGCTTGGCGGCAAAGAATCGCAAGAATTGCAGGCCTGAC
>WNFY01000200.1_pt1 | contig 47646 bp, 51 predicted proteins | sample 5400091 | NCBI WGS metagenome assembly WNFY01 (sample SAMN13153364, study PRJNA577476) | soil metagenome | isolation source: 60 cm soil or saprolite under grassland replicate 1 | place: USA:California | collected 2016-06-15
AGCGCTGCGGCGACGCCGACCCCGACGCGCTCGAGCGGGCCGCGCACCGGCGCGAGCGCGGAGGCCCGGGCCGCGTCCGCGGCGGCGATCCGCGCCACCCTCGCGAAGGTGAGCGGATCGACCTCGGCGACCGCGGCGATCCCGACCGCGTCGAGATCGCCGGGCGGCGCGAGCGCCACCGCCTCCCCCTCGGGGGCGCGCCCGCTCGCCGCCGGGACCTCGTCGACGAGCAGGCGCCAGGCGCCGGCCGGGAGCGGCGCGGAGCGGACCGCGATCTCCGGGACGTGGACGCCGAGCTCGCGCGCGATCTCGCGCCTGAGGGCAGGGAGGAGCTCCCGCTCGAGCCGCTCCGCGCCGGCCGCGGCGAGATCGGGAGCGAGCTCGAGCGCGAGCGGGACGGGTTGCCCCAGCGGCGGCTCCGTCCGCGGCGCGCCCTCGGCTCCGGCCGGATCGACCTCCGGCGCCGCCGTTGCCTTCACGGCGCGCGCGCGGCGGGCGAGGAGATGGCCTCCCGCGCCCGCCGCGACGGCGAGCGCGAGGAACGGCGCCGCCGGCAATCCGGGGACGACCGCGAGCGTCCCGCACAGCGCGGCCACCGCCGCGAGGGCGCGCGGATCGGAGAAGAGCTGCCGCCCGAGATCCTCGGAGAGGCTGCCGCCCTCCTCCTCCGCGGCGACGCGCGTCACGGCCACGCCCGCGGCGACGGAGATGAGCAGCGCGGGGATCTGCGCCACGAGCCCGTCGCCGATCGCGAGCAGCGCGTAGCGCCGGGCCGCCATCTCCAGCGGGAGGCCGCGCGCGAGGCCCGCCACGAGCCCGCCAGCCACGTTGACGAGCACGATCGCGACGCCCGCGATGGCGTCGCCCTTCACGAACTTGAGGGCGCCGTCCATCGCGCCGTAGAGCTGCCCCTCCCGCTCGAGGGCGCGGCGCCGCCGGCGCGCCTCCGCCTGGTCGACTGCGCCGCAGCGGAGGTCGGCGTCGATGGACATCTGCTTCCCGGGGAGCGCGTCGAGCGTGAACCGGGCCGCGACCTCGGCGACGCGCTCGGCCCCCTTCGCGACGACGAGGAGCTGGACGAGGGTGAGGATGGCGAAGACGACCGCGCCCACCACGTAGTTGCCGGCCACCACCACCTGCCCGAAGGCCTGGATGACGCGGCCCGCCTCGCCGCGCGAGAGGACGAGGCGCGTCGAGCTCACCTCGAGCGCGAGCCGGAACAGGGTCGTCAGCAGGAGCAGCGTCGGAAAGCTCGCGAACCGGAGCGCGTCGCGCGCGAAGAGCGCGACCACCAGCACCGTCGCGGCGAGGGCGAGGTTCGCGGCGATGCACAGGTCGAGCAGCCAGGGCGGGAGCGGCGCCACGAGCAGGCTCACGAGCGCGAGCGCCAGCGCCGCGAGCGCGAGATCGGACGATCCCTTCAGCCTGGCGAGGAGCGGATCGAGGGCGCTCATCGCGCCTCCGTGGAGCGGGCGTGGACGTGGACGAGGACCGCGGCCGCGGCCTCGTACAGCTCCTCCGGGATCTCGTCGCCGACCTCGGCGAGGCGGAAGAGGGCGCGCGCCAGCGCCACGTCGCGGACGATGGGGACGCCCGACCGCCGCGCCTCGGTGCGCAGGCGCGCGGCGTCCTCGCCGACCCCCTTCGCGAGCACGACGGGGGCGCCGTCGCTGCCCTTCGCGTGGCGGAGCGCGACCGCCACGTGCGTCGGGTTCACGACGAGGCAGGTGGCGCGGCGAACGGCCGCCGTCGTCGCGATGGCGCGGTGGAGGCGCCGCCGCTCGCCCTTGTGGCGCGCGTCGCCCTCGTCATCCCGCCGCTCGCGCACGACCTCCTCGCGCGTCATCATGAGCGCCCTCCGGTGACGGCGGCGCGCGAGGGCGAGGTCGAGGGCGCCCAGCACGCCGAGCACGGCGCCGAGCGCGAGCGCGACGTCGAGCGCGAGCGCCGGCAGGAGGCGCAGGAGCGCCGCGGCGCCGAGGCGGGGCGCGGCGGCGACCGCCGGCGCGGCGGCGACGACGAGCCGCCACCCGATCGCGGCAGCGGCGATCGTCTTCGCGACGCCGAGCGCGGTGGCGGCGAGGCGCTCCGCGGAGACGAGCCGGCCGAGTCCCCGCCCGAGGTGGAGCCGCTCCGGCCGGAACCGCACCGCGCCGGGAGCGAAGAGGCCGCCCGCCTGGAGCGCTCCCGCGGCGAGCGCGCCCAGCATGGCGGCGCCGCACGGCGCGAGCGCCACGCGCCCGAGGACCACGAGCGCCACCACCGTCGCCCGCCATGGCTCGACCGTGCCATGCACGGCCGCGACGAGCCCGGCGCGGACGGCGCCCGCGAGCGTCCTCGCGAGCGTTGGACCCGTCGCCGCCAGCGCGGCGGCGCCCGCGAGGAGCGCCGCGGCACCGGTGAGGTCCCGCGAGGTCGCGATCTCGCCACGCCGCCGGGCCTCGCGCAGCCGCCGCGGCGTCGGCTGCTCGGTACGGGCGCTCATGGGCGCACCCCCGCCGCGACGCCGCGCACGATGCCGGCGGAGAGCGCGACGGCGCTGGTGAGGCGCCCCGCGAGCGCCGCCGCCGCGACGGTCACGGCGACGAGCCCGAAGGCGGCGCGCGCGGGCTGGGCCGCCGGCGCCGTCGAGAGCTGCGGCGCTGCGCGACCGGCGAGCGCGAGCGCGAGATCGGCCGCGAGCACGCCCGCGGCGGCGGGCGCGCCGAGCGCGACGGCGCAGGCGAGGAGCTCGGCCGCGGAGCGGAGGCCCGCGCCGACGAGGACCTCGCTCGCGACGGCGCCGCCCGCGGGGACTGCCTGGAACGTGCCGAGGAGCGCCGCGACCACGAGACGGTCGCCGCCGGCGCTCGCGGCGAGGACGAGGAGCCACTGCACGAGGAGGTCGCCGGTCGCGGACTCGCGTTGTCTGAGCGGCGCGACGTGCAGCTCGGCCAGCGTCGCGCCGCGCAGCGTGTCGACGAGCCGCCCTCCCGCGCGCGCCGCCTCGAACGGCATGGCGGCCGCGATCCCGAGCGCGGTCCCGATCGCGAGCTCGCGCACCCCGGCCACGACGAGCTCCGGGACGGCCGCCGCGAACGGTGGCGCCCCCGCGCTCGACCAGGCGCACGCGCCGAGCCCGAACGCGAGCGAGAGCCGCACCAGCGGCGGCACCAGCGGACCGCCCAGGAACGGGCAGAGGATCGCGACCGGCAGGAGGCGCAGCCCATGCAGCGCGGCCGCCGCAACGCGCGGCGCCGCGGGCGCGAGCAGCTGCGCGAGCGCCGTCACAGGGTGACCCTCGGGACGAGCTCGATGCACGCCGCCGCGAAGCGCACCACGCGCGCGCCGATCCAGGGGCCCGCCAACCCGAGCGCGACGAGGACGGCCGCGACGCGCGGGACGACGACCAGGCTCTGGTCCTGCACCTGGGTGGCCGCCTGGAGGACGCCGGCGACGAGGCCCACCGCGAGCGCGGCGAGGAGCGGGGGGGCCGAGACGACGAGCACCAGCAGCACGGCCTCACGTCCCAGGGCGAGCAGCGTCGATTCCAAGGGAGCCCTCACGCGCCGAGGTAGCCGAGGACGAGCCCTCGGGCGAGCAGCTTCCACCCGTCCACCGCGACGAACAGGAGGAGCTTGAACGGAAGCGCGACGCTCGTCGGCGAGAGCTGGGTCAGCCCGAGCGCGAGGAGCACGTTGGCCGCGAGGAGGTCCACGACGAGGAACGGCAGGAAGACGAGGAACCCGATCGTGAAGGCGCGCCGCAGCTCCGAGACGACGAAGGCCGGGGCCAGCACGGCGAAGTCGGAGTCGGTCACGCCGTGGCGCGCCGTCGCCGGGCGCGCGCGGCGCGTGAGCTCGAGGAACGTGCTCCGGTCGTCGGGACGCGCGAACCGGGCGAGGAAGCCGCGCAGCGGCTCGGCGGCTGCGCGCGCGGCCTCGAGCGTCCGATCGAGGCCGCCCGCCGGCACGGCGCGCGCCGCCGCCCACGACGCGTCGCCCACGGGCGCCATCACGACGAGCGTCAGGAGGAGCGCGAGGCCGGTGACCGCGCTCGACGGCGGGATCTGCGGCGCGCCGAGCGCGGAGCGCGTCACCGAGAGCACGACCGCCATCTTGAGGAACGAGGTCAGCATGACGAGGCCGACCGGGAGGAGCGCGAGCGCTCCCATGAGGACGAGGAGCTCCGCCGGGCGGTCCGCCAGGCCGGCGGCCGGGACGGTGATGGCGGCGACCGCGATCATGGCCGGCGCTCCTGGGCGGAAGGAGGCGCGGAGAGCTCGGCGACGAGAGAGACGCCGCGCGGCCCGTAACCGACGAGGAGGTGGCGCCCGTGCGTGGAGACGACGGCGACGCCGGTGTCGCGCGCGAGGCCGTGGCGGCCGACCACCTCGAGGGCGGGCGCCCCTGGCGCCGGCGCGCCTCGCCGCAGGGCGAGCCCGCCGAGGCCGAGCACCGCGACGACGGAGAGCGCACGCAGGGCGTTGCCCCCGGCGTCCCCGCCGGCCAGGGCCGCGACCGCGAGCGAAGCCGCGATCAGGGCGCTGGCCGCGAGCAGCGCCCGAGGGCGCGCGAGCGCGGCGGCGGCGATCGAGGCGGCGGTCATGGCCGCCCCGAGAGCTCGACGACGCGCACGCCCACGGCGCCGTCGATCTCGACGAGCTGCCCGCGAGCGATGGCGCGCTCGCCAGCGCGCAGCACGACGGCGCCGTCCTTCCGGAGGTCGAGCGGGAGCGCGGTGCCGGGCTCGAGCCGGGCGAGGTCCCCGAGCGTGACGCTCACGCGCGCGATCTCGACCGCGAGCGTGAGGGGATAGGCGGCCTGGGTCTCGGTCATGTGGATCTCCACGACATGGAACTCGAAGCCTCGTGCCTGGCCGCGCAGCGCGAGGCCACCGGGGAGGACGATCTCCTGACCGGGCGCGGTGCCCTCCTCGACGTCGTCGAGGACGAGCACATCGCCCGGCGCGATCGCCGCAAGGTCGTCGGGCGTGAGCGAGATCGAGCCGTCGCGGAACGACCCGTCGACGGGGACCGCGGCCATGACCGGTGCGAGCTCGGGGCCGCCGAGCGCGGCCACCGCGAGGGCGGGCACGCGCAGGCGGCCTCGACCGCGCTCCTCCGCGACGGTGATGTCGAGCGCGACGGAGAGGGCGTCCGCGGGCGCGTCGCCCGCCTCGGCGAGCCGAGGCACGAGCGCATCGACGCGCGGGGCGCGCACCGCGTCGAGGACGGCGAGGACGAGGAGCTCGAGGACACCCTGCTCCACGCTGGTCGCGGCCCGGGCCGCAGGCGTGCGCCCGGCGCCGCCGGCGAGCCGCTCGACCGTCCGCGCGAGGAGGCGCGCGTCCACGTCGAGCCCTGCGACCCCCGGAAGACCCTCGAGGGCGATGGCGACGCGCGCCATGCCCGGACCGCTCGTGGCGGGCGCGGGTGAGGGTTCCCCCACGACGCGGACCTCCACGCCGAGCAGGTCCGAGAGCGCCCGAGAGGCCGCCTCGGCCGTGGCGCGTCCCGCCTCCCGTGCGGCGGGGGTCAGGGCGGCGAAGCCACGCGACAGCACCGGAAGGACGAAGGGGAGCGGCGTCACGTGGTCTCGTCTGTCCACGTGACGTGCCAGCCGCGCTGCCGCAGTCGTTCCGTGACGTTGGGCGGTGCGGCTGGCACGCGAGGGTCCGTGCCACGGCCGCGCGTCCGTGCGGTGGACGGCGGGATCCCCGGCTCAGCGCGCGGCCTCGCGCGCGAGGCGCACCAGGACAGGGTGCCGGACGCCGCGAGGAACGCACGAGGGTGCCGGCGGGAGGGTCGCCGCGAGCGCGGCGAGACGGTCGCTGCGCGGCCTCGCGGCGAGCGCCGCCGCCTCCGCCGGTGCCTTCGCCGCCGCTGCGCCCGAGACGAGCCCGACGAGGCGCTCGGCGTCCCCGCGAGCGAACACGGCCGCGAGAGCGATGAGCCGGCGCAGGCGGTCGCTCACGGTGTCGCTCGCCGTCTGCGCACACGCGAGAGATCGATGGTGCCGGAGAGGGCGATGGCGGGGAGCAGGATGGCGAGCACCGCCGCTGCCGCCGCAAGCGCGATCAGGACCCCGCGGCGTCCGCCGCCGCCCGCGTCCGCCGGTCGCGGCGCCGGCGCACCCTCGGCGATGACGACGGCGACCGCGGCGGCGTCGAGGCCCGCCACCGCGCCCGCGACCAGCGCCTGGATCCCCGGGGCGAGCGGGTCGAGGCGGGCCCGGGCGCCGGGGCGCACCTTCACCAGCACCGCCGCGCGCGGCGGCGGCGCGGGCTCCGTTCGGAGCGGATCTTGCGGCGGAAGCGCGAGGTGGACGCGCGCCTCGACGACGGCGTCGATCGCCTCGACGCTGCGGGCGAGCTCGCCCGAGAGCGCGTGCAGGTAGAGCGCGCGCTCCTCCGAAGGCGTCGGGACCACGCTGCCCTTCCCGAATACCTCGCCGAACCCGGGCGGCCGCGGCCTCGGCAGCTCTCGCTCGGCGAGGAGGCGCTGTGCCTTCGCGGCGTCCGACGCCGGGACCTCGACGCGCCAGGTGCCCTCGCCGCCCTCGTCGCGCCGCTTCTCGCCGCGCACGCCGCCCTCGTCGAGGGCGACGAGCACCTGGTTCGCCTGCGCCTCTTCCATGCCGTGGAGGATCTCCTCCCGCCCGCAGCCGGAGAGCGCGATCAGGGCGATGGTGATGGCGATCGCCGTCGGGGTCGGGATCGAGGTCGGCGCCATGCCGCGCTCCTACACCTGCGTGTTCACCGCCTGCTTCACGGCTTGTGCCCCGTGCTCGACCACCTTCGAGGCGATCTCGACGGTCTGGGAGTACCGGTAGGCGTCGGCCTGCAGCGCGAGCAGCTCCTGGGCGGTGAAGGTCTTCCCGCTCCGCGCGGCGGCGAGGATGCCGTCGAGTCGCTCCCGGGCGCGCTCCACCGCTTGGAGCGCGACGCGGGCCGGGGAGGCGTTCGGAGGCGACATGGCCGGCGCGGGCGCGGCCTTTGCGCGGAGCGCCGCGCCGAAGCTCGCCTTGGGCGGAACGGCCGCGCGGACGGCGACCGGGCCGGCCGGCGCGACGGGAGCGACGGGCATGGCGGTCCTCAATGGATGTTGTTGATCGCGGCCTTGGCGCTGTCGTGCTTCACCTTCATCACGTTCGTGAGCGACGTGAACTCGCGGCTCTCGCGCTGCATGCTCTCCTGGAGCTGCAGGTACTGGAGGTTGAAGCTCTGCGCCTCCTGCTGCAGCGCGCGTGTCGCCTCCATCACGTCGCCGCCGCCTCCTGCGCCACCGCTCGCGCCGCTCGAGCCGCTCGCGGGAGCCGCGGCCGGCGCGCCGTGGCTCGCGGTCGCGAGGGGCTGCGCGGCCGTCCGCAGCGCGCCCGCGAGGATGGCGCCGCCTGGGACGAAGGGCGCGGCGAGGGCGACCGAGCTCGCGACGCCATTCGCGAGCTGGGTGCCGGCGCTGCGCAGCGCGGCGCCGAAGCGGCCCGGCTCGGCCTTCCTCTCGGTGGAAGGCGCGACGACGAGGGTACCGATGCGTTCCATGGTTGCGGCTCCTTTCCCGCCGCCTGGGAGAGCAACCGCCGTGCCGCCTCCGTGTGGCCCGGAGATCACGGGCGATCCATCCAACCCAGAGTCGTTCACGGCAGTCGCCTGTGGCCGCCGGGCGGACGCACCGACCGTACGGCGCACGGCACGCATGGTGCGTCCGCCCTTCGACTTCGGGCCGCTGCGCGGCCCTACGCTCAGGGCGAACGGAAAAGGGGACGCCTCGGGGCGAACGGAAAGACCGGACGCCTCAGGGCGAACGGAAACGGGACGCGCCGACGTCTCCACCCCCCCACCGCCCGTGCTAGCGTTCCCCCGTGCCCGGCACCGCCCAGCTGCGCCGCTTCTCGGACGCCATCGTCGCCGCCCAGCGGCCGATCCGGATCCTGAAGGCGATCAACTGGGACGCCTCCGTCCACGAGCGCTTCTTCAAGCACGGCGCGAAGGAGCTGCCGCGACCCGAGTACGCGCCCCTCGGCTACGAGCCCGCCGCCAAGGCGAGGGAGCTGCGCGCGCTGAAGAAGCAGATCCGCGGCAGGAACCAGATCGAGGCGCTCCTGCGCGAGAAGTGCGACGAGTTCATCCTCGTCGCCCGCATGCTCGCGGCCCGGGGCACCCACCGCTTCTACGAGATCTCGCGGCAGCTCTACGGCGACCCGCGCGATCGCTTCCCCGACAACCCCGCCGACAACCTCGCCATCGCGCGGCTGTGGGCGGCGCGCCCGCGCGCGCGCAACGAGGAGGCGACGCTCACCGCCGAGGAGGCCGCCGATCAGGTCCGCGACCTGTGCGCGCCTTACATGGGCGGCCAGGTGAAGGTGGTCGTCCGCTCCCGGCTCACCGCCAACGCGGCCGCCGGCGCGACCCGCGTCACCCTCCGGAAGGGCGCCCTCTTCACGCAGCGGCAGGTGCGCGCACTCGCCCACCACGAGGGGCTCTGGCACGTGCTCACCTCGGTGAACGGCTTCGCGCAGCCCGTGCTGACGGTGCTCGGCGTCGGCCTCCCGCGCCACACGGAGTCGCAGGAGGGGGGCGGGATCGTCGCCGAGTTCCTGGGCGGCCACATCACCGACGAGCGCTACATCGAGCTCGGCGAGCGCACCATCGCGGTGGACATGGCGGCTCGCGGCGCCGACTACCTCGAGGTCTACCGCTACCTCCTCGCGCGCTTCCCGCCGCAGAAGGCCGCGCAGATGAGCGAGCGCGTCTTCCGCGGCGGCGTCGTCGAGGGCGGCGCGCCCTTCACGAAGGACGTCGTCTACCAGCGCGGCTACTGCCGCACCTTCAACTTCCTGCGCGCCGCGCTCGAGGGGCGCGACCTCGACATCGTGCGCGCGTTCCTCGCGGGCAAGATGAGCGTGGACGACGCGGAGCTGGTGCGGGATCTCATCGAGGAGGGCGTCTGCGCCGGGCCGGTGCACCACCCGGCCTGGTTCGACGACATCGACCGCCTGAACGCGATCGTCACGCACTCGGTGACGATGAACCGCTTCAGCCTGCCCTCCATCAGCCGCTACTACGCGCGCCGCCGCGAGCGGAAGAAGGCGTGGACCGCCGAGCGGTCCACCGGCGACGAGGAGGGCGCGCCGGCGGAGCCGATGGCGCGCGGCGAGGAAGGGGACGAGTAGGTCGGCCGCGTTCCCAGCCGCTGCGTTCGGAATGGTCCCGACGTGGAACGAATGAAGCGCGAGCCCGGGCCTCGTTCAAGTCACCGTGGCGCCGAAGAGGCGGCCCACGCCGTAGGTGATGGCGGCCGCGACCGCCGCCAGCCCGACCATGCGCGCCGCCGAGCGGAGAGGGTTCGTGCCGGAGAGGAAGCCCACCAGCACGCCCACGCCCGCGAGGACGACCCCCGCGAGCGCGGAGGCGAGGAGCACCGCCGGCGTCCCGCGCAGGAACAGGAACGGCAGCACGGGAACCGTCGCGCCGGCGGCGAACATGAGGAAGGACGAGACGGCCGCCTGGATGGGTGAGCCGAGGTCGTCCGGGTCGAGCCCGAGCTCCTCGCGAACGAGCGTGTCGAGCGCCTGCTCCGGGTTCTTCAGGATCTCGGCGGCGGTACGGCTCGCCTGCTCCGTCGAGAGCCCCTTCCCCTTGAAGATGAGCGCGAGCTCCGCGGCCTCCTCCTCGGGCGCCTCCTCCACCTCGCGCCGCTCCATCGCCACCTGCCTCGCGAGGATGTCGCGCTGGCTCGCGACCGAGGTGTACTCGCCCACCGCCATCGAGGACGCGCCGGCGAGGAGGCCCGCGAACCCGGTGACGAGGATGGTGCGCGGGTCGTGGACCGCGCCCGCGACGCCGAGCACGAGCGACAGGTTCGAGACGAGCCCGTCGTTCATCCCGAAGATCGCGGCGCGGATGGCGCCGCCGCGCCCGGAGCGGTGCCAGCGCTCGCGCATCGCGATGAGCGAGCGCGCGTCCTTCGGCTGGCCCTCGCCCATCACGGCGAGGACGTCGCGGTGCGCGCGCTCCTCGTCCGCGAGCTCGGCCGCCTCGCCACCCTGCGCCTGGTACTTGGCGGCGTCGTCGCCCTCGTTCTCGAGGACGAGCGGGAGGACGGCCGAGGTGCCGAGCCGTCGCGCGAGCCAGATGAGCGCGCGGATGCGCGAGGAGGGCCGCTCCGGCGGGAGCTGCGCGCCGGCCTTCTCGAGCTTGCGTGCCCAGATCGCGGCGTGACGCCGCTCTCCCTCGGCGAGCTCGAGGAAGGAGCGGGCGCGCTCCGGATCGCGCTCGACCGACGCCAGCCCCTCGTACAGGGCGGCGCCGTCGCGCTCGTCGATGAGGTTCTGAAGCCACAGGTCGGTGCGAGGTTCCATGGGGCGACGATAACAGCACTCCGACGGTGCGCCAGGGTGCGCCGGGGGCGCGCTCCTCGCGCTCGCCTCCCATGCACCTTTTGGTTATAAAGGTCGGCTCCCACGGGAGCTTTCGGCCTTGAAGACCCTCCACACCACCGATCCCGGCTTCGCGCAGGCGTGGGCGAAGCTCTGCGCCCGCGGCTCCGAGGAGGACGAGGGCCCCGTTCGCGACGGCGCCGCTCGCCTCGTCGCCGACGTGCGCGCCCGCGGCGACGAGGCGCTCCTCGAGCTGACCGAGCGCTTCGACGGCTGGAAGCCGGCCGGCGGCGCCGACCTCGCGCTCGGGCCGGCCGACTTCCGCGGCGCGTTCACGAAGCTGCCGCCCGCCGCGCGCAAGGCGCTGAAGCTCGCGGCGGACCGCATCGCCGCCTTCCACCGCCGCGAGCGCGACGCGGAGGTCCCCACCTTCCGCGACGGCATCGGCGCGGTCCTCGGGCAGGTGACGCGGCCGCTCGGACGCGTTGGCCTCTACGCGCCGGGCGGCACGGCGCGCTACCCGTCCACGGTCCTCATGACGGCGATCCCGGCGAAGGTGGCCGGCGTGGGCGAGATCGTCGTCTGCTCGCCGGGGATCCGGGGCACGGGAGAGGTCGACCTCTGGACGCTCGGAGCCTGCCACGTCGCCGGCGTCGCGCGGCTCTTCCGGATCGGGGGGGCCCAGGCGGTCGGTGCCCTCGCCTACGGCACCGAGACCGTCCCCGCCGTGGACAAGATCTGCGGCCCCGGCAACGCCTGGGTCGCGGCCGCCAAGCGCATCGTCTTCGGCCAGGTGGACATCGACATGATCGCCGGCCCGACCGAGGTCGTGGTCGTGGCGGGCCCGCGCGCCGATCCCGCCGAGGCGGCGAGCGACCTGCTCGCCCAGGCCGAGCACGACGTGCGCGCGGTCCCGGTGCTCATCACGCCGTCGGCCGCGCTGGCGGAGGCGGTGGAGGCGGAGGTGCTGCGGCAGCTCGCGGACCTGCCGCGCCGCGAGATCGCGACGCGCTCGATCGAGGAGCGCGGCGCGCTCGTCGTGACGTCGAGCGTCGCCGAGGCGATCCGGCTCGCCGACGAGTTCGCGCCCGAGCACCTGGCGCTCCTCCTCCCCGACGCGGCGAGCTGGGTGAAGCGCATCTCGCGCGCCGGCGCCGTCTTCGTCGGCACGCACACGCCCGAGGCGGTGGGGGACTACGTGGCGGGCCCGAGCCACGTGCTCCCCACGGCCGGCACGGCGCGCTTCGCGTCGCCGCTGTCGGTCGCCACCTTCCGCCGCCGCATGAGCGTGCTCGACCTCTCGCCCGCGGCGCTCGCCGCCGTCGCGCCCGCCGTGGACGCGCTCGCCGCCGCCGAAGGGTTCGAGGCGCACGCGCGGGCGGTGCGCATCCGGGTGGCGGCCGCCTCGCGCCCCGTTCGCCCTTCGACTTCGCGCCCGGCGCGTGGAACGAAGGCGCGCAAGGGCGGGCGCTACGCTCAAGGCGAACGGACCAGGGAGCCGGAACGCAAGAAGCGGAAGGCGGTTGCGCGATGAGCTGGAAGGACCACCTGCGCGACGCCGTCTTCGGGCTCCACGTCTACAAGCCGTTCGACTACGCGTCGGCGCGCCCCGACCTGGTGCGCCTCGACGCGAACGAGTCGTGCTACCCGCTCGATCGCGAGGACATCGCGGCCTTCCAGGACGTCGTCGGCAAGCTCCCGTTCCACCGCTACCCCGAGGTGAGCGGAAGGCCCCTGCGCGAGGCGCTGGCGCGCCGGTGGCAGGTCGAGCCGGACCAGATCCTGCTCGGCAACGGCTCGGACGAGATCATCGCCATCCTCGTGACCTCGCTCGGCGGAGGCCGCGACGGCGCGCCGGCCAGGGTGCTCTTCCCGACGCCCACCTTCGGCGAGTACGAGGCGATCGCCCTCGCCCATGGCGCCCGCCCGGTGCCGGTGCCGCTCGACGCGCGCTTCCAGCTCGACGAGGCCGCGCTCTCGGACGCCATCCGGCGCGAGCGGCCCGCGCTCGCGTTCTTCGCGACGCCCAACAACCCGACCGGCAACCGCTTCGACGCGGGCGTGCTGGAGCGGCTCGCGCGCCAGATGGACGCGGTGCTCGTCGCGGACGAGGCCTACGCCGACTTCGGCGGGTTCACGCAGATGCCGCTCGTCGGCGAGGTGCCCGGGCTCGTCGTGATGCGCTCGCTCTCGAAGATCGGTCTGGCCGGCATGCGCCTCGGCGCGCTGGTCGGCCCGCGCGAGCTCGTCGCCGAGCTCGACAAGGTGCGCCTCCCGTACAACGTGAACGCGGTCTCGGTCGCGCTCGCGTGCGCGGCGCTCGCGCGCCCGGAGCGGCTCGAGGCGCGCATCCGCAAGGTGGCCGCTCGGCGGCGCGAGCTCGAGGCGGGGCTCGCCGAGCTGCCCGGCCTGACCCTGTTCCCCACCGACGCCAACTTCGTCCTCGTCCGCACGAAGGGCGACGCCAAGGCCCTCTTCGAGGAGCTGCTCGAGCGCGGCGTCCTCGTCCGCAACCTGTCCCGACCCGGCCCGCTGCAGAACTGCCTCCGCATCACGGCCGGCACCCCCGAGGAGAACGAAGCGTGCCTGCGAGCCCTGCGCGCCGTCCTGTCATGAAGCGCCACGCGAGCGAAGCGAGCGCGCCGGGAGGCGCGGCGCGAGGCGGCGCAGGCCGCCGCTCCGGCAAGGTGGCCCGGAAGACGCGGGAGACGGACGTCGCGCTCTCGCTGCGCCTCGAGCCCGGCCCGGCGGCCATCTCGACCGGCGTCCCCTTCTTCGACCACATGCTGGAGCAGCTCTCGAAGCACGGCGGCATGGCGCTGGAGGTCAGCGCGAAGGGCGATCTGGAGGTGGACGCGCACCACACCGTGGAGGACGTGGGCATCGCCGTCGGCGAGGCGCTCAAGCAGGCGCTCTCGGACAAGACTGGGCTCGCGCGCTACGGCCACGCCGTCGTCCCGCTCGACGAGGCCCTGGTCGAGGCGGTGGTGGACCTCTCGGGCCGCCCGCACCTCACCTGGAACGCCAACCTGCCCTCGGGCAAGAAGTTCATCGGCGCCTACGACGTCGACCTCACCCGCGACTTCTTCCAGGCGCTCGTGAACCACGCCGCGCTCTGCCTGCACGTGAACGTCCGCTACGGGCGCAACCTGCACCACATCGTCGAGGCCATCTTCAAGGCGACCGCGCGCGCCCTCCGGGCCGCGACCGCGGTCGAGGGCGGCGGGCTGCCCTCGACGAAGGGCATGCTCTGATGATCGCGCTCGTCGATTACGGCGCGGGCAACCTGCGCTCGGTCGAGAACGCGCTGCGCGCGGTCGGCGCCGACGTGCGCGTGACGCACGATCCCGACGCCGTGCGGCGGGCGGAGCGCATCGTCGTGCCGGGCCAGGGCTCGATGAAGGCCTGCGCCGACGCGATGCGGGGCTCGGGGTGCGACGAGGCGCTCGTGGAGGCGATCCGCCGCGGCGCGCGCGTCCTCGGCATCTGCGTCGGCCTGCAGCTCCTCTTCGAGGACGGCGTGGAGCACGGCGGCGCGAAGGGGCTCGGGCTCATCCCGGGCACCATCGCGAAGCTGCCCGCCACGGTGAAGCTGCCGCACATCGGCTGGAGCCCGGTGCGCGCGACGCCGGGGTGCCACCCGCTCTTCCGGCCGCTCGACGGACAGTACGTGTACTTCGCGCACTCGTTCGCGGCGCCCGCCGAGGCGCGCGGGGCGGCCCTCCTCGCCGAGCACGGCAAATCCTACTGCGCCGCGCTCGCGGACGGGAACGTGTTCGGGGTCCAGTTCCACCCGGAGAAGAGCCAGCAGGTCGGGCTGGCTCTGCTCGAGCGGTTCGTGAAGGTCTAATGCTCGTCATCCCCGCCATCGACCTCATGGGCGGCCAGGTCGTCCGCCTCTCGAAGGGCGACTTCGCGACCCAGACCGTCTACTCCGCCGAGCCGGGCGAGGTGGCGGCGCGCTTCCGCGACGCCGGCGCCGAGCTCGTCCACGTGGTGGACCTGGACGGCGCGCGCGCCGGGCGGCCGGTGAACCTCGACGCGGTGCGCGCGATCGCCGCGGCGGGGGTGCGCATCGAGGTGGGCGGCGGCCTGCGCGCGATCGCCGACGTGGAGCGCGTCATCGAGCTCGGCGCCGCGCTGGCGGTGCTGGGCACGGCCGCGGTGTCGCGGCTCGACCTCGTGCGCGAGGCGTGCGCGCGCTTCCCGGGACGGATCGTGTGCGGCATCGACGCCAGGGGCGGCGAGGTGGCCATCTCCGGCTGGGAGCAGGGGACGGGCCTCCCGGCGGCCGAGGTCGCGCGGCGCGTGAAGGCGGCGGGCGTCCGCGTGGTCGAGTACACCGACGTCGCGCGCGACGGCATGTTCACGGGCGTGGACGCGGAGGGCGCGGCGAGGCTCGCCCGCGACGCGGGCGTGGAGGTGGTCGCCTCGGGCGGCGTCGCCTCGCTCGACGACGTGCGCGCCTGCATGGCGGCCGGGGTCCACGGCGTCATCGTGGGCAAGGCGCTCTACGAGAAGCGGATCGACCTCGCCGAGGCCATCCGCCTGGCGAAGGAACGGACCTGACATGCCGGCGAAGCGCATCATCCCCTGCCTCGACGTGAAGAACGGGCGCGTCGTGAAGGGCATCCACTTCGAGAACCTGCGCGACGCGGGCGATCCGGTCGAGGCGGCCGCGCGCTACGACGCGCAGGGCGCGGACGAGGTCACCTACCTCGACATCGCCGCGACGCAGGAGAACCGCGGGACGCTCATCTCGCTCGTCGAGCGCACGGCGGCCCGCGTCTTCGCGCCGCTGACCGTCGGCGGCGGCGTGCGGAGCGAGGCCGAGATGGTGGCGCTCCTGCGCGCCGGCGCCGACAAGGTGAGCGTCAACTCGGCGGCGGTGAAGGAGCCCGAGCTGGTGGACCGCCTCTCCGCGGTCGCCGGCGCGCAGGCGCTCGTGGTCGCGATCGACTTGAAGCGGCGGCCCGCCGGCGGCTGGGAGGTCTACGTCGCCGGCGGCACGAAGCCGACCGGGCGCGAGGGCGTGGCCTGGGCGGTGGAGGTCGCCGAGCGCGGCGCGGGCGAGCTCCTCCTCACCAGCATGGACAAGGACGGCACGCGGGCGGGGTACGACCTGGAGCTGCTCGAGCGCGTCTGCGGGGCCGTGTCGATCCCCGTCATCGCGTCGGGCGGGGTGGGCACGCTCGAGCACCTCGCCGAGGGCCTCCGCTTCGCCGACGCCGCCCTCGCCGCCAGCATCTTCCACGACGGGCAGCACACGGTGCAGGAGGCGAAGGCCTACCTGCGCGGGCGTGGCATCGAGGTGAGGCCGTGACGCCCGAGTCCGTGATCGCGCCGGGGGAGCTCGCCCGCGTGAAGTTCGACGCGCGGGGGCTCGTGCCCGTCGTCGCGCAGGAGGAGGACGGGACCGTCCTCATGCTGGCCTGGGCGACGCGCGAGGCGCTCGAGGCGAGCGTGCGCGAGGGGCGCGCCGTCTACTTCTCGCGCAGCCGCGGCGAGCTGTGGCGCAAGGGCGACACGAGTGGGCACGTTCAGGTCGTCACCCAAATCCGGGTGGACTGCGACGGCGACGCCGTGCTTTACACCGTTCGTCAGACCGGCCCGGCGTGCCACACCGGCACCCGGAGCTGCTTCGACCAGAGGAGCTGACCATGTCCGACGAGCGCTTCCTCGCCCAGCTCTGGGCGATCATCGAGTCGCGCAAGGCGGACGAGAGCGCGACGAGGAGCTACACGCGCGAGCTGCTCGCGAACCCGAGCAAGATCCGCAGGAAGGTGGCCGAGGAGGCGTACGAGGTGAACGAGGCGCACCAGGCGCTCGTGGACGGCAAGGACTCGAAGGACCACCTCGCGCACGAGGCCGCCGACCTGCTCTACCACCTCTTCGTCCTGCTCGCGTCGGCGGACGTGACCCCCTCGTCGGTCTACGCGATCCTGGAGCGGCGCCATAGCCAGGCACCCGGCGGATCGCCGAGCGGAGGGGCAGGGGTGGGCAAAACCCCTTGACACCGCCCCGGTTTACCTCTAAACAGCGGCGTTCCAACCACTGGACAGGCCGGGCGGGTCTCCCCCCGGCTTGTCGCCTTTTGAGAACCATCGTTCCTGGGGATTCCGAATGACGGGTGTGCGAGTCAAGGACGGCGAGTCGTTCGAGAACGCCATGAAGCGCTTCAAGAAGCAGTGCGAGAAGGCGGGCATCCTCTCGGAGATCCGCAAGCGCGAGCACTACGAGAAGCCCAGCGTGAAGCGCAAGAAGAAGGCCCTCGCCGCCAAGAAGCGCGCCCTGAAGAAGATGCGGAAGGGCTTCTAGGCTCCGGGACGAACCCATGGCGCTCAAGGAGCAGCTCGACGCGGACCTCAAGACCGCGATGAAGGAGAAGGCCACGCTCAAGCTGAGCGTGGTCCGGATGCTCAAGAGCGCCGTCAAGTACCGCGAGATCGAGCTCATGAAGCCGCTCGACGACGCGGGCGTGCAGACGGTCATCGGCTCCGAGATCAAGCGGCGCCGCGACTCGGTGGAGCAATACCGGCAGGGCGGGCGCGAGGAGCTGGCGGCCAAGGAGGAGGCGGAGATCGCGATCCTCCAGGGCTACCAGCCGGCGCAGCTCTCGCCGGACGAGCTCGGAAAGCTCGTGGACGGCGTCATCGCGCGCGTCGGCGCGCAGGGCCCGAAGGACATGGGCAAGGTCATGAAGGAGCTCGTCCTCGAGGTGGCAGGGAAGGCGGAGGGGAAGGTCGTGAGCGAGATGGTGAAGGCGAAGCTCGCGCCGAAGTAGGGCGATCCGGGAGGTCCCCCGGGTGATTCCGGACGCGGTCATCGACGAGGTCCGGGGTCGCATCGACATCGTGGCGGTGATCGGCCGCCACATGGAGCTCAAGAAATCGGGGCGCACGTGGAAAGGTTGCTGCGTCTTCCACGGTGAGCGCACCCCCAGCTTTCACGTCTACCCCGAGGACAGGCACTTCAAGTGCTATGGCTGCGGGGAGTACGGCGACGTCTTCAAGTTCCTGCAGAGGCTGCAGGGCAAGGAGTTTCCCGAGGTCGTGCGCGCGCTGGCTCTGGAGGCGGGGGTGGAGATCCCCGAGCGCGAGGAGGACTCCGCCGAGCAGCGCAAGCGCCGGCAGGAGCGGACCGACATCCTCGCCGCCTGCGACGCCGCCGCCCGCTACTTCGCCGCCCGCCTCGGCTCGCCGTACGGCGAGCAGGGTCGCGCCTACCTCGCCTCGCGCGGCATCTCCGACGAGACGCTGAAGCTCTTCCGCCTCGGCATCGCCTCGACCGCCTGGGACGACCTCGTGAAGCGCCTCGTCGAGAAGGGCGTCTCCGAGGCGTCGCTCGAGAACGCGGGCCTCGTGGCGCGCCGCGACGAGGGGAAGCGCTACGACCGCTTCCGCGCGCGGCTCATGTTCCCCATCGCCGGCCTCGACGGCGAGGTGATCGGCTTCGGCGGGCGCGTCCTCCCCGGCGCCTCCGACAAGCTCGCGAAGTACATCAACTCGCCCGAGTCGCTCCTCTACAAGAAGAGCAAGGTGCTCTACGGCATCGACCTCGCCCGCGAGCACATCCGCAAGACGCGCTCGGCGGTGCTGGTGGAGGGCTACTTCGACGTCATCGGCCTCCACCAGACGGGCGTCCGCAACGCCGTGGCGGTGTGCGGGACCGCGCTCACGCCCGAGCACGTGGAGCTCCTGAAGCGCTGCGACTGCCGCGAGGTGACCGTCCTCTTCGACGGCGACCTCGCGGGCCTCGCCGCGCCCGGCAAGGCGGCCCACGCCATCCTGCCCGCCGGCATCAGCGGCAAGGTCGCGCTCCTCCCCTCCGGCGCCGGCAAGACCGATCCCGACGAGTTCGCGCGCGCGAACGGCCTCGCCGCGGTCGAGGCGCTGCTCGGCCGCGCCATCCCGCTCACCGAGTTCCTCATCGACCGGGCCATCTCGAACGTGAACGCCCCGGAGCGAGCGGGGGGTACGGGGGGGCTGCATCCCCCCGTCTCGATGGAAGCCAAGTTGGCCGCGTTCCGCGAGCTGAAGCCGTTCCTCGAGCTCGCGCCCGCGGGCCTCGCGCGGACGCTCTTCGAGGAGCGCGTCGCGAAGCGGCTCGACGTGAGCCCGGCGGCGCTCGTGGCGGAGGTCGAGGTCGCGCCCGAGCCGGCGCGGGTGGCGCCGCGCTCGCCCCAGGCTCCCGCGCCGCGCCCGGCGCGCACCGCAGCGGCGAAGGGCTGGGGCCCCGCCGTGGACGCTCTCGGGCTCCTGGCGTCGTTCCCGCAGCTCGGCGAGGTCGCGCGCGAGGAGCACATCTTCGCCCTCTTCGGCGAGGGCCCGCTCACCGAGCTCGTGCGCGAGCTCGTGGCCGGGACGGTCTCGCCGCAGGAGCTGCCGGCGCGCCTCGAGGGTCATCTGGCCCCGGCCCTGATCGCGCACGTCCGCGACATGCTGGGACCGGCGCGCCCGCCCACCGACGCCGCCGCCGGGGCGCTGCGGAAGGCGATCATGCTGGCGCGTGTTTCACTCCTCGAGCAGGAGTACGACCGCCTGAACGCCGCTGTCGCCCGCGCCGGGACGCCCGCGCCCAGGGACCTCGTCGAGGAGCAGATCACGACGTGGCGGCGCCTCGCAGATCTGAAGAAACGCCTCGACGCGGTGGAGCGCGGATGAAAGGCACCTTCCGAAGCATTCTCAATAAGTTCGGCGGGCTCGGTCGCCCGCGAGCGGTTAAGCAAGTCGATCGAGCCTCTGAGCCCAGGGAGCGCCAGCACATGACGACGTCGAAGTCCCACGCCGCCAAGAAGCCTCAAAAGAAGGGCCAGCCGGCCAAGGCTCGGCCCGAGCGCTCGGCGAAGGATCGCTCCGTGAAGGGGGCCAAGGCCGCTGGCGCCGCCCGCGAGGCGGGGCCCGCTCACGACAAGAAGCACGACAAGCGCGCTCGCCAGGCCGAGAAGCCCGAGAAGGTCGAGAAGCTCGAGAAGAAGCACCGGCACGCCGAGGCGGAGACGAAGGACCACGAGCCGAAGCGCGAGGCGAAGGGCGCCAAGGACGAGAAGAAGCTGCGCAAGGGCCGGCCCGACGGCGAGGAGGAGAAGGAGAAGAAGGACGGCGAGGCGGAGCCGGAGGAGGCCGAGGCGGCCGAGGCCAAGGACGACGACGAGGACGACGACGGGATCGGCGAGGGCGACATCGCGGATCGCTCCGAGGTGAAGGCGCTCATGGAGCGCGGCCGCGACAAGGGCTTCCTCACCTACGACGAGGTGAACGACGCCCTCCCGGCCGACATCGTCTCCTCCGAGCAGATCGACGACGTCATGTCGATGTTCGGTGACCACGACATCGAGGTGGTCGACGACGCGAAGAAGATGAAGCTGCCGGACAAGCCGCCCGAGCAGCCGGAGGCGAAGAACGAGGAGGAGCAGGAGGAGAAGGAGGAGGAGGACGCCGGCTACGGCAAGTCCAACGACCCGGTGCGCATGTACCTGCGCAAGATGGGGTCCGTCTCCCTGCTCACCCGCGAGGGCGAGGTCGAGATCGCGAAGCGCATCGAGCAGGGCGAGAAGGAGATCCTCGCTTCCGTGCTCGCGTCCTCCATCGCCATCAAGGAGATCCTCGAGCTCGGCGAGCGCCTGCGGAAGGGCAAGATCCGGGTCCGCGAGATCGTCAAGGACGCGGGCGACGAGTCGCCCGCGGAGGAGACGGAGGAGGCCGAGGAGGTCGAGGCCGAGGCCGCCGAGGCGGCGCCCGGGGTCGAGGTCGCCGAGGGCGCCGAGGCGCCGGCGCCGAAGCTGCCGCGCGAGGAGGAGAAGAAGGTCGAGCACGTGCTGAAGCACATCGACCGCATCCGCAAGCTCGAGCGCGACGTCGCGAAGGTGAAGGAGACGCTGGCGGCGAAGAAGCTCTCCGACGTGAAGCGCAAGGAGCTGCGCGCCGACATCAAGGCCGTCGAGATGCAGATGGTGGAGCACCTCGAGGCCATCCAGCTCAACAAGAAGCAGATCGACCGGATCGTCTCGAAGCTGAAGGGTCTCATCAAGCGCGTCGAGGAGGCGGAGCGCGAGCTCGTCGAGTGCGAGCGGCGCGTGAACGTGCCCGTGAAGGAGCTGAAGCGGCTGCTCCGCGACGCGCGCGCCGACGAGGGCGAGAAGAAGAAGCTCGCGAAGAAGCTCCGGCTCTCGGGCGAGGAGCTCGAGGACCTCGACCGGACGGTGCGCACCGCCATCCGCAAGATCATGCGGGTCCAGGAGGAGGCGCTCCTCCCGGTGGACGAGCTGCGCCGCACCTACCGCCAGATCAGCGAGGGCGAGCGCAGGGCGGAGCGCGCCAAGACCGAGCTCGTCGAGGCGAACCTGCGCCTCGTCGTCTCCATCGCGAAGAAGTACACGAACCGCGGCCTGCAGTTCCTGGACCTCATCCAGGAGGGCAACATCGGCCTCATGAAGGCGGTCGACAAGTTCGAGTACAAGCGCGGCTACAAGTTCTCGACCTACGCCACGTGGTGGATCCGCCAGGCCATCACGCGCGCCATCGCCGACCAGGCGCGGACCATCCGCATCCCGGTCCACATGATCGAGACGATCAACAAGCTCATCCGCACCTCGCGTTACCTCGTGCAGGAGCTCGGCCGCGAGCCGACGCCCGAGGAGATCGCCGAGAAGATGGAGCTGCCGCTCGACAAGGTGCGCAAGGTCCTCAAGATCGCGAAGGAGCCGATCTCGCTCGAGACGCCCATCGGCGAGGAGGAGGACAGCCACCTCGGCGACTTCATCGAGGACAAGGCGATCGTCTCGCCGTCCGACGCGGTCATCAACATGAACCTGGCGGAGCAGACGCGGAAGGTGCTAGCCACGCTGACGCCGCGCGAGGAGAAGGTCCTCCGCATGCGCTTCGGCATCGGCGAGAAGTCGGACCACACGCTCGAGGAGGTCGGGCAGGACTTCGAGGTGACGCGCGAGCGCATCCGCCAGATCGAGGCGAAGGCGCTCAGGAAGCTGCGTCACCCGAGCCGGTCGAAGCGGCTCAAGAGCTTCGTGGAGAGTTAGGCATGCCGTTGCGGGCCCATAGCTTAACGGCAAAGCTGTCGGCTCATAACCGATCGGATCCAGGTTCGAATCCTGGTGGGCCCATCCAGATCGTGCGGGGATCTCGGGGCGCCGGAGCGCGCCCACGGAGGAAGCAACATTGTCGCTGCGTGAGAAGCTGAAGGTGCTGGAGGAGCTGCAGCAGATCGACCTCGACGCTGGTGGCGTGCGCGCCGAGGCCGCGGGGATCCCACTGCGGAAGTCGGAGATCGAGGCGTCCGTCTCGGTCGCCAAGAAGGACTACGACGCCGAGAAGACGCGGCTCGAGGACAACGAGCGGGAGCGCCGCCAGATCGAGTCCCTGCTCGGCATGGAGCGCGACAAGGTGAAGAAGTGGGAGGGGCGGCTCGGCGACATCAAGACGCCGCGCGAGTACGCCGCGCTCTCGCGCGAGATCGACATCGCGCGCAAGACGAACGAGAGCCAGCACGAGCAGCTGAAGGCGCTCGCGACCACCGCCAGTGACATCCAGAAGGCGCTCGAGGCGAGCGCCGAGGCGCTCTCCGAGAAGGAGATGGGCGCCAAGGACGAGCTGTCCGCGCTCGTCCACCGCGAGGCCGAGTTCGCCGCGCGGCTGCGCGAGCTCGAGGCGCGGCGCGCCGAGGCGGCAAAGAAGGTCGATCCCGCGCTCCTCGCGAGGTACGAGAACATCAAGCGCCGGCGCGCCGGGATCGCGGTCTGCGCGGTCGTCGGCAACACCTGCCGCGGCTGCAACCGCAACATCCCCCCGCAGCTGAGCATCGTGTTGCGGCGGGCCGACTCGGTCGAGACGTGCCCGAACTGCAACCGCATCATCTACTCGGCGGAGGCGGTCAACCCGCCCGCCGCGACAGCCTGATCGTGTCCGTCCTCTCCGATCTGCTGCGCTTCATCGCGGCGAACGAGGAGCTGCCCCGCACCCTGAAGCGGTACGCCGGCCACGACCGGGACGCGCTCGGGAAGCTCATCAACGCGGCCGCGGATCGGGTCGAGGAGGCGGACAAGGCGGGGCAGGACGCGGCCGGCGCGAAGAAGGCCGGCGGCCTCAAGGTCCGCAAGCAGACCGAGGTCGAGCGCGCGGCGCGGACGAGCGCCGAGGAGCTCGACGCCGCGATGAACGAGTCGAAGGTCGAGCGCGCGAAGAAGAAGCAGCAGCGCGCGGCCGAGGCGGAGCGCGAGCGCGAGGAGGTCCTGGCGAAGGAGGCCGAGGGGCCGCCGCGGACGCGCCTCTACTCGGACGGCGCCGCCCGCGGGAACCCCGGCCCGGCGGGCGCCGGCGCCGTCATCGTGAGCCCGGCCGGCCACATCATGGCCAAGATCGGCAAGTTCCTCGGCGAGAGCACGAACAACGTGGCGGAGTACACGGGTCTCATCCTGGGCCTCAAGCGCGCCAAGGCGATGGGCATCAAGGAGCTCGACGTCTACTCCGACTCCGAGCTGCTCGTGAAGCAGCTCGCCGGCGATTACGCGGTGAAGGCCGATCACCTGAAGCCGCTCCACGACGAGGCGAAGCAGCTCCTGCGCGCCTTCCCCGAGGTGCGCGTCGCGCACATCCCGCGCGAGGAGAACGCCGCCGCGGACGAGATGAGTAACCGCGCCATCGACGAGCGCCTGTAGCTGCGGCGCACGATGCGGGGGCTGCGGCGCGCGGACTCGTCGCTGCGCTGCTCGGCGTACCAGAAGCAGTACGCCTCCGCTGCTCGCTCCTCCTGCGCGCGCCTCGCTCCCCGCCTCATGCGCCTCGCTCCCGGCCGGCGTGTGCTGCGAGTTTGCCAGCCAGGCACGCCGGTGTTACATCCTCCTCGCCGGAGCCGCTCGGGCGAACGCGTCGGCTTGCAGGGCTGGAGCCGCCGAGGAAAGTCCGAGCACCGCAGGGCAGGGTGCCGGTTAACGACCGGTCGGGGCGACCCGCAGGACAGTGCAACAGAAAGCAGACCGCCGAACGGCTCCGCGAGGAGCGCGTGGCAAGGGTGAAACGGTGCGGTAAGAGCGCACCGCACGCCGGGTAACCGGCGCGGCATGGCAAACCCCACCCGGTGCAAGAGCGAATAGGGAGGCGGTCGTCGGCGCCGCGAGGCGACGGCGGTTGATCCGCGAGCGAGAGCGAGCGGATCGAGACTGGCCCGGTCGAGCCTCCGGGTTGAGCTCGCTGGAGGCGCGCGGCAACGCGCGCCCGAGAGGAATGTTCGCCGCCGCGGCCCGCGAGGGCCACGGAACAGAACTCGGCTTACAGGGCGGCTCCGGCATGTTCCGCCTGATGTCGAATGCTTGGCGAGGTGCTGACTCAACCGTTCACGTCGGCAACACCTGGAACCGGGCCTCGGCAACACCTGGAACCGGGCCTGATTCGCGGAGCTCGGCGAGGCGATGCTGCCCGTGGAGGAGGCCGAGCTCGCGCCGCCTGTCCGGCGCCGCCGGCGCGCTCCGTGGCGCCGGCGGGTTCGGTCGAAGCGCCGCTCGACGCTCCCGGCCGCCGCGGTCACCGGCGTCGGCGCAAGTCCGGTACTGGCAGCTCGGGGTGCAGGTGGACGACGACCCGGTGATGGAGAGCGGCCGGGACGTCGCCTGCGACGGCGATCACGGGCCCAGCGAGGCACACCAGCGCGCGATCGAGCTTCTCGGTATTCCGAGTCCATCGTCTCGTCGGGCACGAAGCCGACCGGCTTCACGGGCCGCCACTCGGGCGTGCGGGCCTAGACGCAAGGTGTCCATCTTTGACGTTGGGTAAATGAGCCACGGGTCCGGCCCGGCTGCCCGCGGCCCGAGCCCGGACCGCGCTGCCCCCGTATTCACTGCATTCCTGGCCCCAAGATCCGTCCGCCCGGACACGCTCGAGGTCTGACCGGAGGGCTGACTCGAGGTGTGATCCCAGGTCGACGGGGTGAGGGAGGAGGCACCCTGGCGGCCGCGAAAAAGCTCGCGCGAGCGTCCAGGGCGCGTCGCGACACCGCCCGGAAGAGGGAGCGCGAGCCTCCGGCCGTCATCCCCGATCTCGCGACAGCTCGTAGGCGACGGCCTGAAAAAAAAGCCCGGGCCGGGAGATCCCCATCTCCCGGGCCCGGGCAACGGCCACCCACGCGCACCCCAGTCGGCCGTCAGACCGTGGCCATCCTCGCCGATCGCGCAAAAGTCACAATTCGCCATACCTGATGCGCTATCAGGAATCCTGATGGCTGCCATGAGCCGCCTGCCGGACGACGGACCGGAGGACGCCCGTTCGACCGGCCGTGACCCCGGCGAGCAGGCGCCCTCTGCCGGTGGGGCGACACGGATCCCGGCTCCAGCTGACGTTGCCTACATTGAGGAACATGGAGCTCCAGGATCGCGAGACGCTGGGCAGGTTCGCACGCGAGCATCACCTGACGTACGAGCTCGAGCCCGAGGTGGTGGAGGGCGAGCAGCGCGACGTCGTCGGATTCGAGGTCCGCCTCTACGCGACGCACGGCGAGTCGAAGCTGGAGGCGCCCGGGTGCCCCCGCTGCGTCGAGCTCGCGGGCGAGCTGCGGTCGTTCGCGGAGCGGCTCATCTCGGCGGGCGACGCGCCGAGGTGGACGGAGATCACGCCACCCGGGGCGCCGGCGCTGTACCAGTCGGCGGAGGTGCCCGGCGCGGACGAGGTCGCGCTCGCCATGCGGGTCCGCCGCGATCCGCGCGATGGCGGAACGGCGAAGCCGAGCGACGACCCGCACGTGGGCGAGATCCGAGCGCGGCTCGAGGCGGTCGGCGCGCACCGGCGCTAGGAACGAACGGCCCGGACGCGGGCGCCGCCCCTCCTCACGCCGCGGGCATGGACTCGCGTCCAGGCGGCACGGGCTGCGGCACGCGGTCTTCGTCCGGGGTCCGCCACACAAGCCCTGCCGCGAGTGCGCCGCCGGTGCGGTGCGGGGGCGCCTCGGCTCCCGCACCGCCAGGCGCCCATCGCGTCACATCCGGAAGTCCTCTGCCAGCTTCTCGATTGCGGCGTTCAGGCGCATCTTCGCCAGCCCGATGCTCGCGTCGCTCTTCAGCACCAGGACGAGGTGGATGTGCGCCTTGCCCGGTTGTGACTTGAGCGGGTCCGTTCCCTCGTTGAGGCACCGCGCGAGGATGTGCGCCTTCTCGGCCTCCACGTGCACCTGCTGACCGCGCCCGGTGCCCATCTCGATCGACGCCTTCTGGGCATTGAGCAGCACGTTGTTGGCGAGCACTCCCACCTCCTTGAGGTGCGTGCCTTCGCCGGCCAACGTCGCCAGCGCCTCGCCGGTGGGCGTGAAGACGGCCGTCCCCGCGAAACCCTCGATTGCCGCGAGCTCCTTCAGCTTGTCCTGTGCTGCCATGCTCATGACCTCCTTCTGGATGGACTCCACGAGAGGGCCGCTCGGCTCCTGTGAGAGCTCGGCCCCTGTCTGGACGCTCCTTGCGCCCCCTGCCTGCTTCCTGCTGCGCTCCTTCTCGTCTTTCTGTCGATACGCCTCGAGCAACAGCTGGGTGAGAGGCATCCGGACCCGCCCCGTGGCGTTGGCCCTGCCGCCCAGGATCTCGATCTCCGGCTGTTCCCAGCAGACGACCTCGAACGCTGCCGCGTCTCCGGCCAGCGCCCCAGCCTCGGCGTCCACCAGCTCCCCTCTCTTGAAATGGAGCAAGCCCATCGCGGCGCCCGAGCGGACGCGCAGCGTGCAGGTCTTGCGATCGGCCTCGACCATCTGCAGGAAGGTGGGCAGCGCGATCCCTTGCAGGTGGCCGCTTGCGCTCGCAGCGAGCGCCTCGAACACCTTGTCGGCCAATGACTGGAAGTCGAGCGGCTTGTCGAGGTAATGCGACACGCCGTGCTGCTCGAGCCGCTGCTCGATCTCGGGCGTTCCGAAGGCGCTCATCACGATGACGGGGATCTCGGGGCACGTCCTGCTCATGTGCGCGATGAGCTCGTACCCGTCCTGCTCCGGCATCTTGAGGTCGGTGACCACCAGGTCCACGGCGCAGCGTTCCAGGATCCCTGCGGCGACTCTCCCGTTCGGCGCGGTGAGGATGTTGACGCTGCTCGAATGGCTCGCAAACCCGTCGGCGATGGTCCTGAGGAAGAGCGCCTCGTCATCCACGATGAGGACCGTCTTGGGCCCGATAGGTGGCATCCGATGAGAGCTCCCCTCGATCCGGCCGCACCTGGGACCGCATGGCGCGTCACCTTCGTCTCGAAGGGACATGAGCAAGCGCCGCGCCCGGCGGCGTGGTCGGGGGACAGCCTTCTGATGTCGCGGAGTTGGCGAGCGGAGGGGCGTCCCCGCGCGGGAAGAGGGTCAGCTTGAACCGGTCATCTCGAGCGGCTGCGGTCCAATTCGAGCCGATTTGACCCTGCGCTTCAACGTGGAGAGCGAGATCCCGAGCGCCTTCGCGGTGCGGGTGAGATTGCCGCCATTCCTGACCAGCGCCCGCTGAATGTGACGCACCTCGACCTCCAGCAGCGTGAAGTCGGCTGGGGCGTCGTCGTGAAGCGCGGCTCCGGCCGCGGCTTCGGCACCCAGCGCGCGCGGGGCGAGCAGCTCCGACGGCCGCAGCGGATCGCGGTGGAGCACGACCGAGCGCTCGAGGATGTTCCGCAGCTCGCGCACGTTGCCGGGCCACGCGTAAGCGGCGAGCCGCTCGATCTCACCTGGGGCGAGCTGCGCACCGTTCCGGCCAGCAATGCCGTGCAGCAGGTGCTCGCATAGGGGGGATAGGTCGGCCGTGCGCTCGCGCAGCGGAGGCATTCGGATCTGGATGACGTTCAGGCGGAAGTAGAGGTCGGGCCGGAACGCGCCGGCCGCCGCGCGGTCCTCGAGGTGCGCGTTCGTCGCGGCCACCAGGCGGAAGTTGACCGCGCGCGAGGTGCGCCCGCCGACCCGCCGCACCTGCCGCTCCTCGAGGACATTGAGCAGCTTCGCCTGGAGGTGAAGCGGCATCTCACCGATCTCGTCAAGGAAGAGCGTGCCCCCTTCCGCCATGGCGATGACGCCTTCGCGCGCGTCCACCGCACCCGTGAACGCGCCTCGCTCCCACCCGAAGAGCTCCGACTCGATGAGGTTTTCTGGAAGCGCCGCGCAGTTGAGGGTGATGAAGGGGCCGACGCGCCGTGGCCCGCCGAAGTGGATGGCCTTGGCCACGAGCGTCTTGCCGGTCCCCGTCTCGCCGGTCACGAGCACCGACGCTTCGGCTTGGGCCGCGCGGGCCACGACGTTCCGGACGGCGTCGAGCCCCACTCCACCCACGAGCATCGCCTCCTGGCGATCCTTGACGGCGCGGTAGGCCTCGAGCCGCTCCACCCGTTCCAGGTCGAGCGCGCCAAGGCAGCGGCGCACCGCGATCCCGAGCTCCTCCACCGAGAAGGGTTTGCACAGATAGTCGTAGGCTCCCGTCTTGAGGGCGGTGACGGCGCTCTCCAAGGAGGGGTAGGCGGTGACGAACACGATCTTGGTATCGGCGTTGACGGCCAGGATGCGCTCGCAGAGCGACCGACCGTCGCCGTCCGGGAGGCGTTGATCGAGGACGACGATGTCCACCGGGCTGTCGGTACACGCCGCCAGGCCGGCGGCGGCAGTGTGGGCGGCGGCGACCTCGAGCGTCTCGGAGGCCAGCGCATCGCTCACGGCGCGGCAGAGGAGCGTGTCGTCCTCGACGAGCAGCAGCCTGCGGCGTGACGGCTTCATGGCTGCACGGGCCGCTCCGGGAGCGTGATCGCGACCGAGGTGCCTGCGCCTCTCGCTGAGTCGATGGCGATGGTCCCGCCCATCCTCGAGAGCATCTTGCGGGCGATGACGAGCCCGAGCCCGGTGCCCTGGTCCTTGGAGGTGTGGAACGGCTTGAAGAGGTGCTTCAGCTGCTCCTCGTCCATCCCGGCCCCGTTGTCGACGAAGCGGATGGTGACCAGCGAGTCCGTGGCCGAGGCGCTCAAGCGGATCTCCGGCCGAGGGGAGTCGCTCAAGGCGTCGACGGCGTTCGCGAACAGGTTCAGGAGCACCTGCTGCAGCGCACGGGGGTCGCAAGCTGCGCTGCAGGGCGCGGGGACGTGGAGACGCACTGCCAGCCCGCGCCGGCTCGCCTCCCCGGCGGCGAGGGAGACGAAGCTCTTCAGGAACGGCTCCATCTCGAGCGTCTCGACCTGGAGGCGTTCATACATGGAGAAGCTCTTCAGGGATCGCAGCAGGGTCTCGACACGGGCGACCTCGATCTCCATCCGGCGCAGGTACTCGTCGACGGTGTCGGTCTGGAAGCCGTGGAGGTTCGCTCGGAGCACGCTCAGCGCCGCCTTGACCGAGTTGACGGGATTTCCGAGCTCGTGGCGCACCGCCGCGAACACGTACCCCATGTTGTTCATGGTCTCGACGGCCTCGGCGATGGATTCGAGCCGCGCCTTCTCCGTGATGTCGCGCACGAGCATCCACGCGAACGACCCGGACCGGTAGACGGTGTAGCCGAGGAGCCGCGATCCGACGCGGACGGAGCGCGGGGCGTCTGTCCCGGAGAGCGCCGCCTCGTCCTCGGAGGAGAGGAGGAGGCCGCGAAGCGCGGCGAACTCGGAGGGGTGGCCCAGCCGCTTGAACAGCTCCCGTGACGAGCGATTCAGGAACACCACCGAATCCCGAGCCAGATCGAGGACGACCACCCCGAGGTTCTGGCTCTCCATCACCTCGGCGTAGATGCACTCGCCCGGGCAGGTCCCCTTGCTGATGGGACACTTGCGCGTGTCGCCGCAGATGCGGCCCGAGGGTGCCGGCGCGCCGAGCACGTCGCTCACCCGGCGAACTCCCAGGAGGTGCAGGTCATCCCGTCCTTGGCGTCGACGGGCTTGGCCAGAGGCCTGCACCAGTAGCTCTTGCCGTGAGCGGCAGCCGACTTTCCGGAGGGATCGCTCTCAGCGGTGTGCTTGCACGCCGCGCAGCCGTTCATGCTCTGGAAAGTCGGCTTCGGACCGGTCATCGCATGATCTCCTCGCGTTCGTCCCGCACCCGCGAGCATGAGCGAGTTCCCGCGCGGGCTCAATCACGAGTCCGAGCACCGCCTCGTGACTCAAAGTCATAATCCGCGAACTCTCGCCGTCTTCCCCGCGTGTTACGCGGGTCGCAGAAAAGTGCTGTCGCTCGCCCGTTGTCCCGGACTCGGGGGACCATCGACACCCGTTCACCGAGCAAGATGAGCGCCGCAAGCGCATGGGTGCGATACGGACACACCGTAAATGTGCCAGCCTCGGATGCTCCGCGTGCCGGAAACTCGGGACGTCTGGGATCCACGCTACGTGATAATGAGAGAGACCAGGCGCGCGCGCGGCATGGCGCGCCCGGGGGAGAGCGAGCCACGCCGGTCGCGCGCGAAGCCTCGGAGAGGATCCCTGCGCTGCGGTTTCCGTGGCTGGCGACGCTCATCGCAATTGCCGCCATTCTCGCGGCCAGCCACTTCTCGTTCTCGCGGCTGCGAGCCCAGGTCCGCAGCGGGACCTTCGATGAGCTCGACGCCGTCGCGCGATTGAAGGCCGAGGAGATGGCGAGCTGGCGCGATGAGCGCCTCTCCGACGCCCGGAGCATCGCCGCGCACCCTCTGGTGGCGCGCGCGCTCCACCGCCTCGATGCAGACCGTGCCGACGAAGTGGCCAGGCACGATCTCCGCGCCTGGTGCGAGTCGCGCATGCTGGACGGCGAGTACGAGGCCGTGACGCTCTTCGCTGCCGGCGGGGATCGCCTCGTCGAAGTCGGCCCCCGCGCCGGGGACGTCGGTGCGCCGCAAGTCGAGGCCCTCCTCCGGGATCCCCGAGTGAGTCTCTCCGATTTTCATGTCGACCATTCGAAGGGTGACGTCCACGCGGACCTCCTCGCGCCGATCTTCCTCGACGATGGTCGGCGCAGGAACCTGACAGGAGTCGCAGCGCTTCGCATCGACCCCAAGCGGCATGTCCTGCCCCTCGTCCTCTCATGGCGGGGGGTGGCTCGAGGGCCATCGGTCGCGCTCGCGCAGGTGCGCGGCACGGATGTGATCTTGCTCACCGGCGCGGGAGGGGGCGGAGACGGGACGGCCGCACGGCTCCACTACGACCTCGGCTCGAGGGAGCTCGAGCTCCGCGTGGCGCGCCGCGAGACCGCGGTCCTGGAGACGACCGACGGACGTCGGCGTGTGCTCGCTGCCGTTCGAGCGGTCCCGGGCACGACATGGTCCCTCGTCGTCGACGTCGATTATGGCCCGATGCTCGCCACCTTCCGCGAGCGGCTGTCGTGGGGCATTGGATTCACCCTCGCGCTGATCGGGCTGGTCCTCTCCAGCGCCACCCTGTGGTGGCGGCGCCAGGTCGAGAACGTCCGACGCCGGGAGCACGAGGCCGAGCTGAAGCGCCACGTTCTTGCTCGACACCTCGAGCTGCTGTCCCGGCACGCGAACGACATTCTCGTCCTCACCGACACGGACGGCCGCATCGTCGAGGTCAACGAGCGGGCGGGGAACGCCTACGGTTGCTCGCGCCAGGATCTCACGAGCAAGGACGTACTCGAGCTCATCGCGATCGACGCTCGGGCGGACGTCGAGCGACGGTTGCGCCGAGTTGCCGCTGGTGAGGCACAGGTCTTCGAGACGCAGCACCGGCGGGTCGAAGGAGGAGTGTTTCCCGTCGAGGTGAACGCTCACCTCATCGAGGTGGAAGGCCGTAGCTATATCCAGAGCGTCGTCCGAGACATCACCGAACGCAAGACCGCAGAGCTGGTGCTCCAGGAGAGCGAGGCGAAGTTCCGCGCCGCGTTCTTTCAGTCCGCCGTCGGGACCATCCTCCTCGACCACACGGGGCGGTTCCTCGAGGTCAACGGTTGCCTCACGGGGATGCTCGGCTACTCCGCGGAGGAGCTGCGCGAGAAGACGTTTCACGATCTGATGCACGGGGACGACCTGGCCGGCGCGGTCGCGGACTTCTCACGGCTGGTCGAGGGCGAGCGGGATCACAATGACAGCGAGAGACGCTGTATCCGGAAGGACGGCGGCAGCATGCACGCCCGCTACAGCGTCTCCGCCATCCGGGATGGGCGCGCCCGCTTCAAGTATGCGATCGCGCTCGTCGAGGATGTCACCGAGAGGGTGCGAGCCGAGGCAGAGCTCCGCGAGAGCGAGGAGCGGCTGCGGCTGGCGCTGGGCGCCACCGCCGACGGGATCTGGGACTGGGACGTCGCCCACGATCGGCTGCACGTGAGCCCGCGCCTGGCGGAGATGATGGGCTACGAGAGCGGCGAGATCACCAGCATGCAGGCTGCGCTTCGGGTGCTTCACGCCGACGAGCGCGAGCGCCTTCTCGACGAGCTTGCTGCGGCCCGACGAGGGAAGGAGCGTTGTGTCGACACGGAGCACCGGCTCCTCGCCAAGTCCGGGGAGTGGAGGTGGGTGCACCATCGGCTCGAGGTCGTCGCGCTGGGCCCTGATGGCCATGCGCTTCGCATGGTGGGTGCCCTGAGCGACATCACCGATCAGAAGGCGCTCCAGTCGCAGCTCGTCCTCGCCGATCGGATGGCAGCGGTCGGGACGCTCGCCGCCGGCGTGGCGCACGAGATCAACACGCCGCTCGCGTACCTCATCAGCAACCTCGATTTCGCGAGGAGCTCTCTTGCCTCCCTCACCTCCCTCGAGAGCGGCGCGCCGGATCAGGGTGCGACCCTCGCGAAAGGGCGCGACGCCCTGGCCGACGCCAGTGAAGGGGCAGAGCGAGTGCGGGTCATCGTGCGCGACCTCAAGGCGTTTTCACGCGGCGGAGAGGAGCGCCAACCCCTGGACGTGCGGGACGTGCTGCAGTCGGCCCTCCACCTGGCACACGCCGCGATCCGGCAGCGTGCCCGGCTGGTGCAAGACCTCGCGCCCGTGCCGCTCGTGGTCGCGAATGCCTCCCGCCTCGGACAAGTCTTCCTGAATCTCCTCGTCAACGCGGCGCAGGCGCTCCCCGAGGACGGGGCTGCGCAGAACGTGGTCCGCGTCGTGACCCGTGTCGACGCGAGGGGGCGCGTGCTGGTCGAGGTCAGCGACACCGGCTGCGGAATCCCTGCGGAGCTGCTGAGCCGGATCTTCGACCCCTTCTTCACGACCAAGCCGGCCGGCGTCGGAACTGGTCTCGGGCTGGGCATCTGCCACAGGATCGTTTCTGACCTGGGCGGGACGATAGACGTCGAGAGCACCGTCGCCCGGGGAAGCCTGTTCCGCGTCCGACTGCCGCCGGGCCCCGCTCCCTCCTCCGCGGTGGTCCCGGAACCAGGTTCCCTTCCGGAACAGCTCACGGCGCGCGCCGATCCCACTGCCGAGCGGCGCACCTGAGCTCTTGGCGCGGCGAGCTTCTGGAGCGGCGACATGGCGGAAGCGTGGCGGGCACGCGCCGGCGCGCCGCAGTCGCGTGCGGCCGTCGCTGCGACCCCTCGGCCGGATCGACGCCGGCGCGTTCCCCTTGATCCCTGAAAGGTGGGTGTCAGCGCCCGCTGACGGTCGTTCCGGGTTGCCGGGGTGCATCCCTCCGCATATCGCACGACACCTCCGAGAGCTTTCGGCGCGGAGAGAAGGAGTGAGCCATGGCGACCGTAGACAAGACGAAGCTGCGCGACACGTCGACGAGGGTCCGTGAGGAGATCAAGCAGACGTTCGGGCAAGTACCGACCTGGGTGAACGAGATGCCCGAGACGGCGCTCGAGGGCTTCTGGTCGATGATGCGCGACTTCCAGCTGGGCGAGACGAAGATCCCGAACAAGTACAAGGAGCTCATCGGGCTGGGCGTCTCGGGCGCGACGCGGTGTCGTTACTGCGCCCTCTTCCACACCGAGGCCGCGAAGCTGTTCGGCGCCACCGACGACGAGATCGCCGAGGCGGCGATGATGGCCGCGCACACCATGGGGGCGAGCACCTTCGTGAACGCGATGCAGATCGACTACGACACGTTCCGCCGCGAGACGCTCGACGCGGTCAACTACGTGCGGACCCACACGCCGCAGCCCGGCGCCACGCAGCCGGGATCGCGGGCCCATGCCTGAGCACGACGCGCTCGAGCGTCTGATCGACGACGGCTTCGTGTGGCGCGACGGAACGCGGCTGCGCACGACCGCCCGCTGGCAGGCTGCGCTGGCCCGTGCCGCGCTCGGCCTTCAGCGCTCGAACGCGCCCTGGCAGGATCTGCGGCTGCCCATCGCGGCGGCGCTCGCGGATCACTACCGCGAGCTGCCGAATGACGAGATCGCGAACCTCGTCGAGGCGATGCTCCCCGTGGAGGAGGCCGAGCTCGCGCCGCTCTTCGGGCCGGCGCCGCGCGCGCCGTAGCCTATCGGGGCAGGCCGGAGCGTCGGGGCCGGAGCGTCGGGCAGCACGCGACGTTCCGGCCCGCAGCCTCTCACTTCGCGGCTTCCGCCTTCGGCGCCTCCACGACCGGTGTGGCGTCCGCCGCGGTGAGCGAGATCTCGATCCGGCGGTTCTGGCTGCGCGCCTGCGGCGACTCGTTCGGCGCGAGGGGGCGGTACTCGGAGTACCCCATCGCGCCGAGCATGCCGGGTGAGACCCCCTTCGACTGGAGGTACCGCACGACCGTCACCGCGCGCGCCGCCGAGAGGTCCCAGTTGTCCTTGAACCCGGACCGCGTCCCGGTTGGCACGTCGTCCGTGTAGCCGCCCACGACGACGTTCTTGCCCTTGAGGTCCTTGAACGCATCGGCGACCGCGTCGAGCGCCGCCTTGCCCTCCTTGCCGAGGGCCGTCGAGCCCGAGGCGAAGAGGACCTTGTCCTTCAGCTTCACCGTCATCTTGCCGCGCAGCTCCGAGATCTCGATCTGGCCGGTCGCGATCTGGCTCTGCAGCGAGCTCGTGAGCTGCTCGTACTGCGCGCTCTTCGCCTGCAGCGCGCCCTTCTCCTGCTCGAGCTGTGCGGCCGCGAGCTTGAGCTGCTCGATCTGCTGCTGGCCCTGCCCGAGCTGCTCGCGCGACGCTGCCGCCTGCTGCTGCGCGGCGGCGAGCTGGTCCGTCAGGCTCGCGACCTTCCTCTCGAGGGCGGCCGTCTTCCCGGACTCGTCCTGGTACTTCTTCAGATTCTGCTGGGCGTCGCGCTCCTTGGCGGCGAACTCCTCCTTCGAGACGCCGCAGCCGGCGGCGAGGGTGACGAGCAACACGGCGAGCATGCGCGTGGACATCGGATCTCCTTTCGAGAAGGACGTGCAGTGTAGCCGCGTCCCGCGGCACGTGGCCAGCACGGACGCGTACCGAAGCGGGTCCTCGCCCGCTGCGCTCCCCGCTCGGGCCCGCTTCAGCGAACCGCTCACCGGAGCCCGACCACGTTGTCTCCCTCTCCCTCCCACTCCGCGATCCGCCCGACCTTCCTCGCGACGTCGGGCCACGTCGGGCCGCTGCACGCCTCGATCTTGCGCGCGAGGAACGCCTTGATGCGCTCGAAGCTCCACTCGAACACGATGAGCTTGCCGCGCCCGGCCACCGCGCCCTTCCTGCCGTGGCGCTCGAGGAGCCAGCCCGGCGTGACCACGAGCAGCTCGAAGCGCTCGCGGCCGCGCAGCCCGAGCGGCCCCACCTCCAGCACGAGCGGAATCGCGAACGCGCTGGGGTCGGGCGGGAGGTAGGACGCGAGGTCCGGGATGTCGTCGCTCGTGAGGTTCTTGAGGCGCGCGCGCATGGCGCCCGATTCAACCACACACCATCACCGTCTGTGGAGACATCGCCCCGGACCTCCCGGCGAGCGCCGATCAGGAGTGATGGCGGCCGCGACGCGCGGGCCCGCCGAGGCGCCGGCGCACTTGCCAGAGCCCGGCGGCCATCCGCAGCGCATCGAGGCCCGGTACCACCTTCGACCCGCCGGGATCGACCCAGTCGATGGGCACCTCGCGGCAGCGCGCGCCGTCGCGCTGCAGGAGCGCGATCACCTCCACGTCGAGGAGCCAGCGGTCCTCGCGGAGCTCGGCGAGGTGCGGCCGCAGGAGCGACGCCCGGAAGAGCTTCAGGCCGCACTGCGTGTCGTAGAAACCGAGGTGGAGCGCGGACTCCGCGAGCGTCGCGAAGACCCGGCCCTGCAGGTGGCGGAAGAGGCTGCGCTCGATGACGTGGCCCGCCATGAGCATGCGCGTCGCCGCGAGCACGTCGGCGTCGTCGCGCTCGAGCATCCGGACGAGCCGCCACGCCTCGCGGGCGCTCACGGCGCCGTCGGCGTCGAGGAAGCCCAGCCACGCCGCTCCCGGATCGGCTTCCGCCCAGCCCCGGCGGATGGCGGCGCCCTTGCCGCGGTTCCTGGGCGTGGCGACGAACCGGACCCGGTGGGGCGCGCCGGCGGCGCCGAGCCGGGCGGCGGCGTCGCTCGCCGCGGCCCGCTCCCGCTCGGCGTCGCGCGCCCCGCTGCCGTCGTCGACCACCACCACCTCGATGGGCGGAGCGCGAGCGGCGAGCGCCTCCGCGACGAGCGCGTCGAGCAGCGCGGGCAGGCGCGCCCCCTCGCGGTAGGCGGGGATGACGATCGTGGCGAGCGGCGCGGACAAGGCGCTCATGAGACATGGCAGCGCACGTTGCGTCAACGGCGGGGCGTCCCCACGACCCGCGCGGCACGAGGGGCGAGCGGGCGTGGCGCATCGCGGAATCGGCGGCTACCATGCGCGTCAGGGGGCGACGATGGGGAGCCTGGAGGCGAGGAGCGATCTCGCGCGCGCCGCGGCCGCGGCGCTCTACCTGGCCGCCGTGGCGCTGCTCGTCCTCTTGCAGGAGGTCGGGCTCCGGCTCCGGCGCGAGGAGCGCCGCGCGTGGTGGGCCGGGAACGGGCGCGACCTCCTCAACGCGGTGGGGTTCGCGGCGGTGACCGGCACGCTGCGCGCCTACGGGTTCCCGCTCGCGGCCGCGGTGGCCATCGGCGCCACGCTCACGCTCGCGCTCTTCGGGACGTCCATCTACATGGAGACGCGCGCACGGGTGCGGCGTCCCCGCGCCTGGGCGCTCGTGGCGGGGCTCGCGCTCGCCACCCCAGTGCTGCTCTTCCCCCTCGAGCTCCTCGCCCTGTTCGCGCGCGCGACGACGGCGTTCTTCCCCTTCCAGGGCTGACGGCTCACTGCGGCGCGACGCGCGGTGCCGGCGCGAGCCGCGCGTCGAGCGCGTCGAGCGCGGCGTGCACGAGACGGCGATCGAGCCGGGTCAGCTCGGGCGTTGGATCGTCTCCCGCAGGGCCGTCGCCCGGCCGGCGGTCCACGCGCGCGCTCACCTCGACGAGCGGCTCGCTCGAGTCCGGGTCCAGGATCTCCACATGGGCGAGGAACGCGACCTGCTCGTGGAGCGTGGTCCGGACGGAGCCGTCGCCGTCCACCTGCTCCACGGTGCGCGCGACGCGCCGCTCGGCCCACCCGCGCATGACGAGGAAGGCGCGCGCGGGCAGCCCGCGCGCGGTCATGACCTGCGCGAGGTCGGTTGCGAGCAGGACGTTCCGCTGCTCGGGGTCGAAGCAGCGGAAGTCGGTGGGCGCGAGGACGGCCAGGCGCCGCCGCGCCAGGGCGGCCTGCACCGCGTCCATCGCGCGTGCCCGGCTCCGCTCCGGGGGCTCGTCCCAGCGGAAGAGGTACGGGTAGACGGCGATGGCGCGCGCGTCCACCGGCGGGCCGTCGCGGCGCCGGACGTCGAGTCGCGGGGCGCACGCCGCCGCGAGGGCGAACAGGGCGAGGGCGAGGAACGGTGGGCGACGGGGGGCCGGCACGCGGAGCGAGTGTAGCGCAAAAAAAGAGGCCGCCCGGAGGCGGCCTCGCGTTTCTCCGTCGCGGTGGGGCCGGACTACATCCCCATCCCGCCCATGCCGCCCATGCCGCCCGGCATGCCGCCGCCGCCACCGGCCGACTCCTCCTTCGGCTTCTCGGCGATCATCGCCATGGTGGTCAGCATGAGCGACGCCACCGACGCGGCGTTCTGCAGCGCGGTGCGCGAGACCTTGGTCGGGTCGATGACGCCGGCCTTGACGAGGTCCTCGTAGTCGCCGCTCTGCGCGTTGAAGCCGAAGGCGATCTCCTTCGACTCCTTCACCTTGTTGACCACGATCGAGCCTTCCCAGCCGCCGTTCTCGACGATCTGGCGGATCGGCTCCTCGAGCGCACGGCGCACGAGGTCGACGCCCGACTTCTCGCCGTCGACGGTCTGGACCTTGTCGAGGGCCTTCAGGCAGCGCAGGTAAGCCACGCCGCCGCCAGGGACGATCCCTTCCTCGACAGCCGCGCGGGTCGCGTGGAGCGCGTCCTCGACGCGCGCCTTCTTCTCCTTCATCTCCGTCTCGGTGGCCGCGCCGACGTTGATGACCGCCACGCCGCCCACGAGCTTGGCGAGCCGCTCCTGCAGCTTCTCCTTGTCGTAGTCGCTGGTGGTCTCCTCGATCTGGGCGCGGATGGTCTTCACGCGCGCCTCGATGTCGGCCTTCTTGCCCGCGCCGTCCACGATGGTGGTGTTGTCCTTGTCCACCGTGATGCGCTTGGCCTTGCCGAGCTCCTTCAGCGTCACCTGCTCGAGCTTGAGCCCGAGCTCCTCGGCAATGAGCTTGCCGCCCGTGAGGATCGCGATGTCCTCGAGCATGGCCTTGCGGCGGTCGCCGAAGCCGGGCGCCTTCACCGCGCAGACGTGCAGCGTGCCGCGCAGCTTGTTCACGACGAGCGTCGCCAGCGCCTCACCCTCGACCTCCTCCGAGACGATGAGGAGCGGCTTGCCCGCGCGCGCCACCTGCTCGAGCAGCGGGAGCAGGTCCTTCATGTTCGTGATCTTCTTCTCGTGGATGAGGATGTACCCCTCCTCGAGCGAGGCGATCATCCGCTCGGGATCGGTCACGAAGTACGGCGAGAGGTAGCCGCGGTCGAACTGCATGCCCTCGACCACCTCGAGCGTGGTCTCGAGGCCCTTCGCCTCCTCGACCGTGATGACGCCCTCCTTGCCGACCTTCTCCATCGCCTCGGCGATGATGTTGCCGATGGTGGTGTCGCCGTTCGCCGAGATGATGCCGACCTGGGCGATCTCCTTGTGGTCCTTCGTCGGCTTGGAGAGGGTCTTCAGCTGCGCGACGATGGCCTCGACGGCCTTGTCGATGCCGCGCTTGATGTCCATCGGGTTGTGGCCGGCCGCGACGAGCTTCGCGCCCTCGCGGTAGATGGCCTGGGCGAGCACGGTCGCGGTGGTGGTGCCGTCGCCGGCCACGTCGGAGGTCTTGGAGGCGACCTCCTTCACCATCTGCGCGCCCATGTTCTCGAACTTGTTCTCGAGCTCGATCTCCTTGGCGACGGTGACGCCGTCCTTGGTGATCGTCGGCGAGCCGAAGCTCTTCTCGATGACGACGTTGCGGCCCTTCGGGCCGAGCGTCACCTTCACGGCGTCCGCGAGCGTGTTGACCCCCTTGAGGATCGCCTCGCGCGCGCGCTGGTCGAACATGATTTCCTTGGCAGCCATGTCTTCTCCCTCGAATCGTGCGTGTGGAGTTACTTTTCCTCGATGACGCCGAGGATGTCTTCCTCGCGCATGATGAGGTGCTCTTCGCCGTCGATCTTGATCTCGGTGCCGGCGTACTTCGAGAAGAGGACGCGGTCACCGGCCTTGATGTCGAGCGGGCGGACCTTGCCGTCCTCGAGCACCTTGCCGTTGCCCACGGCGAGCACCTTCCCCTCGATCGGCTTCTCCTTCGCCGTGTCGGGGATGATGATGCCGCCCTTCGTCTTCTCTTCCTCCGCGATCCGCTTCACGATGATGCGGTCCTGGAGTGGACGAATCTTCATGGTGTTTCTCCTTTGCTGCTCACGGTCACCCGACGAGCGGGCGAAGCCGACCTGGTCAAGAAAGGCCGTTAGCAGTCTGCGTGGCAGACTGCCAACGACGCGCGGCGTAGCTTAACCACGCGCGATCGACTGTCAAGCGAGGCCGGGAACCTGAGAGGGGCTTCCTGACGTGGCTTTCCACCCTTCGCTGGCACTCGCGCAAGGTTGGCGCTTGCGGGTGCCGACTGCCAAAAAAGACCATTCGATACGGGGTGTTGTCCGCTCGCGCACCGGGTGGTACCTTTTCAGGGGGAGGTCCGGTTCGATGGGAGGCGACCGGGCGACCAGGGGCTTTTGAAAACGGGAGGCCGCGGAAGGTGAGCGACAAGATCCTCGTCGGGAAGAGCGCCCAGGAATTCTTCAAGGACCTCGTGTCGGACGCACTCGCACACCGGCGCCTTCGCATCCAGGAGGCGACCGAGTTCTACCTGGTGAACCTCCTCGCGCAGTACCTCGAGCGGGAGGCCCTCTTCGGTGGAAACGACGTCCAGCCGGAGCCGCTCGCGCTCATCCTGAAGGCCGCCCTCGAGGGCGATCGCGAGGCCCGCTGGCGCAACCTCAAGCGGCTCGGCGACACCTCGCTCTTCGTCTCCGGCTTCTTCGGCGACTCGATCGCACGCTCGCTCGTGGACGTGGACTACTACATCGCGATGGGCGAGCGCGCCTACGACGCGCTGTCCGGTGAGCCGCGTGGACCCTCCGGCGCCCAGGAGCTGTTCGGCGAGCTCGCCGGACGGTTCCCCCAGTTCGTGGACCTCTTCGCGGAGATCGCGGAGCTGTCGGAGCTCCGGTCGAACCGGGGCCTGCTCCGGCTCTACGAGCGCTTCCTCCTGACGGGCTCGGAGCGCGTCGCGCAGCGGCTGCGAGAGCGCGGCGTCGCGCTCTTCGCGGGCCCGGGACGGCCGCGCTCCGGCTTCAAGCACTGAATCATGATCACGATCGACTTCTTCCAGGAGGAGCTCGAGGCCATCTACGGCGTCCGGGCGCCGCGGGTGATCGACTTCCTCGTCGATCGCGAGCGGGCGCGCGCCACCGCCGGCGATCCGCGCGCGCCGGAGGAGCTGCTGGTCCGCGAGTCGGACGAGGGGCTCGAGGTCGGGCTCTTTCTCGACGAGGAGGTCGTGCACGCGGCGGACGCCGCCGATCCGCACGACCCGCGCCCGCTGCTCACGGCGCGCGCCTTCCTGCCGCGCCTCGCCTGCGCGGCGGAGGGTGTCTCGCACTTCGTCTACCTCGCCACGCGCGCCGCCGCGGGACGGCCCGTGTCGCTCCTCGAGCTCGAGGTGCAGGCCGAGGTGGACAAGTTCGCGCTCCTCGTCCTGCACCTGTGGCGCCGCGGGCTGCGCCGCAGCTCGTCCTCGCTGCGGCGGCGCCTCTTCGAGCGCGTCCGCTATCACGCGCACCTCGACGGCGACGAGCTCGAGCGCTATCGGCTCGCGAACCGGCTCGGCGGCGGCTATGCGCGGTGGCTGGAGGGGCGCTACGTGGACGAGGCCGACGTGGAGGGCCTGCTGCGCGACCTACGCCAGAGCTACCGCCTCGGCGGCGGCGAGAAGCTCGGCTACCTGGGCTCGCGCGCGCGACACTGATGGCGCTGCCCAGTTGGAGTGAGCCCCGAGCCCGAGTCCGAGCCCGAGTCCGAGCCCGAAAGAAGCCGGGCGCGGGCACGGGCGCGGGCTCGTTCACGGGACCAGCGCAACCGAGCACGGCCATGACATCGGCTCAGCGGATCGCGCCCGGCGCGGCGGCGGCGCCCGGCTGTGGCGTGCAGACGCCGCCCGAGCAGGTCTGGGACCGGGGGCACGCGTCCGGGCCGTCGCACGCCTTGTAGCAGCGGCGCGACCAGCAGGCGAGGCCGCCCGCGCACTCCTCGTCGCCGCCGCACGGCTCCTGCAGCCCCGAGAGACGCAGCTCGACCTTCCCGCCGACCACCTCGGCGAGGAGGTCGCGCTGCGCCTTCTCCACCGCCACGATGCTGGGCTTCTCGGCGGCGGCGTTCCAGCGCCGGCTCGCGGGGTCCCAGTGCTCGCGCTGGATGTTCAGGATCGCCTGGCCGGCGCCGGTGAGGCGGAGGAAGACGCGCTCGCGGGAGAGGCAGCTCTCGGCGCCGCACGGCGCCTGGAGCTCGCGGTCGCGCGTGACGAGGATGCCGCGCGGCTTGTCCTGCATCTCGAGCTGATAGCCCTGGCTCTCGAGGGCGTGGACGGACCGGTTCCAGACCTCCTCGAACGAGCCGCGCGTGAATTCCCCGAACGCGGGTCGCCGCTGGACGCGCGACGGCGCGCACGCGAGGGCGACGATAGCGAGTGTGGTGAGGGAGCGCTTCATGGGACCTCCGGAGCCGGAGATCCATTCTCGCACAGGCGGGCGAGGCTACTTCAGGGTGCGGGTCTGCCCCGCGCCGATGTTGACCTTCTCCTTGTCGAACTTGCCGGAGAGGGCGTCGCGGACGGAGCGGTCGAAGCGGACCTTGCCGGTCGCGATCTCGCGCAGGGCGAGGACGTTCGGCTTGTTCTTCGACGCGACCTGCGGCAGGAGCGGCCGCGCGCCGGCCATGAGCTGGCGGGTGCGCTTCGTGGCGAGGAGGACGAGCGCGAAGCGGTTGTCGACTTGAGGCAGGCAGTCTTCGACTGTGACGCGGGCCATGCTCTTCTCTCTTCCTTGAGGGATTCTCGCCCGTTCGGCGGACGAAGGGCGGACTTTAAGGGGCGTCGCGCCCCCGGTCAATGGCTACTTCGGCGCTGTCTTCGCCTGCGGGTTCGGCGGGGGCGTCTCCTTCAGGTCGCCGGCCGACCTGGGCAAGCTGGCGAGCGAGCCGGGGTCGAGCTCGACGATGCAGGGCGACGAGGCGGCCTTGGCGAAGGTCTTCCCTCCGCGCTCCGGGGAGACGAGCAGCCGGTCGAGCTCCTTCCCGTCCTTGCCGAGGAGCGCGACCTCGCGCGCCGGGTGATCGAGCCCGTGCGCCGCGATGGACCTGCCGCTCTCGTCGGCAAACGCCGTCGCCCGGAGGGAGGAGAGCGTCCAGAGCACGCCCGGCAGGCGCGTCGGGGTTCCGTCCCGGGTCGCCTCGAACGTGGTGGCGCCCATCCTGAAGCGCAGCGTCGCCACCTGCTCTCGGTCGAAGCGCAGCACCGTCTTGTCCCGGAGGTCGAACGTGCCGCGCTCGACGGACCAGCGCACGTCGCCCGGGACGAGCTCGACCGCGCCGCCCGTCGTGCGCACGAAGACGGTGCCGTCGAACGGGTTCTCGTCGCCGAGCGCCAGCGTCTCGACCCTGCCGTCCTCGAGCGCGAGCGCCACCTTCGCGCGCGGCCGCGCCAGGCCGTACCGCGCCAGCGCGGCGTCATCGGGCACGGCCGAGACCGCGGCCTTGCGCCGCAGCTCCGCCACCTTGTCCACGAGCGCGTCCACCGCCGCGCGCTCGGCGTCCGCCTGGACCGGCGCCTCGACCCGCCAGCCGTCCACGTCGCCCGTCCTCGCGCGGGCGAGGCGCGTCGTCGCGCCCTTCGCCTCGACGGTGACGGTCTTCACCTTCGCCGGCGAGAACGCGTAGAGCTTCTCGTCGGCCACCTTCTTCCGCTCGGCGGCCTCGTCCCTCTTCTCGACGCCGAACCAGGCGAACGCGACCGCGCCCGCGGCGAGCGCGGCGAGGAGGAGCGTCGAGAGGAGCGTCCGGCGCTTCGACCTCATCTACCGCGACCTCCGCACCGTCCACACCGCGAGCCCGATCCCGAGCAGCGCCACCGGGAGCACGTCCACCGACAGGAACTTGAGGGCGGTCGCCTGCGCCTCGGTGAGCAGGACGAGCGACGCCTCGCGGCTCTTGGGCCGGATGGTGATGCGGTCCTCCTGCTCGGCGAGCCAGCCCACCGCGTTCATGGCGAAGTCGCGGTTGCCGCCGAGCTGGAGGTACTTGTTCGAGAAGAAGTCGCCGTCGCCGGCCACGACGAGGCGCGTGCGGTCGGAGCGCTTGCCGTCGCCGGTGACCGTCTTCTCGGAGGCCATCGCGAGCGGGAGCGGGCCGACCTTCTCGCCCTCGTCGCGCCGCGCCACGCCGCGCTGGAAGACGCCCTTCACGTCGGTCTCGCCCCAGGCGTCGCGCCCGGTGAGCGCGAGCGGCGTGGGCGTCACGCCCGAGCCGGTGAGCGCGACGAGCGACCGCGCCGTCGGGAAGACGAGCGCCGTGTCGGCGAGATCGCGCGAGATGGCGTGCGCGCCCGAGGGCATCACCACGGGCGACACCGGCGAGCCGAGGAGCTGCGCCGCGGGCGAGGGATCCACGACGACGTCGTCGTCCGCCTGGATGCCGTACGCCTGGAGGAGGGCGTCGAGCCCCGCCTCCGCCTCCGGCTCGAGGAAGATGCCGAGGTGGCCGCCCTTCGCGGCATAGCGCTCCAGCGCCCCCGCCTCGGCCTTGAGGAAGGCGGTGCGCGCGCCCGCCACCACCACCACCGCCGCGTCCTCCGGCACCTCCGGCTTCTCGAGCAGGGAGAGCGTCGCCACCTCGTAGCCCTCGCCCCCGAGCGCCTTCGCGATCTGCTCGTAGCCGCGGGGATCCTTGCTGGCGGGGTCGGGCTCGCCGTGACCCGTGGTGAAGTACACCTTGTGCGAGGCCGACCGCGTCACCTTGACGAGGGCGTTCGTCACGCCCTGCTCGTCCGACGCCGAGGCGGGCGCCTTCTGCTCGCCCGCGACGAGCAGGATGCGCGGCCCGCCCGAGACGACGCCGTAGGTGCGGGCCTTCTCCGGGCTCTTGTAGGGGTCCACCATCTCGTACGTGAAGCGCGGCGAGAGCGCGGCGTAGCGCTTGAGGAGGCCCTCCGCTTGCGGGTAGCCCTCCTCGTCCATGCGGTAGACCGCGATCGCCTTCACGTCGGAGCGGAGGCCCTTGAGCGTGCGGACGGTGTCCTCCTGGAGCGTGAAGATCCGGTCGCGGGTGAGGTCCCAGCTCTTCGGACGCTTGTAGGCGACCCAGTTCGCGATCCCCAGCACGACGACGAGCGCGACCAGCGAGACCGCGGTGAGGCCGCCGAAGTGGAGCGCGCGGCCGCTGAAGAAGCGCCTCAAGCCCCCGGACTCGCCGAGCGCGAAGCCCGCCGCGACGCCGGCGAGGCCGAGCGCGAGCTTGGCGACGACGAACTGCGCGTTGCCGAAGAAGAGCGTGACGACGGTCGAGAGGAGGACGACGAGGCCCAGGGCCCCGACGACGCGCGCGACGATGGGGTTGCGCATGGCGGTGACCCTCACGCCCAGCGGTGGCCCTCGATGGCGCGATCGGTGAGCCACAGCCCGAGCGCCACGAAGGACAGGTAGTAGACGACGTCCCGGAGCTCTATCCGCCCCTGGAGGAAGGGCATCAGGTGCTCGGAGGCGCTCATGCCCGTGGCGAGCTCCTTGAGCGGCCCCTCGGCGGCGATAGTGAAGATGGTCACGACCCAGAGCGCGAGCAGCACGATGAGCGACACGAGGGCGGCGACGATCACCGACTCGGTGAGCGCCGAGACGAAGAGGCCGACCGCCATGCACATCGCGCCCAGGAGGAAGAGCCCGAGGAGGCCCGTGCCGACGGTCTGCCACTCGATGGCCGAGCCGCCCTTCGCGCCCTTCGCGAAGAAGGAGAGGATGACGGGGAACAGCGCGACGATGCCGATCGAGACGGCGAGCACCGCCAGCGCCGCGAGGTACTTGCCCGCGACGATCTGGAACGGCCGCACCGGCGAGGTCATGAGCAGCTCGAAGGTGCGCCCGCGCTTCTCCTCGGCGACGAGCCGCATCGAGAGGAACGGCGCGGAGATGACGATGAAGACGCCGACCGACGCGAAGAGCCGCGAGACCACCACGTCGGTCAGGTTGAGCCGCTCCAGGACTTCACGACCCTCGTAGGGCGAGATGCGGGTGACGAAGTTCCGGTACGCATCCACCGAGCCGGTGAAGAACTGGGCGGCGAAGAACGCCATCACCATGAACGCCACGTAGGCGACGGGTGTCGTGAAGTAGACGTTGAGCTCCTTCCGCGCGATGGCGAGCGTCCCGCGCATGTTCAGATCCCTCCCGTGGCGGCGCTGGTCGCGGCCTGGGGCGGCAGCGCAGCGGCAGCGACCGGCGAGACCAGCTTCGAGTAGATCTCCTCGAGGAAGGCGATGTCGTCGAGCGTGACGCGCCGGCCGGGCAGGTGCTTCGCGATGAGGCCATCGAGCGTGTCGAAGTCGACGAGCTTGCCCTCGTGGATCACGAGGACCTTCTGGCAGGTCATCGCCACCTCCGGGAGGATGTGCGTGGAGAGGACGAGCGTGTGCTTTCCGGCGAGGCCCTTCACGAGCTCGCGCACCTCGCGGATCTGGAGCGGGTCGAGGCCGACGGTGGGCTCGTCCAGGATGAGGACCTCGGGGTCGCCGAGCAGGGCCTGCGCGAGCCCGACGCGCTGGCGGTAGCCCTTCGAGAGATTCCCGGTCACGCGGTGGAGGACGTCCTCGATGCGGGCCAGGTGCGCGACGCGCTCGATCTCGCTCTTCACCTGCTTGCGCGGGAGCTGCTTCAGGCCCGCGCAGAAGACGAGGTACGCGCGCGGGGTCATGTCGGGGTAGACGGGCGGGTTCTCGGGCAGGTACCCGATGCGCCGCTTCACCTCGAGCGGCTCCTCGAAGACGTCGAAGCCCGTCACCTTCGCCGTGCCGCTCGTCGCCGGCAGGAACCCGGTGAGGATGCGCATGGTGGTGGACTTCCCGGCGCCGTTCGGCCCGAGGAAGCCGATCACCTCGCCCTTCTCCACGGTGAAGGAGAGGTCGTCTACCGCGACGCGGTCCCGAAAGCGCTTCGTGAGATGCGAGACCTCGATCATGAGGAGTGAGCCTCCGCCCGATGGCCCGGAACAGCCCGCGGCGGCGTGAATTCCCGAGTCTCGCTCGGGGTTTCGCCGGCGCGGACGACCAGGCGCGCGGGAAAATAGCCGCGCAGCGCGCCGTGTCAAGAAGCGTTGCGCGCGGTGTCGTCGAGCGTGCCACGCCCGCCGTGTTCGCCGTGACACGCCGTCGGCTGCCTCCGCGCCGCGACTGGCTTTCTCGAGACGGCCCGGCGCGTGCAGTCCGTCCGAGGGAGGTCACGCATGACGACCGCCATGCCCGCCGACGCGATGCGCACCATTCACGAGGAGGAGAGCGCGACGTCGGATCGCCGCCCCGACGCGCGCTGGCGCTCGGCCCTGAAGGTGCTCGGGGTGCTGCTGCTCCTCGCGGCGATCGCGAGCTGAGCGGCGCACTAGCCCTTCCAGAAGCCGGCGCTGCCGGAGCCCGCACGGTCCTTGCGGAGGTCGTGGCCCGGGTCGAGCTTCACGAAGACGCACATCTCGTTGAGGCGCGAGTAGACGCGGTCGCCCACGCGCTGGGCGAGGGTCATGCTCTCCGCGTCGCGCTGGAACTGCCCCGACTTCGTGTTCACCAGCCGTCCGGGCGTCTCGGGGACGTGCCGCTCCTCGAGGAAGTAGTTCGTCGCGAAGAGCGTCGTGAGCCCGGAGTTGAAGCGCCGGCTGATGAGCTCGTCGAGCATCGAGCGCTCCCAGTCGGTGCCGCGCTCCTTCCCGAGCTCGTCGATGGCGAGCACCGGCACCTGGATGAGCGGCTTCAGCACCTCCATGTGGCCCCGCTTCGACTCGAAGCCCGCCTTGATGTCGGAGAGGAGCAGCATGAACTCGACGTACCGGCAGCCGATGCCCTTCTCGAGCGCGAGGTAGCGCAGCGCCGCCGTGAGGAGGTGCGTCTTGCCGGCGCCAGGCCGCCCGTACAGCAGGAAGCCCTTCGTCGGCTGGTCGGACCGGAACTTGCGCGCGAAGTCCTCGGCGGCCGCCTTCGACGAGGCGTGGTCGGGCGACCACGACCGGAAGGTCTCGAACGACGCGAGCGCCACCGAGGCGGGGATGCCGACGCGGTTGAACACGGCGATCCGCTCGTCCACGTGGCGGCACGAGCACACCTGCGCGACGGCGCTCGGGCCGTTCGAGACGAGCACGTACCCGCTCTCGCCGCAGCGCGGGCAGGCGGCCTGGCAGGTGCAGCGCCGGGCGCGCGCGGTGTGCCCGAGGATCTGCTCGACGACGTACCCGGCCCCGCCGCATTCGCGGCAAGTCGAACTCTGCGACGGCTCGGCCATGGGGAGCGGGAGTCTACACCGATCCGCGCAGGCAGAGCAGGCCCGCCTCGCGCGCGGCGTCGAGGAGGTGCGCGCGCAGGGCGGCGCGGTAGGCGCAGGGGCGCGTCGAGGGCGGCCGCGCGCCGGCGCGCAGCCTGCAGCGGGGACCCAGCGCGGCACGCTCGGGACGGCGGAGCGCGCGGAGCCAGCCGCCGACGAGCGCCGCGTCGGCCGCGACCAGCGCCGCCTCGACCTCCGAGAGCGTCGGCTCGGCGCCGGCCGCGTCGAGCGCGCGCAAGGCGGCGCTGTACGCCTCGCGACGCGCGCCGCGCACGCCGGCGGCGGCGCTCTCGACGAGGGCGCGG
>WNFY01000312.1_pt1 | contig 47590 bp, 44 predicted proteins | sample 5400091 | NCBI WGS metagenome assembly WNFY01 (sample SAMN13153364, study PRJNA577476) | soil metagenome | isolation source: 60 cm soil or saprolite under grassland replicate 1 | place: USA:California | collected 2016-06-15
GGAGGAGCCGACTACGACGCGCTGGAATCCGATGCGGATGTGTCCGCAATTGGAGCAGTGGCTCCGCTGTGGGCGGGCGGGAAGCGTAAGCTTGCCGACATCGGGCGAAACGCAACCCCGCAGTTGAAATCCGGCCTTAGATTACAGCGTTGCCAAGAAGTGGAGAAGGTCTGCCCGAAAGGTTATTCTTGGCGCGTCCAAAGCACGACTGGTATTGGATCGTTCGGCTGCCTATGTCACTGGAAGTGCATGCCTGGCGAAGATCCGAGGACTGTAGCCTACACTCCGCAAACGACCATAGCTTGTGATCCTAATTACTATTGCGACACCGGCAAGCGCAAAGAAGAGTTGGGGCCTGACTACACGAAAACCGGCTATGGTGCCGCGATGACGCCATTGGGTGAGCAGGCCTATTGCGGTTGCTTCCCACTGAACTTTGAAGGAAAGAAAATCTCCGACGCGCCGTTAAAACCGACCGACTTCGAGATGACGGACATCGTCGGCCCGCTTGCAGACGTAGTAGCCGCTGCTAAAGCCAAGGCAAAGCCGCAAGTGGATCCAGTTACGGGCAAGCCCATTCCAGGTAAGCCCTCGATGGTTGAAGAGCCCACTGCCAAGCCGAAGACAACAATTACTGCGGATCTCGGTGTCGATGTTGCCGTCGGCAATGCGCGTGCCGCCGATTACCGCGAGAGGTTCAATGTTGGAAAAAGAAGGAATGTCGCGTTTGCGGATTATAACGTCGTAGGCAAGAAGGGTACGTTAGTTGGCGTCAGCGGTGAGGCTGAGCGAGAAGGTACCGTCCCTGTGCCAACATCCCCGGAATTTCCCACGCTGATCGTAGGGCACACTCGGGAATTCGATTCGGAAAAAAAGATACTGGAGCGCTTGGCGACGATGATCGGCGACAATTCGGACGCCAGCGGCACAGTATATTTATTCTCCGAAAAGGACGTCTGTGCAGGTTGCGATTTGGCCATAGCAAAATTCCAGGCGAAGTATCCGAAAATCGCTGTGACAGTGGTCTCAGGGAAGAAGTAGCGGAGGACTCATTATGACCGTTTCTCGCATGCAACAACTTGCTCACGACATCGTGGCAGCAGGCTTTGCGTCCCCAGAAGATCTTAGGGGATGTTCAAGGGCTGAAATCGACGCCCTTCAGGAGAAGTTTGCGATCACGCTTCCTCAGCTATATGTGGAATGGCTGACCATTATGGGACATGGCGCCGGTCAATTCTTGAAAGGGTCAGATGCATTCTTCCCAGCCCTATTGGAGTTGCGTGAAGGTGCGGAGGAACTTCTCGCTGAAGCAGGAGGCAAGTTTACCTTACCGCAAGATGCGTTCGTGTTCCTCATGCATCAGGGTTATCAGTTTCTGTATTTTCGGACCAACCACTTTGATCCGGATCCCCCGGTAACGCATTTCATCGAGGGGAAGGTTCCTTCACAGGCGTGGGATCATATTTCCGACTACTTTCAACAAGTCCTCATAGATCACCTTCGCATAATAGCAGAGCTTAAGAAGTTGAAGTGATTTCCTGGTCTATGCGGCACGTTGCGATGTTCAGTGCGATGAGGAATCTTCGGAGTTATGTCAGCAAAACCCGACAGTGGCCGATGTTCCGAGTCTGCGGCCACGCCGGACTGCTTTTGGCCTTCGTACAATCCTCGATCCTGGTACACCGCCTGGGTCTCTCCCAACCTCTGCTGCTGGGGACCACCGGAATTGCAATCCTGACTTTCTTGGCATTGGCAATGATCACCAAGATCGTCGTCGGAAGGGAACTCCTAATCTACTACCACCACGAAATCGCTGTCATTGCCACAACTGCGCTATTTCTTCGGCTGGCAGACCAGCCTGTGCTGCCCTACCTCGACATCACGGTCTTAGGAATTGGTCTGTTTCTCAGCTGCGGACGGCTGGGCTGCTTGATGGTGGGCTGCTGCCACGGACGGCCATGGAGCTGGGGCATCACCTACAGCGAAGAGCACGCCCAGGCGGGATTCCCTTCCTATCTGGTGGGCGTGCGGCTATTTCCCATTCAGGCTGTGGAATCGTTATTCGCTCTCGGTCTCGTAGTGTCGGGGCTGGCTACGATCATCAATGGATACCCGCCGGGCACGGCACTCGCCTTATATCTGCTGCTCTATGCTCTCGGCCGATTCTGCTTCGAGTTTGCCCGTGGCGACGCCGTGCGGCCCTACTTTTGGGGTTTCTCTGAGGCGCAATGGACTTCTTTAGCTGTGGCCATTGGCGAAGTGTGTGCGGCGTACGCCAACCTCATCCCGCGTTATCGCTGGCACAGTGCTGTACCGCTTATCTTGCTTGCTTCGCCCCTTCTGATTGGTCTGAAGAGACTCTGGGCAAGAACATCGCGATATGACTTGCTTCACCCACGCCACATTCGCGAACTCGCAGAGGCGCTTGTAGTGGCGTGCGGTGCCAAGGCTTCCGCCGGAGCGAATCTTTTGCTGCCGACTCCAGGAGCGCAGGTGATTCATCTCGCCCAGACCTCGCTGGGCGTTCGACTTACTTCAGGCGACATCTTCCAAGGAAGGAGGAAAATTCGCCACTATACGCTTTCGAACCAGGCTGGCTGCCTCAGTGTTGATTCGGCGCGCTTGCTGGGAATTCTGATCGCCCGCCTGCATCACAATGGAAACCACTTCGAATTGCTACCCGCTAACTCAGGCGTCTACCATTTGCTTTTCGAAACGCATAATCGACAACTTACGAATACCAAAAGCCAGTTATGAAAGCTGAAAATCGTAGCATGATGCTCGTTACTCCCAGATCCGCAAGAGCAACTTCGAAAAAGAGATCCTCGAAGGCCCGAGTTGGCTGCGAACCGCGCGCGGGCAGGGCGCGCAACCACGATTCCCGATGGCGTGAGGCCGAACGGACGAACCGTCGATATCGAATATGTCGCCGAATTGTCATCACCGGAACTAAGACCAAGCTAAAAACGCCGGGCATGGGGATCGTGCATCGTCCCGGCCTGGGGCCGAGATAGCGAGCTATGAACGGGAAATGGCTATTGCTGGAACTGTTCTCCAGAAAGCAACTCGACCATCGCACCGCCGCGGAGACGCTCACGTTCGTGCTTAATTATCGCGACGGCATCTTTCGACCGCAGGAGTGCGGAGTCTACGAGCCGTTTGAAACCTTTGCGACCTCCGCTTTGGACCGATATATCTCCTGGCTCGTCAATGCCGGTGGCACATTCGGCTTTCGGCGCGATACGGGCCCGTTGGCCATGGAAGGGAGCATAGCCAACCTCTTGTTACCGAAAGTCCTGGTAAGCGAGGATTCGCCTGAGATCAAGCCCATGCCCAACATGGTTTCGCCGGTTTTCTGCACTCGCTGGAGGCTGCGAATGGCTCCGGAGATCATCGCCCTGCATGGACCGAACTTTCTCAAGCAAGCTCTCTTGGACTGCTGCCAGGTCGCAGATGCTGACTACAGCTTCGTCGCCTGCGATGAGGACCACCGGGCGAAGCACTATCAGTCGGTCCAAAAGGACAATTCTGTCATCCAGCAGTACATCGGCGATAACCCGGAACAGGGGCTTCCAGGTTTGTATTGGATCAATTTTTTCGGATCGATGTATATCGCATATTTCGGTGAAGAGAAGGTTGCAGCTCTTGCGGAGCATGCGGAAATGGACTTCGTGGCAGGTTGTGTCTGTCTGCGCTTCGGGAAGAGCCCGGAAGAGAGCATGACGTCCGGCGCCCTCGAGCAGCAGCGCGCCGTCATCCGCATGTTAGGAGAGACAGCGTTCTTTGACATTCGCCACCCGGATCGGCTGTTGGATACCGCCGCTGTCTCGCTGAGCAAGCGATGACCTCAGTCCTCAAGCGATGAAACGAACTCGAAGGAGATTGTGGCCTACGGGATAAAGCATGGCGAGAGCAACTCAAGTGTACGCGACAGCAGGCAAGAAACTTGCGCAGGGCCCTAACCACCCATTGCTGCTCCGCAGTTTCGGCGCCAATCCTCTGTTTCGCCTGCAACGCAATATTGGGAATCAGGCGACAGCGCGACTGTTTCAGGGCGGTTTCCTGCAGGCGAAATTGCAGGTAAGCCAGCCCGGCGATGCCGACGAGCAAGCCGCCGATCGTGTGGCCGATCAGGTTGTGCGCGCACGCGAACCGGGCATGTTTGCTCGATTCATAAGAAGACGGGCGGTGCCGCGGCTCAGCCGAAAGTGCTCCTGTGGCGGAAGGTGCGACAGCTGCAAGGCTGCCGAAGAAGAGGAGCTACGAATTCAGCGTGCTGGCTCCGGCAATTCAGGATTCACAGCCCCAGCGAGCATGCACGAGGCGTTACGCTCCTTCAGCACTCCGCTGGATGGCGCAACCCGCGCTTACATGGAACCTCGATTTGGGCGCGATTTCAGCGCAGTACGAGTTCATTCCACCTCATCGGCGGCACAGTCCGCGCGGGAACTGAATGCGCTTGCCTACACTGTCGGACCTCACATAGTTTTCGCACCCGGCCGCTTCGCCCCGCAGACACAGGAGGGCCGGCATCTACTCGCACACGAATTGACCCACGTAATCCAACAGGAGGAAAGCAACACCGCAGTCGTGCACCGCAGTCCGGACCAGTTGTCAGAATGCACTCTTTGTTCGAAGCCTACACTTCAGCCCTTAGGTCCGTCGTTCACCAGCGCCAATGTGTCAGCTGTCGGATTGGACGATCACGATCCTCTCTATTTCGGTCCAACTCCGGTTATTTGCAACAACTGTCACCAGAAGGCACAACAGGAGAAGTTCCCCACCCACAAGCTGCCCTCCCGCCACCGCGTACTTGCATGGGAGCTGTTCAATTGGGCCGTGGATCAGGTGATCGAGCTGATCGTGGGCTACGAGGGGAAGAATACCGTCTTCAGCCTGCTGCAAAGTCGCAACGACAAAGCCCTGCATGCCAAGTGGGATAGCTACCTGGATGGAGTGATTGCAACGGTAGCTTCCGCACAGGTCGATAAAGCGCCGGTATTCAGCGGATCCGATTCTGCTCGCAGTCGGTTTGCTGCTTATCTGGTGAATAACTATAAGGGCCTGATCGACACTCTGGACCACAAGGCCGTCAACATGCTTGTTCAGGAGATCAAAGCCACTCTGCTTTCAGGCCACGTGTCCCGAGGCGCGACTCTGGTGACTGATCCGAAGATCTTTCAGAAGGCGGAGTCGCGCGAGCAAGGACGCGTCAGGCTCGACGATCCCACCGCTACGGCCACTGTGGGGTTTGAGTGGAATGGCAAGCGGTTGGTCTCCGTGACCCCTGCAGCATTGTACTTTGAGGTGACTGGCCACGAAGGCATTTACTTCGAAATTAGCCCGTCGGATTTTCGCGCCACCCAGCCTTACGTCGGCGGCATAGCCACCGAGGTCACCAAGGGGACCGCGCTCCTTCGCACGGTCGGCAATTTTATAAAGGGCTTTCTGGATGCCCTTGCCTCGCCAGTGATAGCCCTGGCTGACACAGCCGCAAAGATCATCGACATGAGCACCATGGCCGTTGCTGCGGGAGTCAAAGGCCTAACTGGCCGACAGATTCGCTACACCTGCCTCAGTTCGACCTGCCGCAACTACAGCTCGTGCGTGAAAGACGCGGAAGAAAGTAACAAGTCCACAGAGCATTGTAAGTCGGAGGCATATAAGGAAGCCGTCGAGCAGGCGACCATCGTTGTGCCGCTCTATCGCCAAGGACGGGAGTGCTTGAACGGAAATGCCGAGGCCTGCGGCAGCATTGCCGCCCTCTCCGTTGGCTTAGTCGAGGAAGGGCTCGGGAAGCTGGAAACCCGCGAGTTTAAGGGCGTAGCAGCCGGCGGGGCAGCACGCAGAGCCCCGATCGCAAAGGCCGAGCTCGAAGAATCGGCGATCCGCGAGGCCATCGGCCGCCGCCGGCCTGGAGATATCGACATCGGGAAGGCGCTGGAGAAGCCGAAAGCACACGAGGAAATCGCCCCGCCCAAACCCGCGCCATCCAAGGCAAAACCACTGTCCCCGAGCACCCTGGAGGATATTCGTAAATTCGCGGGCCAAAAAATCAACCCACGGCACCTCCAGGCGGAAGTCTCCGCCCTTGTGCGTGAGGCCGCTGAACCAGCCAACGTGCGGATCCCAGCCGAGGCCAAGTACGACGCCGAGATGACGACCACAGAACATGGCGAGACGCACACCTACGAACGTGAGCGGTACGGCACGAAACGTTGGTGCCGGTTCTCGGAACCGCCAGGTGATTGCGGTGTACCAGTTCCCGGTGAGCTTGACTCAGAGGTCGATCAGGCCTTGCGCAAAAGCGCGCGCGAGCAGCTGCCTTTGCGGGAGGAAGAAGCTGCGGCCACTGTAGGAGAGCCCGGTCGAACTGCCGCCGGCGAGCCTGAGCCGGGGCGCGTAACTGCGGAGCCGAGGCTTGCCGAACTGCCCCAAGCTCCTGTTAGCGAACCGATCCGGCAGTTGCAAGAGAGTACCGAGCGGCTGTCGAACGAGGCGAAGGCGGCAGAGCCGAAACTGCAGGAGTTGAAACGCAGGATCGGTGCGGCAGACCGCGAGATCGAAAAGCTGGAAAACGAGGTTACTGGAAAGAAGGCATACACGAAGGAAGCCGTCGAGAAGCACCCGCAAATGCAGCAGGAATACTCTCGCGTACAACAGCTGCGTAAACGTCTACGCGAGGCCAAGAAGGAGCGGGCCCGAATCGGAGCCGAGTACGGCAGCCTCAAGTTCCAGCAGGATGCCCGTTACGAGCAGATCCGCAATAACAAGTGGGAGAAGGAGAAATTGTCCCGGCCGGAGCTGGAGTTAAAGCCGACTTTACGCGGGGTGGCAAACGAATTGCGGGTACTCAAAGAAGAAGGCCTGTGGGGAACGAAGAAGCAATTCACCGTTCGTGATCCGAAGACCGGGGAATACGCGACCACCATTCCCGATGGCATCCGGCCGAATGGGCGCACCGTGGATGTTAAAGACGTCGCCGAATTATCAGAAACTCAGCAGCTGCGGCTGCAGCGCGAAGTCTCCCGGCTGCAAAAACAGAAAGCCGAGATCATTACCGGAATCAAAACAAAGGTGCCTCCGCAGATGGAGCGCGACTACCTTATCGTTCGCCGCTCGGATCTTGGCCCACTCTAGCTGTCAAGGGCGGACTAAAAGTGACCACTGTAGCGGAGTGAAATAGGCCATTTCGAGTGCGTTGGCGGCGATGACAGCAGTGAACGGAATTGGGGTGGTCTATCTTCCCAATCCTGGACACACGCGGTATCGATGCGCTTGTGGGCAAATACAAGGTTACGTTCCTGGTTGCCACGCCGACGTTCCTGCAGGCCTACATGCGGCGCTGCTCCCCGGAGAAGTTCGGTAGCTTGCAGTATGTACTGGTCGGCGCCGAGAAGCTGCCTGGCGCTGGTCTTCCAAGACATCATCGGGATCCGACCGTTAGAGGGATATGGATGCAGGGAGTGCTCACCTGTTACGCACTCGGGTTCCAGATAATGTCAGTTGTGCGCAGCAAAAAGTCAGATCCACGAAATCTCGACAGGAAATGATTGCGCGACAACAGGGTTGCGTCTTGTTCGCTCGCTGTCATAGCAACCGAAGGGTACGTCGAAAAGAAGTCCGACACCTCGGCGGCGATCCGCTATGCGCTCGCCCGCTGGGACGCCCTGATGCGGTTCTGTGACGATGGCCGCATTGAGATCGACAACAACAGTGCCGAGCGCGCCCTGCGCACTGTGGCGATCGGTCGCAAGAACTACCTTTTCGCCGGATCGGATCGCGGCGGCGAACGCGCCGCAACGTTCTATAGCCTGATCGGGACGGCGAAGCTGAACGGACTCGATCCCGAAGCCTATCTTCGGCAGGTGCTGACGCGCATCGCCGACTACCCGGTCAACCGCATCGCAGAGCTCCTGCCCTGGAACATTGGCGCTGACACCACACCGTCAGCTTCCAGTCTCTAACCAGTCCGAATCCCCGTAAGTGTCCACTTAAAAATAGGTGGACACTTATTACACCCCGTCCCAGACGGTAACAACCGGGTGCTTACGTTGCGGATATTCTAAGAAATTCTTTAGATCCGCAACGCCTTGGCTCCGCGTCTTCGACAGATCGATGTGCTCCGGGCCCAGGCTACACAAGACGTGAAGTGCAACGCGTGCGCGAGTGATTGCTACGTTTAAGCGCCATTCGCGAGGAGGGATCATGTCCACGAGCATTCGAAAGTAATCTCGGCGAGCGCCACTGAGAGCCATTGCTTGATTCCACTTGTGAATCACGGTCGAGCTCTCGGACTGCTCGGCATTGGACGAACCAGCGACGAGCTCGTGCTGACCTGTTGCTGATCAAGCCATCGAACAACCGGAAGCACTGGTCCAAGCCGCACTGCATTATTCCAGATGACGGGCAATTCGGAAGTGTTTCCCAGAGGCGGCGGAAGTTACAACTGGGGCCCGTAATCGATTCTATCAGTTGACGCTTTTGCCCCTCAATGAGCAGCTCTTTCCGTTTCTGCTGTACACCTACTGGCTAGGGGCCGAGGACACGCAATTTGGACTCAATGATCCTGAGGAACCGGTGATTGCATTTCTTTCTTCTGCAGCCACTTTATGTCCGCCTCTATTTCTCGACGAAACGGCTGATTTTCCTTCCTTGCGGCCATCTCCTCAAGGTACGGGATTACTGACTTATCACCCAGTTCGGCCAAGCTGTGGCTTGCCAATGACCTAACGCGCAACACAGGGTCAGTTAAGAACTCTTTTACAACCTCGATCATTTTCTGTGTTTCCCCTTCGGATAGTCCTCTGTAATTAGGAAGAAATTGAATGACCTCCGCCTCAGAATCAGAATCAACACGAGATTGAAGTAGGGCCAGAAGCGATTTCCGGCAGCTCTCAGTGGGATAGTTGGCCCGGAGCATGTAATCAGCTGCTTGTACCCTCAACCAGTAGGCCATACTCGAATTGTCGCACGCTTGCTCTAGAGCAGGCAGGCCGGAAACATCCCCGAGCAAGATAAGTGAGTACGCAATATCCATTCGAGCACGTGGTTCCGTCTCTGCGGTGAGTGCGCTCCTGAGGCTCGGGATCGCATTCACCGCTTTCAATTGGGACAATTCGAACGCGGCGAGACCCCTTATTAGAGGGTCACTATTTTTCAGGGCACTTACCAGCGCCGGAATTGTCAATAGAATATGGTGTTCCTGCAACTGCATTTCAGCCGTAGAGATTTCCGTCTCCTCGGATTCAGCAATGACGGGACTTCGGGGCGAAGCGTCTTTGTCAGTTGAAAAGGCCAAAACTTGACCTGCAAACGCGACAGCCATAACGCATGGCAGGATAGCAGCCACCAGCTTCATTGTTTTAGTTCCTCAATCGAGCACGGTCACTGAGTCTCAGTCTTGTCTATGGTGACAACGGTAACCGGCGTGTATCCGCTAACCGGCGTGTATCCAATTAGTCCCCTACTCAACATCTTATTGATTGTAAACCTTCCCAGCGTGCGCCCCCCGCATGTGTAGGTTTGATATACGTTATACGTGCACCCACTTATTTCCAATGCGCCAGGCTGATCTAGGAGACTGATCTTTCTTACAATCATATGCGTGTCATAAAACACATTAGGCAGAGATGAAAACTTTACCCCGTACACGTTGACATCCTGCTCGACCCGCATACGCCCTCCTGGATTATCGATTATCTCCAGCGTCTTGCAAGAGCTGGTTGCTAAGTCGCTCCTCAAGACCTCGTAGATCTCTGCATTCCCCCATCCGTTTAGTGAGGACTCCTGAGGCGAAACTAGCATACTCGTCACAATTCCCATCCCAGTCTTATATTTTGGGAAATAGGCTCCTAGAGCAAACGGAGTTTTAGATTGTAGCGATACAGAGCTCGGGCACAGCCCGCTGGTCTGACCTTGCCCCTCCACATTTCCGCCAGTATACGCCCACACCGTATCCGCACTCGACACACCCGGCGCGGCCATTACCATTGCAGGAGCACTGGTGCTAATCAGTCTGCCAAGGAACGCGTTGAATTCTTGCGCGTACTGAATGCCAGTGATGCCTGAATCAAAATTGGCGGCATTTCCGGTTGAGTCAATTGCGACGACGTCGGAACCGCTCCTTACCATTACGCCCCCGCCCGCTGTTGCCATCATGAGATTGGCAGCGGGAATGCTCGTACTCCAGTTTAATCCACCGTCCATGCCGAACGAAAACACCTTAGTAGCAAACATATCAGTTGCGAATACCGTTCGGTTTTCTCCGAGAACCATCTTGGCAACGGTATTTTGCGGATACGGAATAAACTCGCTCGTCCCGTGACTCACATGCGATTCATAGGAGTAGGTAGATGGATTTTGTATTGCCCACGTGGCGAGTGTTCCGCCTTCGCCATCAGGAATCGCATACAAAGGAGCAATACGCGGCAGCTGATTCTGAGCAAGTGTCGCAGAGGTGAACTGCTTTATCAGAGTTGTACCTACAGACCCATCAGTTCCCACGGTGAGAACGGAAAGCTTGTAGTCTGGCTGATAAGTGCTAACCATGCCGGGACAGGTGATGTATGGGACAAGCGTTTCCGTAAGATCGGCATCCAGGGTTAATGCATAAATCGAACCGTCTGGTCCAACAGTTGGGTTTGAGATTGTTGCAGTACGGCCAGGGGATAGGCCATTACCAGGATTCCAAAGATTCTGGAAGTGTCCAACAGTGGTGGTGTTTGTGCAGGTGTCTACCGTCGTAAAATTCCACAACGGTCCCGTGTAATTAAACACCTCTGCTCCTGTCTTGCCATCCAGCCCAACAAGTGTCTGAGTATATACATAAGTATCCGAAACCAACGTTTTCACGAAGTACACCTTCCCATCTAGACCGACGATTGGTGCGGTACCGAAAGGAACTGATTTCCCGACCGGCAACTGATATGTCCACACCGGAGTTCCGGTCTGTCCATCCAAATCAGTAAGTGTCCACAGTTCGTATCCGGCCTGCTCTGGATGGGTGACTACAAGTAATCCACCGGTTTGATCAGGAACCGAAGCAGTGCCATACCAGTTCCCAGGCACTGTGGTGCGCCAGAGTTCTTGACCGCTCGAGGCCATGGCCCGCACCATCAGTCCCTGGATATTCCCGAACGAATCGACAACCTCCTCTGTCGAATACAGAGTGGATGATCCGTTCGCTGGAACTGATTGCTCAACTTCGCCTGCCTGATTTCCTGCGATGCTTGGAGTGGACCACAGAACGGTTCCCTGAGGAAGTGATGTCCCGCCAAACACATCGACGCTGGTCTGTGCAGTGATCCCTTGTACATTCGCCGTCACAGTAACCTGGCCGGGAGCAACTCCGACTAGTGTTTCAGAAGCATCGGCTGAAAAGCTTGCTACTTGAGAGTCGCTGCTGGACCAGGAAGCGTCACTCCGAACACGCCCTTGTTCATCGATAACCGAAAACGTTCGACTATCTCCGGTGAGCATGCTGACGTTAACAGGTGTGACCTGCAGTGACAGAGGAGCCGGAAGAGCTACCACCGGAGCTGCGACACGGAGATTTATTCCTGATACATTGCCAGCATTGTCAGCAGCACGCACGGTAATCAGGTTTGTGCCAGAATATAGGTTCAGATTACAGGTAAAGCTCCCTGCTGTTAACGTTGCCGCTATTCCATTACAGCTTACCCTTGAAACACCTGAGAGAGCATCGGAGACGGTGCCAGAGACCGTGATAGCTGAAGAAGAAAACTCTGTGCCCTCAACAGGTGCTGTGACGGTAACCGTTGGTGAAGTCTTGTCGATATTGACGGTTGTACTTGCAGTCGCAGTTGCTCCTGCTGCATCAGTGACCGTGGCGCTGACAATCTGACCAGTGGCCTCAGAAGAAACAGTTTGTGATTCAGGGCACTGATTCACAGCGGAGCTACCGGCCGTGCAAGTAAACGTAACAGTTACGTTATTATGATTCCATCCGTTAGCATTCGCCACTGGCGACAGCACTGCCGCAATAGAAGGCGGGGTTGCAATGGCAGTAACAGATATCACTGCGGACGCCGTCGAGCCACCGATGGTTGCATGAATTTGAGCGCTGCCGACGCTGATGCCAGTGCTCAGGCCACCTGCAACGATTGACGCGACCGAGGAATTCGACGAAGTCCAGGTTGCAGACGAAGTCACGTCTTGAGTGCTGCCATCGGTATAATTTCCTAGGGTGCGGAATTGCTGTGTGCCCCCGACTGTAGTACCACCCATGGCAGGAGCAACAACGATCGAGACAAGTGCGGCTGGGGACACCGTCATGGTCGCGGAAGAACTCAGATTGTCGACGGTTGCCTGGATGATGGTAGTCCCCGCCGCATGCGTTGTTACAGCGCCCGATGAATCAATTGACGCGATTTGAGGCGAAGATGAACTCCAGGCTACTGAAGTGGCACTTTGTGTTGTTCCATCTGAAAGCGTCTCAGTTGCAGAGCACACCGTTGTCACACCTGCTGGAATGTTAGAGCTCGCAAGATTGACTCTCAACGATTGGGGTGTTGCAGGGGTGACCGTCAATGCTACAGAAAGTTGGACAGAAACATAATTGCTTGAGTCATTAGGCGAAAATGTCGCGGACAACGTCTGCGTGCCTAGCGGGAGCACCGTGCCTGCGGCCGGCGAAAATGTAAAGCTCCCAGGAACCGATGCGGTCGGGTTCAGTTGCGCTGAACTCAGGGCTGTGCCGTGCGGGATTGGAGCTGGTGTCGGCCAGGTGATCGAGGGGGTTACTTGGCTGACGCTCACATTTACGGTGCCGGTCACTGTGTTGTAGTTCGACGGGTCTGACGGCGTGAACGTCACGCTCTGTGTCGCCGCACCCGCTTGCGGAACCGTACTCGGCATGGTAAAAGCGAAGCTTCCGGATACTGATGCCGACCCTCCGCTCAGGGTAGAAGACCCAAGAGTATCGCCGTAGGTGATCGAACTTGCCGATGGCCAGGTGTTCACGATTGGTGTAGCCCTGCTGACAATTAGTGAGACAGTACTCGAGGCCGAGCTATAGTCGACTGAATCCGCCGGCGTGAAGGTAACCGACAAAGTTTGCGGGCCTATAGCTAGCACTGCACCCGCCGCGGGCGAGTATGCAAAGCTCCCCTCCACACCTGAGGTAGCGTTCAGTTGTGTCGCACTCAAGGCGGTACCGTAGGTGATATCGGCTGGAGGAGCCCACACGATGGCTGGGATGGCTTTATTTACTGATAGTGTGACGGCTGCGGTGGCCGGGGAGTAGTCGATGGTGTCATATGGCGTGAAGGTGACTGAGAGAGTCTGAGTGCCTGCGCCGAGCACTGCTCCTGAAGCAGGCGAGTAGGTAAACGTGCCTGGGACCGAAGTTGTTGCATTCAGTTGCGTTGCGCTCAAGCCTGTACCGTAGGTAATCGCGTCGGGGGCAGTCCAGCTGATTGTCGGAGTGGCGCGCACAGGGCCTATAGCGCGAACGCGATTGTTTGCATAATCAGAAAAGTAGACAGTTCCGGACGCATCGACCGAAATGCCACGTGACGCATTGAGCTGAGCACTGGTAGCCACTCCACCATCGCCGGCATATCCTGCGACGCCGGCTCCGCCGATGGTTGTGATGATTCCTGTAGCGGCTGTTATCTTTCGAATCCGATTATTATTCGAGTCCGAGATATAGAGGTTGCCGACCCAGTCCACCGCGATGTACATGGGAGTGTTCAGCATGGCGCTGGTGGACAGTCCACCATCTCCGGAATAGCCTGCGGTTCCGCTCCCGGCAATCGTGGTGATGATGCCTGTAGAAGTCGTTAGTTTGCGTACGCAGTGATTGCTCTTGTCCGCGATGTAGAGATTCCCAGCCGAGTCCAGCGCGACACCGTACGGACTGTTCAGCTGAGCACTCGTCGCTGCTCCACCATCGCCGGAGTAGCCTGCCGTTCCGTTTCCGGCGATCGTGGTGATAATGCCGGTCGAGGCAGTCACTTTCCGAATACGGTTATTCCCCGTGTCTGCAATGTAAAGATTTCCGGACGAGTCTACCTTTACGTCATTCGGGCTGCTCAGAAGTGAGCTGGTAGCTGCTACTCCATCCCCAGAGTAGCCGCCTCCTCCGGCCACACTCGTGATAATACCTGTCGAGGCAGTTACCTCCCGGATGCGGGAGTTCATCGCATCCGCGATGTAGATATTGCCGGCCAAGTCCACCGAAACGCCATTGGGATAGTACAGCTGTGCATTGGTGGCAGGCCCACCATCACCGGAAACACCGTCCGATCCGTTTCCGGCAACTGTGCTGATAATGCCGGTCGAGGCAGTTACCTTCCGAATACGCTGCGTTAGACCGGCAATATATAGGTTGCCGGCCGAATCCAGGGCAGTCCCCATTGGGTAGCCGAGCTCCGTGCTACCGGCGCCCACACCATCGCCGCTGTATCCAATAACTCCGTTTCCTGCGACTGTGCCAATAATTCCCGTATTCGCCGAGATCCTGCGCACACGGCCATTTACCGCAACATAAAGATTGCCCGCCGAATCCAAGGTCAGCCCGATGGGTGTTGTCATTCGTGCGCCTGTCGCCGGTCCACCATCGCCGGAGAAGCCCCAAACTCCAGTTCCGGCGAGCGTGGTAATGATCCGGGAGTTGGCGTCGACCTTGCGAACCCGGTAGTTGTGGTAGTCCGCGATGTAAAGATTACCCGCCGAGTCCACAACAATCCCGGAGGTGCCGTTAAACTTAGCATCGAGTGCCGCTCCACCGTCGCCGGAATAGCCCGCAATGCCATTGCCGGCTACTGTCGTGATAATTCCGGTAGAGGCATCCACCTCACGAACCGTATTACAGCCTGTAATGTAAAGATTGCCACTCGTGTCTAGCGCAATAGCGCCTTCACTGAGCGTCGCGATTGTAGCTGGCCCACCGTCGCCCGTACAGCCCGCCGTGCCATTTCCAGCAACCGTATTGATGATGCCTGTAGCCGCGTGGACCATCCGCACGCGGCTATTCCCCGTATCTGCGAAATAGAGATTGCCTGCGGAATCTAGAGCGATGACACCCGGAGTGTGAATGACTGCACTCGTGGCGGGCCCACCATCGCCTGCGTACATCCCTCCGCCCCCTCCGCCCGCTACCGTGGTGATGATGCCCGTTGAGACCGCCACTTTGCGGATGCGGTTGTTATAGGAGTCTGAGATGTAGAGGTTTCCGGAACTATCGAGTGCGACACTGTTGGGCAGGTTAAGATTTGCATTGACAGCAGGCCCGCCATCGCCGGAGTAGCCCTGAATGCCCGTTCCAGCTATGGTCGTTATTATGCCGGTTGATGTTGATACCATGCGAACACGATGATTCGCCCAGTCCGCGATATACAGATTGCCGGCCGGATCGATCGCGATACCTTGAGGACCATTTAGCTGCGCGTTAAGCGGCGGCCCACCATCACCGGAATAGGAGATGATTCCATTCCCGGCAACGGTGTTGATCATGCCGGGTCCAGGCAGCACCATCTGAGCGAATGCGGGCGCCGAAGTCAATACAGCCCCGAAGATCAGTGCTAAAAGTGTCCGCCAGCCCGTTGAGACTCTATCAACTCTGCGAGAAGAACCAACGCGTGCAGCAATCATGGGAAGGAAGTAGGCTTTAAGGAAACGGTGCAGCTGCAATGAGCCGTTAATCATGAGGTCTCTTTTGGACTAAGAAAATGTATGTACTGCCCAACGCGGACCAGACAGCTATACGAACGCGCTTTTTATGCGCGTGAGCCAAAAATGAAGAAAGATTATGATTGGTCTGTGCTTAACGAGAGGCCGTGACGCGAGCCGCTTGTCTCGTTCAGTGACAAACGCAACTCATCAGTACACATTTCGAACAGAGCGACGAACCCCTGGGACAGAGGTACTGACATGGCTCCGCTTGAGATATGCCACCATACCAGCATCTGTGATTCTAGTAGGTGATCTAGATCACCTTTACCTATGACAATCGTTGAGTTCGAACAGTTACTTAGCGCCGAACGGCTGTTTCCATTCAGATGTATGCGCGCCGGAGCAAAAATAGGCCACAGTGCGCCGCGTGAGCGGGGCGCTGCGGCGGAGTAAAAGGAGTCCGCCGGATTTTTTTTGTGAGCTGGATTGACGGCTCAGGTTGGAGCCTACATCCCAGCGTTTCACCGTCGAACTGGCGATCCATTGCTTATACCGCCCGCCCTGCACGAGGCGGCCGGCGCTGTAACCGATGCCGTCTGCTGCAGCGGCTGCCGGAAGAGTCATTTTCTCGCTCTCAGTCCGGTGACACTTTCCGAAGCGTCGAGCGCTCCAATCATTCAGCGAGATGCGCATGTTGCGGTTCCATCCGGCGCTTCCGCCATTAAGCCTTCGACAGTGCAGTCAAGAAAGAACAAGAAGAAGCGGGACCGCAGTAGGGCGAAGCACCTGCTCGCTCGGCGGGAGGCGGAGAACGCGGTTGCACCGAATGTTCAAGACATTGCAGGCGAGACATCAGAGGCACCCAATGTGCTGGAGGTGACATCCTGAGACTCTATCGATATCTTTTCCTCGCTCTCGTGCTGACCGGAATTGTTTGGGGCGTTCATCATCAAGACCAGCTTGCGGCAACCGTCAATCCCACGGTTATGTCGCGTCCGTTCGGCGCTGCGGAACAGTCGGCGGCAGCGGCAGCATCGGCCTTGACTTACGCCTTGCCAGCTAGCGGAGGTAAATCCCGAGCGGGTGGATGTGCCTCTACTCAACAAAGCACGGCGTCACATTGACGCGGCATTCTACAGTTTCACCGATAAACCTACCGCCGAGGCCCTGCTCGCCGCCGCCAACCGTGGCGTGAAAGTTCGAATCTACCGCGACCAGGAGCAGTTTGAGGATGAGAAAAAGCGGAACCCGTACATGACCACGATGTTTGCCGGCAACCCGAACATACAGATACGGGTCAAGGGCTCTTCCGCGCTGATGCACCTGAAAGCGTGGTCCACCGAGGGCCTGTTGCGGGATGGCAGCAGTAATCTTTCAGCGGCCGCCAAGCACCAAGACAACAGTATCGTTCTGTCCTCCGATCCCGATGAAATTCGAGCATTCGAAAAGAAGTTTTCAGAGATGTGGGACAGGTCCGCCAACATCGTCATCCAGTAGTGTCCCCGTTCAGATTTCCTCCTGGCCGCGGCTTCGCAAGCGCGGCTTTTTTTCGCCCAAACAGGGCGAGCCAACAAAGCACCATCAAACCGGCCGCCCTATGGACGGCAACAAAAGGACACTACTTCTCATGGCAAAAAGCGTAAATCGCGTGACATTGATGGGCCACCTTGGCAGGGACCCGCAGCTGAAGCACACCGCTGGCGGCACCGCCGTGGCCAACTTCACCCTGGCTACCAACGAGCGCTACAAAGACAAGGATGGCAACTGGCAGGAGCGCGCCGAGTGGCACAACATCACTTGCTGGGCTCGCCTGGCCGAGATCGCCGGCGAGTACCTCAAGAAAGGCCGCGCTGTCTACGTCGAAGGCAGCCTGCGTACGCACAGCTGGGAAGACAAGGAAAGCGGCCAGAAACGCTACCAGACCTACGTCAGCGCCACGGAGTTGGTTTTGCTTGGCGGCGATCGCAGCACTGGCAGCGAATCCTCGCGCGAGAGCGGCATCGATCAGAGCTTCTCCGGCGATGAACCCGAGTTTGTCAGCGCCGGCACCGATGCAGATCCCTTTCCGTTCTAGAAAAACCAGTAGGTGAAACTGATCCCCACACTTTTGCCCCCGGCACACCAGCTGTGTTGGGGGCTTTCCGTTGCACGAATTCTTGAGACAGGAAGAACAGCATGTCCTCTGGAAACACTGACAAGCACACCACCGACGAAATCAAAACTCTTCTGGAACTCCCCTTCCGCGCCTCCGAGATCACCTGGCGTGTTCTCGGCGATGGCGAAAGAACCGAGGGGGAAGCCCGCATCATCCCCTATGCCTACCGAGCCGCATACATGAAGCGCCTCGACAGTTTGTTCGGCCCAGGAGGCTGGACCCAATCCTTCTCGATGACCACGGTGAGCAACATCCAGCGCCAGAAGAAGGTCAACAAATCGTACGTGATGATCACCACCGGCAAGATTGTTGTCACCAGCACCATCACCATCGAGGGATTCGGCACCCGGTCCAGCACTGGCGAAGGATGGGCCGATGATGAGAATGGCACTACGCGCGCCCAAGCGCAGGCATTCCGTCGCGCCTGCGCCGAGCTTGGCCTTGGCCGATACCTCCGGGAACTGGAGGGATGGAATTGCAAGGTTCCAGTGAATGCAAAGGGCTATTTCAAGCGCCCGCATTTCTCGGTCCTGCCGGTTTTTGCAATCCATCCTTCCGAACTCGCTGAGGCAAGGGAAGTACGTTCTCGCACTTCGAAGTCATCGGGCAAGCCTGCAGCACCAGTGACGGCTACTCCGGCCCAGAACCGCGGGCTTCCAGCATCAAAGACGGCCACTCCGGTTCAGGGCGGCAATCAATCACAACGCTCCGTGGCATCTTCGCCGTCAGCGCCCGCGGCTGCGACTGCAACCCATGTTTCCGGTTTCGCTCCGCAGGCTCAGGTCACTCAACAAAGAGCTGGCGCCGACGCCATCGAAGCCCAGCTCGCTGTATTGCGAACCCCTGAAGTGAAGCAGCGCCTCGCTGGCTACCTTGACCAGCTTTCCAAGTCGCTGATCACGTCTGTGGTTACTGGCATCTCAGAACTGCATGCGAGTGGGCGCATGAAGGGAAACGTTGTCAACGATGTGTTCTTCAACTTGGACAGGGCCGTGGACCTGATCGATGGAATCAACAACATGGAGCCCATGCTGCCCAACGACAACACCCTGCCCAGTATTCTTCACTCCTACTCGGCGCGGCATCTGTCCGATCTTCAAACTTTCGGAGATCTGAAGGCCGTGAGCCGCACCGTTACCACCATCTACCAGGCTGAGCAGGAACGGCAGCACGGCACGATGGCTGCCTGATTTATTCACCAGGAGCGTCGCCCGGCATGGGGCGCTCCTGCTCACATCATCCCCAGGACAGTACACGATCCTTCTCGACTCTTGAGGTATCCCAATGTGCATACTCCTGCACTTTCCTGCTCCCGACGATCCGCGTCCGGAGCCACCTGCTCCTTCCATGTGTATGCCGCGTCCGGTGGAACCGGTTGTGACTGATGCGAAAGCTGTCCGCATTCTTCCAGCAACAGCGGATTGCCCAAACGCGCCCTGCTCTCTGCCGATTGCGTTGCGCGATATCGCATAGTTCAACAATCACGCAACCGCCATCAGCGATGTCAGCTGGTGGCGGTGCCGCACCTCTCGACCGGTGATACGCGATGAGCGCACCTGAGCGCGTGATTCCAACATCTCCGACCGAAAACATGCCTTGGCTGAAAGGGGCTTTGCCATGCTTCCTATTTTTGTCTCCGCTTCTGTCCTCTGCGGCCCAATGGCAAATCGTAAAGAGGGAGGGCAGCCGCGTAGAGGACTACTCTTGAATCCTTCCTACGCGACGCCTCCAGCATTGGCGGCGGTTGCCACCTCCACGATGTTTCGCGTGGTTTCCTGCGCCGATCCGGACGGGAGACGTTGGGTTCACGCCGAGCCTCTCATTCCTGCCGCACGCAACAGCTCGTGGCGGTCTGGAGGCAATCGGTTGCATTCCGACGATCCAGCGTTCGCCGACTTCACTGGCGGCACAGACCCGATTCCTTTGTACGACGTGCAGGCCGCGTAGCACGCGGCATAGACATTTTCTTCTGTGTGTCAAAAATCCAGATTTTCGGAGCACTCCCGTGCGTTTGGCTGGCAGATTAAAGCTCGGCTACTACCCGCTTCCGCCCGCCGAGGGCAACAAGATTCGAAACCTTCTTCAGTTCGGCCCCGAGCCTGCGAGCGTAATTGATCCTGGCGTGGGCACCGGCGCCGCATTGCAACAGATCACCGAGGGCGGCAACTGCCGCCTGTATGGAATCGAACTTGATGCCGCTCGCGCTGCGACCGCCGCAGACGCCGGCATCACCACCATTCAGGGCAGCACGTTCGACACGCACAGCAAGGTCGAGCGATTCTCCCTGCTCTATCTCAATCCGCCGTATGACTCCGAAATTGGCACTCTCTCGAACCGGCGCATGGAGGAGTTGTTCCTCGACCACACCTTTCGGTGGCTGCGCATCGGCGGCGTGCTCGTCTTCGTCATTCCGTTTGAACGTTTCGGAACCTGTGTCGATGTGCTGTCGGCGCACTTCACCGAAGTCAGACCCTATCTGCTCGCAGATCCTGAATCGCAGCGCTTCGGGCAGATCGTAATCTTCGCCACCCGGAAGCGTGTAACCGGCTCGACCGTCCGCAGCTCCAGGCAGGCGCTGATCAACTATTGCAAGGGCTACGTCGATATACCCACGCTGATAGGAGACGAGAGCCCGTATGCCGTACCGTCTTCGCCGGGCACGACTCTGACCTATACGGGACTGCCGCTGGATGCCATCGAGGATATGTTGCCGCGCTCTTATGCCTATCAACAGGCCGTGCAGCAGTTCTTCCTTCCAGCTCCAACCGTGAGCAAGGGGCGGCCATTGACACCCCTCCACGCTGGACACGTCGGCCTTCTGTGCACGGCAGGGCTTTTAAACGGCGTGTTTGGCGAAGGCACTGATCGCCATCTGGCGCGTTGGCGCTCCGCAAAGAGCGTCACAACCACCGAGGAGATCGAGACCAACGAGGAGACTGGAGAAACCACCTTCGTAAAGCGGCACACGGAACGCTTCAGCAACGATGTGACGCTGTTGTATGAGGACGGCCGCACCCAGGTCCTCGGGGAAAAACCACCGCCAAACGACGCCGACGCAGCGCACAGGGAAGCCGCGTAGCGCCGCTGAGGAGACACGCTTTGCAAAACGCACACCTTCGTTTTGGGCTGCTCGAGTTTCGCCAGTCCACAGACAAGATCAGCACCACGCTTCGCGTACATTGCGACTGCTATATGGGAGAGGAGGAGCAAGGTCTTCTCCTCTCTGTATTTGGCGGCGACACCGAGATTGCGGCCATCTCCGCCGCAGTCGCGGCCAATTCGGCCTTCTCGCTGCAATACCCCGGCGAGGATGGCGAGATCAGCCTCTGTGTGCGCATGGGAGAGAACGCGGCAAATATGCGCGGCACGATCCTGATTCCCGGAATGAGTCATCCGGTCCGGCACCTGGTCGTTGTCTCTCAGACCCTTCGCCAGAACGGCATCGATGGGAGCACATACCTGTTGAACTACTCCCCGCAAGTGGCCTGGGCCTTGATGGCCTCGGTGATGGGGCTACCGGCGCGACCGGAGTGGGGCTCTTGGATCATCGACCAGCTGGATTTGCAGCACCGCATCTCTCCGCTGATCGGCTTCGGCTGCAATCCGTACAGCATCCGGGCGACCCGCGACGAGCTGCTCAACCTTCTTAGTCAAGGCGTCCGGCGATGGGAGCTTTCTTTCCCTGCCACGAATGGTCCCATCCCGTGGCCGGAGTTTACCGTTCGCGATTACTTCCAAGCCGCTTCTCCCGCGGCCTGACGCTCTTTGCGGCGATAGACCGGCGTTAAATCCGCAATCCGATATTCATGCTGACGGCAATCAATTCTTTCACTGAGCGGCAGCGTTATGCTGCCACTCAGCGCAAAGATATGCGGCTACTGAGTGCATCAAAATCCTACTGCAAGCGTCATCGGGGCGTGCAAAGTATTGTCCCCGTCGAAGGCGCATCGGGTCGATTGCCACATAGTAAATGACGGATAAGTAACTGACGGATAGGCGACGACAATCCGCCCAGAACCTCACATCTTAGTTTCCCCGAAGCCGGTTTCGGGGGATCCTGGCCTTCGCGGGTACTAATCCAACCCAGTGCGAGATCCGGTCAATACTCGCCCCCACAGTCGCCTTTTCGGTTTGATTCTGCATGGAAGGTGACGTCGGGGCCTTCAGGAGTAACAGGACCGTGGTCTACCTTGTAGCGATTAGGCCGGAGCTGCAGATTGCCTTCAAAATGCGGATTCCGTCGGCGTCAGGGCCTTTGTCAAAAGGCTCTCCGCTGGGGTCAATTGCGTTGCTCACATGAGCTACGACGCCGATTAGCGCGTTCCGCGCGGCCGCCAGTGCAAACAGCGAAGCAGCCTGCATTTCCACGGCAAGCACGCCTTGCTGAGCGTACTTTTCGAGTTCTTGGGCGGTCTCGCGATACGGCGCATCGGTTGTCCACACAGTTCCCGTGTGAACTGGTAGCCCGAGATTGCTAAGCTCCCCGACCAGGCGTGGAATCAGCTTCGCCGGTGCCTCGACCGAGTGTGCCGGCGGCAGGTAGTGATAGGAAGTACCTTCGTCGCGAACGGCTGCAGTCGCAACCACCAAGCTTGGAATAGGCAACCGTCCACTCACGCGACCCCGCCGAAGTCAGACCGACAACTACCTTTGCACCTGATGCCAGCAGTTGCTCGGCAACCAAAACAGCGAAAGATCCTCCGATGGCGCGCGGCACTATCCCGCACGGCTCGCCGTTAACTTCCAAGGCGAACATTGGCGTGTGAAAGCACGCCCAGGTTGTCCAGGGTTTGACGAGGTTGCCCTGCACGAGCCGATCCGTCAGATCGCCGTCAAACTCCAGGATGCAGACTTTAGGGACTGCGACTGTACTCATACCCCTTTCGGCCCGAACGGCCTCGATGAGCGCATACGGTGTAAATACGCTTTCTGCGTCTACCGGGTGATTGAACAGAGGTAGGTAATTCGCGCTGTCGGGTTTGGTCACCAGTCGTCTACCTTGATGTAAGTTGTAACAACTCTGTTGTAACAACTCTATTGTTAATGCAAGTTCAATCGACCGACCGAGAGACAGCAGCGACGTTCTGTCGGGATGCGGCCGAATGGGTCTCCCTCATCCTTATTGCCACATGCAAACCGGAGAGCAGAGTGAGTGCGGCCACCACTTGGATTGCCGCCCGCATCCCTAGCAGATCGGCGATAACCCCGGAGATGAGCGCCCCCAGAGCGTAGCCTAGATCACGCCAGAAGCGGTAAGCACCCATCGCCGAGGCTCGCCACTCCGGATGCGCCACGTCGCTGATGGCCGCCAATAGGGCGGGATAGACCATGGCTGTCCCGATCCCCTGCAACAGAGCGCCGATCATCCAAGCCGTATAGACAGGGACTTGGACGGTGAGCCATATTCCGCTGGCCTGCACGGTCATCCCTCCAGCGATAAGCCACTTGCGCCCCCACCGGTCGCTCAACGGACCGGTGAGTAGCTGCAGAATGCCCCAGGCCGCAGGGTACACCGCTTTGATCGTGCCAATCGCCGCTACACTCAAGCCGAAGCTGGCGAAAAACAGCGGATAAATCCCCCATGACATGCCGTCGTTCAGGTTGTTCACCAAACCTGCCTGACTGCAGGAGAACAGATTGCGGTCCTTCCACGATGCCAGCGCAAAGACTTCGCGCATCGTTTGCGGCTTAGGAGTTGCCGCCGCGGTGCCGTCAGTAACTGGGTTGTGGTGAAGCTTCGCTTCCAGCAAGGCGTACTGCCGCGTCTCTTTTGCAAAGAAGAACGAAAGCAGCAAACCGGCAAACGCCACGCCGATGCCCAAGTAAAACGGCTGGGGGCGGAGCGCATACACGGATGCGATGTAACCTGTAATCCAGGCGGTTAAGCCCACCGCGATGTAGCCCGCAAACTCGTTCAGTCCCAGCGCCAGGCCGCGCTGCTTGGGGCCGGCTAAATCCACCTTCATAATCACGGTCATGGACCAGCATAAGGCTTGGTTGATCCCGAGCAGGACGTTGGCCGCATTGAACCAGTACCAGTGATGAGCGAAGATGATTATGAAGGGAACAGGGAGACCGATGAGCCAGCCGGTTACAAGCACTATTTTGCGCCCAACTGTTTCCGAAACGCGCGCGGCAAACAGGTTGCATATGGCTTTGGTCACGCCGAAGCTAACGATAAAAGAAACGATCGCTGTCTTCGACACGAGTCCGAATTCCCGCTCGCCGATCAGCGGCACAACCGTCCGTTCTAGCCCGACCATCATGCCCACGAACGCGTTGATCAGCACCAGAAGCGAAAATTGGCCCAGGTTCTCCCGAACTCCCAAACGAATTGTGCCGGGGTCCGTACTCATCGCCAGGTCCTAAGTCCCTCGATGCTCGATACCTAGATTAATGGCTCGAATCCGGGCGGCTTCCGGTGGCGGGGGAGGTATGTTCTGCAGCATGTGGTGTACAAATTCCTCTTCGTCCTCGATCTGCAGCGCACGATTGAAGCGTCGCTCAAAACCAATCGTTGAGCTTGGCTTGCCGCTCAGTGAGCGGCCGCACACCGATCCCGAAAATGCTCCCGGCAGCACTTCAAGATAGTCGGGAAGTGCTTTGAGTTTCTGTACGCTCCGGAAAAGAGCGCGCGCACCTTCTTCGGCGCTGGAGGCCAGCTCCGTCCGGCCAACGTCACCGACCATCAGCGTGTGCCCGCTCAAAAGAAACCACGGCTCGGGTCCGCGAGTTTTATCCGTAACCACCAATGCAATGTGCTCGGGCGTGTGGCCGGGTATGTGCAGCACACGAATCTGCACGTTGCCTATGGCCAGTTCATCGTTATCGGAAACGGCGTGAAACTGGAATTGCGCGCCGGCGCTGGCGTGCAATACGTAATCCGCCCCGGTGACTTCCGCCAGCTTCCGTCCGCCCGAAACGTGATCGGCATGAACATGGGTGTCGATCACGTAGCGGATCTTCATCCCTGTCTCCTGCGAGATTCGAACGTACGGCTCGATATCTTCCATCGGGTCGCACACGGCGGCCGTGCCCGTTCCGCCGCAGCCGAAAACATAAGAGGCCGCAACAACTGGCTGGCTATGCAGAATTTGACGCAGAATCATCGGTAACACCTGAGGCGATCAGTGAGGACGCATCGAGCGGCTGCGGACTGGCTCTTCGCCAGTGGCAATCGGCAATCCATGGGCGAGCCAATCCTGGACGCTGTCTTCCAAGCGCGTCGCGCGAAACCCGTGCGAGCGCAGTAACTCGACCGCTTCCTTTGCGAGCACACAGAATGGACCGCGGCAGTAAGCCACGATTTCCTTATTGCGTGGCAGCTCTGATAGACGCTGCTCTAGTTCTTCAAGTGGAATCGGTAAAGCACCCGGCAGGTGTGCCGCCAGGTACTCGTTTTTGGGACGAACATCTATGACGATAGCTTTCTTCTGCTGCACCCGTTCCAACAACGTATCGCGATCGACGGGAACTAACGCTCGCCCATCATCGAAGAAGCGACGACGAATCTGTTCGAGTTCGGCCAGCCGGTCTTCGCCCAGCAGGCGGAAGGAGCGGAAGAAATCGCAGACCAGCGCATCAGCCAGACGATAGATGACGTAGCGGCCATTTTTGCTCATGTCGACCAGCCGTGCTGCCTGTAATACTTGCAGGTGCTGAGAGGTATTCGCCACCGACATCCTGGTTTCGCCTGCCAGGGCTTCAACCGTGCGCTCGGCCTGGCACAACAGGTCGAGCAACTCCAGCCGCTTCGGACTGGCAAGCGCCTTCCCAATTCGCCCCAGTTGACCGTAGGCCGCGTCTTTGAATTCCCGCTTGGTGAGTTGCTCGTTCATATATTCAATCGCTTCATTGAATGTTAGAGTATTGACTACCGCTCTCGGGTTGTCAAATCAAAGTCGGCGAGTACGACGGCCGTGCACGCGGAAGAGCTCAATCGAGGAGGATGTGATGATGTTTCAGCAGGAAAGCGATTCTCCCACCCTTCGTGTGTTGCCGGACTGGCCAGCCCGGATTCGTGAGTTGTGCCTGCAGACCCGCAGCCGGGATCCGTGGACGGTAGCGCTGGAGGCTATGAGCTGGGAGGGCTTCCCCGTTGCCGGTCAGGCTCACCATGGCCTGGTCGCCGGCGCGCTGATGGCGGCTTACCAGAACTCCACCGAGAAATACGATAAAAAAGCAATCACCAGCGCCATGCATCGCGCCGAGACACTACCCGCAGGTTTTTGTGCAGGCTTCGGCGCCGATGCGGGAGCCATCGCTGCCGGAATTGTGATCTCCGTTATCTATGGCAACACGGCTCGCTCCGAGCATTCCGCAACGCGAAGGCTCGCCCACCAACTGACGGCGCATTGCCTGCTCGCGATAGCCAACAACACCGGCAACCGTTGTTGTAAGCGGACCGTGTTTCAAGTGCTGGAGACGGCTACGAACTTTATCGAAGCGACGATGGGCGTAACACTGGATCGGATGTCGCTGGCTCACTTTCGCTGCACGTTCGCAGTAAAGAACGATCTGTGTAATCAGGAAGCTTGCCGCTCCTACCCCATCTGAGAAGAGCGGCATCGCAAGACAAAACGCGGCGCAAAGGACCCACAGCAATGCAAGAACGACTCATCTATCTCGACTTCAATGCCACGACTCCCATCGCTCCCGAAGTGGCAGCCGCAATGAATCAGGCGCTGACGGAGCCGTTCGGTAATCCGTCAAGTGCGCACTGGGCAGGGCGGCCGGCGCGACAGGCCGTCGAAAAGGCACGGGCACAAATTGCGGCTTTCTTGCATTGCAGCTCGGACGAGGTCGTATTCACCAGCGGCGGCAGTGAATCCAACAATCACGCGCTGAAAGGTGCGTTCTTCGCCCAAGCTGGGCAGGGCGGCCATATCATCACGACGCAGATCGAACACCCGGCGGTTCTCAACCCGTGCCGTTTTCTTGAGGGGTTAGGAGCATCGGTAACGTACCTTCCTGTTGATCGCTTCGGTCGGGTCGATCCGGACGATATCCGGCGTGCATTGACGCCTCGCAGCATGCTGATTTCGGTGATGCATGCCAACAATGAGGTCGGGACCCTGCAGCCCATCTCCGAGATCGCGCATGTTGCGCGTGAACGCGGTGTCCTCTTCCACACCGACGCGGCGCAGTCGGCAGGCAAGATTCCCACAAGCGTTGACGAGCTTGGCGTGGATCTGTTGTCGGTGGCCGGGCACAAGCTCTACGCGCCCAAGGGGGTCGGCGTTCTCTACGTTCGGAGGGGTGTTCGCCTGGAGCCGCTGATCCACGGAGCCGGTCACGAATCAGGCCGCCGCGCCGGGACCGAAAACATTCTGCTCGATGTCGCCTTGGGCGCAGCTTGTGAGCTGGCGCAGTCCTGGCTGGTGGTGGAATCGATACGCCAATTGCGCGACCTTTTCTGGGAATTGCTGCAGACACGGTTCGGCGACCGAGTGTTTCTGAATGGCCATCCGACCGAAAGATTGCCCAACACGCTGAACGTCAGTTTTGTGGGAAAGATTGGCTCGACAGTCCTGAGTGGCTTGGAAGGCGTAGCCGCTTCCACGGGCTCCGCCTGCCACTCTGGGTCGGTAGAGCTTTCGCCGGTGTTGAAGGCTATGAAAGTTCCGCCAGAAATCGGAATAGGCGCCATTCGCTTCAGCCTTGGTCGAACAACGACGCGCGAAGAGATCGAGTACGTTGTTTCGCGGCTATGAAATCGCTGATTGTGCCTTCATCCCTACAGACAAGCGCCCATCTCAACTGCGTTACGGTCCTAGGAAGTAGCACCGATCCGTTACACCAGCAGCCCGCCATTTTGGGTTCCGGGTGATGGGCAAACCATCAGTTACTCGTTGGTAATTATTGCCAGAGCGGCAGACTCTCACTACACCCCTGGCACGTTAACACTGCCACGGAATTGATATCGCTGGCAGCCATAATCCTGGTGGCAGCATTCCGTTGTTGGCGTCAGCAATTCAATACATTCAGACCATAACCCCACAATCCGACGATCAAAACACTGCACGACAGGCGGGGCAGCTTACTGTCCCACCACTCTCACGACAGAGCGAGATCTGCCATGGAAATGCAAACGCTATACGACTACCTCCGCGTCAACGGTCGCCAACTCGGCCGCAGGATCGTTGAGACCTATCCCCCACTGCATGCACCGGGCGATCCCTCCGCTCCGGAGTTGGCGCGCTTGATGCGTAAACCTCTGCCTGCACAGGAACTCGCCATCATGGGGTGCGTGAAGTACCTTGCAGATCACGATGCGGTCAAGATCGTGGGTGAGTGCGGGACAGGGAAGACCTTCATGGCCGGAGCAGGCGTCGCATACGTAGCCGCCCACTCGAAGCCATTTTCGACGATTGTCATGTGCCCGCCTCACCTCACTGAGAAGTGGGCTCGCGAAATTCTGATCACGGTCCCGCACGCACGAACCTACATCATCGAGGATTTGCGCAATGGCGGCGACCCAAAGAAACCTCACGGCGTGGTGGAAATCCAGTACGCCACTGGCATCACGCGACGCCGCGGCCTTGCCACAACTCTTCCACAGTTGCGCGCCATGGGGCGGCGCAGGTGGCTCCAGCAGCATCCTTATCCAACCTACTTCATCGTGGGAAAAGAGAAGGGCAAGCTCAGCTACTACTGGAAACACGTTTACGGGAAGGCGGGGCGAAGCAGCAGGGAGCACGCAGGCAGTGTCGTCAACATCGACACGTACCAGCCTATAGCAAAGGCTTCCAATGGCGTGCTCACCGAAGACGATTTTGATGAGCGCCGGAAACATTCTGAGACGGTAGAACTCAGCAAAGGCGGAACGAAGCTGTATTCGCCTCTCTGGTCCGCCGACCGATCGAGGATTCAGCGCATGGCTCCCATGGATTACATGGGCCGGTACATGCCGGACTGGTTCGACTTCTCCATCGCCGACGAGGTTCACCAGCTCGCCGGCGATACCGCTCAGGGCAACGGCCTCGCGGTACTGGCCCGAATCGCAAAGAAGGTCATCACCCTCACCGGAACGATGATGGGCGGCTACGCCGATGATCTCTACAACGTGCTGTACCGCATCGATGCCCCGCAGATGGTTCGCGAAGGCTTCGAGTGGGGCGGCGCGGGACGTGAGATGTTTCAGCGCAAGTATGGCGTGATCGAAACCGTGGAAAGGATCACGGAGTCCGTGAACGCGTGCTCCCGCAATCCTAAGAAGTCGATTCAGATTCTGCGCCGCCCAGGCTGCTCGCCGATGCTGTTTGGCAATCACCTGATGGACTCCACGGCTTTTGTTTCCCTGGAGGACATCGCCGAGGCGCTCCCGTCTTATACCGAGACCGTGATCGAGGTGGACGCCGGCAGCACATTGAGGGACGCCTACGACGATCTCGCTGAACAGATCAAGAAGGCCATCAACCAATACCCGAAGGACAAGGGCTTGCGGAGCATCATGCTCAACACGCTGCTCTGCTATCCCGACCATCCTTTTGGCTTCGAGACGATCTACCGGAAGATGTGGGATCGAAAAACACGCGAATACACGATCATCAAGGTAGCGGATCCCGCGATTCTCGACCACGAGGTCATCTATCCGAAAGAACGGGAACTGATCGATGACATTCGCGCCGAGCTGGCTCAGGGCCGTAAGTGCCAGGTCTTTGCCACCTACACCGGAAAGCACGATGTGGTGGGACGGCTCGACACGGTGTTGCGCGGTGCGGGTTTCCGTGTTGCCGTGCTCCGCCCTTCGGTTGCCACAGACAAGCGCGAAGCGTGGTACGAGCGCCAGTTGTCGCTGGGCGTGGATGTTGTCATTTGCCATCCACGGCTGGTGGAGACTGGTCTCGATCTCCTGTCCTTCCCCACCATCTACTTCTACGAAACAGGCTACTCCACTTACACGTTGCGTCAGGCCAGCCGCCGTTCCTGGCGGATCGGCCAGCGGCGCGATGTGCGGGTGAAATTCTTCTCCTATGCGCATACGATGCAGTCGAACTGCATCCGCCTCATGGGCCGGAAGGTTCTCGTATCAATGATGATGGAGGGCAAGTTCAGCGGCGAAGGCCTTGCCGGTATTGAAGAGGATACCGACATGATGAGTGCCTTGGCACGCGAGTTGGTCGAGCAGGGAGGTGTTGGGGAGACCGCCGACGACGTGTGGCGGCAGGTCAACCAGCAGCGCCAGGCGCAATTTGGCTCTGCGCAACCCGCTCCTGTATTACCCGCTGATGTTGTGGAAATACCCGCCGAAGAAGAGCCACTCCTGGTTGCCGCTATGGCAGTACCAGAGGTTTCTCCCGTGCTGGCATCTCCCGCAGCCAGCGACCAGCCGTCGTTCTTCAGCTTTGCCATGATTGCCGTTCCGACACGGAGAAGAAAGCCGTCCGAGCCGGTTGATAGCGGGCAACTCCCGCTCTTCGCGGCATAGCGGCCGTTTCAACTGTCAGAAAACCTGCTGATGGAGCTCGCGTGTTTTCCTGTTTGAGGTTCTTCCTGTCGGATGAACCTCATGGCAACGGGTGTGTTTTGTGGTTTCTCCCGCCCCGGGACACCCCGTTGCTTTCGCATTTCACTACGGGCTGTACCCAACCGAGGTATCTCTCATGCACACGTTTTTCACCGCTTCCGACTTCCTGCCTACCAAATGGAGTACCGCCGACGAAAAGGCGGACTTCGGCAACGCTTTGCTCCATTTCATACTGACCGGTTTCCTGGCCGGCCGGTTCACCGAGAAGCTCTACACGCGGCTGTCCATGTGTTTCGGCCACATCGCCCACTACGATCGTAATGGCTTCTCTGAAACTTGGTTTGATAGCCCCGAGAGCATTGCGGCCTTTGTGAACTATCTAATGCAATGGCCGTGCCACGGTGATCCCGGGTACACCTTTTCTGACGTGGAACGGGCGATCCAGCGTGAAGCCGCCAGGCTCAACCTGGTGGCGAAGGTCAATGAGGCGGCGGCGAGCTCTATTCAACGCCGCGAGCTAGCCTTGCTGGACGCGCTCGAAAGCAAGTACCGCCGAGAAACCATCATCCCGATGCCGCATCCGGCGACACCAGCGGAACGCGAGGAACCCGCCGAGCAGCTTCCGCTTATCGCATAAGAACCGCCCGATCGCCGCACGGCCTCTCCCCCACTCTCACAACCAGGAGCATTCCCCCATGGAATTCGTCGTCAAGAAGTCGGATATCCTTCGTGAACTCGCTGCCGTTCAGTCCGCGACTGAGCGCAAGACCACCATTCCCATCCTCACCAATGTCCTGCTCAAGACTGACAATGGATCGCTGCACATCGCTGCTACCGACCTGGACTGCAGTCTGCGGACCACCTGCCTGGCTGCCATCGCGAAAGACGGAGCGATCACCCTTCCGGCGAGAAAGCTTTACGACTACATCAAGCTGCTCCCCGAGGGCGACGTGTTCTTCTCTTTGGCCGAGAACAATTGGGTGAACATAAAAGCCGGCCGCAGCAAGACGAAGATGATCGGCATGGCAGCGTCATACTTCCCGGCCCTGCCCGCGTTTCCGGCAACCGGGATCGAGGTCCCAATTCCCATATTCAGCGCGCTCATCCAGAAGACCATCTTTGCGGTCTCAGACCAGGAGAGCCGCTTCACCTTGGGCGGTACGCAGTTTGAAATCAGCCCCGAAGGTGTCGCGATGGTTGCCACGGATGGGCACCGGCTTGGCTATCTGAAGGTCGACAAGCCGCTGCCAGGGATCACCGGCGCCACCAAACTGCTGATTCCGAAAAAGGCTCTCGGTACACTCATGGCCCTGCTCACGCCGTACGAGGACGGCATAGTGACGTTCGCTCATGACGACAACAGCCTGTTCTTCAGGATTGCGAACAAAACGCTGACCGCTCGGAAGATGACTGGGCAGTTTCCCAACTATGCGGCCGTGCTTCCGAAGGATCAGACCATCTCGGTTGTGATCGACAGCAATGCGCTTCGCAACTCTCTGCAGCGCGTTGCCCAGTTTGCCGATGAGCGCGTGATGAGCGTCAAGATGCACTTCGAAGCGAACTCCCTGGTTCTGTCGGCTCATAACAGCGAGAACGGCGAGACGGAGGAGACGCTGGATGTTGAGTACGTGGCGGAACCGATCACGACCGCTTTCAACGCGAACTTCATCCGCGACATTCTTCGGTCGGTTCCGGAAAGCGATCGCGTAAGGCTCATCCTGAAGGACAAAACCTCGGCGGCAGAATTCCAGCCGGTCACCGGCATGGAATTGACCATGAACCGTCAGATCGTGATGCCGTGCCGATAAAGGTGTGTCATTGGATTGATTGGCTTGGCGCACCGAGAACCTCGCGCCAGGCCAACAACCACGCAGGGGCGCCATGAATACAGCGCCATCTGAGAGGAATTCGAAATGAGCATGGAAGAAGTGTTTGGGGAGGTACTTTCCTCCTACAGCCGCGCCCAGGCAATCGAGGACGGCGTACTCGTCAGCCTCAACGACCCATCGTTCACCGGCCCGGCCTCCATCTGCGCCGAGGCTGGGATCAAATTCCCGGTCGCCATGACCATCGCGGCGTTTGCGAAGACAGTATCGGAATTGGATACGCCGCTGCCGCCGTGCCAGGACCTTTCCGGCAGGTTGTGGGACGTGCTCTCCATGTTCAAGTGGGCGGCCAAGCGCGGAGGTTCGGAAATCCGCTTTCCTGTGACCGTGATCAATTGGGTATACGTGGATGGCGAGCGGATCAACCGGACGAAGCGGGAGACGGTGATGCTGAAAGCACTGTGCGGGCCGGGCGATAATGGCGAGCCAGTCATCACGATTCTTCTCCCCGACGAAGATTAGCTGCCCCCACATCCCTTCCACGAAGACGAACAACCTCAGTTTGCAGGTCTCCCACCACGGCCATACGGACGCACGATATTGCCGGAGGGGCCTGCTGATCAAAGACATGCAGCGAATCCGAGGCAAAAGGAAGGAATAAATCGCGCTACCGTGCTGGCGGCTCTGCGCAATTGGCAGTTGACTCTGACGAACCTTGGCCTGAGCGATCGCTCCAGCAAGGATGTGGCAAAGGCCCTGGCCAAAGACTTGCCCAATAGCCGGTTGCCCAGGCGCGGTTTCCGCGATGTGCTCCCAGACGGAACACTTTCGCTCCATCTTAGGACACGAGGCTCAGAGAGGTGGGCATGGGGTTCGTGTTGCGGTGCGTGCTCGTGACTAGCAATTGCACAGAAAGACTTCCACCCAGCCCAGACACTCAGCGCTTCGTCGCTCCGTGGCAACAACCGCTGCTTCCCCCACATCTCATGAAGCAACACAGGATGCAAAACGCCACCATTATGATCAGCATCAGTGGACAGATCCACCACAACATTCCGAAACAGTGCCACATACCGACCTCCTGCTGACAAGACGAATGCGATCGTGGAAGAGATACAGGATCGAAGCATGTATCCATCCGGACCTTCGGTTCGTCTTGCTCAGTAAAGGAGACCAGTATGCAGTCTACTGACACTGAATACGAGAGCATTCAAATCAAGAAAACCAGCATGACTTGCGCGCTATGCGAGGACTATGCAGCCCGGCAGGCGATTAAGCCGGTTGTGGTGATGTCGTGCGAAGGCGGCTGCTTGCGCGGAGAGATCGCACGTCAAGCCGCAAACATCCTGTGTTTTGAGCTGGCGCCTGAGAAGACTGCGCGTCTGTGCCTGGGCGGAGCATTCACAAAGAATACCGGGCAACGTGCGCTGGTGCGGAACGCCTCGAAGTTGGTGGCAATCGAAGGATGCTCCATCGTGTGTGCGACACGGATGATGAAGGGCGTAGTGCCGGACATCGCACCGCAAGTGGCGATTGCTGACAAACTCTGCGAGTTCGATACCCGGTTGTTTGGTATCAACGAAATGCCGGAAGAGCAAATCCGTCAACATGCGCGGGAGGTAGCCACAAAGATTGCATTGACACTCTGACCTATTTGCGGCCAACCTTTGGATCACACACCAGCACGCCGCGCTCATCCTGGCCGAGGGCGCAAGCTTCCTGCAACATGGCCTGGAGCTTGCGGCGTGCCCGGTGCAATCGCATTTTGACGGTCGTCAACGGCAGGCCGAGCAGATCGGCGATCTCGCTCGCAGTCAGACCGTCAACGTCGTGTAACAACAGCACGGCCTTGTAACCATCAGAGAGCCTGGTGACGTAGGCTTGCACACACTCACTCATTTCGTTTTGCTGGATGACACTCAGAGCAGACAGTGTGCTCTTGTCTTCGACATACATCTCTTCCGGGCGCTGTTCATCTTGTCTGTTCCGCATTCGGATACGCTGGCGCAGCCTGTCCAGAGCGACGTGCGTGGCGATCTGATATAGCCAACTCAGAAGTGCGGTTTCGTCTTTTAGCGTGGCGCGCTGGCGGAAAGCACGAATGAACGTTTCTTGGGTAAGGTCTTCCGCATCTGCGCTGTCACGTACCATGTTGCGGATGTACCGAGCGATCACAGGTCGATACTGTTCAAGTTCGCCGGTCGGAGGTGGAGTCCAGTGCGCCATGCTCAACAACCTATCCCAGAACCTGATTGGAGTCTGTGATCAATTCCATTCTACCGAGGCAATCTCGATCCGAGCAAACCCGAGTCCACCACCGATTCCGCCATCCTCGACCAGATTGACGATCTCCTGGGGAATGTGTTTGGCGAAGACGAGCGCTCGCCTGGCAGCCGATGAGCTGCACGGACTGTGGCGGAGAATCGAACGATGTGTACACGCTGGACACTATCAGTGAGATCCCGCAACCCGAGGTGACCGATGGCAACTGAAAACGCGACTTCCACTGGCCCACCGCATCTTTCGCCGTCGCAGCCCCTCCCGCCGGCTTGTCAATACCTGTCCTCGTTGTCTGCGACGGCGGGGTACTGCGGGGTACTCAACCTGCAACCGGGACAGGAGTACGAAATCTTGGACGCCGATGTGATTAAGGATGGCGGCGGCGATGCCGCCGCTTATCGGGACAACCTGAACGAAGGCGGCCCGCACCGAAACCAAACGGGATCGCGTGCGCACGATTGACCTGAACATGGGCGAGCAGTATGCCGCCGCATTCAAAGTCTTAGGACGATATCCCGTTTCCGTGCTGTTGATGTGAATTTGGGTTCAGAAGAACTTGCGGGCCGGTTTCTACAGGCGCGAGAGAAGTCGCGAGAGCGTAATGCCGAAACCCTGAGCAAGCACAACCAGGTTCAAGATCGTAATGTTGCGTTTGCCGCGCTCCAGGTCCGCAATGAAACTGCGGTCCATGCCGATCTTCTCCGCCATGATCTCCTGCGTCCAGCCGCGCCGCTTCCGGAGCTTCCGAATACGCTCCCCAAGACCCACGAGGACGTCTGCGTTGTTGGGTTTTGGCTTGGCCATCCAAGCGAATGATCGCTTGTTGTGTAATAACTACAAATCGGACTTATCGAACAAGTGCGATAGACTCTCTATGCACAAGGCGCCGCGAATAGCTCCGAAAACGTGACACTGCTCGATGATTGGCCGAAACTTGCATCCGGCGTTCCGCTTGACCGGTACACGTGGGCTCGTGGCTCCTCTTGTTCACAGAGGTCCCAAGGGGTCGGCGGGGCAGGGAAGTCGCGGGGCCTGTACGACAAACTGAAGTTCACGGAAACAAGGAGAATTGCTGATGTCATCAAGTGCGGGGATCGGCGGCGCCTTCGGGTTGCTCCTGCCGGAATTCCCCCAGATTGCGGCCATCTATGGCGACCTGAAGCTCGTCATAAACAAAGCCCTCGCAGGAGAAAGCGCGGGGGATCCTGGTGAGTTGGAGAGCGCCCCGGAGATGCTCGAGATCCGTGATCGCCTCATCAAGGCGTTTGCAGAAGCGGGTATTATCGTTCCGGAATCGGCCTCATTGTTGTGGACGGGGCCCGAGGCTGATCGCCTAGCCCGATGCGCGACCCCGGCTGACGAGTGGATCCTCGGATTTGGAGTCTTCACCAACCCCTGGGATTATCCGCCGATGGACGAATCCTTTAGAAAGAACTCCGGCTTTCATACCTGGGTATGGACGGAATAACCTTGCGAAGAGCGACCTGCGGCCGGGTCCAGGGCAATGGCTACCCGCCGCCGTGTGACCGCTACTACAGCGGAGACTTCTGCAGCGCGAATCAGAAGTCATCCACGTCAGGAATCGATGTAAATGAGATTCGCGTCGGGGCAGAGTCGAGCACGGAGTGAATCCCGCCGAAGTACACGGCATTCTGCCCGTGACGCTGGTTCAGCTCATCGACGACCGTGCTGATCCTGTACCGCTTCTCGTCGTCCTCGAACAATGAGAGCGTGTGCAGTTCGTCCGGCACCAGATTGAAGAGCCAGACGCCGACCTGCAATGGCACCTGTGCAGGGCACGATTCCCACAGCTTCGTTAGGTACTGCTGGAGGATCACCGTATCTCGGCACTCGTGAATTCGCATGTGCGCCTTCCATGTGGGAACGTCCACGCCTTCGGTGCCGAACCGTGCTGGCCATTTCTTTAGAAACTCCACGACTGACCCAATGCCGCCAGCCCACATCTTCAACTTTCGAAGGTTCGTAGCGGAGATGTGCAGCAGCTTGAGAGCCACGCAGAACGCCTGCTCCCGCATCCGGTACTTGGGCGCAAGGACGTGCTGCTTGCCGAGGCTCTTCCGCTTGAACTCCGGATCGTGAAAGTCGGCTCCGCGCAGCCAATACCAGAGCCGTTCTCCGACAACGCTGTTCCACAGATGCCTCATCTGCTCGGGCGTTAGCTGACACAACTGCTCAACCGTCGTGATCCCGCTGCAGTGAATCCGCTTCTCCATCGCGTGCCCGACGCCGACCAAATCCGACAGCTTCAGGCAGTAAAGAGCCTGTGGTAGGTCGCGCAGCCCCGTCAGCCCATCCGGCTTGCACAAGTCGGAGGCGATTTTGGACAGGTAGCGGTTGGGAGCCAGTCCGACGGAACATCGCAGCGTCGCCCCTACGGTGCGGAGCGACTGTTTGATATCGACCGCGATGGTCGTGGCGTTGCCCAGGGCACGCTCTCTCCCCATCAACCTGCACGCCATCTCGTCAACCGACATCACGTTGGTGACCGGGATGCAGGAGTTGACGGCCTCGACGATGCGGTGGTGATACTCGACGTAGAGTTTAGGCCGAGCTTCGACGAGTTGAATGTGCGGGCATAACCGCTTGGCGTCTTCCACGCTGACGCCCGTCTTCACGCCATAGGCCTTGACTTCGTAGGAGGCGGCGATACAGCAGGTGTGCTCCGTGATGAGGGGAACGATGCCGATGGGACGCCCCCGCAGTTCCGGACGCACCTGCTGCTCCACCGACGCGAAGTAGGAGTTCAGATCAAGAAAGAGCCACTCCACGGTGGGAATCGAACCTTCCGCGAATGCTGGTAAGAATCTCACGGCGAGGATTATTAGTTCTCAAAGGCAAACAAAAGGCGAATAAAAGTGAAACACTGCAATTCTGGTGCAAGTGTCTTCAAGTGTTCGTAAAAGGGACAGTTAGTGTAACATTCCAAAAATATTACCATAGTATGTAATAATATGGAACGGAGGTGGATATGGCGAGCGTGAGTCTCCGAGCCGTTCGCAAGACTCGGGGGTGGACACAGCAGGAAATGGCGGATCGATTGGGCGTTTCGCAAACGCTGGTATCGCTGTGGGAAGAGGGCGCCCGCAATCTTCCTCCGCGTCGCTTGGCCCAGCTTCGAGAACTTGGAGTTGAACTCGAGCCGACTGCTCTTCCCATGCGAGAGGTTTTGGAGCCGGCGGGTGTGGACTTAGCGCAAGAGCTTGCCAATCTCGGCTATCCGGGACTTGCGCATCACCGAAGCAGCGATGCCAGTTGGAATCCCGCTCAAATCCTGGTGCTGGCACTGGCTCAGAATCAGCTTGATCGGCGCGTTGCCGAGGGCTTGCCTTGGCTGGCGGTTCACTATTGGGACCTGAACTGGGATTGGGTTATCCGTGAATCGAAGCTCCGCGACCTACAGAATCGTTTGGGATTTACTCTATCGCTGGCGCAGGAGCTCGCCGCTCAACAGCAGCAGCCGGAAGTTGTGGATCGACTCTTAGAGTTGGGGCAGGAGCTGCATCGCTCTCTGCTTGCCAAAGAAGACACGTATTGCAATGAGCGAATGACCGAGTCGGAACGCAGGTGGCTTCGCGAGCAGAGGTCAGAACAAGCTGCGACTTGGAATGTACTTTCGGATTTACGGCCGGAGCATCTCACGCATGTCGCCTGAAATCGATTCACTTCCAGAGCCATAGGCATCGTTTCTCGGCGAGCTCGACCAGATCGCCACCGAGCCTGTGGATTTCCATTGTATCGGTGGCTTTGTGGTGACTCGCCGCTACGGGTTTAGCCGAGAAACTCGAGACCTGGATGTGCTCGCGATTACACCAAATACACAGCGCGAGGCCTTTCTCCTCAAAGGCGCGGAGGGCTCAGAGCTTCACAAGAAATACAAGATTTATCTGGATTTTGTGAACGTTCTCGACGCGTACCCCGAAAACTATGAAGAGCGCCTCACAGAGATGTTTCCTGGTCAGCTCAAACACATTCGGCTTCTTGCCCCTGAAGCCCACGACTTGGCGCTGATGAAATTGGGGAGAAACATCGAGCGAGATCGCGATGATGTGAAATATCTCGCTCGCCAAGGCTTTATCCTCCCCCAGGAGCTTGAGCGGAGGTATCAGCAGGAGATGCGCCCATACCTGGCTCTTCCAGAGAAGCGCTTTGACTGGGTGATGAAGCTTTGGATAGCGATGCTCCATGAAGAGCTAGCCGCAGACAACTCCCAAGATACTACCGAAGGATAATCCGCTCCGAAAAGAACCTAAATCCGATTCTGTCAGCCGGGCTCGAATTCTTCTATTCGATTCGCTTGCTCTTCTGTTATTATGTGTCATAGTACCAATATGACTACAATGACCACGGAGAGGCCGCGCCATGGCTCGATACAAGATTGCCAATTTTGAGGTAGATTCCGGCGACCCGGCGTTTCCTGTAGCGCTCGCCCAGGCGTACAACGCTCCCAATATCGAGGAGGTGAGACCACGCTGCCTCTGCCGGCGTTCTGAGCCGGGCCACGAGCAGGACGATGGCATCCCGATGTACATCTCCCGCCTCGGGGACATCTACCTTTGCAAGCGCATGCCAAACAGCGCACAGGAGCATACAGCCGAGTGCGATTCCTACGAGCTCCCGCCCGAAATGACCGGCTACGGAGCGGTCCTGGGATCGGCGATTCAGGAAGGCTCCGACGGCATTACGACTCTCAAGCTGGATTTCAGCCTAACCGATGGCGGCGGGCGAGCGCCTTCTTCCACGGGCGACTCGGAGAAGACCGAGGTAGCTTCCGATGGTCGAAGGCTTTCGTTGCGCGCCACCCTGCACTATCTCTGGCATCAGGCCGAGTTGAATCAATGGGCTCCAGGCTTTGCGGGAAAGCGCAACTGGTGGACGATCTGGAATCGTATTCATGCCGCGGTGAGGGACAAAACCACGAAAGGGCTCCTCCTGGCGGACATCCTCTTCGTGCCTGAACCATTCAGGGTTGAGGCCAAGGACGAAATCGCCGCGCGCCGGCTGGCGGCGCTTTCCAAAATTACGTCCGGTGAATCGGGCAAGAAGCGGCTCATGCTGCTGATTGCGGAATATAAAGACCTCCAGCACACCCAGTATGGCCACAACTTCATCGCCAAACACATGCCGGATTTTCCGTTGCTAATGGACGATTCCATCCTCAAGCGCTTCTCAAAGGTGTTCGGTGGCGAGCTTGAGATGTTGCGAGCACATCCAAATTTCCATCTGCTGACCATCGGCACATTCAGCTTCAGCGATCTGGGTATCGCGTCGCTCAAGAGGATGGACGTCATGATGGTCGATGAAAACTGGCTTCCCTTCGAGGACATGTACGAGAAGCAGATCATCGACGCACTCATCGCCGGGCGCCGGCGCTTTGACAAGCTGCTTCGCTTTAACACTCCATCCAATTATCCCCAGCCCTCGGTAGTCCTGCGGGACGCTGCGCCGAGGACGACCGCCCTCTATATCGTTCACACCGACGCCGATGAGGCGTATTACAAGCACCTCGATGAGCAGGCGGCAAAGAGCAAGTATCTGACTTGGCGATGGGATCTGGCGCAGGACGCCATTCCGGCGCTACCGATTTCCATGGAAGAGGCCAAAAGAATCGACCTGGAGAGCGCGGTGCAATACGCTGCGGACTCGACGAGCTCGCACGAGGCGTTCTGAATGCGGATCGCTTCATGGCTGCTGCACATGCGAAATCAACCGTCCGCCGCAACTCACTCCTCACGTCGCATGAATGTTTGTTGCGGGCCAGAGATGTTGAGCGTGTTTAGCCCTGATCATTTGAGGAAGTCATCATGACGGTCGCCCAGAGTGTCGCGACACAGAAAACCATCCTTTGCTCTCTCTCGCTCTGTTCCTTGAGCCATGTTTTCTTGCTGGCGAGCGTCCTGCTTATCGCCGCGCCCGCGTTGGCTGCGAATAGCACGTCCACCGCTTCCGAGGAAGATGAGGCCGGCACGGCACCGCAGAGCGTTGTCAGCGGGGACGAAGTACACAACGTTCTTGCCAGCAACGGCGTCAAAGCGGCTTTTGTTGGCAGCCAGTCCGGGACGATTCCTCTCAACGGGACTTTAATTCCGAATACCACCACGCTGAATATTTCTCCAGGAACAACCGAACCTTTCGGCACAACCCTGCAGTTCACCGGATCGATCGCCCCGTATACATTCGGAACCTACACGGCAGGCGGGACGGTGACCTTCTATGACGGGGGCACATCGCTTGGCGCAGGGAGCGTGAGCAACGGCCAGGCTCTTCTGACAAATAACTCCCTCACTCCAGGCTCACATTCCATCAAGGCTGTCTATAGCGGCGACTTCAATTTCAGTAGCAGCACGTCTAGCACGACCGTAATTACAATCACCCAGACCGATCCAACGATCACCTGGCCCACTCCTGCACCCATCACCTATGGCACTCCTCTGAGTGGCACCCAGTTGAACGCCACGGCGAGCGTGCCGGGCACATTTGTTTATTCGCCAGCCGCAGGAACGGTGTTGAGCGCCGGTACACAGACGCTGTCTGTCACTTTCACACCTACCGATACAACTCACTACAATTCAGTCGGTTCCAGCGTCTCGCTTGTGGTGAATAAGGCTCTTCTGGCGGTGACGGCAAACAACGCCTCGAAAGCCTACGGCGCGGCAATCCCGGCATTTACGGCCAGCTATAGCGGCTTTGTGAACGGAGATACGCAGTCAGTACTCTCCGGCTTCCCAAGCCTCGCCACAACGGCAACCGCCAGCTCGCCAGTTGGAAGCTATGCCATCACCGCGGCAGTCGGCACGCTGAACGCAGCCAACTATTCCTTTACATTCGTGAATGGAATGCTGACGATCGACAAGGTGCTGTCCATCATTACGGTTGCGTCCAGCAAGAACCCGTCGAACTACCTTGATTCGGTTACGTTCACGATCACTGTGAGCGGATCTGGCTCGGGCGTGACGCCAACCGGCACCGTAAATGTGATGCAGGGCTCAACAACGCTTCTGCCAGCGACGGCCCTCAACGCGGCCGGTCAGGCGACCTACACAACCTCCAGCTTGGCGGTGGGCACAGACACTCTCACCGTGAACTACAGCGGAAATAGCAACTACCAGTAGAACTCTCCCCCGAAGCCCGAACGCGGTGCTCAGAACGCACCGTGTTTCATCACGCAAACGACCACAACCATGCCACCAACAGGCCCAGCTTGTCTGGGCAAAGAGGATGACTCTATCGTGACACTGATCAACAAAGCGCACGTTTCCTTTGGTCTTAGAGACCTTGCATCCATTTTCAGTGCCTTCCTGCTTCTGTTCTTCTTTAGCGTACCGTTGTTGGCTGCGAGCACCACCTCCACCGGTCTCGCGATTACGCCGTCCTCTCCCGTTGCCCCTGGCGCGGTGCTGACGCTAACGGCGACCGTGTCTTCAGGCGGAAGTCCGGTCGGATACGACGCATCTACGGCTTGGACCCGGGACCACCAGTGTTGCAGCGCTGTTTCAGGGAACGCAGACTTACGCGACGAGCATCTCCACGGCTCAGAGCGTCACCGTCGCGCCACCCACCTCGATCTCTGCGACCGGAACTCCTGGCAATTACACGTTGACGGGAACCGTGACCGTCCCGAATTCTCAGGCCCTTTCAGGAACGGTCTCGTTTCTTGACTCCAGCAATGGAAACTATCTTCTAGGTTCCGCAACGATGGTTGCTAGCGCTGTGCCGATGTCGTTTAGGTCCGCTCCCACACCAACGCTCCCGGGAGTTGCCGTACAGAGTGTGGTCGGTGACTTCAACGGCGATGGGATTCCGGACCTGGCCGTATTGCAGCCCAATGGAGTGGTCATTCTGCTCGGCAAGGGCGACGGAACCTCCACAACGGGGACAACGGTTGCAATCCCGAGCAACCCTTGGAGCACGGGGGAAATGGCGTTAGGCGATTTCGATGGTGATGGCAACCTCGACATTGCTGTCCTCACCTACGTCAATGCAGCCGTCGACATTCTGTTGGGGAACGGGGACGGTACCTTCCGGTTGGCGCCGTTCATATCTGTGCCTGTTTATGTTGCCACATACAACCCTCAGATTGCTGTCGGCGACTTCAACGGCGATGGCAAGCTCGATCTCGCAATCGCGACTGGCTACAACACCATCAGCGTTTTTCTAGGCAATGGCAATGGAACCTTTCCTGCGGGACCAAGCGTCACCCTGCCCGTGGTCGATACTCCGGAAGACTACCTTGGCTGGATTACCGTTGCAGACTTCAATGGCGACGGCAAGCTGGATCTAGCGGTCACCGGTGTTGACTCGGATTACGTTTACGTTCTACTCGGCAGCGGGAACGGAACCTTTACGCTGAAATCGAAGTATCGGCTTCCGTCCTCGGCGGCTGGAATCACTGCGGGTGACTTCGATGGCAACGGTACGCGGGACATCGCCGCGGCATCCGCCGGTGGCACCATTAACATCCTGCTCGGCAATGGGGATGGTACGTTCGTGGAAAAACCAGCTTTCACCGGTGGACACGGCGGCAGCCCGGCTGTGGCCGATTTCGATGGTAATGGCAAACTCGATTTAGCAACCGCGGATGGAAACAACAATGTTGACTTGTTTATGGGCAATGGGGACGGAACCTTCACGCCTGGACCGTTTCTCGCCGATGAGACTGGTGCTTCTGGCTACCTGCAGGTCGGCGATCTCAACGGCGATGGGAGACCAGATATTGCGTCCGCAAATTACACCGATCAGAACGTCAACCTCTTTCTGAACCACGGCGGGCAGGTTGGGACCGGAACTGTGAGCGGTGTGACCATCTACGGGGGTGGCGTGCACTACGTCTTTGCCAGCTACAGCGGGAATACCAGCTTCCCTAGCAGCCAATCCGAGATCGCTGCGGTTAGCAATTCGGCCGTCACCACGACGACCAGCCTGACGGTTTCCCCTTCAACGACAGTCACCTACGGCACCGTCATGCAGTTGACTGGCTCTGTCATACCCCCTTCCTCGGGATCGAACGTGGCAAGTGGGACGATGAGCTTCTATGACGGCGGGGTGTTGCTTGGTGGTGGCGCCATAGGAAATGGTCAAGGGACCATCACAATCAATGATTTGACCGTGGGCGCACATCTGATCACGGCAGTTTACGGCGGAGATGCCAATTTCCTTTCCTCGACTTCTTCGGCCACGAATGTAACGGTATCTCCACCGTCTTATACGCTGACGGCCCCCACTGCGCCTGTCTCGGCTTACGTCGGAAACAGCGCATCGGTAATCCTCAATCTGACCTCGAAAGGCTACGCCGGCACGGTCTCCTTCACAACCGCAATCACCTCGTCGAATGGGGCCGCTGTGGATGTGACTGCAACCGCATCGCCAGTCACGCTCACCTCGGAAGGCTCCGGCAGCACTACCCTGACGATCACGACCCAGTCTGGCGCGACAAAACGCGCTCCGAATCAGCCATGGAAGGCCGGTGGGGCATTGATGCTGTGCTCCGTGCTTGGGGCACCGTTTGCGACTCGTCGCAAGCGGGCGTTAACTGTGCTACTGACTGCTCTGGCTATCACGCTGGCTGGTTTTTCGATGGCCTGCAGTGGGGGATCAATCGCGCCGAAGCCTGCGCGAACCTACACAGTCACTGTGACTCCCACGGGGAGCGGAGCGGTGATGAACCCCGCGCCAGCAATCATCACAGTGGCTGTTCAGTAAGGCTAATTTGTCTGGATAGGCCATGCCTGGCGGGCATGGCTTTTTTAGCGGATAAAAGCTTTCCGAGGCATTCGCAGCGTTCATTTCCGGCACCGCCCCTCTTCATCTTGCTTGTTGAGCCTTTTCCAAGTAGCTACATCCAATCCAGAGAGATAGTTGGCATAGTAATGCTAGACATCTTAAATAATAACTGTCATAGTATCGCTATGATCTCAAATTGAGGATTCCTGCTCGGGCAGGTGGAGCAGAGCAGCCTGCCTACGCGGAAAGAACCGGCTATTTGACTATGACGAAACGTTTTTGGCTTCCGGCCACACTGACCGAGGGCAACACAACACATCTAGGCGCAACCACGTTAGATGCGACTGGCAAGGCAACATGTGTCACCTCCACCCTGCCTGCAGGGGCGAACACACTGAAACTCAACTACAGCGGCGATACCAACTATTTCTAGGCTCCGGCCTAGCATTTTGGGTCACCGCTGCGCAGAGAACTGGGTGGTGACCCCTTCCCAGGATGGTTTGAATGAAGAACTCCAGGTTTGTAGGCGCGATCGCAAGCATGATCGTGCTTTTGATGGCGACCATGGCCTTCGGCCAGTCGTCAACCACGTACAACCAGACAGTCAATAAGGCCACGCTTATTAACGGCACAAATTTCGTTTTGACCTCGTCGGCAGATCCCAGCGTTTACGGGTCCAACGTCACATTTACCAGCACATTGACCGCAAGCGGCGGCGGTTCAGTGCCAACCGGCACCTTGCAATTTCTAAATAACGGCGTTGCGATGGGCACGCCGGTAGCCCTCACCGCAGGCGTAGCGACCTACTCGATTTCAACGCTCGCGGTTGGAACCTACCCCATCACCGCGCAGTATTCGGGCGACGCCAACTACAACTCCGCGATCTCGGCAACCTTGTCCCAGGTCGTCAATAAGGCAGTGCTGACGGTTACCGCGAATAACGCGTCGAAAGTTTACGGTGCAGCCCTGCCGGCCTTTAGCCCGACGTACAGCGGCTTCCAGAACGGCGACACCAGCTCAGTCCTGGGTGGTTCCCCTAGCTTGACGACCACGGCTACCGCGGCTTCGCCCGTTGGCACCTACGCAATCACCGCCGCTGTCGGAACGCTGACCGCCGCTAACTACTCGTTCAGCTTTGTCAATGGCACCCTGACGGTCACCCCGGCGGCTTTGAACATCAGGGCCAACGACGCAGCGCGCGCCTATGATGTTGCGAACCCGGTCTTCACGGCAACCTACACCGGGTTTGTAAATGGCGACACCTCCGCGTCACTGACCACTCAGCCGACCTTGACAACGACTGCAGTTCTGCTCTCGCCGACGGGCACTTACCCGATCACCGCTGCAGGTGCGGTCGACGCGAACTACACGATCACCTACACCGCTGGAACCCTCACCATTGGCAAGACGTTGGCCACGGTCACAGTGGTCTCTTCTGTCAATCCTTCCGCATATGGTGCGAACGTGACATTTACTGCAACCCTCCCGGCAACGGCGACAGGTTCGGTAACGTTCCTCGATAACGGTGTTTCAATCGGTACGGGTGCAATCACCAGCGGCACGGCGACGCTGGCCACTGCGACGCTTGCGGTTGGCACTCACCCGATCACGGTCAGCTACGCTGGCGACGGCAACTTCACCGCAGTAACCTCTGCAACTCTCTCCCAGGTTGTGAACAAGGGTAGCGTGATCTTCGCGGTGACGTCTTCGGCAAACCCGTCCACCTACGGCTCCCCCGTAACGCTCACGATCACGGTAACCGGTTCGAACGGTGTGACCCCGACCGGCAACGTCACCGTTAGCGATTCGCTGGCTTGGACTGCCCAGGTGGTACCGCTGGTATCCGGCGTCGGCACGTTAACGACGAGCACGCTGCCGGCCGGCACGAACACGCTCACAATCCTCTACGGCGGCGATCTCACCTACCAGATTGTCAAACGTCAACCCGTTCCAATCAAGTAACTCCAGCCCGCGGCCGGGCGCAAACCCGGCCGCGGATCTCTCTGATTGTTCCCGGAGACGCGATGAACTTTAGACTTTCGGCTCTCGCACTACTAACGGTTCTGCTTTCGCTCCCGTACGCCTGCGGGCAGACGAGTGTCGCGTCGTACCTCGAAAATATCGATCGAGCCCTGACAACCGTTGCCCTCAGCTCTTCTTCTTCCGTTGTCGGCCTGGGGATACCCCTCACGCTCTCAGCAGTGGTCTCCTATCCGAGAAGTGGCCAGACAACCGGCAACGTGACGTTTACCGTCGAGAACGGAAGCACAGCAATTGCAACCAGCACCGTCCCGATCAATCTCATGGGCGAGGCGAGCTGGTCTCCTGCTCTCCCGAGCGGGACATTCACGATCTTTGCGGTCTACAGCGGGGACTCAAATCTTCTGGGCAGCACATCGCCGGCTATCTCCCAGTACCGTCCTCGGCCCCCCGGATTTCACGCTCTCGGCCTCGCCGATCTCCGTATCCCAGGGCCAGACGGCGGATACGCCGATCAAGGTTACGGCCATCAATGGCTTCCATGGCTCGATCACATTCAGTTGTGCCTCGCCGTCCTCCACGATTGATTGCGCCCTTTCACCGAACGCTCTCACCGTACCGCTTCCTGCAGGACCGACAAGCACATCCGTTTCCGCCGGAACCGTTGCGCTGAGCGCGACGACCTTTGCCACAACGGTGGAAAAGGCGGGACTGCTGGGTGCGTTCCTGCTGGGATGTATGTCTTTCAAGCGCCGCAAGCAGCTCGCACTGATGGGCGCGGTAATGCTGACCCTGCTGCTGACCGGCTGCGGCGTAGGAACCCGTTATCTCCAGCGGGACGGTACGCCGAAGGGAACCTATTCGATCACCGTTACGGGCACCTCGGGCAAGTTGAGCCATACCCAAACAGTTCTGCTGACGGTGAGGTAGGAGGCAAATGAAATCAGCTCAGACAGCCGCGGCGTTTCCAGATCATCCCGCCTCTATGTTTTCTTCCTTTGAGATCGCGGAGCAAAAGCGTCCCGGCGCATTCGTTATCAGCTATGGCCTGCAAATAGTCGTGGTGGCGATACTGTTGATGATCACCCTGACCTCCACGGCGCCGGTCTTTCTCCCCAAGAAATACTCCACGATCTCGTTGGTTGCGCCCACTCTTTCCGATGCTTCTCCCGTGCGGCAGCCGGTTTCCCGGATCACTGTGCCGCGCGCTGCGGTTCCCTCCCCGGCGCTACCCGTAGTTGCTGCACCTGTGCACATTCCGGCTCCCAGCACGCCGCGCGTCGAGCAGAAGGTTGATCTCCCCTCACCGCCAGCGCCGAAGGTGGCGCCGCAGCCCAATTTGCCGGCAGATATTGCTGCGACGCCCGTCGCAAAACCAGTCCACACGGGATCGTTTGGCGATCCCAGCGGCGTGCCCGTGCAGCCGCAGAACAACGCGACCAATCACGCTCCGGGGCTCACATCGGTAGGGAGTTTCGGAACCCCGGCAGCGGGTACGGTTCG
>WNFY01002302.1_pt1 | contig 47504 bp, 45 predicted proteins | sample 5400091 | NCBI WGS metagenome assembly WNFY01 (sample SAMN13153364, study PRJNA577476) | soil metagenome | isolation source: 60 cm soil or saprolite under grassland replicate 1 | place: USA:California | collected 2016-06-15
TTGTCGCGTGAAGCGGGCGCGTAGCTCAGTTGGTAGAGCAATGCCCTTTTAAGGCATGGGTCGCAGGTTCGAGTCCTGCCGCGCTCACCACCGCTCCAGCTAACTCTGCTGCGCTCGAGATTTCGGCGCGCGGCTCCGTTTCTAACCTGCTGAGCAAATGAGCACCGCGAATTGTCGAACGAGGTAACCCCCTCACTTTTTTGTCACTAGACCTTCGTAGTGCGTGCTGCTGTTTTCTCCGTTGGTAAAAGACCACAACGAGTCGAATTGGAATTTGACCATTTGGCCCGTGTCCTTTGCGATCCAGGCGGAGCCTTTCATATTGAAGTCTTTGACTTGCCGGCCGGTGCCCAGCGCATTTCCAACGCCCAGAGCTTTTTTAATGTCGGCATCAATGCCCGCTAGATCGAAATTGTACCGGCCCGCATCGTATCCTCCGGAGCGCTCATCCCCGGCATACTTGACTCCGGGCTGGGCATCGCCGATGCTTCCATTGAGATATCCCATTACAATGCCGCCTCGTGCGGTGCTCCAGTCCAAGCTTCCAAACGGCGTGCCGTTGATTTTTCTGACGCTGGTGCGCGCGGGGAAGACATCGTCTCCAATTTTCGTTATTGGGCTGGAATCAGTTTGCTGCCCGATGATTCCGTCTGGCGAAACGTCGGCCTCGCACTGATACAAGAATCCGTCAGATTGGGTCTTCTTGAACGAAACGTGGAATGGTGAAGCCGGTTTCTCGATGGCGGTTTCGAGCCTATCCATTGCCCGAGCCAGGTCGGGCAATTCGCTTGCAGGAGAGCTTGTGGCCCGGGACGGCGAGGCAGAGACTGAGTCACGTTTGGCTGGCGACGAAGTGCAACCAATTAGCAGAATCTCGAATAAAGCAACGCTCGCCGACATCATGATCAGATCGCTTTTTTTCATCGTCTTCTCCTGCAACTGTGTTTCGATATTCGCGTCTGCTTATTTCTTGACCATAGCTTCCTCGTAATGAGCTTTTCCAAGCAGGCTGCCATCCTTCCCGTGCAACTCCTCATCGAGGACTAGTTTTACGGGACACCCCTGGGCCGTGACCCATACAATGCCTTTTTCGGAACCGCCCTTACCGAAAACGTCTAAAAACAGCCCCTGTTCGGTCGCGGTGGCGCGTGCTGTGTCTATCGAAAACCTGACTGTGTCGTATCCGTTTATTCCTTTGTCCGCTCCTTCGTTGATCACGGCCGGGGTGCCGTGAACGACTGCAAAGAGGCTGGACATTCGCCCGATCGCCATCAGATTTGTCGAGACTTCCTGGGGTGTGCCATGAAACGGTTGTGGCGCAGGCAAAGAATTGTTCATAAAGATGCCGTCGATGCTTTGCGGCGTAACATCTGCGCTTTCCTTCCACGGATTTGAAGATTGATCGCTAAAGCTGTAATGGAAAGATTCCGCCGGATTTCGGATGTGGTTGGACACACAATTGAGATCAATATCCGGACCAGCACCGTTGACGGCTGTTGGCGTCATTTTTTGCGAGACTCCGAGCGGCTTCGACGAAACGGAATTACATCCGACGATCGCTGTCAGCAAAATCGCAACGAGAGCATGTTTAACGGTTACGTTCTTGTAGTCCGCACAAAATGTCATGGTTTTGGCCCTTGGAATGTGATTTGCGACTGCCAGCTCCTGCTGACGCTTATTTCTTGAGCATAGCCAACTCGAAATGGAAATTGTCTATGTTGCCATTCGATTGCTTCCTCGCTTCGGACAAAATAAGTTTCACTGGGCAGCCCTCGGGTGTGGTCCATATCGTGCCTTTTTCGTAACTGCCAGAACCAAACATGGTCTCGAATGTCTGTTTGTCTGATGAGTTCGCAGCCGTCGTATCGATTGAGTACTTCGTTGTCTGATAACCATTGATTGCTTCTGTGCCAGCGCTGGTGACAGAGGAGGTGTTTTTGATGAAATCGACCCTGGCAGACATCACGGTGAAACCTGATCCGGACAAGTCGACCAGTGCGCGGCTCCAGCTTCCTTCGTCCGAGTGAGTTCCGTGATACTTGTGAGGTCCAGAGTTGTCTTGAATCGTGATGTCCATGTTTTGTGGTGTGATCTCAGCTTCCTTGTCAACGGAGTTTTGGCCGTCGTTAGATTTATAGGAGTAATGGAAGGCTTCGGGCGGGTTCTCTAGACGGTTGCCAATGCAGTTGATATCAATTTGACTGCCGGACTCTGCAGCAGGTTTTTCATCCGTGCTGGTCGATCGCGCATTTGATGTGCATCCGCATGTCAGCAGCGCCAGAACAAAAATCCTGAGCGGAGCTGGTCGCCAAAATGTTGTGCGGTAATTGGCAAAAAATATCATTTGGTTCTCCTGATCGGCGCTTCGTAGATTCGTCCTTGCGTATTTGCTCGTTTGCATTGTTCTTACTCTGCTGAATCCGAAATCTGGAACGTCCACACTGCGTCGAACATCAATCCGTCTCCCTGAGCGCGAAGGACGTCCCCGCCAGAGAAGCCCTTGGTTTTCGAAATCGGACGCAGTACCAGGCCATATTCGCCGGGCATGAGCTCCGAAGCCGGCGAAAGCTTGTATTTTCCCACCCCATTTTTTTCGGAGTGTGTGGCTGCGCGCTCTTCCAGAAAATGCGAATAGACCTGCCAGTCGGCCGCAGGGCTGGAGCGAACATCTTCTTTTGCTTGGGTCGCGCCGACGATGCGGCAAGTGTTTTGGGCTGGGGTCAGCTTCACGATGACGGGTTCGTAGTCATCCGGCTTTATTCCGGGTGCGCGAGAGAAATCGACAATAAACGTTGGCGACGCCGTCTCCAGGACATTCGTGGAAGCCGGACTCGGCACGCCCCAGACGTACGTGACAGTTGGCTTGCGGTGCGACATGATCCCCGAAAAGATGGTGCCTGCTTCCTGCACGGATGAGCCTCCGATCCCCGAGTTCATGTGCGACGCAGCGCCGTATGCTGCGGTATTGATTCCCGCCTGCATCGCCTGGGTCATGGCGGAGTCGCCAGCAAGGCTTTTCATCGATGTCGGCTTGGTTTTAGTTGTTGCCAATTGGGTTTTTTCGAGTACCAGCTCCTGCGCCACGCCAGCTTTAAGAACGGCGACCTTTGGCATACGTGACTTGGACGTTTGCGGCGTTTGCCCCATCGCACTTATATTTGCCAAAGTCGCGATGATCAGGATGCAAAGAGCAAAGTTCTTTAGGAAAAAGCAATTCATGACTATGCCTCTTCTCGGAAGCAGAAATGATTCAATTTGTTGAAACACTCAGTTGTTTATTGCTGCCGGTGAAGTGGTAATAGCCATAGGAACCGAGTAGCTGATTGACGCCATTTCCGACGGCCATTACGCGCAGCGAATCCATATTCCAGTTGTCTCCACCCATACCACCAGAGAATGTAGTCAGCAGATCAATAGCTTTGATTTGGCCGGGAACGACAGGCTTGTTCAGGGGAACGGATACTGTATTGGTGCTGTTGTCGGCCCAGCGTGCGCCATGATTGACGTTTGGCTGAAACTGGATGCTTCCATCGGCAAAGTGAATTTGGATACCCAAATTGTCATTGCCACCGCGCAGGTCATCACCACCCGTGCGGATCTCGAATGAGAGTTGTGCTACTTGTCCAGCATTGGCAACAGGTTGGTTAATGGAAACGACCAGCTGCTTATCATCGCCCGTAAAGCGCTTGAACCCTGCTGTTTGTAAGATCTTGTCCAAATTACCGCCGCCTCGGGCATGGACTGTGAGTTGCTGCATGTCCCAGTTGTCGCCGCCAGATCCGCCACCGAAGGTATCGACAAAGGTGAGGTCACGGATTTGCTGGGGCGTGATTGGCTTTGTGAGAACCACGCGTGCGCTCTCGGTGTAATTGGGTAGCCAGCGTGCGCCCAAATTGATGTTGGGATATAACTCTCCCCTCGTCCCGTCCGATAGATTCACAATGAGGTTGATATTGTCGTTTCGACCACGCAGATCGTCACTCCCGGTATGAAAGCTTAGGATCAGCTCTCGTATCATTCCGTCTGCCGGATAGGCCACGTTTGGCAAATTTGGGGGAGTTTTGGCGTGGTAGTTCTTGTCAACGAAATAAGTCCGCCAGCGTTCGCTGCCTCCCTCTTCGTAGTGGTACACCTGGTTGGAAACATCGGGAATTAGTGTCCTGACCTTTTGTGGGTAATTCGGGTCAACTACTGTAATCTTCAGATCGCTTTCAAAATTCTTTAGGTCTCCCTGATATCTGCCCATGTTGTAGCCGATCGCAACCACCTGGTGGTTTCCTGTTCCTCCGTCGGCTTGCAAATCAACGACTACCGGCTTGCCTTGATCAATAAATGACCGGAGTTCTTCGAGTCGGCCCCCATTTGTGCCTTGCAGACCCCAGTTGAAAAATTCGCCGTTTCTAGCTCCGCCTGGATTAAACCCAACTTCTGCCCACTTATCCAGATTGCTGACCAGTGAATCGACCTCGCGGTTGTAGATATAGCTCTGCAGCGTGGTGCGGTTTGCCGGCCGGTAGTCCTGGTTGGGGACAGGCATGTGCGCGAAGTAGTAGTCGAGTACGGTGTAGGACATACCTCCGCATAGACCGCCGGTTCGCACGTCAGCGACGGGAACGACATCATTCAGGAAATCATTGCTGAAGTAGAAGCCATGAATCTTAGGATTAAAATTCGTCATGCCCACTCCGGGACGAATGATGTGGATTGGGGCCGGCGCTGCAGATACCCCGGCTGAGGAAATCCCCGTCGGTCGCAGGTGCGAATTCAACGCCGATTTTGCGGCTGAATCCTCCTGCGCGCCGCCACTCACCTTCGGCGGGAACGGCTGTGGATTCAATTCCACTTTGCTTCCCGGATTCTGACGGCCACTGGCCTGCCCAAGAGTAAGCTGACGATTTCCCGAAGGTCCGCCAGGAGTCGCTTGTTGTTGCGTGGCCGACGCCGTGCCGCTGACGAGCATGCCGGCTGAAGGTGTCTGCGCCGATCCGGCGTTGCTAGAAGGCTGAGGCGTCGCGAGCATCACCTGCTGCGGTGCGCTGGAAAGCATTCCACGCTGTGTACTGGAACTTCCGGACTCAATCACCAGCCCGCCCGCGCCACTGCCAAGGGAACGGGGGGCAGAGTGCATGACGAAATTCACGTCATATGCCATGTTCTGGCAGGAACCCCAGGTCGCGGCCAGGTCCGACGCTGTTGGGTTTGTGATGCGCGGAAGCATGTTGCACTGCGCGTTAATGATCTTGATGGGGCCGAGAATCGAAATCTGTGGCACCGCCATGGGCGAGAACGTTGCCGGCTGAGTGATGGTGAGCTTAACTTGGAGATCGGGACCGACCGGAACATGGCCATATCCGTAAGTGCACACGTCGTACACGCTCACCTTGCCGCCGAATAACTGTGTTTTCACCTGTCCCAAATATTTGAAGTTGTTGCTGAGGGTTGCGAGTGGCGTGTACGCCGTCAAAGGTCCGCCTGAAGAACTGCCAACGCTTACTGTGACCGCGAGGCCGCTGCAACTGGACGCTGGAATGTGTGAGAAGGACTTTGCGTCCCAATAGACGAAGCCTTCGATTGTGCCCTCATTCTGCGGGCGGTCCGCGGGTGGCCTTTGTTGCTGTGGTGCGGGGGCCATGATCTTCGGCTGGATGGGTGGCGCTGTCCGGATCGACTGGGCTAAGGCCGTAAATCCGTAAAGTGTGATCACCAAAGAAACACAGCTGAGATTTATGCGCATTACTGTTTCACCTCGGAAACTGTTGCATGAATAACCCTGGGCGGGCCGCGGGTCAAAGGAACTGCAAATGATATGGAAGTGACTTGCTAACTCTCAGAAAGTACGTAAGTTGCCGGAACAGATGAACAGTCTTCCAAGGAATCGGAACGCAGCACAAAATCTTCGCTGACCGGGAAACGAGGGATTTCTATCGGGCTGTCTTGTTCACCGCGAGAACATCTGGAGTGGCGGCAATGGCTTTTTCCGCCTGGCGGGCGAGGAGTTCAAAGCCATGATCGCGGAAGTCCTTCGCCAAGGCCGCAAGTTTTGGCCGACCGGACCGAGAGTTCAGCTTCAGATCGAGTTCGCCTTGGGCAAGCTGAGCCTCGCATTCGATATTGTAGTAACCAAGCTTTTTAGCGGTCGCCAGTGCTGAAAGCAATTCCTGACGAGCTGCGCCTACGGAATTTGCGTTGGCGGGTTGGGAGCCTGCGAATGCCACCCGAGCATCCTGAATGGCAGCCGGCAGCCGCAATGCCGGATCTGAGCTGTTGCGAGTGAGTGCGACGGCGTGTTGGGCCGCTGCTCGCGCTTCCAATTTCCCTTGCATCAGCAACGCGCGGGCCAGGACGGTGTATGCACTAGCGGAATCCGGATCGCTCTGTTCCTTTTCAAACTGTGTGATTGCAGCCCGCAGCAGAGGCTCGGCTTGTTCAGCGTGACCTTCTTCCAGATCGAGCTGGGCAATTTCCACCTGGCTCTCTTCAACTAAATCCACTCCCCCCATTTTCTGGCGCATTACCAGTGTGTCCTGAAATTGTTGACGGGCGCTCTGCAAATCTCCTTCGTTTTTGAGTGCTTCCCCCATAACAATCATGGCGCCCGTAAGGTACTGATAGGCGCCCTGCGATGGACGTAACGCGTCAATTGCTTGCTGTGCCAGTGCCTTGGCTTCTTTGATTTTTCCCTGCGCTAACTTCAGATCGGCGAGGCGATAGAGCGCGTATCCAGGCTCGCCATGATCAATGGTTGCAACGAACTCCAAGTTTTGCCGGTAGATTTTGTCTGCTCCGGGTAAATTACCTTTCAAATAAAGGACATCGGCGATATTTGATTGGGCGGTCGCAGTGTTGGGCTTGTCGCCCGCCTGCTCAAAGTGGAACTTGGCCTGGCGATAGAGCTGCTCAGAGCGATCGAGTTTACCTTCGTTAGCGAGATCCACAGCCATGTTGTTCTGTATGGCCCCTGTTTTTTGGTGCTCACCGGTCCCTTCCAAAATATTTAGCGCTCGCTGGTAAGTTGCAATCGCTCGCTCGAGGTGCCCTTGAGATCCAATGTTGTCAGCAAGCAGGCGGACGGAGTCGGCTGCTCCCGCGCGATTTCCTGCCGCGACGTAGATTTCGTATGCCTCCTCGCAAGCCGGCATGGCTTGCTCCGGGTGATCGCTGTACTCCAAGAGCATGCATTCTTCTTTGCGCGCCTGCGCGAATAGCAACTTCTTGCCCTGAGTGGTGGCCTTGGTTATCGCGCTTCTGATAAGAACAAGAGAGGTGGGCAAGTTATTTTTTATCGCCCGCGATTCAGTCAGATCAATGCGCGGGTCAGCAGACGAGGGCAAAGGCAAGTTCCGGAGGCGATGCAGAGTTTCCAATGCCTGGCTACCGTGCCCTGCTAGGTTTTGGGCCATTGCAAGGTGCAAGCCGTAATCCAGATCATCGGGAAACAATTCGAATAATGCGTGATAAATGGACTCAGCTTGTTCCTGATTGCCGAGACTCTCGTAGTATTCACCTTCCACCAGCATGCGTTCGGCTCTGGGCAAATCAGCCGAAAGATCCAAGGCCTTTTTTGCTTCGTCTCGCCGCTTTTGTCCATAGCCCAGTTGAGACCAGGCTTCCGCCAGCATGGCGTGGCCGACCGGAAACTTTGGCTCTATCTGGACCGCCTGTTGCAGCAAGTCCTTGGCTCCGAGCGGATCGAATTGGCGCAGCCTCGCTACGCCCAGTGCATAAAATCTTGCTGCTTCCCGGTCGCGTGGCAACGAGGCGAGAACGCCCGCCTCGTCTGGATCCTGCGGGCGCGGCACCCCGATGCGATCGCGAAGTTTTCCCCCGACGCGCGATACCATCTGAAATAACTCTTGGGTGCTGCCGATCTCCGCAACTTCGGTCAGGATTTCACCAGTCTTGGCGTCTTGGAGGCGAACGTCCAAACGAACCTGACCGCGTTCGGGTTTGCCAAGCGTGGTATATGAGCCCAACACCAAGAGATCACCGCTTAAAGCTGAGCCAATCCGTGCGGTGCTGCCTTGATCAAGCGTATCGGTTTGCGACCAAGGCGATGATATCCGCAGATTTGCAACATCTTCTCCAGAAATGAGCCGGAGCTTTTCGCCACTCGCCAACTCTGTGCTCAACATTTCTGAAAGGGCAGTAGCGAGCCACGCGTCTTCACCTTGGACGGACAGGCCGTGGAAGCCGAGAACCGCCACGGATTTACGCATTTGGACAGGAGGTGTCGTTTGCGACAAAGAGCTTGCCGGTTGCGATTGCGAGACCCGGCCATGCGAAACGTACCATCCGCCGGCGGCCACAATTAGAAGGCCGAGGGCGTACGCGCTGTACATAACAAGAGGACGAGCAGGCGGGTAAGGTCGAACAGCCGGCAATCCGGTGTTCGCGATTCCTGACCGCTGAGAGATGGATTCCGCAACAGGCGTGCCAGTAATCGCGGAGGCGACAACGGGCGTCGCCGTAGCCTCAGTTTTTCGATCCTGGATCGCAACCGGCGCAATAAATCGGTAACCGCGACGGGGAACGGTTTCAACAAAACGTGGGTTATCCGGATCATCGCCGATGGCGGCGCGCAACTTCTTGAGAATGACGTTCAGGCTTCCGTCGAAGTCAACATAAGTACCTTCCGGCCATAATTTCTGACGCAGGACTTCGCGCGAAACAGTGTCTCCTGGACTCTGCAGCAGCAAGATTAGGACACGAAATGGCTGGTCCTGAATTTTGACGCGTATCCCATTTCGGGTGAGCGTGCTGCGCACTGGATCTGCCTCAAAGAGGCCAAATCGAAAAATGGTAGTGGTCGCGACTGCAGGTTCCATTGCGGGATGAGGACGAATGTGGCTGGAATAATAACACGGCTATTTCTGCGCGTCAGTAACTCTCGTAAAGCCCGCAAATAGAACGTGTTATCAAGTCAGACGCGAATAATCATCAGTTCCTTTGACCGTTCGCTTGTAATGAGCGAATCTGCTGGCGAAGGCTGTTGGATCTCCCCTGGAATTCATGAGCCTCACGTGGACATTGGAACCAAACGCAACGGAAGGGCAAGCAAGGAGCGATGACCAGCAAGGTGCTCTATCTATTGATTGCTGCTTCGCTCGGGCACTTCTTGCCGAACTGTGTTGGAGAGACTCTTGTGAGTGAGAGGTTGATGGCTCTGGACAATTCGCCAGCGCGACCCTCAGAACTGGTTTCGCCGACCCATCCACTCCGCCCGTTGCCCGCAGAACAGTACGTCAAACTCCGTACGCAGGCGCTGGCTACAGCAAAGACCAGGCTAGGGCCGAAGGTCAAGAATCCGCATGTCTCGGATTACGGGATTGATCCGGCAGTTCTGAGTGTCTTACTTGAACAACGTTCGTATTTGCAAGTTCACCGTGCGGCGCCCATTTTGATGACAAAAAACCTCGGCTCAGAGAACCCAGAGAACTCCTCTCGTCCGTCGAAAAGGCCGAACACGGCAGCGAGGCCGAATCTGTTTCAGATGGCGAAAACGGCGACAGACCAGAACGCCGAGGTTTGTAATTCACCCCTCATTCGCCGCGTGAATGGCCGGAGCGCGGGCGCGATCTTTACCCCGCAATTTCCAGACAATCATTACGTGATTGAAGGTTGCTCTTTTGGATCTCTGGCGGGAAAGGTGCAACTCGAGCCGGACATGAACCGACTGCCCCTCAGAGTGCGCGTTCAACCAATTGCCTTGCAACTCGACTCACCCGCATCCTGGTCTGAGAACGAAATCGATGTTCACCTCGACACGCACTTGTCGGGAGTTCCGGATTCGGCGATCTCTTTGGTGATTTATTCCGCAGACGGACGGCAGCTGGAACTCTCGGGTTGTTTATTTCTGGCCGCGCGTGGCGAACCCAGGCTTCTGACGACCGTTCCAGCTTCATGGATCAAGTTGCAAGCGAGCATCTCGTCGGCTCACCCGATAGGTCAACTGGAATATGTTTCGCCTCCGACTCGAGGTGACGGCGTTCCGCACGAGGCTGCGGGTACATCGGCTCTGGTGGTCCGTTCAGATCCTGAGCAGTTCAGCGGCGGCACGGATTCCTTCGACTTTTCGCGCCTGAAACCCGGATGGACGGTGGAAAGCATTCAACTGCAGAACTACAGCGTGTCGTGTCCAGGCGATATCACCAGTGCGCGATCTGTCGGAAATTGGAAGACCATCTGGGCCGATCGCGGATTCACGGTAACGTGGGCAAGCAATACATGCACGTCGTATATGCCGCCTGTTTCGAGTTTCGCGCTGAGCTCGTCCGAGTATGCAATCAAGGTGTGGGTAATTGGCCCAGCAGGAACGCAGCCGCAATTCTGACGCGCAAGATATCAGTTCGATTTCGAAAGTAAGCAAGACAAATTCAAAAGATGGGGAGATTAAAAATGCGAAGAATCCTTGTTGGATTGACACTGTTATCCGCGATCTCAATTTGGGCCGCGGACAAGATTCAACCGCTCAATGTAAAAGCCGGTCTATGGGAAAGCACGACGACCGTAACAACTAGCGGCGAGATGCCCATTCCAGCGGGGATGCTGGCCAGATTAAGCCCGGATCAACGCGCAAAACTTGAAGCAAGAATGAAGGCCAATTCGGCTGGACACAGTACGACAACTACGCACAAGAGCTGCGAGACTACAGAGAAACTGAAGGAATCGCCTTTTAACAATGAGAAGCAATGCTCCGAAACGGTGCTCACTTCAACAAGTAACAGGACGGAAGTAAAAGTCACGTGTGACTATGGCGAGGTGAAGGGGACCGGAACCATCAAGATTGAGGCGCTCACCCCGGAGAGTGTGAAAGGTTCGGGCGAAATAACTGCAACTGGTGGCGGACGTACAATGAATTCATCCACATCATTTAGTAGCAAATGGCTGGGCGCGAGTTGCGGAAATGTGGAGTAAGGCAAGACCCAGTCACTTTGCGAATGGCGAGCCTGTGGTAGCGGCGTACCGTTCGCATGCCGTTTAGCTGACCACATCTTTGATCAGCCTGAGTTCGTCACGAATCAACCGCGGCAGCAGGAACTCGGCACGAATCTTGGCTTGGCCGGCGTGTCCGAAACTTTCGGCGTCGTCGCGGTGCTCGAGTAAATGCAGAGTCTTTGCTGCGCAGTCCTCGACACTCTCGACCAGGTAATGTTCGTACCCGGCGGGAAACTGCATAGGTATTCCGCCGGCGTGGCCGGCAACCACGGGCCTCGCTTTCCAGAAGGCTTCGGCAACTACAAGCCCGAAGCCTTCCCGGATAGACTTTTGGAGCACCACGTCGGCTGTACGCTGGAATGCATTGACCTCCATGCTGCCCACACCAGTGAGATTTGTGAACACGTGAAGATCGGGATCGTCAACAGCTTCGGCGTTTATCTGGTCCAGAATTCCCCAAGCCTCGGGATCGTCTCCGGCCATTGCGCCAAGCATCGCGAGCTGAACTTCTGGCCGCGTCTTCTTCACAAGACGATAAGCTTCGATGACGCCGAGCGGGTCCTTCCAGGGATCGAAACGCGCCACTTGCAATAGCAGCGGCCGGTGTAAGTCCACTCCCATTTCGCCAATCGCACGGTGACAAACGTCGGTAGGCAGGTCCATATTTTTGGTTGCGGCGGGATCAATGGCTGGAGGAATGAAGACAATTCTCCGCAGATCGAGGTCGCCCGGTTGGAAGGCTTTCATTGTGAAAACGGCAGCGTCATATTCCTGCACGTACGTCCGCAAGAATTCCCAGACCTCGGAATTCGGGTTGGAACTGTCGATGTGGCAGCGCCAAATCCATTTTCGAGTAGAGGAGTTTTTGAAATGGCGAATGGCCACCGGTTGCGGGTCGTGAACGATAAAAACATCGTAGTCGTCTGGTAACATCTCGGCACTTTGCCGATTGCGCTCGAGATATGCCTGCTCTGTCGCCTCAGTTAGGTGCAGTATTCCACCCTGCAGCGCGTTGTGAAAACTCTTAGTAATGGTAAAAAAATCCTTGTCTCCATAAATCAAACGCCACTCGGCCTGAATTTCGAGAGCAAGATGGACAGGGATGATTCGACTCAACAGTTCCGCCACTCCGCCTCCGGCAGCTGTGGCATTTACATTGCAGACCCTGAGGCCATGAAGGTCTTTGCTGAGTTGTCGAATCTCTTCGGTAAGCGCCTCTCCGGCCCAGGACTGGTAATTGTCCAGGTTCACGGATTCTGAACTTAAGTGGCGTCCAACCGCTATCTTCGGCAACGGATGCAATGTGCTGACAGACATGGGCGGGTCTCCTTTTCCACTCCTCACAACCGAAGCTTGGATGAAAGGAGCCGAGTTGACGTTGTGAGATAGGGGATTCGACCACCCTCGTCAAGACAATCGTTCGACAAACCGTGCAGCCCTGATGTGACTGACATTGGCCTGAGGTTGATGTAACTTGGAAACAACACCTATGGCAACTGTTTTCGTTGTGGGCGCGGGACCCGCTGGCATGTTTGCGGCCCAGAAATTGGCATTGGCGGGACACGAGGTAATGATTTTTAATCGCGACGTCAAGCCCGGCGGCTTGGCGGAGTACGGTATCTATCCTGTCAAAGACAAAATGAAGGTTGGGCTGCGAAAGCAGTTTGCGAAGGTGCTGAGCTTGCCGAGCGTTCATTATTTCGGCCATGTGCCGGTGGGCGCGAATTCGCCGATCTCGATTGAAACTCTTCGCGAGTTCAAACCCGCTGCGATGGTGTTTGCGGTCGGCGCGCAGGGCACAAAGAAATTAGGCTTGCCAGGTGAAGAAGCCACCGGAGTGTATTGCGCCAAGGATTTTGTTTATTACTACAACCAACTTCCGCCGTTTGCCAGCCAGGATTTTTCAACCGGGAAGCGCGTAGCCATCATTGGAATGGGCAACGTAATGGTTGATATCGCGCGTTGGTTACTGCTGGATGATCCCGGTCACAAAGTTGAGGAAGTAATTGTAGTGGCGCGGCGTGGACCGCTGGAAGCGAAGTTTGATGATAAGGAATTCGCTCATATCCACATGTATCTTGATCGGCAGGCGTTTCAACAAGAACTGCTCAGAGTGAAGGACCGAATGACAGCAGTCGGTCAGGATATTGCGAGAGTTCCCCAAGAGACATTCGTGTGCCTGTCCAAATATCCAGAGCAAGAGAGCATTCGTCCGCGCTTGACGTTTCGGTTCATGAACTCACCAGTTGCGATCACGCCCGGCCCAGATGGCCGGATTGCGCGCCTGACTGTCGCTGAAAATATTCTTGTCGACCGAAATGGAAGCATTGGCGCTAAAGTAACCGACCAGACAAGCGAGCTCGACGTGGACACGATGATTTTTGCAATCGGCGACATGCACGACCCATCCGTGGGTCTGCCGTGTGGGCAAGAAGGGTACGTAACCAATCCTGAGGCCCATCCCAAGGCAAGCTATGAGGTCTTCGATCCTAACTTCGGAAGAGTTTCCGCAGGGGTATTTGTGGTTGGCTGGGCGCGCAAACCAAGCGAAGGACTGGTGGGAATTGCGCGGCACGATGGGGAGGTTGGAGCCGCTCATGTAGCTGAGTACTTGAGCCACGCGCAGGTACCGCAATCAGTCGCTGCCGAAGAGATCGCACGAGCGCTGGATGCGAAAAGTGTGCGGTTTGTTTCGAAATCTGACTTATCACTACTCGCGAGGGCGGAGGAGCGGGAAGCCCAATCGCGGGGAGTTCCTTACTTTAAATTTTCTGATGATGAAGTCATGCTGTCAGCGATAGAACAAGAAAAAGCGGGATCTCCACCGGAAGTCGCCGAAAAATCTCCCGATAATCTTGCAGCGCGATATCAGGACATGGCTTCGGAGTCCTAGCGCGAACGAAAAGCGTCCGAATGGAGCGAAGGGCTAATTGGCGACGCATCCTCGCAGAAGTGAACTTCAGTTCCTCAAAGTCTTCCCGGTCTTCAATGTGTACTGAATCCGTTCTTGTGTCTTGCGTTCGCCGCAGAGCGACTTGAAGGCCTCACGCTCCAGATCGAGCAGGTATTGCTCACTGATCGGCGTACCCGGAGTGATATTTCCCCCGCAAAGAACTTCCGCGATCTTGTGTCCGAGCTTCACTTCGTAATCCGTGATGTACTCGCCCTGGCGCATGAGGTGTATGCCGAGTCTGAGCGTGGCAAGGATGCTTTCGCCGGGTGCAGGAATATTGTTGCGCGGCAACGGCGGTTGGTAGCCCTGGCATAACAATTCGAGCGCCCGAGTTTTGGCGTCGGCAAGTACTCGCTCGCGATTCATCGTGATGCCGTCAGAATCAGAAAGGAATCCAAATTTTCGAGCTTCGTGCGCGGACGTCGCGACCTTGGCAGTTGCAATTGTCTCGAATGTCTTCTTCATCGCTTCCAGCATCTCTACTGATTCTGCGATTCCCGAGGACGAACTTCGGGAGCCTTGTCTGAGTGCGCTGGCGTTATCCACAGTTCGAAGCAGCATTTCTTTGCAGCCACCGCCTCCAGGGAGCAGGCCGACCCCAACCTCTACAAGACCTATGTAGAGTTCGGCATGGGGCTGTAGCGCGGGCGCATGCAAGGTGATTTCGGCGCCGCCGCCCAACGTCATGCCGAATGGGGCTACCACCACGGGCTTAGGCGAAAACTTGATCGCCTGCGTCATGCCCTGGAATTGCCGGACCATTAAATCAACATCATCCCATTCCTCCTCTTGGGCCGACATGAGGAGCAACATCAGGTTCGCGCCGACAGAGAAATTTGCGGCGTCGTTGGTAATGACGAAGGCGTCAAAGGCGTCGCCAGGGCCGTTCGGCTTCAGGGTTTGAGTGATGAGAGAAATTATGTCCCCGCCCAGCGCATTCATCTTGGAATGAAACTCGATGCAGCCAACACCATCTCTCAAATCAACTAGCGAGGCGCCGGAGTTTTTCTTAACAACGCGGTAAGATTTCTTTGCAACTACGACGGACCAGACTCCGGTGGACACCTCAACGGGCGCATACTGATCGCGGCCGACTTGCCAGAAAGCGCGACCGGATGACGTTTTGGGATCGTCCATGTACCAGGAACTATGGTTTGAAGCCAGCAACCGTTCAACATTCGGCGCGATGGGTGTTCCCTCGGATTTCATGCGAGCAACCGTTGCCTCGACTCCGGCCGCATCCCAAAGCTCAAAGGGACCAAGCTCCCAGTTGAAGCCGAGTCGCATGGCGCGATCGATCTCGACGATAGAATCTGCAATCTCCGGGACTCGATTCGCCGAGTAGTTCCAAAGATCGCAGAGCGCGGACCAAAGAAACGCACCGGCTTTGTCGCCCTTTTGCGTTTCTCGATCGAGCCCAAGCAGCATTCGCAGGCGCGTGCCGATGTCTTCTGCGTTTTTTGCCATCTCCAGCGCGGCGAACTTTGGCTTCTGTTGAGGGCGATATTCGAGAGTCTTCCAATCCAAAGCGAGACGTTCGGGTTCTGGGTTCGCAGGCGAGGGCGCGCGCGCTACACTTTTCTTGTAAAATCCGCCTTTGGTTTTGTCGCCCAGCCATTTGCGATCGAGCATCTGCCTAAAGAAGTCGGGTAGTGCCGCGCGAGCTGCCTGGTTGCCACCGAGGTTTGCCATGTTGCTCACTACGTGGCCGAGGATGTCGAGGCCCACGAGATCAATGGTGCGAAATGTCGCCGATCTCGGCCAGCCCACGACGGAGCCAGTAAGCGCATCCACTTCCTCAATCGTGAGATCCATCTCCTGCATCAGACGCATAACATTGAGGACCGAAAATGTGCCGATTCGGTTGGCGATGAAATTGGGAGTGTCCTTGGCAACAACCACGCCCTTGCCAAGGCGCATGTCGGCAAAGCGCGAAACCGACTCAAGCAAAACCCGGTCGGTCTCTGGCGTGGGGATAAGCTCCAGAAGCCGCATGTAGCGTGGAGGATTGAAGAAGTGGGTGCCGAACCAGCAGCGGCGAAAATCATCTGAAAAGCCTTCCGCGATTTTGGCGATCGGCAGGCCGCTGGTATTGGTGGTGATGATGGTCCCTGGGCGGCGCACGGCGTCAACTTTCTTTAGCAGGTCGCGCTTGATCTCTAGGTTTTCGACTACGGCTTCGATAATCCAGTCCACCTCGGAGAGCTTCTTCAAGTCGTCTTCAAAATTTCCGATCGTGATCAGGTTCGCTAATGCCGGCTCGAAGAACGCCGCCGGTTTCGATTTCACTGCCGCGTCAAGTCCCGCAGCGGCGATTTTGTTGCGCGTGGAAGAGTCCGCTCCGGGCGGAACGATATCTAGCAAGTAAGCGGGAATGCCTGCATTCGCAAAATGGGCCGCAATGCGCGCGCCCATGGTCCCGGCACCGAGAATCGCGACCTTGTGAATGCGGTTCATTTGCGGAGGTCTTCAAAACCCCGTCAGGTTCATAATAGTAATTGGTTGGAGGCTGCAATGCGTGATGTAGTCCTGGTCTCTTCAGTTCGCACGCCTGTGGGTCGGGCGTTCAAGGGCATGCTGCGGGCAACTCGTCCGGATGAACTTGCTGCGATTGCGATCAATGGCGCGCTTGATCGTGTGCCACAGCTTGATCCAAAAGAAATCGAAGATGTGATTCTGGGCTGCGCCATGCCTGAGGCGGAGCAAGGCATGAACGTTGCTCGCATCGCCGCGTTACGAGCGGGGCTGCCGGTGGAAACGGCGGCGTTGACCATTAATCGTTTCTGCTCTTCAGGATTGCAGTCCATCGCCATGGCGGCGGAACGGATCGCGGTGGGTGGCGCGGAGGTGATCGTCGCAGGCGGCACTGAGTCCATGTCTCTCATACCCATGGGCGGACACAAGATTTCACCGAATCCCTGGCTGGTGGAACATTATCCGGATTCGTATCTCTCGATGGGATTGACTGCGGAGCGCGTCGCGCAGAGGTTCGGCATTTCGCGCGAGGCGGCAGATGAATTTTCCTTGCACAGCCACAAGAAGGCGCTTGCTGCAATTCAGACTGGAAAATTCGAGGATGAGACCGTGCCGGTGCCAGTGAGCTTTGTCACGCCGAATGGCTCGAAGCCCAAGAAGCAAGAACAAATCTTCAAGACCGACGAAGGTCCGCGCAGCGATACGTCGCTTGAGGCACTGCTCTCGCTAAAACCGGCGTTTCATGCGAACGGCACCGTGACAGCAGGGAATTCGTCGCAAATGTCCGATGGCGCGGCGGCTGCGATCGTGATGTCAGCGGAACGAGCGAAGCAACTCGGGATTAAACCGCTGGCTCGATATGTGTCGTTTGCAACAGCTGGATACAAGCCTGAAGAAATGGGGCTAGGACCGGTATTTGCAATTCCGAAGGCCTTGAAGCTGGCTGGACTAAAACTCTCGGACATCGACGTGATCGAATTGAACGAAGCATTTGCGGCGCAGTCGCTTGCTGTGATCAAGGAAGCTGGGCTTGATCCGGAGCGTGTGAATCCGAATGGCGGCGCAATCGCGCTGGGACATCCGCTCGGATGCACCGGAGCCAAACTGACCGCCAGTGTCATCCGTGAATTGAAACGGCGCAACGGGCGCTACGGAATGGTAACGATGTGCGTGGGCGGAGGCATGGGCGCGGCGGGTATTTTCGAGAACCTGAACTAGAATTCGTTTGGCGGACGATATCCAAGAAAACTGCATTTGCATAGGAAACTCCCCCTGCCGCCGGGGAGACAACAGGGGGCTGATTCCGGTGGAGAGGTCTCAACTTCCTGCCGGCATCAACCTTTATTACGTTTTCTGAGTGCGTTCGGTTCCCGGGGAAGCAGGAACCTCTGAGGATTAGGCCACAGTTGGGATGGCAGCTAAAGACTACTCAGATTCCAGCTCCAGACTTGTTTTCGGGATACTCATAAACTCCGCGCCCGCTCTTCTTTCCCAGTCGTCCGCCCTTGACATACTGCACCAGAAGCGGCGCAGGACGATACTTCTCACCTAGCGTTTTGTGGAGGTATTCCAGAATGTGCATGCGAGTATCGAGCCCAACCAGATCCACCAGCTCAAACGGGCCCATGGGATGATTCAGGCCAAGCTTGAGTGCCTTATCAATGTCCGCTGCTGACGCGATTCCCTCTTGCAGCATGTAAAAGGCTTCATTACCGATCATCGCATTGATGCGACTGGTGATGAACCCGGGCGATTCCTTGATGACCACCGTCTCCTTTCCCATTCGCCGCCCCACTTCGGCAGCGGCCGCGATAGTCTCGTCATTGGTTTCGAGTGCCCGCACAATTTCCAGCAGCTTCATCTTGCAGAATGGTTCCTGGACGGCAGATTTTGTCGAGCAGCGTGAAGATCTCGATCTTCGATTCCATCTCTTCGGGGACGGCTTCGATCACCAGATCAGCTTCGCGCGCGGCCTCCTCTACGCTGCCAGCGTATTCCAACCTTCCAAACGCAGCATGGGCATCGTCAGCAGAAACCTTCTTGAGCTCCACTGCTTTGTCGAGATTGGCACGAATTTCGCCTTCGGCTTTCCGCAAGGCGGCGGGCAACAAATCTTCAAGCACGGTGCGATAGCCGCCCAGCGCAGCTACATGCGCGATGCCACGCCCCATAATGCCGGCGCCAATCACGGCAATGGTCTTGATGTCGGCCACGACTAGCGCTTTCCAACTTCCTCAAGTAATTCGTGAATGCGCGTATCCGCGCCCTGCAAATTCTCGACCAGGCGCTTTCGCTCTTCAGTATCTATGCCATGCAATGACGCCTGAATACGGCGCAAGGTGGTATTGATGTCGTCCACGTAGTTGATGAGGCGGATGAGTTCTCCAGTAGCAGCCATAATAAATTGTTCTCCTGATTGCCAGTTGGCCAGAAATGAACGGAAACGGCAAGTTCCTTATTTTCAACTTCCGCGCCGGTTAAGTAAAGGCACGATAAACCATGTCAATCACCTCCATAGATTCTTTTACTTATCCTTTAACCGCCGCCATAATCTAATAAGCACATGAATGACACCACTCGCAAAGAGTTCATTTTCGCAAGCGACTTCGACCAGACACTGACCTTCAACGACTCGGGCTACGTGCTCGCCGAGCTGGTCGGAATTCCAACGGCTGAATTCGAGCGCAAAGCCACGGGCATGGCACGGCTGAACCTGGTGCAGCAAGGGGGAGAGCTTGCGTATTTGCTGTTGCACGATCCTGAGTTCAAATCGCGCGTGCGCAAAGAGCATCTATACGAGGTCGGTAAGCGCATTCGCCTGAAAGAAAACATCGCGCTGCTTTATCAGATACTCGAAAGCGGCATCCCTGGTTATCACTTCGACTTTTACGTTTTGTCTGCTGCGCCCGTTGAAGTAATTCAGTCGGCACTCGAAGGCATTGTTCCCAATGACCACATTTTCGGTACCGAGTTTCTTTACAAAGACAACGGCGAGATCGAGACGATCACTCGTGCAACCGCAGGCTATGGCAAGGTATTCGTCCTCGATCAACTGCAAACCCGCGCGCAGATCGGCCCCGACCACATTGTTTACGTCGGCGACGGCAGTTCTGACGTGCACGTCATGCTACATACGAACGTCCGAGATGGATACACGATCGCGGTCTCCGAAGCCAAGCACGTATCACAGGTCGCCAAGCGAACTGTTCTTAGCACCAGCGCGCTGGCCGTGCTAGCGCCAATTCTCGAGGACATCGCCGGATGGGAGCGCCTGCGCATTCGTGAGTTCTTCGAATCTTACGGAGTGATGATCCAGGAATGGGACCGGGTAAGGACGGATTGGCTCACGCTGAGGGCGGTAACGCCAGAGTCTGAAGCAGCCGCGGCGAAGTGACTCGCGATTAACTGAATTTACAAATGTGGGGACAGCCGCCCTCGGCTGTCCGGGCAGCGCAGCTGGAGCGCGTTTGTTTCTTACTACCTTTGAAGGATGTCGAGCGTCGCTCGACCGGACAGCCGAGGGCGGCTGTCCCCACTTGATCCGGGTAGCTGAATCCCGAAGCACAGACAGCTCATCTACCTGCCATGTTGGAACAATTCCTTTCAAGCCCAATTGCAAACGAGGCCATTCTTCAACCAGCAGCCCCGCTAGACGAAGCAAAGATCCTCGACGCCTACTCCCGTGCCGTCGTCTCTGCGGCGGAAAAGGTGAGCCCTTCAGTCGCAAAGATCGAAGTCACCCAGACGAGCCGCGCCAAGAATGGCGATGCACAAGAGCGGCGCGGTGGCGGATCTGGATTCGTGTTCACGCCTGATGGCCTGGTGCTCACCAATAGTCACGTCGTTCACGATGCCTCTCGCATTCAGGTATCGCTTCCGGATGGGCGGCAATTGCCTGCGCACCTGATCGGGGACGATCCGGCAACGGATCTTGCGGTGATCAGAATTGATTCTCCCAGTGTTACTGCGGTCGAGCTTGGCGATTCGCAAAAGCTCCGCGTCGGGCAGTTGGCGATTGCGATTGGAAATCGTACTCTGGGCGCATGATTGACGATGTCATTCAGACCGATGCATCCCTGAATCCAGGAAATTCCGGCGGGCCGCTGGTCTCATCCGATGGCCAGGTCATTGGAGTTAACACCGCGACCATTATGGGCGCGCAGGGGCTTTGCTTCGCGATCGGCATCAACACGGCAAAGTTCGTAGCCAGCCGACTACTGCAGCAAGGCCGCATTCGGCGCGCTTACATCGGGGTCGAAGCGCAAACTGTGCCGCTGCACCGCCGCATCGTCCGCTTCTACGATCTTCCAAGGGAAACCGGCGTAATGGTCATAGGTGTCGAAGCCGGCAGTCCGGCGCAGAAAGCTGACCTGCGCGAAGGCGACGTGATCATCGCATTAGGAGATCAACCGGTCGCGGGAGTTGACGATTTGCACCGCTTGCTGACGGATACACAAGTTGGAGCGAGCAATTCAATCACAGTCCTCCGCCGAACCGAAAAACTACAACTGGAAATCATCCCTCGGGAATCTAGAGAGTAGCTCTCTCTCGTACCTGTCATCTCGAGCGAAGCGGCGCAGGTCGCGCCGCGCAGTGGAGAGACCTTCCCCTGGTCGGCCTAAATGTGCTCACGGTGAAAACGCAAGGTCTCTCGACTACGCGTGCGTTTCGCTTCACTCACCTCACGCTTCGCTCGAGATGACAGATTTTGGATAAACTTAGAGCCCAGCACCCGAACCTTGCTTCATTGCAACTCCCTTTCCCCTATGTTAGTTTCTGAAACGGAAGGGATTACCTTGCAGGCGACAGTTCCTGCCGGACTGGACCGTAAAGAGGCCGAAGTTTACCTGCGGCTCGATCCAGCGCGGCTCCCAAAACACATTGCCATCATTATGGACGGCAACGGCCGCTGGGCGCGCAAGCGTCATCTGCCACGTGTCGCCGGCCATCGCGCCGGCGTGACCTCCGTACGCTACGTCGTGGAGTGCGCTTCGCGCATCGGCATCCCATCGCTCACGCTATATGCATTCTCCGAGGAAAACTGGAAGCGTCGTCCCAAGACCGAAGTGGATTTCCTGATGAAGTTGCTGTCGCGTTATCTGCGGCAGGAAGTCCCCACGCTGCACAAGAACAATGTCCGCCTGCAGTACATTGGACGCCTGCATGAGCTCCCCGCTTTTGTGCAAGAAAAGATGGAATGGGCGCGCCAGGAGACTTCGCGCAACACCGGCATGGTGCTAACTCTTGCTTTGAATTACAGCGCCCGTTCGGAACTTGTTGATGCATTTCACTCTGTAATTCGAGCGGCAGCCAACAACGGCGGCATTGAACACCTTCAGATTGATGAGGAAACCATCTCCCGCCATCTCTACACGGGACACCTACCCGATCCCGACCTCGTGATTCGCACCAGTGGCGAGATGCGCCTGAGCAATTTCCTGCTCTGGCAACTTGCTTATGCGGAAATCTACGTCACGCCTACGCTATGGCCTGAATTCCGTGGCGTTCATTTGCTTGAAGGCATCGCCGAATACCAGACGCGCGAACGCCGTTACGGCGGCTTGAACGAAGCTCAATCCGCGCGCGGGCTGCGGAGCTGATTCCGATTGGAACTGGTCAAGCGAGTACTCACCGCTGTGGTACTCATCCCACTCGTTTTATTGTTGGTCCTGCGCGCGCCCGTGCAGGTCCTGGTGTTCGTGGCAGGAGTTGTGGCACTCCTTGCCATTCACGAACTGCTGGATCTATCGGAGGCATTTGGAAGCCAGCCTCTGCGCATACCTACTTACATCTATTGCGGCCTGTTCTTTTTCCTGATTGCGATTCATCCCGGGACGGCGGATCTCTCGACCAGCAGCCTTACTTATTACGCATTGTCGTTTGCAGTCCTGGCGCCATTTGTTTTTTTGGCATTGGCGATGAATCGGAACGAACTGGCGTCTGCTTTCCCTGCGGCAAGAGTTTCGGTTTTTGCCTTTGCATATATCACGCTTCCACTGGCGCTTCTGGTGCAGCTACGAGAGCAATGGCGTGGAAGTTTTCTTCTTCTTTACCTACTGCTGCTGGTCTGGGCAGGAGACATTTTTGCCTACTTCATTGGCAAGCCCTTCGGCAGGCACCGCATGTCGCCTCGCGTCAGTCCCAACAAGACGTGGGAAGGCGCCGCAGCTTCGGTCCTTGCGAGCATTGCGGTCGGAGTACTGATGTTTCATTACGCGGTGCCGATCAGCCGTGCGCTTCTTCATTCTCACTTGATCGAGCTCAAAGACGGAGTTTTTCAAGAGATTCCTCTCCTCCCAGTCATCGTGCTTTCGATTGTTCTGAACATCGCGGCCCAGCTCGGGGATTTGGTCGAGTCATTAATCAAGCGCGGCGTGGGCGCGAAAGATTCAGGCGCCATATTGCCCGGACACGGCGGCATGCTCGATCGTATTGATGCCCTGTTATTCGCTGCGCCGGTGCTGTGGTGTTATGCCGCATGGCAGATAATGACCCAATGAACCGGAACAAGCGCACCGGGAATTTCGTATTCCCCAGCGGACTCAAATTATGAACGGACCTTATATTTGCGGCCTTCTGTGGGCAATATTTGGATGTGTGTGGTTGATCGCCTGGATACGGACCAAACGCACGCAGGAGCGCGCCCCGCTTAGCTTTCGTTTTGCTTTATGGTGTTCCCGTCGCGATTGCTTCCTACTTGATGTTCAACGACAACGCAGCAGTCAGGTGGGGAGGCGCTCACTTTATGCCGAGGACACCCCTCATTCAATCCGCGGGAATTCTTCTGACGGCCGCCGGTATTGCATTCGCGATCTGGGCACGCTTTTATCTCGGGCAGAACTGGAGCAATGCGGTAAGTATTAAGATTGGACATCAACTTATCCGCACCGGGCCGTACCAGTGGGTGCGGCATCCGATTTACTCCGGCTTATTGGTCGCTCTGCTGGGGACTGCCCTGGCCCGCGGCAAGATGATCAGCTTGGTGGCCCTTCCTCTATTTTTCCTGGGATTTCGGACCAAGAGCCGCCTGGAAGAACAATTCATCCGGAAAACATTTGGGGAAGAATATGTTGAGTACAGCCGATCAACCGGATCGTTGATTCCAAGATTTTAGCTTTTAAGTAACCCGCTGAAACCCATGAGCCAAGCTCCTCTTCCTGTACCATATTTACATCCATGAAGCGTATCGCTATTTTGGGATCGACCGGAAGCATCGGCCGCAGCACCCTCAGTGTGGTCGAATCGTTTCCGGACCGCTTCCAAGTGGTCACGCTGGCCGCTGGACGCAACGTTGATCTTGCATTTGATCAAGCCAAGCGCTGGCGCCCACGGGTGCTTTCGGTCGCGCTCGAATCGCAGGCGGAGAATCTGAAACATCGGTTGAAATCAGCCGGAATCAGCGGAATTGAAGTGACGCATGGCGCTGCCGGTACCGTCACCGTCGCAACTCATCCTGAAACCGATTTCGTGGTCAGCGCGATCGTTGGTGTTGCCGGGCTTGAAGCTACTTACGAAGCAGTCAAAGCCGGAAAAACTGTCGGCCTTGCCAATAAAGAATGCCTCGTAGCCGCTGGAGAACTCATCACCGCCGAAGCCCGCCGCCAAGGCAACCCGCTTTTGCCCATAGATAGCGAGCACAATGCCGTCCACCAATGCCTGCGCGGCGGCCGCATGGATGAAGTCCGTCGCATCTGGCTCACTGCTTCCGGTGGCCCGTTTCTGAATACTCCTGTATCCAAGTTCGCCGATATCAGTGTTGCCCAGGCGCTGAACCATCCCACCTGGAAAATGGGCAACCGCATCACCATTGATTCGGCCACGCTGATGAACAAGGGTTTCGAGGTCATCGAGGCCTGCCGATTGTTCAACTTGCCGCCAGAGCAGATCAGTGTCATCGTGCATCCCCAATCCACAATCCATTCGCTCGTCGAATTTGTAGATGGCAGCATTCTTGCTCAACTATCAGTCACCGACATGCGCTTGCCGATCCTCTACGCCCTAACCTATCCCGACCGCATTCCTTCCGACTTGAACTTTAGTCTCAGTGACTTAAGGCACCTCGATTTCAGCCCTCCCGACATGGAAAAATTTCCTTGTCTGCAGCTGGCTTACGAGGCTGCGAAGGCGGGAGGCGGCAAAACGGTTGCGCTGAACGCTGCTGATGAAATTGCCGTATCTGCCTTCCTGGAAGGCAGCATCCGTTTTCAGCAAATTCCCGTAGTAATTGAAGAAGCGGTTTCTGAAACGCCGGTGGGCAAATTGGAATCTATAAAAGAGGTATTAATCTTGGACCGGACCGCCCGCGCCATCGCTGCCGAGAAAGTAGCCAGCCTGAGTGGAAGATCGGCCGTCTCCGTTGGAGCGCGAAAGAATTAATCTAAAAATATGAGTCATCTTCTTAGTCAATTTTTTATTTCCTTGGTTTCAATGATTGTAATCATTGGCTTCATGGTCTTGATTCATGAGTTTGGCCACTATGCTGTGGCTAAGCTGTTGGGCGTGCGAGTAGAGCAGTTCGCCATCGGATTTGGTAAGCGCCTGTTCGGTTTCAAGAAGGGGGATACCGACTACCGCGTCAATGCGCTGCCGTTTGGCGGATACGTAAAGATGAGCGGCGAAAATCCGATGGATGACCGCACTGGTGATCCTGGTGAATTTATGTCGCATCCGCGCTGGCATCGCTTCTTGATCGCCATCGCCGGGCCGGCAATGAACATTATGCTGGCAGTCGTTCTCCTCGCGTGCATCTACATGGTGCACTACGAGTACCCAGCCTACAAAGACCAGGCTGCAGTGATCGGATATGTGAAGGCAGATACGCCTGCGGCAAAAATTGGCGCGCAACGCGGAGACCGTATTACCCAAATTGATGGAGTAGAGGACCCCACCTGGGATGACGTTGATGTGAAGGAACTGCTCAGCGCGAATCAGCCTCTCTCATATACGATCCAGCGCGACGGTCAAAAAATTCAAGGCACGATTGTCCCCGCCGCTGTCACTGCCGACAACGCTGGCTCGGCCGGATGGTACGCGGATGAGCCGGTCATTCTCGGGTCGCTCGAGCCGAACATGCCTGCGCAGAAGATCGGTCTGAAGTCGGGCGATAAGATTCTGACTTTGGATGGACAGCCTGTTCCCTCAATCAAGGCGATGATTGATCGTCTGCAGCAGACTAAGTCGAAGCCGGTGCATCTTGAGGTCGAACGCAATGGGCAGACGCTCAGCTTCTATGTGACCCCCGTGCTCGCAGACACGCCGGATGTTAACGAGAAGCATTACCGCCTCGGCTTCTCTCCGCAAACCAAAATCGGACGGCTTTCTCTTCCCGACGCGTTTAAGCAATCCCTAGAAGTAAACCGCCGGTACTCATCCCTCTTGGTGCAGTTAGTCGGCAAGCTGGTCCAGCGGCACAGTTTCGAATCGCTTCGCGCAGTTTCTGGCCCGATCGGCATTGCCCAGCAGGCCGGCGCAGCAGCGCAGGAAAAAGGCTGGATACCATTGCTTGTCCTTACAGTGATCATCAGCCTGAACCTTGGGATCTTTAACTTGCTACCGATTCCGATCATGGATGGCGGGGTTATTCTCCTGCTGTTTATTGAGAGTTTGATGCGCCGCGATATCAGCCTGAACATCAAGGAACGCATCTACCAGGCCGCATTTGTGTTTCTGGTTCTGTTTGCGGCCGTGGTCATCTACAACGATATTGCGAAGACGATTGGGACGAGGCTGCCCTAAGGTTCTTTCGGCCATCAAGATCGTCGGAGCGAGTCAAGAATGCGATCCAGTTGAGGGCATGGAGTAATGCGGCAAAATTGGGCGGAAGCCTCCTCGAAGTTACGAACCGCTCTTTACGTAGCGGGCTCGAATCTCCTGTAGAATTGACCACCCTGCACACATGAGATACAATGTATCTCATGAAGCGCAACGTTGCGGCAACAGAAATGGTCCACGTACGCATAGACCGACGGGTTAAGGAGCGCGCTTCCAGGACCCTCGCAGCCATGGGCCTTTCCGTATCCGATGCTGTTCGCGTCCTGCTGACCCGCGTGGCGTCAGAAAGGGCGCTGCCTTTCGAGGTTAGAGTGCCAAATACTGTAACCACCGCCGCCATGCGCGAAGCGCGGAAAGGTGGGCTACCAGCGTTCAAAACCGTTTCCGGCTTAATGGCCGACCTGAATGCGGAGGATTGAGCGAACCAATACCTTCCGCAAGGACTTCAAGCGCGAGAAGAGAGGACAGCATCGTGGCTACGTTGAAGATCTGGTTTCTTCTATCGTCTCGGTGCTGGCGGAGGACAGCCCTCTCCCAGAGAAGCATCGTGACCATGCCCTTGGTGGCCAGTGGCACGATTACCGAGAGTGCCACCTCAAACCCGATTTGCTGCTGATCTATCGCAAGCCTGATTCCGAGGTCTTACAGCTAATCCGTTTGGGTTCGCATGGCGAGTTATTTGGATGATGCGTTTCGCTTCGCACTCACTGTACTGATCGTCTAAACTGAATAGACATGGCCTCAATTCAACGCCGTAAGTCTGTCACATGCATGATCGGCAGCGTCCGGGTCGGGTCGGATGCACCGGTTGTGGTGCAATCCATGACCAATACGGATACCGCGGACGTGCGCTCGACCGTAGAACAGGTCGCGTCGCTTGCCCGCGCGGGCTCGGAACTGGTACGCGTAACAGTGAATAACGAAGACGCGGCGGCGGCCCTTCCCCACATTGTTGAACAGCTCGATAAGCGAGACGTTCACGTGCCTATCATTGGCGACTTCCACTACAACGGGCACATCCTGCTCAAGAAATATCCAGCTTGCGCCGTGAGTTTGGCAAAGTACCGCATCAATCCCGGCAATGTCGGAATTGGACGGAAAGACGATTCCAACTTCCGCACCATGGTCGAGGTCGCAGTAGAGAACCAAAGTACGGATTGCGCCCTGACCAGATCATCCTGAGCGCGAAAGTCAGCGGCGTACAAGATTTGGTGGATGTGTATCGTTCACTCGCTTCTCGTTGCAGCTATCCCCTGCATCTCGGCTTGACCGAGGCCGGCATGGGTGCGAAAGGAATTGTCGCTTCGAGTGCCGGTCTCTCCATCCTGTTGCAGGAAGGAATCGGCGACACCATTCGCGTTTCGCTTACACCGGCTCCAGGCGGCGATCGCGCGGAAGAGGTCCGAGTCGCACAGCAGATTCTTCAGTCTCTTGGGATCCGCAGCTTTACTCCGCAGGTCACGGCTTGTCCTGGTTGCGGGCGCACCACCAGCACTTTCTTCCAAGAAATGGCCGAACAGATTCAGTCCTACCTGCGCGAGCAAATGCCCGCTTGGAAAGAACGGTACTCAGGTGTTGAAGAAATGAAAGTCGCGGTCATGGGATGCGTCGTGAATGGTCCCGGCGAGTCCAAGCACGCCAGCCTCGGCATCTCACTTCCTGGCACGTTCGAAGAACCAAAGGCCCCTGTTTACGTGGATGGCCGACTGTTCACCACGCTCAAAGGTGAAAAAATCGTCGCCGAGTTCATCACCATTCTCGACGAATACGTTGATTCGCACTACGCCACCAAGTCTGAGGTTCCGGTTACAGCTTAGCCAGGCACATTACTGCGCCTTCCCGGGGAAAAGAATCGAAATTTCAAAGGGCGCTCCGACGGCGTTCTTCCTCCAAATGCCGAGCTCGAGCTTTCGACAGATCGTTCAAAGACACCAAACCTAAGAACGTTCGCGTGCCTACGATCCACAACCGGCATTCGGGTCACGGCTTTTTCCGCCATCCGATAGACCACTCCACGCAGAGGTTCATCAGGATAGGTCTCGATGGCTTCTGTTCGCGCCAGGCGTCCTGGGATGGTTCACTCCTTAAGTACTGGAGTCGGCTACGGATTCGTAGGCAACGCTTTGAACGGCGCCATGGCCTTAAAACTTCGCGCTCATGATAATCATTCACTTCACGTTGATGTACTCGCCCTTAGACCATTTGTCGCCATATGAATCCCATCCTTTGGCAACAATGTAGTGTTTGCCCGATTTCAAACTAAGCGCGTGCCTCACCGATTTTCCGGACGTTTGATACCTGAGCGTATGGTCCACGTAAATCTGCATATGCTGCACGGGGCTATTTGCCGGAGCCGAGGCAGTAATCGTGACCGGTGAATTGACCCAAGCGTTCGGGGCGGGCGCTGAAATCTTAATCGGCACGGGAACCACGTTTACAGTTTCCGTCTTCTTGTAAGTTGCTCCCGATATGTTCAAGGCTTTTACGACGACTGAGTGACTGCCTTTGCTGATTGGCAGAGTCGCCTGAACTCCGCTTCCGCTGACTTGGTACACGAGCGCACCGTCCACGTAAATCTCGACGCTAGTCACGTCAGTTGGATCTGTGGTCGTGGCAGAAACGTACAGGGGCGGATAAAAGGAAGCATTCGCCGCGGGAGAAAGAATCCGTACAGCTGGACCCGCTGAGGTCACCGGCAATTTCGTGATGGTCAAGTTTCCAGCACTGTCCGACGACTGAACGGCAAGGGTATGTGGACCATGCGTGAGTGTAACTGTCGTGTTTAGGGTGTTTCCGCTGCTCTGGTATTGCGGATTACCGTCAACATACAGCTGCATTCTGGTGACCGTATTCTTGCCATTACCGATCGCATTGACGGGAACCGACGTCGTCACCACGGCATTGGGCTCAGGATTCGTGACCATCACCGCTTGCGACTGCACCTTTACATCAATGCTGCGCTTATGGATTCCGCCCGTCGTGTCCCATGACTGCACCACGATGGGATGACTTCCCAGGGCCATGCTTAATTTGACATCCACCGAGCTCCCGCTGACTTGATGTTTCAAAATGTGGTCCACATAAATCTGCATGGCGGTCACGGGCGAGCTATTCGAGGTGGTCGCATGAATGTGCACCGGCGAGGCCACGATTGCGTTCGCAAAGGGCGTGGTGATTTGAACGGTATTGAAGAAGTCCGCCATGGGGTTTTCCACGGCTCCGGCGCCGGGGCACGAGGCAAATCCCAAGGCATCACAAACGGTACGCAGAAAGTTGGCATGGTCATAGCGCACTGAGGAACGATAGCCATGCTTCACTTGCGGCCCAACAACGAGTGTTGCCAACCGACCGCCACAACCCTTCGAAATTTTTGCAGAACAACGATTGTCCTCAGTGGCACGATTGCCTGAGAGGTCAGCCTCATCCCAAACAATGAACAGAATGCCATCGCCGCCTGGTTGGAATTCCGGCAAGGCGAGAATGGCAGGAAGGTGCTGTGAAAGCCAGTCGTCCGCCGCCCCCAAAGGCCCGTCGTGGGCATCATTCTCCAGGCTCGGAGTTATGTACGCATAGTTTGGCGTTTTGTGATTGGCGATATCAGTCTTGAGCTGACTGAATGGCACGGAATTGTCCGCTTGGCTTGGCGCGCATGTGTCGGTGAAATCAATAATGGGATTGTGCCGCCGCACGTAGTCAAGATGGCTGACTCCGGTGAATCCAGCATAGGGAAGATCTTCCTGATAGGAACGCCAGGTGAGCCCCTTCGAAATGAGATGTCGGGCAACATTGTCGGCGTTGAAACAGGCTGTCGTCGCATTATTGCCGGTGATCGGCTGCCCGGCCACCAACCACATCAGTGCGGAAATGGAATTGTGTTGTTCGGAATAGTATTGAGTTGCCAACCCGTACTTACGCGCCAGTGAATTGAAGTAGGGCATGTTCGAGTTACCGATTACCGACTCGTAACTGTGGTTCTCTTCCGTGACAATCCAAACATGGCGAGATTGCGGCACCTCTCCCCAAGACAGCGTGCCGAACAGCATCAGTAGTAATCCGGGAAGTCTCATCATTTAGTCCTCCTCCCGTGCCGCTTGGACCTCGGGCACACGAATCCTCGCTCAGGAGAATTTTTTGGTATTACGGAATGGGTCGGGCTTCGGCAAAGCTACAAACAGGCCGCGCGATCAGCAATCCGGCGAACACCTTAAATGTGCTGTGCAAATCAAATGACAAGTACTAAATCGCCCAGAACCTTAACGAATAACCTGCCGCACCAGCCAGAATTAAACAGAAATTCTCACGCGTGTCACAAATCGTCGTGGACGATGCGATTTCCCTGACCTGTATTCCTGCGATACCATAAAGAACGGTCACTTGTAAGCGGCGACGCATCTGCCGTCTCATTCCGCACAGGAGCTCCGACCCATGGCGACCGTTACCCAGACCAATCCCGCAATTCCACTCACTAAGAATGAACACCTGCTTCGCTGGGTCGAAAAAATGGCCGAGCTTACGCGGCCAGCGAACATCCATTGGGTGGACGGCTCTCAGGAAGAATATGACCAGCTTTGCGATGAGATGGTCGCGGCCGGCACGCTAGTCCGGCTCAATCAAAAGCTCTGGCCCGGTTGTTTCCTGGCGCGTTCGCATAAAAGCGATGTTGCCCGGGTTGAAGATCGCACTTTTATTTGTTCCCTCTCAAAAGACAGCGCTGGCCCCACTAACAATTGGGAAAATCCTTACGAGATGCGCCGCAAGTTGCGCGGCATCTTCCGCAATTCCATGAATGGACGAACGATGTATGTTCTGCCGTTCAGCATGGGACCGATCGCGTCACCGATGTCGCAGATTGGCGTACAGCTCACCGACTCCCCTTACGTCGTCGTGAGCATGAGAATTATGGCGCGCATTGGACTGAAGGTATTCAAGGAAATCGACAAAGACTACAAGCGGGTAGTTCCTTGCCTACATAGCCTGGGCGCGCCTCTGAAACCAGGCGAGAAGGATGTCCCGTGGCCATGCAACGACGAAAAATACATTGTGCATTTCCCCGAGAGCCGTGAGATCTGGTCCTACGGTTCTGGTTATGGCGGCAATGCGCTGCTCGGTAAAAAATGCTTTGCCCTGCGCATCGCTTCGAATATGGCGCGCGACGAAGGCTGGATGGCCGAGCACATGCTAATTGTCGGCGTCGAAGATCCCAACGGACAGAAGACCTATGTGGCTGCGGCCTTTCCCAGCTCTTGCGGGAAAACCAACTTCGCCATGATGGTTCCACCGGACGAATTCAAATCCAAAGGATGGAAAATTTGGACCGTGGGCGATGACATCGCCTGGATCACGCCTGATTCCGAGGGCCGCCTGCGCGCCATCAATCCCGAAGCCGGGTTCTTTGGCGTTGCACCCGGGACGTCTGTTAAGACCAATCCGAATGCCATGGCAGCGCTCGCGAAAAATACGATTTTTACCAACGTCGCCCTCACTCCCGAAGGAGGCATTTGGTGGGAAGGCATGACGATTGAGCCGCCCGCAGAGTGCATTGATTGGCAGGGCAATCGCTGGACACCAGAAATTGCCAAGAAAACCGGGGCCAAAGCCGCGCACCCGAACTCCCGCTTTACGGCTCCCGCGAGACAGTGCCCCACCATAGATTCGGCGTGGGAAGATCCAACCGGGGTCCCAATCAGCGCGATCGTATTCGGTGGTCGGCGTGCCCACACAATCCCGCTCATCTACCAGGCGTTTAACTGGAGTTCTGGCGTTTATGTGGGCGCCACGATGGGATCGGAGATGACGGCAGCAGCAACCGGCGAGATCGGAAAAGTCCGCCGCGATCCTATGGCCATGCTTCCCTTCTGCGGCTATCACATGGGCGATTACTTTCGCCATTGGATCAAGATGCAGCGTTCGCTAAGTGTGACCCCGCGCATTTTTCACGTGAACTGGTTTCGCAAAGATGCGAATGGCGAGTTCCTATGGCCGGGCTTCCGCGATAATTTCCGTATGCTCAAGTGGATCGTAGACCGTGTGCACGGCCGCACTCGCACCAAGGAAACCCCCATCGGCTGGACTCCGTTTTACGAAGATGTGGATTGGACTGGCTTAAACTTCCCAAAAGAAAAATTCGAGGAGCTCCAGCAGATTGATCGCCCCGCTTGGAAAAAAGAAGTGATCAGTCACGAAGAGCTATTTATCCTGCTCCACGCCCATCTCCCGCCCGAGATGATCTACGAGCGCGAACTGCTGATCTGCAGGTTGTAGGAAGTATGCATGGCAAGAATAGCCCGAACTCGGCAAGAACTAATCGAAGACTTGGACCAACTCGATCGAAGCTATGCCGCGTTGCTGCAGAATTCCAGTGACCAACTGAACTGGCGTCCGGCAACCGACGCGTGGTCCGTGACGCAGTGCATACAGCACGTGTCTCGCGTCAACTCCATCTACCTGACTCCAATCAAAGCCGCCATCGCTAAAGGGCGGCCGTCCGGCGCTTCTGAGGGGGACTCGTTGCACACCGCCGGATGGTTCTCCAGCGTGTTCCTGAAGAGCGTTAGCCCGCAGGGCAAGGCCAAGCTGCGCTCACCGCGTATTGGCCGTCCATCCGCGGAACCATCAGACATTAACGCTGAGAAAGTTCTCCAGATTTTGCTCGGTACTCATCAGGAAATTCGCGAAATCCTGACCGGGCGCAATCAGCCGCGCCTAAACCGCATTCGCTTCAAGAACCCCTTCGTGCCAGTGCTGCGCTTCACGGTAGCAAGTGGAATCCTGATCATGGTGGCACATGGCGGCCGGCATCTCCTTCAGGCACAACGCCTGTGCGAGATGCAGGTTCTCCCGAAAGCCTCGGTCGGCAAGACTGCCTAGTGCTGACTAGCGGCTCATCACCAGCGTATGCATTGGCGATTTCGCACCGACCACGGGGAAAGCCTCATCGCCTTTCACCATCCGCCAGAGGATGCGGTTGAATACGTCATCGTCGATGCGATCTGGTTTGCTGAAATCGAGCCCCTTGGACATTTCGCCAGCTGCGCTGTTCTTCGCATTCATCTCGTTCATGTCCTGCTGTGGCGTTATCGGCGTGTACGGCGTTAGATCCGGAGTGTTGGAAAAGACATCCGCCAATGACCTGCTGAAATAATCGAACTTCGACATGCGGTCCAAATTGAGGATGTCCTCAATCGCCGCGATGACATCGGTGGTATTTGCGAAGCGGTGTATCGTCCCCGGGCGGTTGTAAGCGGAAATGACAAACGCGGGTGAACGATGTGAGTCCACATGGTCCGGCCCTGACTGCGAATCGTCCTCAAGAACAAAAACCACAGTATCTTTCCAGAAAGGTGAGTTGGAAAGCGCTTCGATAATCCGCCCCAGCGCCAGATCGTTGTCGGCCATCAGAGCTTTGGGCGTACGAAAACCATCGCGACCGCCCGCTGTGTGGTCATTCGGCAAGTGCAGGATCTCGAGCTGAGGCATGTCGCTCTTTGCCACGAACTGTTTGAATTCTGCAATCCAGGCATCCGCCCTGACTTGATCAGAAACTGCAAGATTGAACGGCGGATAAGCAAGGTTAATGTGCTCGGCGAGCCCCCGCCGTTTGGTTGTCGCCCATTCCGGCGACTTCGGATCGTTTACCATCTCTCCGTAGTCGCGGAAACTGATTCCTCTCTTCTGCGCCAGATTCCACAAGAAGCCATTACCCGGTTCGTCAATCTCTTCATCGTCTATGCCCGCCCGCCTGTCGGAGTATGCGGAATGCACCGTCTTTTCGTCGTAGTCGGTGACGTATGCAGCGGTTGACCAGATGTGTCCTTGCGAGCTGACTTCGGAGTTGGTAAAGAATCGGTCCATCAAGCCGAAACGCAAAGCCAGCGCGTGATGGTTGGGCGATATCGCCTGCCCGAAAAATACCAGAGTCGGGTCGCCATCGCCTTCTTTCAAATCACCGAAAACCTGATCGTACGTCCGGTTTTCTTTAATGACATAGATGACGTGCTTAAACGGAGGATATGACTTCGCTTTGCGCTGCTCTCCCCAGTCATTCGCCTCTGCAACGCGCTGCGAGTACTGGGATAAATCCGTGGAGCTGAATTCACTCGGAAGCACCCGCAGAGTGCCGTTCAGTTGCCCCAAGTCGTAGCCGGTGCGATGGGTAAGCGGTTCGGCCGGAATTGGTCCATCGGGATTCGCGTGACTTCCGTGCCCTTTGCCGGTGAGCACTAAAAGCTGATTTGCCATGTGGAGAACGGCCGTGGGATACCAGTCTGTCGGTATGCGTCCGATCGGCGTCGTTTTCGCGGCAGTCCCGGCGCCGTCCGAAACGTCGAACACTGCTACCGCATTGTTGTCTGCTTCCGCGACGAACAGCTTCGATCCATCGGGCGACAACGTCATCGCATTTGGCGTGCTTCCTTCTGAAGGTCCTGCCGGTGCCGCGTCCCTCAGGCGCTGGGAGACTCTCTTTGCTTTCGTGTCCACAACCGCGATCTCGTCCGATCCTGCCAACGCAACAAAAAGTTGCCGCGCGTGGAAACAGCCAGCCCCGCGGGGTACCGTGAACCAGTTTTATCGGCCTTCTGTTGGCCCAGCACAATCTTTCGCTCAAACTTTGCGGTTCCGTTCTCCCACAGATACACAAATACCGAATCGTCGTTGCCACCTGAGACAAAAACGTGCTTTCCGTCGCGTGAGAATGTGACTCCCAGAAACGCTGCCGGCTGTTCGAGCGTCTGCGTAACTTGCCGAGACTTTAGGTCAACGATCTGCAGCCCCTGCTCACGCCATCCACTCAGGACCACCGCCACCTTGTCTCCTCCAGGGGCCACCGCCATGCCGAGCGGCACGCTGCCAAGAGCAATAGCCTCGCCAGCCGGATCAAGACGAACACCAGTTGAAAGCGGCGTTGTGTAGGCGATGCTGGAGTCGGTTGCGAAAGCGCGGATGGCCGGAAAGTAAATTATGGCGATCAGCGCAAGAAGCGGGATACAGGCGGTCTGTGGGTAGAAGAAAAGGCAACGCATCGCGTGATTATATGTCGTGACGCGCAATCTCGATTTGGGTGAACTGGAGGCCTGAAGTCGTCCGTTCTTACGTAGCCCTTAGTAGTGGTATTTCGCTTGCAGAAAATACACATAGTTCCCAGAAACTTGATAAACCAGGCGATGTTCCTGCGTAATTCTCCGTGACCAACAGCCCACAGAAAGGTATTTTAGTGGTTCGGGCTTGCCAATTCCGGTAAATGGATCACTAACGATAGCTTCCATCAGGTCGAAAATTCGCAATGCAACGCCACGATCGGTTTCAACCCAGGAACGCAAATCCTCGCGGAAGTGGGAATCGAGCACAGCCCCGTACTTAACGCGGCCCGGCAAGGCCCATTTCCTGGCGCAGCTTATCTAGTGACTCAGGTTTGCCCTTCCGTCGCTGCGAGTTGTTCAATGCTTCAAGAAGTCGCTGCGCGTTTTTAGGTGAGCGCAAAAGATGAGCAGTTTCAAGAAGGCTGGAAAGCTCGTCAGCGGGAATCATAGCGACCCGCTGACCGCGCTTCCGTCGCACGACTACCACCTCGCGATCGTTTACTACACGGTCCATCACGGAAGCAAGATTTTGCCGCAAGCTCGTGTAAGTAGTTTCCACCATTGGTTAATTGTACAGCAATCCTGTACGTATTCCAACTGCTGATTTGGGCTATTTCTTCAGCGGTGTACGAGGCTCTGTCATGCGGGCAGGATCGAGAATCTCCTTGATTTGGTCTTCGGTCAGGAGTTTCCGCTCTCGAACAACATCAATAATAGAATGGCCGGTCGCCACCGATTCCTTTGCGACCTCGGCTGCCTTCGCGTATCCGATATACGGATTCAAAGCGGTCGCGAGCGAAACGGTTGCTTGCACATAGAAGTTGCAACGGTTTGCATTGGCAGTAATTCCCACAACGCACTTGTCGGTGAACTGGCGCAGCATGTTAGTCAGGATCGTAATCGACTGCAACACGCTGTAGGCCATCGTCGGCATCATGACGTTGAGTTCGAGTTGTCCCGCCTGCACTGCCATTGCGACCGCGACATCATTGCCGATCACTTGGAAAGAAACCATCGCCGCTAGCTCAGGGATGACTGGATTGATCTTGCCAGGCATAATTGAAGACCCAGGTTGCAGTGCCGGCAAATTGATTTCGGCAAAGCCGGTATTAGGACCCGAGGAAAGCAGCCGCAAGTCGTTTGAAATGCGAATGACCTCAAGCGCCAGATTTCGCAGCGCAGAGGAAACGCCCGCCATCGCCAAGTTCGATTGCATGGCGTAGCGCATATCATCGGCGGGGATGAGCTTCTGACCCGAAATGCGGGACAGATTTTTGATTGCCTTCTCGCGATAATCGGGATGGGTGTTGATTCCCGTCCCTACAGCCGAACCTCCAAGTCCCAGGTCGCGAAGCATTTCGCCACTTGACCGAATTGCGTCTGCGGCGCGCCGGACGGCGCCAGCATAAGCCGCGAATTCCTGGCCCAGGCGCATGGGAACCGCATCTTGCATGTGGGTGCGACCGGACTTCAAAAGCTCGTGAAACTCTTTCCCTTTTTTCTCTAAGGCTGCAACCAGCGAACCGAGGACGGCATAAAGACTCTCGAGCTCCAGCAGAGTTGCCAGGCGCATGCCAGTAGGAAACACGTCATTGGTGCTCTGGCCGTAGTTGACGTGATCGTTGGGATGGACTTTTGAGTAATCGCCAAGCTCGCCGCCCAGGATTTCAACGGCGCGGTTTGCGATCACCTCATTCGTGTTCATGTGAAAGCTGACGCCGGCTCCGGCCTGGAAGACGTCAACCACAAATTCGCTGTTCCACTTCCCCTGCTCGATCTCTCGCGCAGCCTGGATGATGGCGTCAGCGATCTTGGCGTCTACCAGTCCAAGTTCACGATTGGCCTCGGCAGCAGCCTCCTTAACCATGCCAAAGGCGTGAATCAAGGTCGGATGCGCGCGCATTCCTGAAATCGGATAATTCTCCAGTGCGCGTGTGGTTTGAATGCCGTAATAGCGATCGCCGGCAATTTCTTTGGTGCCGAGAGAATCCTTTTCTGTGCGGGTAGGTTTAGGCATGGTTTCGTACGTGGCGTGGAGACTGCCGACTCGGAAACAGAAGATTATAGCAATGCTGTTGAGGCGTGCGCAGGCGGGCGAACATCGCTCCTGATAAGGTCGGGCCTACGCGCGCTGACGACCAATTGTTTGGTGAAGTTATCTCGCGGGCGAGTGAAGACGATTTCGGCAAAACCAGTGCGTTTGAGTGCGATTGAAATTCCTCTGCGGGTCTGGAACGATTCGTATCGGCCCGCTATTCCCGCCGGTTTTCCAGTGAAATGCAGGATCAGACCATTGACTAGGACCCACAGACGAAACAAGAGCGGCTTCGGACGAGGGAATGCCAACGTCAGCTCGTGCATCGTGAAACGCAATGCATGCAGACTGATGTGAACGGTCCCACCAGGTTTCACTATTCGGTTGATTTCAGCAAGCGCGACCGGGATATTCATATAAGGCATCGCGACCTCGCAGACGGTACAGCCAAATGCCTCATCATGAAAAGGCAACTGCTCGGCCCGGGCGTGAACAAACCTTCTGGAGGGGTATTTCTTGGCCGCGGACTGCAATCGGTCTAGTGCGATATCAACACCGACGATCTCATCCGACGCGGATATAGGAGTGATATTGATGTTTCTGCCGAACCCACAACCGAGATCCAAAACTCGCATGAGGAAATATCGTACACCGGACTTCCGGCATTGCAGTTGCCACCCATCCCGGGTTTCAGAAGTCGCTACTGCTGCATGCTAGAATCGGAAATCCTCGGCAGCAGTTCACCTCTACTTTGACGTTTTAGGGAAGATAGACTTGCCCACTACCAAGCAGATTCCAGACACTTTGCCGAAGCCGCAGCTCGAATCACGCCCGGACATGCGGGCCGATGTAATCGTGATTGGTGCGGGTCCGACAGGTCTGGCGTGTGCGATCGAGGCGCAGAAAGCCGGTCTAAAGGTCATCAGCGTTGATAAGGGCTGCGTAGTGAACTCGATTTTTCACTATCCGGCAAATATGATTTTTTTCACCACGCCGGAGCTGCTTGAAATTGGCGATATTCCGTTTAGCACAGCCAATCCGAAACCGAATCGCCTGGAAGCGCTCGAGTACTACCGCAAAGTGGCGGAACATTACAAGCTGGACGTCCGGCAATATCAACGCGTAGAAACCGTCACTGGCGATGACAATAATTTTCACATCACCACTTGTGATCGGCTGGGACGGGTTTACGATTACGCCTGCCGCAAGGTGGTAGTTGCGACGGGGTACTATGACCGGGCCAATCTCCTCCGCATACCGGGCGAGGACCTGCTCAAGGTTTTTCACTATTATCGTGAGCCGCACCCATACTTCGACAGCGACGTTCTGATCATCGGCGGAAAAAACTCTGCCGCTATTTCAGCCTTGGATCTCTGGCGGCATGGGGCGCGTGTGACGCTGGTTCATCGCGGACCGAAGATGCATTCACACGTAAAATACTGGATCCTTCCGGACATCGAAAACCGGATCAAGAACGGCGAGATTGCCGGGTTTTTCAACACGACGGTGCGGGAGATTGCGCCGGACTACGTGGTGCTGCAAACACCGGAGGGCGAGGTCAGTATCAAGAACGACTTCGTATTTGCGCTCACCGGATATCACCCAGACTACGATTTCTTGCGAGCGATGGGCATTGAACTCTCCAGCGAGCAATGCCGCCCTGTCTGCGATCCCGTGACGCTCGAGAGTAACGTTCCAGGCGTTTATGTGGCAGGAGTGATCGTTGCGGGCTCGCGGACGAACGAGATTTTCATCGAGAATGGCCGCTTCCACGGCCAGCAGATCGCGGCAGACCTGAGGCAGAAGCTGGGATCGTAAGGGGCAGCACTCCGCGCTCAGCACTCAGTAAACAGCGAGGAGCAATGACCAAGCCAGATGGGGGCGAGTTGAACGCATTGCTCGCTACTCACGACTTCAGCTCCCCAAAAATGAAAACCCGGGCTTTTTGTCCCGGGGTTTCGTAGAAGGGGAAGGGGCTAGTCGTTCAATTAGGCCATCAAGCGGCGCCGCACTAATCCAGCGATGCCAACCAAGCCAGTTCCGAGAAGGCCGAGCGTACCGGGCTCCGGAACGGGAGGCGGAGTGCCAGACGGGTTCCCTGACTGCGAGAAGTTCGTAACGAAATTCCCACCGCGGCCCTTTACGCAGCCGAGGTTTCCTTGGTTGTTGACTGCAGTTGCTGATGTGCTGCAGACATCGAACTGGACACTATACGGACCGCTTCCAGGCGTACCGGTGAAGTTAAGAGTCAGGGTTAAGCCATTCCCGGCTTGGGCAGTGCTTGTAACTGCGCAGCCCCAGTTACCGGTTCCACCGCATTGGACCGAATTCTGACCGTTCTGGAAAGTCCAGCTTCCGCTGGAAGCAGAACCGCCCGTAACCGTTATGGTGTTGCCACCGACATTGAACGCGATCGCATTCACGAAAAAGCCAGTGGTTGGACCGCTCAAGGTTAGGGTCGCGGAGCTAGTTCCAACGTTCAAGGTGGCGGTGTAAGGACCTTGAGTCAGAGTTGTGATGGTATTCGCTGAAGCCATGGGTGCCATGGCGAGTGCAGCCACGAGAACCAGAGCCAAAATTGATAGCCTTAAAGTAAGTTTACGCACGACGAAGGTCCCCCCCTGGGGCAGATAGTTTGTACCGCAGTAACAATTACCTATTGGCACGAAGGATGCCAATCCTATTGTGGAGAGCTCATTAAGTCAAGGTATTGATTTATCAGGTGCTTCCGCGAGGTTACGTTACCGGCTAGGTACGGTAGTCAGCCCCGAACTGCAAATTCCTGCACATTTATGTCGGAATACCTTCGGATGGCAAGGCCTTGAGATACAGTCAGATACGTAGAAAGCACCTACTTTACGACGCCAACAGGCGATCAATTTTGGCGGCCATAATGAAGTCGCTTTCGGTCAGACCGTCAATCTTGTGGGTCCACAACGTGACTTCCGCCTTGCCCCACGCCAGCAAGATGTCGGGGTGGTGACCCTGTTCCTCTGCGAGCTCGCCAACTCGATTAACGAAGGCGAGCGCCTGCTTGAAATCGGAGAACTTAAATTGCCGCGTGATGTGATGCTCGTTCATGACTTGCCACTCCGGAACCTGTGTATGGAGCGCCGCCAGGTCTTGTCCTTTGAGAGGAGGAACACCACCGCGGCAGGGAACGCATGTTTTGGCAGCAAGAGATGACATGGCTACCTCGTGTGTCACTCTTCAAGATGAACGAGCGGGTAGATGGGATGCCAAGAACGTTTCTCGGGGCCAGCTTGCAATCGGAACGGTTGCCAGTGGGTAGCTTCCGAGTGGCGACCAGTGGCCCACGATGCGAAAATCAGTCGCATCACACACCCCGGACCATACAGCCGGCCGGATTGCAGCCCATAGGTCCTCGAAGGTCTGGGACATACCCGTTACGAAGATTTGCCTGACGCCATAGCTTGAGAAGATTCCGCGGGAGCAGCTTGGTTGACTATGAGCCAGTAAAACCCGAGTTGCCGGACGATTTGCTGGAATTTTTCAAAATCAACAGGTTTTTGAACATAGCTATTCACGTGCAACTTGTAGCTGTCGATCATGTCACTTTGTTCCTTCGACGAAGTCAGCATCACAACCGGAACCAACTCGGTTCGCGGGTCGTTGCGGATCGCTCGTAACGTCTCTAAGCCATCGACCTTGGGCAATTTCAAGTCAAGCAAGACAAGCTTGGGAGTGAGGAATGCGCGGTCGGCGTGCTGGCCTCTGCAAAGAAGAAAATCGAGGGCCTCTCCTCCATCCCGGGCTATATGAATGACATTCGCCATCTTGTTGCGCCGCATTGCGGCAAGTGTGAGCTCGATGTCGGCTGCATCGTCTTCGACATATAGGATTTCCACTTCATCGTGAATCATTGGGTCACTCCTAAACCAATGGATAGTTCTGGTTTCGCATCGAGCTGAATGTTTGCGAGTTCAAAGAAGAAAGTTGCGCCTTTGTCCACTTCTCCCTCCGCCCAAACACGTCCCCCATGTTTGCGAATGATGCTCTGGACAGTGGCCAATCCCACTCCGTTTCCTTCAAACTCGTCCGCGCGGTGGAGCCGCTGGAACGCGCCAAATAGTTTGCGTACGTATTGCTGGTCAAATCCCGCGCCATTGTCCCGAATGAAGATGACCGACCTGCCGTCGACGATAAGTTCGCCAACTTCAATAACCGCAGGATCGCGACGACGCGTGTACTTCACGGCGTTGGACATCAAGTTGGCGAACACCTGTTGCATCAGGCCAGGATCGCAATCAACCGTGGGCAATTTTCCGATGTGCCAGTCGATGTGCCGCTCGGGGTTGTCGGGTTCAAGATCACGAAGCGCGCTCTTCACTAGCGAATTTAAATCGGTGGGCTTACAGGTCAACTCTTGACGTCCGATGCGTCCCATATTCAACAAGCCGTCCACCAATTCACCCATGTTGTTGGCACGATCCTGAATCATCTGTAAATAGTGCCGGGCAGTGGGGTCTAGAGCGGCGCCGTACTCGTCCTCGAGCAGCTTGGAGAATCCGCCCATGTGGCGTAGGGGCGCCCGCAGGTCATGGGCAACAGAATACGAAAACGCTTCCAACTGTTTATTCGCATCTCGCAGTTGCCCGGTTCGCTCTTCCACCCGACGCTCCAACTCTAAGTTGAGCTTGTTGACTTCGTCTTCGGCGCGCCGGCGTTCCTTGATTTCATTTCTCAATTCACGGTTGGCTGCCTCTGCCTGCTTCCGCCGGTGACTCGCAACGAGGGCGAAAACAATCGCGGCCGCGAGCAAAATGGTCAGGAGAAAGACCACTAACACGCCCATCGCTCCCACGGTGAGATTCATATGGAGCGGGCCCAAGTTGAGCACGTACGTTTTCGGAGCTCCGGTTGCGACGTCATGCGGCTGACGAATCCCCGCCGAGTAACCCAAGACACCCACGCAGAAGAGTGCGACAAAAAGCATCGACAACTTGAGTCCGCCAATCTGCTCCTTTCCCTTTATGTCTTGGCTAGAACTCAATGCGCAGCCCCGCTTGCCCTTCGCGCCCAGGGAGGTATTGCAGCGGCTCTCCCAGAGCTACAGGCGCGTTTTGGAACTGCTCAACTGCGGCAGAATTGGCTCGATTCAGTAGATTGAAGAATTCGAAGAGTGCCTGGAGGCGAACCCGCTCACCGAGCACAAACCCTTTGGAGAAGCGCGCATCTAGATTGGCATAGGCTGGCGCCTGGTAGTGGTTGCGGCCGACCAGGAAGTCGACGCCGTTGCGAAGACCGTCTCCATCCACGTCAGCAGGCACCGGCGCAGAATCAGTGAAGTGGAAGCCGCTCTGCACGCGGAAGATGCCGCTGATTTCAAATTTCCAGGGGAGTTGCACGATCCCGTGCACCAGAAAAGTGTGGCTCAGAGCCAAGTCTGATGGGCCTCGATCAAGGTTCGCCCCGTTATAGAATTTGCCGGCTTGTGGCACTGGGTTGCCGTTGCTGGAGATGAACGAGCCGTTCGCATTGCTCTTTCCGCTTACTAGATCCGTAACCACCGGCGGAATTCCAACAAAACTATCTGTGGGTCCGTTACCCCCAAGGAATCCCGCTCCCAACCGCGTTTGTACCTCACTTACAAAACTCGAGTGCAGAGCGTTATCGACGGCGCTGGTCCATGTGTAACCGGCCTGCGCGGTGAACCGTTTGCTCATCCGCTTGCGAATGCCGACGTGATACCGTCATAGCGGCCCTGATACCACGGGCCATAACTAAGGATCGGCCGGCTGCCGGTACCGGCCTGAAGTTCGCCCGTGTGACCCGGTATGCGGGCTTCAAATGCTAGATTTGTTGTCCTGACACCAAGCATGTTGCGTATGTCGCGATGGTAGTAGTCCGCTTGAAGTACGACATTGCTGGTGATCTCCCTTTGCCCCCCGAAATGAAGTGCGCGAGTGTGGGGAGTCCTGAAACCTGGATCCACCGTAACCGGGATGGAAAAGACTTGTGGAACCGGGAAGTTCATGGTGAGGTTGCCAAAGCCACCCCAGAAAAAAAAGCCAGGCACTTGGCCTACAGCAGTGCTGGCAGCATCGGCAAACTGCTGCGGAGTGAGGCCGCTGAAGGGTTGAACGTTGCTCTGACTTACGACGGCGTTGAGCGGGATTGCAGCATGGCCCGGCGCGACCACAGCATTCAGATGATCAACTCCGAAAAAAGGCAGGCCGGGGGTTGGACAGGTGGCACCGGAGCTTGCGATCTGAGCGTCGGTAAGGACGGGCGAGGGGCACAGCCCAAAGAGCTGCGGAAGACTAGAGGGATCTCCGTAGAACAGCCGTGGGAAAGAGATGGTCTGATCGCGGAAGAGGTTCGCACCGCCGAAGCCGGGGATGTCGCGCGCCAACCCAATACGGAAGCTGTCATAGAACATTCCCCAATTTGCGCTAAGGATAGTTCTCGGGGTCGGCGACCAAGCCATTCCCAGCCGTGGAGAAAAATTGATGCGATTGGGGAAGCGGGAATCGTAGTCCCAGCGCAAGCCGAGATTCAGCGTCAGAGTGCTAGCTACTTTCCAGTCATCCTGCGCGAACAACCCGTTGTAATTGTTGCGCAGACGAACCAAGTTGTCCTGCGCGGTTGGGCCGGCGACCTTCGTCAGGACATAGACTCCCGAGTTGACGGGGCCAAACTGGCCAAAGTCAGCCGTCGTGGCGAATAGCTGATTGAGAAGATTGCCGCCCTCCGCACCGTCCACGTGGGTGCGCTGAAAATCCCAACCCAGCTTGATGTAGTGCCTGTGAACTACTTTGTCGAAGTGAGCGCCGGTGGAGGTGTAGTGCGGCTGGAAGAGCAGGGGAGTGAATCCCGCTCCAAATTTTACCTGCCCCAAGTCACCAGTCAGCCTGCCAGTATTTAATCCACTAAACTCATTAAACTAAGGTAGTAGCGGGGCTGGCTTCCGGATGCGCGGCCCTCTCGGAGAACGGCTCCCCGCGATATTGCAGATAGGCGCTGAGCAGCGAGGGATTGCTCTGGTCACCTAGAGTTGCGGTGTCGTGGAAGCCCAGCATAAGAAACCGGGAGTCGGAATTGGTCCGCGTGGATGGCAGGTTTATGGCCTCCGAAAGTGGCAGGAAGTTAGTTACGTGGCTGTTAATCAGATTCATCTGTTCGGTGACGTGATGCCGTCCTAGTTGTTCGTCGAGCTTCAAGAAGCCTCGAGTCTCATAGGTCTGGTTGTGCTGGTCAAACGCTTGTTCCCGAGTCTGCAGGAAATCTGGAGTGTTCGGCGGAAAACTGAAATTCAGGTGACGGCTCTCTCGGATGCGCTCCAAAGATCCGAAAATGAATACTCGGTCGTTCAAGATCGGCCCGCCCAGGGTCGCACTGGGATCCCAGCGCAGCAGAAAGGGCGCGCTCTTTTTGGAGACATCGGAGGAATCGAGCACGCTGTTGCGATGGAAGCCGGAAACCATTCCATGCCACTGGTTGGTGCCGCCCTTGCTCACCACATTCACCACTCCACCCGATCCATGTCCGAACTCCGCGTCGTAACCCGCCGTGAGCACTTGAAATTCGAGAATCGAGTCCTGGTCGAAAGCCGCTGCGGCACCACCATCGAGTGCGTTGCTATTCGGCATGCCGTCAATCAGGAAGATAGCGTTGCCACCGCGCTCTCCCAGAATAGGCGTCGCGGCATCGGTTCCCGCATCCGCTTGCCGATTGACAATAACTCCAGGAACTAATTGCATGAGGTCGAGGTAGTTTCGCCCGTTGAGCGGCATCTGCTCGATCTGTTGAGGCAAGATAGTGGCCCCTGAAGACGAGATGGTGGTTTCCAGCAGCGACGAATTGTCCGATACCGTAGTCACCTCTTCCACGGTGCGGATCGGCAGCACGATGTCGAGAACCAGTAAACGGTTCACGGTTATGGTCAGGCCTTCGTACTTCTTGACAGCAAAACTGGGCTTAGCCACCCGCAAGTTGTAGGTTCCGGCTTGCAATCCAGGGATGCGATATTGCTCCGACCGCGTCGCTCGTGATCTCAATATCATTAGCCAGCGTGGGGCCGCTCAACGTGATGGTGGCGCCCACGATTGCGAGGCGCTGCGGGTCGGAGACGGTCCCTTGGAGAGTGGAGGTCGTCTGGGCTGCGACTCGCGGAGGCGGTGCAGCGAACACGACCCAAAACACCGACAAGAAAACCAATCGGATGGGCAGCAACGCGGAGCGGGTCGCCGTCTTTTCAGGCGCGAGGTCGGTCTCAGGCGGATGCATGCCCTTCTCATCGGCTGCAAGAGCGACCGCCATTAGTGCCATGGGAGATTTAGCGCGTCGAGAAGTCAGTCGCATTGCCAGCGACTACAGATGGACGACGGGCAACTCGGAAAATATTCCGAAGGGCCGGCTTGTGAATCTGCAATGAATGTGAGGTGCCGTCGGAATCCGCTGCGGAAGCAATTTTGCCTCGCCGCTCTGAATTTCTTGGCTATGCTTACTAGATACCTAGTTTTGCTGTGCGTCGAAGGAAACATACACAAAGAACCCCTTAGAGGGGCTCCGGAAAGGTATAATTTCGGTACTTCGATCGGTTTAGCTGGCGCCAGCTGAACCGCAGACTCTGGCCGTCTCGATGCCCCCACGCTCCCACGGTCGGGTGAGGATCAATGGCAGACTCGAACGACAAGAAACGGATTCGTCGCGACGCTGCAACCTCGAACGCCTCCGCCTCATCTCCGAACCAGACTGCAAATTCGGTGCAAACGCCGGTCCCTCAGACAGACGCATCAGAGTCTTTCGACTTCGAGGCCCCTACAATTCTGCCTCTGGAAAGCGGTGTTGATGCGCCGACGATGATAGCTGTAGTCCATTCCTCCGAAGCGCCAACTGTACTGGAATCGCCAGCCGCGCGAGCTCCGAGTCGCCCTGCCTCAAACATCATGGCAAGCAACTGGAGCAGCGCCTTCATGCTGCCGATTGGCAGTATTCTCGCAAACCGCTACGAGATCCTGCAGATGCTTGGCGAAGGCGGCATGGGTGCGGTTTACAAGGCCCGGGACAACGAACTCGATCGAGCGATTGCTCTGAAAGTGATTCGCCCTGAGCTGGCGAGCAATGCCGAAATTCTGCAGCGCTTCAAACAGGAACTGGTCCTTGCCCGGCAGGTCACGGACCGAAACATCATCCGCATTTTTGATCTGGGCGAAGCCGAAGGCATTCGCTTCATCACCATGGAGTATGTGGAAGGCACAAGCCTTTATCAAATACTCAAGGAGCAGGGCAAGCTTCCGGCAAAAGAAGCCGCCGAAATCATCGAGCAGGTGCTAAAGGGTCTGATGGCCGCGCATCGTGAAGGAGTGATCCACCGCGATCTGAAGCCGGGCAATATCATGCGCGACAAACAAGGCCGCATCCTGGTGATGGACTTCGGTCTCGCGCGATCGCTGGAATCAGACGGGATGACCAAGACTGGCGCCGTGCTCGGCACCATGGAGTACATGTCGCCCGAACAGGCGCTGGGCGGGGCTATCGACCAACGGTCCGACCTGTTCACCGTCGGTTTGATCTTCTTTGAGTTGCTGACCGGGAAGATGCCGTTCAAAGCAGAGACGGCGCTGGCCAGTTTGCTGAAACGCGTTCACGAACGCGCCGTTCCAATTTCGAGTCTCGACAGTACGATTCCAAGCGCAGTGCAGCAAATCGTCGCGAAGTGCCTTGAGCGAGATCCGAACCAGAGATACCAGACCGCCCAAGAATTCATCGACGACCTCCAAAAGTGGGAAGGTGCAGGAGTCGCGGCATCTCTGCATTTTCCGCCGGTGCGTACTTGGGGACAGGATATCCCCTGGCATTGGATAGGGGGCATTGGCGCAATCCTTGTGCTCGCAATCGCCGGCTTCTTCCTGCGCGGAAGAATTTTCAAATCAAACACAGCGGGCCGACTTGAGAAGCCTCCCTCTGGGTCCGCCGCCGTCTCGGTCCTGGTCGCCGATTTTCAGAACAATACCTCCGACACCATATTTGATGGAACGCTGGAGCCGATGCTTAACGTAGCCCTGGAGGGAGCCAGCTTCATTGATGCTTTCAATCGGGGCGCAGCGCGCCAGCTCGCGGAGAAGCTTCCCAACCCGACTAGTAAGCTCGATGAACAGTCGGCCCGGTTAGTGGCTGTGGGCCAGGGTATCAGCGCGATCGTGACCGGCTCGCTCGACCGCCGAGGCAACGGTTACGAACTGTCAGCGAAGGCTATTGATGCTGTGACCGGCAAGGTACTCGTTACTGACCA
>WNFY01001008.1_pt1 | contig 47364 bp, 37 predicted proteins | sample 5400091 | NCBI WGS metagenome assembly WNFY01 (sample SAMN13153364, study PRJNA577476) | soil metagenome | isolation source: 60 cm soil or saprolite under grassland replicate 1 | place: USA:California | collected 2016-06-15
CGGAAAATTTTGCCCGGCATTGTAGAAAAGTTTGGTGCTCCTCTACTGAGTACTAGAGAACATCCGGCGCGAGGTTACGCGGAAAGTTTGAGAATCGTTAAATCGGACAGACCTGTCTCCCGGAGGGCTTCCGCCTGCGCTTGATTCCGGCGCGACAAGCCGGCGAGCAGGAAACGGTGAAGCCGAACCGATGTAACTCCGAACGTTTTCGCGAGCCGGCGATGTAACCTTTTAACGAGTTACCTGCGTGTCTTTCGGCGCGAGCGAGGCTACGATCTTGTCGAAGCGCGGGTCGCCGCGCAGCGGGTCCCACCGCGGATGCAGACGCAGTTCACCGTAGCTTAAATAGCTGGGGATGCGCGCCGCGGTGGTTAACTGTTCGAAGGCAAGATCCTTCTCGCCCGTCCACGCATAAATGAGGGCCAGGTATTCGATCAACAACGCGCCTTCTATGGCATTTTTGCTGAGTGGCAGCAGCTCGACGGCGCGCCGGCCCTCGCGGATCGCGTCCTCTTTATTGCCAAGAAGTGCGTCAGCCACCCCGAGCACACAAAGCGCTTCCGCATAATCGGGTTGATTCGCGATCAGCTTGGCCGCTTCGTTACGCGCGGTGGTAAAGGCAGCATGGGCCGTCGCTTTATCGCCCCTCATCTGAGCGACTACTCCCTCGCATGAGGCCCGCGGAAATGGAATCCAGTCATCGTAACATCCAGCGATCGGCAGCGCAGCCAGGGCGCGACTCGCGCCGTCGAAATCGCGCTCGCAAAGAGATACCTTAAGCCAAAGTTCCGCTATGTTTGGGCCTTCGCGCGAATCTTCAGCAATGATCGCCCCGATCGTGGAGCTCAGTGGGCGCGAATCAGCATGCCAGTTGAGCTCGGTCTCCGCACGGTACGCTCGCATGTTTGAGTCTTTGGGAGCAACCGCGATTGCGCGATCCAAAACGCGCTCGGCATCCGCATAATGGCGCAGACACACATAACTATCAGCGAGTTGTTTGAGGAAGCCACCGTTTTGCGGGTCGAGCTCGATAGCGCGCTCAAGATTGTTGGTCGATTCAGCCCACCGGCCCTGCCGTCGATCGATAAAGCCGAGTATTTCAAACGACAGCGGGTCGTTAGGCAAACTTTTTTGTGCCAGTTTGAGTTCCGCGCGAGCGTGGTCGTAATCGAGATATCCCCAATACAGCTGCTTGGCGAGGGCGAGATGCACTTCGCCTGAATTTGGGCGCAAGCGAGTCAGCGATTGGATCGCCGCGTGAGCCATGGCCAAGCGGGCAGGAGTGTGATCAATCCCGCCAAAATAGAACTGATCATGGGCCTGGGCGAGTTGGTAGTATGCAAGTGCAAAGGCGGGATCGCGTTCGATTGCCTGATTCAGCAGGCGAGTGGCCTCGGTCAGGCTTTCGCGTGCAGGGGTACTAAAGGCAGAAGTCGCGATGAGTGTTTTGGCCCGTATGTACAGATCGTGAGCAACAAGGTCAGTCGTTGGTTTTTGCTCGATGGCCGCTTTCTCCTGGGCCGAGAGTTTGGATTTGAGTTGCGAGACGATTTGTTCCGCTAATTCGTTCTCGATCGCGAATACATCGGCGATGTCTCGATCGTACGTTTGTCCCCAAAGCTGCATATCCGATTTGGCGTCGATCAACTGGGCGTTGACGCGCACGCGTCCACCCGACCGCTGGACACTTCCTTCCACGACGTGTGACACGCCGAGCGCCTTGGCGATTTCGCGCAAATTATGCCGAACGCTTTCTTTGTACTGCATTGTCGAGGTGCGGCTAATGACTTTGAGGTCGGCAACCCGGGCAAGGCCGGTAAGAATCTCATCCTGGACACCATCAGCAAAGTAGGCGTTCTGTTTTTCATCACTCAGATTCTCGAAGGGCATCACGGCGATGCTCCTGTCGGCAACAGGAGCAGCCGTCTCGGAACCTCTTGGTGTGCCCATCAGCCAGGCTCGATGGAAAAAGGGTGAAAAACTGTTAGCCAGCGCGACTGCGAACCCGAGCACGGCGATTATCAGCACAGATTTTGGCCAACGCGGGGCAGTGATTGGTCGAACGGGGACGGCAGCCTGCTTCCACCTCCTCCCTCGCTTGAGTTTTTCAGGGAGATGTGGATTTCCGAGGTTGTCCTTGTAGAGATTCACCAGGTGCAGCCTCAGCCCGTACTTCACTTCACACTCGCCTAGATCCTGGAGGTAAGGCCGCCAGTGTCGGTACTCCGCTAAGTCATCCGCTAAATGTTTGGACACAAGGATGTGACCGGCTTCGCCACAATCCATCACGCGCTGCGCGACATTGATTCCCGCTCCGGCGATGTTTGTCCTGTCGTTAACATCGGTAACTTGATTGACGGGCCCGCTGTGAACACCCATGCGTAACTGGATTTGCGGGTAATTTTTCAACGCCTGGCTAATCTCCAGCGCGCATTGCGCGGGCTCCTCCGGGCTGCGGAAAAAAAGTAGCGCCATCCCATCACCGGTCGGAACCCGAATGAGTTTGCCCTTGCTTTCCGCCGCCCGAAAACATTCAGTGCTTCGCACGATTCGATTCAGTTCGTGAAGCAGCTCAATCTGCTCATTAACCAGCAACTTCGAATAACCGACCACGTCGATTAGCAAAATGTGCGCAATCTCGAGCGCGAGATCTGGCTTGCTCTCTGCAACTGTGTTTTGTGCATTCACCCTTAGCAACCCCTGTTTAGCTTCCCTCTATGAGAAGCCCTTTCGGCCTTCACTGAGGTACTAGAGAAAATCCTGCGCGAGGTTACGCGGAAAAGCAGGAACAACCGCGGATTACGCGGATGTCCCAGATGAGAACCGGGGACCTCAAACCACGAATGAACCAGCCTTCACTGAGTTAGGGCGCGGCAAGCACGAATGAACACCAATTTCTTGTAAATGGTTTCTGCCTTCTTAAGTCGTGTGGATTAGTGTCTATTCGTGGTTAACGCTTCGTGAATCGTGTCTTTATCAGTGTTATCCGTGCAATCCATGGTGAAGTTTATTTCGGCGCGAGGGAGGCGACGATTTTCTCAAAGCAAGGGTCGCCGCGCAGCGGATCCCACCACGGCAGCAGTTTCAGGTCACCATAGCTTGGCGAGGTCGGGTAACGGAGGGCACTGGCAAGTTGTTCGCAGGCCAGATCTTTATCGCCAGCCCACGCGGCGATCAAGGCCAAATACTTGATCATCGTCGCTCCTCTGATCGCGTCTTTCTCCACCGGAAGAAGCTCAACTGCGCGGCGGCCTTCACGCAGCGCTTCCTCTTTCCGCCCAAGAGCGGCATCGATCAAGCCCAGCACGCACAGAACCGGGCCGTAATCTGGTTGAGCACGAACAATTTTCTCCTGTTCGGCGCGTGCGGCAGTGAAGGCGGATCGTGCTTGGGCCTCATCTTTCATCATCCGAGCGACAACACCTTCAACGAACGTCCGACTAAGGTGCACCGCATCTTCGCCAAAAGCATCTTCGCCCACTGCCACGATGGCATTGGCAGCCGCACCCGGATCGCGCTCCGCTAGCGCGCAGGTAAGCCATGCATCGGCGATACTGGGCAGCGCCGAGGGATTGGTAGTCCGAATTACATCGATCATTTGATGGAACGGCCTGATGTCGGCCTTCCAATGAAAGTCAACGGATGCAAGCAATACTTCAGTATCGGTACGGTTCGGCTCGATGGCCAAGACACGGGCTAACAGCGGCTTTACTTCAGGATAGTGACGAAGGAACAGGTACTGCCATGCCATCTGCTGCAGCATGTCGGTGTTGCGGGGGTCCAGCTCCACTGCGCGCTCCAGATTTTGTGTGGCCTCATCCGAGCGCCCCTGCCGCCTCTGGATGAAACCCATCAGCTGGAATACCCGTGCATCATTGGGCAAGGTCTGGCGAGCAACTTCCAGCTCGGCTAGGGCTCCGCCGTAATCGAGGTATCCCCGATAGAGGTTGTCAGCAAGCGCGAGATGGGTTTCACCTGCATCCGGCCGGAGGCGAAACGCTGCCTGGATGGCTGCGTTCGCTAGCTCCAGCCGCGCGGGTGTCCGGTCGAAGCCAAGGGAATAAAGCTGGTCGTGAGCCGAAGCGAGTTGACAATATGCTTGGAAAAACGACGCATCGTGCGCGATCGCCTCGCTCAACAGATCGAGTGCCTCCAGTAAGTCGGTTCTCCCCGTACTCCTGCTGCTCGCCGTCAGAACAAGATTGTTAGCGCGCGTGTAGAGATCGAACGCGGTGACGTCACTCGTCGGGGGACGTTCGATAGCGTCCTCTTCACGTGGCGAGAGTTTCGCCTCAAGCTGGCCGGCAATTGCCTTTGCGATTTCACTCTGAATTGCGAATACGTCTGCAAGATCGCGGTCATAAGTCTGCGCCCATAGCTGCCGGTCGGTGCGCGCCTCAATCAATTGCGCGTTCACGCGCACGCGATTGCCAGCGCGCTGAACGCTTCCTTCTACCACATTCGCCACCCCGAGTTGCTGGCTGATCTTGCGCAGATCGCGCGCGACCCCGCTCTTGTATTGCATCGCCGAGGCGCGGCTAATCACTTTCAAATCAGCCACCCTGGCCAGGTCCGTCAGGATTTCGTCCTGCACCCCATCGGCGAAAAAGGCGTTCTCCTCTTCCTTGCTCAGGTTGCTGAACGGAAGCACGACAATGCTTTTCTCCGGCTTCTCAAACGGCGGCATCCTTACCAGTTCGCCGCGGAAGAACCAAATTACAGCAGCCCCAACAAGGAGACAGGCAGCGCCCGTTGCCACCAGCTCCCGATTCCGTCGCACCCATTTATCGCCGCGAGTGACGATTCCACTATGCCGTGCCTGGATCGGTTCCTGCCTTAGCCAGTGCTCAAGATCTTCGGCCAGCGCCAGAGCGGAGGCGTAACGCCGCTGCGGATTTTTCTCCAGGCATTTTAGACAGATCGTTGAGAGGTTGCGATCTATTTTAGAGTTCAACAAACGCGGTTGCTTTGGCTCGGTTTCCAGCAATAATCGAATTGTCTTGTAGGTTGTGCCCCCAGCAAACGGGGGATGGCCAGTAAGTAATTGGTAAAACACTGCGCCGAGTCCATAGACATCTGTCGCCCGTGTGATTTGCTCGTTCTGGCCGCTCGCTTGTTCAGGCGCCATGTAACTTGGTGTTCCCAGTACGTCCATCGTGCGCGTGAGAGTGCTTTGCGTTTCTACTAACCGGGCAAGTCCGAAATCAGTCAGATGCGGTTCGCCTTTTGCATCGATGAGAATGTTGCCCGGCTTGATGTCTCGATGCAGGATGCCGTGCTCGTGCGCGTGATCAACTGTGCGTGCCAGTTTGGCGATGAGTTCCGCCGCAGTGCGAGCGGAGATTGGCTTGCGCTTGGCCACTTCATCGAGTTGTCCGCCGTCGATGAACTTCATGCTGAAGTAGCAGGACCCCTCGCGTTCGCCCACTTCGTAAATGGGAACGATGCAGGGATGGTCCAGGCTGGCGGCGGCCTCGGCTTCCAGACGGAAACGCTTCACGTGCGCTTTAGTAGCCCATTGGCCGAGTCCAATGACTTTTAACGCCACCGTTCGGTTGAGACTTTTCTGGCGCGCGCGATAAACCACGCCTTGTCCGCCTCGACCAATTTCCTCCAGTAACTCGTAGTCACCAAAGTCGATCGACATCTCCATCGCACGCGCAGGGGCGCTATCGCGCGGCAGTGGGGTTGTCTCTTTTTCCTCAATTTCGTCCACGAGCGGGCCGAGGCCTGTCTCCAGAACGCAGGCCGGGCAAAGTCCTTTCGGCGCATCACCGAAGATTTTCTCCCCGCAGTTTTGGCAAACTCTGCTCGCAGTCTTCATTCTGCCAGCTGCCGTTTCTCTGTCACCTTAATTCGGTGTAGTAAATCATTTGGCGGATTACCGACGCAACACCGAAATCAAATGGGCGCAGTTCATGCTCAATGTCCCTAGCATCAGCACGGTGTGGGCGATCTGCCTGAGGTTATGCGAGAAGTGCAGAAGATTTGGGAAACCACGGACTGCCGGGATGTCGCAGATGTATTCAAAAAAGAGTTGCACTCCGGATTCGGCGCACCTAGCGCTCGCGCCCTACCCCTTCTGATCCGTATTATCCGTGCAAGCCGTGGTGAAACTTATTTCGGCGCTAACGAGGCGACGATTTGCTCAAAGCGCGGGTCGCCGCGCAGCGGGTCCCAGAACGGCAAAAGTTTCAATTGACCGTAACTGACGATGCTCGGCGGACGTACGGCGATGGCAAGTTGGTCGCAGGCGAGATTTTTGTCGCCAGCCCACGCAGCGATCATCGCCAAATACGTAATCATGAGCTGACCGTTGATTGAGTCCTTTTCCACCGGAAGAAGCTCGACTGCGCGGCGGCCTTCGCGTAGCGCCTCCTCTTTGTGTCCAAGAGCAGCATCGATCAATCCAAGCGCACACAACGGCGGACCGTAATTTGGTTGAGTCTGGATGACTTTCTCCTGCTCCGCACGCGCAGCAATGAAAGCGGACCGCGCTGTTTCCTCGTCTTTCGTCATACGGGCGATGACCCCTTCCATAAACGGACGATTCACGTGAACCGCATAATCGGTCAGGGGTAAGTCGCCGAATGCGTTCAGTGCATTTCTTGCTGTAGCAACGTCGCGCTCGGCGAGCGCGCAGCTCAGCCAATCATTGGCGACACTCGGCAGACCCCCCGGATTTGTAACTCGAATAGAATCGACAGCCTGATGTAATGGTTGGGTATCGGCCTTCCAATGAAATTGAACCGCCGCAAGGGCTACTTTCGTATTCACATCGTTCGGCTCAATCGCAAACGCGCGGCCCAGGACGGATGTGTCTTCAGCGTAGCGCCGGAGAAGTCCGTAACTAAGCGCGATCTGCTGTAGCGTGTAAAAGTTGCGCGGGTCGAGATCAATTGCGCGTTCCAGGTTTCGCGTGGACTCCTCCCAGTGCCCTTGCCGCCTCTGAATGTAACCTGTCAGCGCGAATACTCGGGGATTATTCGGCAGACTCCGGCGAGCAATATCCAGTTCTGCCAGAGCGCCAGCATAGTTGAGGTGGCCGTGATAAAGATTTTCTGCGCGCGCAAGGTGCGCTTCACCTGCATCCGGACGAAGGCGAAATAACGCCTGAATGGCTGCTTCGGCTAAAGCGAGCCGCGCGGGCGTATGGTCGAGGCCAAGGAAGTAGAGCGAGTCATGAGCGTAGGCGAGTTCGCAATACGCTTGGGAAAAGGATTCGTCATGCGCAACTGCCTGATTCAGCAGGTCAACTGCCCCGAGCAATCGCGGTTTGGCGGCACTGCTAAAGGTTGTCAGAAGAAGATCCTTCGCGCGCATATAAAAATCATAGGCAGCAAGATCGTCGGTGGGCGGTTCTTGAATGGCGGCCTTCTCACCGGCTGAGATTTTCGCGTGAAGTTGCTGAGCGACCTTTTGCGCTATCTCACTCTGGATTGCGAATACATCCGCAAGATCGCGGTCATAGGTCTGCGCCCAGAGTTGCCGGTCGGTGCGCGCATCAACCAGTTGTGCGTTGACGCGCACGCGATTGCCAGCTCGCTGAACGCTTCCTTCTACCAGATTCGCCACCCCGAGTTGCTGGCTAATTTTGCGCAAATTGCGCTCGACGCCGCTCTTGTATTGCATCACCGAGGCGCGGCTGATCACTTTCAAATCACCGATCCTGGCCAGGTCGGTCAGAATCTCGTCCTGCACGCCATCGGCGAAAAAGGCGTTCTCTTCTTCCTTGCTCAAGTTGCTGAACGGAAGCACTGCAATGCTTTTCTCCGGCTTCTCAAACGGCGGCATCCTGACCAGTTCGCCGCGGAAGAACCAAATTACAGCAGCCCCCAAAAGGAGACAGGCAGCGCCCGTTGCCACCAACTTCCGATTCCGTCGCAACCATTTCTCGCCGCGAGTGAAGATGCCGCTATGCTTGGCCAGAATCGGTTCCTGCCTTAGCCAGTGCTCAAGATCTTCGGCCAGCGCCAGAGCGGAAGAGTAACGGCGCTGCGGATTTTTATCCAAGCACTTCAGACAGATCGTCGCCAGATTCCGATCTATCTTTGGATCCCAGAGCCGTGGTTGCCGGGGCTCACTCTCTAGAAGCAAACGGATGGTTTCGTAGGTTGTCCCGCCAGCAAAAGGGGGATGCCCGGTTAGCAGTTGGTAAAACACTGCGCCGAGTCCGTACACATCCGTGGCTCGCGTAAGCTGTTCGTTCTGACCGCCCGCTTGTTCAGGCGCCATGTAACTGGGCGTTCCCAGCACGTCCATCGTGCGAGTGAGAGTACTTTCCGTTTCTACTAACCGGGCAAGTCCGAAATCAGTCAGATGCGGTTCACCTTTTGCATCGATGAGAATGTTGCCCGGCTTGATGTCTCGATGAAGAATGCCGTGCTCATGCGCATGATGAACTGTGCGCGCCAGTTTGGCGATGAGTTTCGCCGCATTGCGAGCGGAGATTGGCTTGCGCTTGACCACTTCATCAAGTTGTCCGCCGTCGATGAACTTCATGCTGAAGTAGCAGGACCCCTCGCGCTCGCCCACTTCGTAAATGGGAACGATGCAGGGATGATCCAGGCTGGCAGCGGCCTCGGCTTCCAGATGGAAACGCTTCACGTGCGCTTTGGTAGCCCATTGGCCGAGTCCAACGACTTTTAATGCCACCGTTCGGTGGAGACTTTTCTGGCGCGCGCGATAAACCACACCTTGCCCGCCTCGACCAATTTCCTCGAGCAATTCGTAGTCACCAAAGTCGATCGATATTTCCATGGCACGCGCAGGAGGACTATCGCGTGGCAGTGGCGTTGTCTCTTTCTCCTCAGTCTCATCCACGAGCGGGCCGAGGCCTGTCTCCAGAACGCAGGCCGGACAAAGTCCTTTCGGCGCGTCACCGAAGATTTTCTCCCCGCAGTTTTGGCAAACTCTGCTCGCAGTCTTCATCCTGCCAGCCGCCGTTCCTTTGTCACCTTAATTCGGTGTAGTAAATCATTTGGCGGATTACCGACGCAACACCGAAATCAAATGCCGCAGTTCATCCTCGACGTCCCCTGGCGCCAGCACAGTGTGGGCAACTTCCTCGCGTAACAGCATCCGGTAACGTTCCGCGGCAGCGAAATCCGCGCCACATGATAGAGCCCTACACCTCCGCCAGCACCCGAGACACGTATTCGAGGATTCTAAACAGAAGATAACTCCGGAGACTTTCGCGAGCAGGACGTTATTTCGGCGCGAGCGAGGCAACGATTTTTTCAAAGCAGGGATCGCCGCGGAGGGGATCCCAAAACGGCAAAAGTTTCAATTGGCCATAGGTGAGTCGGCTCGGGGGACGGGTGGCGACACCAAGTTGCTCGCAGGCAAGATCTTTGTCACCAACCCACGCGGCTACCAGCGCCAAATATTTGATCATAGCGATGCCGTTAATTGGATCTTTTTCCACTGGCAGAAGCTCGACTGCGCGGCGGCCTTCGCGGAGCGCTTCTTCTTTCCGCCCGAGGCCAGCATCGATCAAACCCAACACGCACAACGGCGGGCCGTAATTCGGTTGAGCCTGGATGATTTTCTCCTGCTCGGCCCGCGCAGCAGTGAAAGCGGCACGTGCTTTCTTATCGTCTTTCGTCATGCGAGCGATAACGCCTTCTACGAATGGACGACTGAAATTAACAGCCTCATCGGTGAAAGGAGGGTTCGCACCCGCGGCGCTCGCTGCATTTTTTGCGGTAGCGGCGTCGCGTTCAGCCAGTGCGCAAATAAGCCAACCATCGGCGATACCCTGCGTGGCGGCGGGATTTGTGGCTCGAATTGAATCGAGCGTTTGGTGCAACGGGCGGGTATCGGCTTTCCAATGGAATTCCACGAACGCACGCGCTTCTTTGGTGTCGACATCGTTTGGCTCGATGGCCAGCGCGCGGTCCAATACCGATTTTTCTTCGGCGAAGCGCCGGAGGTGATGGTAACTAAGCGCAATCTGCTGTAGCGTGAAAGTGTTCTGCGGGTCGAGATCAATGGCGTGCTCCAAACTACGCACCGCCTCCTCTTGTTTGCCTTGGCGACGCTGGATGTAACCCTTTAGCTCGAAAACGCCGGCATCATTGGGCAGGGTCTGACGAGCAATTTCCAATTCGGCCAGAGCAGCGTCATAATCGAGGTAGCCTCGATAAAGATTTTGTGCTCGTGCGAGGTGTGCTTCACCGGCATCGGGATGGAGGCGAAACGCCGCCTGGATGGCCGCTTCAGCTAATGCCAGCCGGGCAGGCGTATGGTCGTAACCGAGAAAGTAGATGCGGTCATGAGTATGAGCGAGTTGGCAATACGCTTTGAAAAATGATGGATCACGGGCGACAGCCCGGTTCAGGAGATCAGCGGCCTCCAGTAAATTCTCCCTCGCATTCCTGATGGCCAGAACATTTTTCGCCTGAGCGTACAGTTCGAACGCGGCGATGTCACTCGTCGGGGGACGTTCGATCGCGTTCTCTTCACGTGGCGAGAGTTTCGCCTGAAGCTGGCCAGCAATTGCCTTCGCGATTTCACTTTGAATCGCGAACACGTCCGCAAGATCGCGGTCATAAGTCTGCCCCCAGAGTTGCCGGTCGGTTCGCGCATCGACCAATTGCGCGTTGACGCGCACGCGATTGCCAGCGCGCTGAACACTTCCTTCGACCACATTCGCCACCCCGAGTTGCTGGGCGATCTTGCGCAAATTGCGCGTGACTCCGCTCTTGTATTGCATCACCGAAGCGCGGCTGATCACTTTCAGATCGCTCACCCTGGCCAAGTCGGCTAGAATTTCGTCCTGTACCCCATCGGCGAAAAAGGCGTTCTCCTCTTCCTTGCTCAGGTTGCTGAACGGAAGCACTGCAATGCTTTTTTCCAGCCTCTCAAAGGGCGGCATCCTGACCAGTTCGCCGCGGAAGAACCAAATTACAGCGGCCCCCAAAAGGAGAGAGGCAGCGCCCGTTGCCACCAACTTCCGATTCCGTCGCAACCATTTGCGGGCATGTATGAAAAATCCACTTCGCTTCGCGCAGATTGGTTCATCCTTTAGCCAGTGTTCTAAATCTTCGGCCAGCGCCAGAGCGCAAGAGTAACGGCGCTGTGGATCTTTCTCCAAACACTTCAGGCAAATGGTGGAAAGATCGCCACCTATTTTCCGATTCCACAGTCGTGGTTGCCGTGGTTCAGTATCCAGCAGTAGCCGGATAGTTTGGTAACTTGTTCCTCCGGCAAAGGGTGGATGGCCGGTGAGCAATTGGTAGAGGACCGCGCCAAGTCCATAGACATCCGTCGCGCTGCTGACGCCCGCATTGTTTCCCACAGCTTGTTCAGGGGCCATGTAACTGGGCGTTCCCAGCACGTCCATCGTGCAAGTGAGAGTGCTTTCCGCTTCTACCAACCGGGCAAGTCCGAAATCAGTCAGATGCGGTTCACCTGCGGCATCGATGAGAATGTTGCTAGGCTTAATGTCTCGGTGCAGGATGCCGTGCTCATGCGCATGATCAACTGTGCGCGCCAGTTTGGCGATGAGTTCCGCCGCAGTGCTAGCGGAGATTGGCTTGCGCTTGACCGCTTCATCAAGTTGTCCGCCGTCGATGAACTTCATGCTGAAGTAGCAGGACTCCTCGCGTTCGCCCACTTCATAAATGGGAACAATGCACGGATGGTCCAGGCTGGCGGCCGCCTCGGCTTCTAGATGGAAACGCTTCACGTGCGCTTTGGTGGCCCATTGGCCGAGTCCAATGACTTTTAATGCGACCGTTCGGTTGAGACTTTTCTGGCGCGCGCGATAAACCACACCTTGCCCGCCTCGACCGATTTCCTCCAGCAATTCGTAGTCCCCAAAGTCGATCGGCATCTCCATCCCACGCGCGGGGGCGCTATCGTGCGGCGGCTTGTCCACGCAACCGGGGTCACCGACTCCGCCTACAGCTTCGTCCACGAGCGAGCCGAGACCTGTCTCCAGAACGCAAGCCGGGCAAAGTCCTTTCGGTGCGTCTCCGAAGATTTTCTCCCCGCAGTTTTGGCAAATCCTGGTTGCGAGCTTCATCCTATCTCAATCTTTTTTTGCCCACTAAACACACAAAAGAGACGCAAAATTTTTCTGTTTATGATATTTGTCTCGTTTCGCGTAATTGGAGTGTTTCGTGGGCCAAGATTTCCCTTAGCTGCGCAACACCGAAATCAAATGCCGTAGTTCATCCTCGACGTCGCCTGGCGCCAGCACCGTATGTGCGACTTCCTCGCGTAACAGCATCCGGTAACGTTGGCGAAACCGATGAAATGCCTGTTTCACTGCATTCTCAGTCATGCCCAATTCGGTAGCGATTTCAGCCTGGAGTGGCCGGCCTTCTTCGCCGACCAGGAATTCCTTTAACTTGTCGAACAACGGCCCAGTGCCCGCAGCTCGATACTCAGCGTCCAATCGAGTCAGTGCTTGCTCCAGCACCGCCAACGCCCAGCGGCGCTCATAAAGCCGGTCAGTGCTCCAAGTTTCCGCGAGTTCAAAATCCGCCACGTCCGAATCGGGTAGTTCGTCCAGGGGGATATACGGACCGGTCTCGTATCGCTTAACTCCGCTGGCGCGATGCCGCTCGCTGGCCAGAAAACGTTTGAGCGACACGAGCAGATAAGAACGCAAACGTCCCTTCTCGCGCCGGACCGTGTTCAGATTTTTGTGTTCCAGCAAACGCGCAAAGAATTCCTGGATTATGTCCTGCGCCTCCTCTCGTCCAAGGCCTTGCCGTCGGACAAATCCATAAAGGGGCCGCCAATAAGTTCGGCAGAGGATTTCGAGTGCTTTCTGCGCGGCGGGCGATTCACTTTGGGCCTCGAGCACTATGCTCCAGTGGGTAGCGGTAAACGTCATCGCGCCGCCGCTGGCGCTTTGGATGGTAGGGGAATCATTCATAAACTGATGCGCCACGCGGTGGAACTAGGAGCAATCATCAGCCTATAAGGTATTAGTTAGCACTACCTCCCCGTCTGACACACGTATAGGAAGACTGAAGTGGAAGGTCGCGCCGCAGTTGGCATTGTTTGTGTCCCAGAGTTTTCCTCGATGCGTGGCCATGATAGTACGACAGGCCGAAAGGCCAGCCCCATTCCTCGTCTGCGGTGGTAATTTGTCGGCTGCTTCTAGCGTGGAGTAGAAACAAGGCGCGCCGCTGCAAACATGATATTTCTTATCGCGTGCGAGGATCGTGGCCATCCCCTGTTCGCTGATACAACTCTCCCCCACCACGACAACCCTGCATGGCTCTATGCCCGCGCGAGCTATCGCGCCATTTTTCACGGGTTATGCAAGTTTAACAAATCAGTCTGGCTGCGTGCGATAGTAAATTTGCGGTTTTTACGAAAATATTCTTCCCTTTTGTTCTACGAAAATCAGACAGCGAGGTTCCAGAAAATCGTCCGGATCGGGGCCCCGAGGATATTGGACTTTAGTCGTACGTCCTGACGCGGCTCGCGGCGGATGCACGAGGCCCTAGCCTGGCTCAGCGAATCGGCCTTGTCGGGTGATGGCGCCGTGCTAGGTAGGGCGGCTAACCCGCCCCTTGCTGCGCCACGGCGTGACAGGCTCCGAACCTCCCGGGCGACTGAGGTCAATCGCCTCTACCTCGCGATATCCGCCGCTGCGCGACCAATCGTTGATTCAAGAGGTAATCGACAAGTTGCTCGATAGCATTTCCGATCTACTCCGGATGGACCGGTAGGCCGCGGAAGATCAGGGAAGTCTTACAAGACGTGCTTGCAGGAGATCGCCACTGACTTGAAACACGAGATAATGGTGGAAGCCACCGTTTTCTACCGCGCCTTCAAGCGGCCCTCCTATTAGTATGCCGTGAATTGAGCACGACTTGTGTTTTGGGTTATTGACCAGCCCGTTCACGCGCTTGGGCTTTAATCCGGCGGGTTTTCCTTGGCGTTTCAGATGCAAGCGCAATTGCGAAATCCACTTGTCGCTTGAAGGCGTCAACGCGGACAACAAACACGGATAACTCGTCGCCTACACTAAAGCGTTTGCGCGACCGTCTTCCAATGAGCTGCCGCCGAGCCGAATCAAACAAATAAAAATCCTCCACTAACGAGGAGACGTGGACTAAACCGGTCACGAGAGCATCCGGCAGTTCTACCATCAATCCGTAGTTGCGGACATCGACAATAGCGGCGCGAAAAATTTGCGGATTGCGCGTATCGAGTTGCCGTTGAAAAAACTCGAGCTTCTTCGTCTGGCTCGCGTCAATCTCCGCGTCAGCTGCGGTTCGTTCCGTAGCCGAAATGTGCTCGGCGATCGATGCGATTTCAGCCATGTCGGGGTTCAATCCATGCTTGTGGTAGGGACGGACCGCCGGGCGGCCCGGCGCGCTTGGCGAGCGCGCCCTGCCAAGGGCACGATGCACAACCAAGTCGGCGTAGCGCCGAATGGGACTGGTAAAATGTAAGTAGTTAGCCTTGGCCAAGCCGTAATGGCCGAGCGGCTGCGGAGAGTAACGGGCGCGTTTCAAACTTTTAAGCAAAGCGACCTTGAGCGCTTGCTCTTCCGGTTTTCCACGGGTTGAGGCGAGCAATCGCTGGAGCTCGGCGCGATGAGTCAGATCGCCTGCCTTGTAATTGAAGCTAAGGACGAATTCGCGATACTCTGCCAATTTATCTGGGTCTGGATTTTCGTGGATCCGATAGATGGTCGGAATCGCACGCTTTTTCAGCTCGCGCGCAACAGCCTCGTTTGCCGCCAGCATGAATTCTTCGATAAGCTGGTGCGATTTATCATTCTCGACACGCTCCAACTTTACCGGGTGCCCGTCTTTATCGACCCAGACTTTTACCTCCGGGAAGTCGAGGTCCAGGGCGCCATGCTCGAATCGCCTCTGCCGCAATAGCGCAGCGAGTTCCCAGGCAAGGTGCAGCCGTTCGCCCAACTGATCGCCGGGTGCCGCGGTCAAAATCGCGTAAGCCTGTTTGTATGTCAGTCGGTGAGCGCTTCGAATTACGCTGCGTGCAAAGCGCGCGCTTTTTGCGTTCCCGTGTTTGTCGAAATGAATAAATACAGAATGTGTGAGGCGATCGACGCCAGGCTTGAGACTGCAGACGCCGTTGCTCAATCGCTCCGGCAACATGGGGATCACGCGGTCCGGGAGATAAACGCTGTTTCCGCGCCGGCGCGCTTCTCGATCCAGCGGGCTGTCGGGCTCTGCGTAAGCGGCGACATCAGCAATGTGGACGCCGAGCCGCCAACCGCTGCCGGTCTTCTCAACATGAATCGCGTCGTCGAAATCGCGCGCGTCATCGGGATCGACGGTGACGATGAATTCTCCGCGCAAATCTTCGCGTCCCTCGAATTGCCGGGCATCCACTGTCTCAGGAATCCCTTTCGCCTGGTCCAAAACGTCCCTGGGAAATTCTGTTGGCAGATGATATTTCCGGATGATCGAGAGCATGTCGATTCCCGGAGCCGAAGCTGGGCCGAGCACTTCGATGATTTCACCTTCGGGATTGACGTGGCGCGATTCCCAGGCTTCCAGACGAACTACAACTTTATCGCCAACCTGTGGCGCAATTTTGGAAGCTGCCAGAGGCAAGTCCGCCACGGCGGATTCGTCCCGCGGCGAATTAGAGACTTGCCCCACATAAACGTCGTGCACGATGCGCGGATCATCCGGGACCACATAATAAAAGTTCCGCGAACGTTGGAAAGTGCCGACAATCGTATCGTGAGCGCGCTCCAGGATTCGAATCACGCGCCCCTCGCGCCGTCCTTTGATGCGTCCGGAAGGTTCATCCGGTGACATACGCGCGACCACGCGGTCGCCATGCATGGCTGTTCCGGTGTTTTCCGCCGCGATGAAAATGTCCGACTCGCCCGGTTTTTCGCTAATCAGAAATCCGTATCCCGCCTGGTGAATGTGGAGCTTGCCAGCGATCAGATCGGCTGCAGGCGGCAGAACGTAGCGATTTTTTCGGATCCGCGCGATCTCGCCCGCGCGCTCGAGGTCACGCAACACCTGGCTCAAAGCCATGCGCACGCCGCTCTTCCGGCCGAGCGCTTTCGCCAGTTCGCTCTTGTCCAGAGGACGATAATTGGCCGACCCAAGAAGGGCGAGTATTTGTTCCTGAATCTTACGTCCGTTTGAAGTCATCACAGCGAAACAATCTCGTGGAGTTATGCTCGATTTAACGCGATTTCAACCGGAGGTCGAATAGTGCAAAAAGCGATTATTGCCGGCGCATTGGCGATTACCATGGCCGCGATCGTTTCATTTGCTGCAGGAGGAGCAAAGATGAAGATCACAAGTTCTGTTTTTCAGGAAGGTGGGAATATTCCATCAAAGTTCACATGTGACGGCGGCGACACCAGCCCGCCCTTGCAGATTGCAGAGGTTCCTTCCGGCGCGAAAAGCCTTGCCTTGGTTGTAGATGACCCGGATGCGCCAAGCGGACTCTTTACGCATTGGATGCTTTGGAATATCTCTCCGCAGAACAACACGATCGCGGAGGGAAGCACGCCCAAAGGGGTCCACGGAACAAATGACTTCGGTAAATCCGGTTACGGCGGACCGTGTCCGCCCTCCGGCACGCATCGCTATTACTTCAAGATTTTTGCGCTCGATCGCGAACTGGAGTTGTCCGCTGGTGCCAAGCGGAGTCAGCTGGATGCGGCAATGAAAGGGCACGTTGTTGCGCAAGGGGAATTGATGGGGCGCTACGCTCGAAAAAAATAACCGTAGCCGCTTCGCTGCGCGAAGCGCGACGCTGACAGGATGGCTCGCCGGTGCCGCGTCGCCCAGAGGTCGACGTCTACAGCTTCGAATAAAGTATCTGGTGTGTTAGTCTCATCCATGATGCGTGGGAGGCTTTGGAAAATCGGTGACCGCATCTTCGATCTCTCGCGGCAGGGGCTGATCATGGGTGTATTGAATGTCACTCCGGATTCGTTTTTCGACGGTGGAAATTTTTTCGACGCGGAAACTGCCGTAGAGCACGGTCTAAGGATGGCCGCGGAAGGTGGGCACATCGTCGATGTCGGCGGCGAATCCACGCGACCGGGCGCCGAAGCCGTGGCCCTGGAAGAAGAATTGCGCCGTGTGATTCCGGTGATCGAACAATTGCACAGAAAGAGTGAAGTCATTATTTCGATTGATACGTCGAAGGCCGAGGTTGCGCGCGCGGCGATTCGAGCGGGAGCTTCGATTGTGAACGATGTTACCGGAGGGCGAGGCGACCCGGAAATGATGCCGCTGATTGCCGAAACCAAATCGGCTTTCATCATCATGCACATGCAGGGAATTCCGCAGACGATGCAGATCGAGCCGCAATACACGAACGTTGCCTCAGAAGTTTTTGATTTTTTTCGACAACAATATGCGCGCGCCATAGTTTATAATATTGACCCCATGGCGATTGCGTTTGATCCGGGCATTGGTTTCGGCAAAACGCTTGAGCACAATCTCGAGCTGCTCGCGCAGCTTGAGCGGCTCCGCGCGTGTGATCGACCGATCGTGATTGGCGTTTCCCGAAAATCTTTTCTGGGTAAGCTGATCAATTCGGAGCAGATCAGCGATCGGTTGGCGCCTGCGGTGGCGTTGACTTCGCTCCTGCGCACGCGCGGTGCAGACGTGCTTCGCGTTCATGATGTCAAGGAAAACGTAAATGCCTTAAAAGTGACGGAAGCAATTCTTCAGAGGGCAAAATGATTCACCAACTCATCGATCTCTGGTTCAGGAGCTGGCGCAGCCTGGTAGAGATTCTGCTGCTCAGCGTGGCGATCTATTACGGTTATCTTTATTTCCGCGGAACGCGCGGTGCGAAAGTGCTCACCGGTCTGGCGATCGTCTTTTTGACGCTGACTCTTATTTCGACGCTGCTTAATTTGGTTGTAATCGGCTGGATCGTACGAAGCTTCTCGGTTTTCCTCGCAGTCGCGCTGGTGGTGATTTTCCAGCCGGAGCTCAGACGTGGGCTGGCCGCTCTTGGCGGTCACCCCATTTTCTCGCTGACGAGTGAGAAGCGGGAAACTGTTCACGATCTGGCCGAGGCAGTCATGCAACTGGCAAATAAGCAATTCGGCGCGCTCATCGCGATCGAGCGCGACACGTCGATTCGCGTTTACGAGGAAACGGGCGTCACAATCGACGGAGATTTTTCCGTCGAGCTCATCCTGACCATCTTTCATCCCAAGGCCGCGCTGCACGACGGCGGAGTGATTATTCGCAACGGACAAATCGCAGCCGCCGCGTGTATTTTTCCAGTGAGCCAGCGTGAAACGCTCGATCGCAGTCTGGGATTACGTCATCGTGCCGGGCTTGGGATTACCGAGGAATCGGATGCCGTGGCGGTAGTCGTCTCCGAAGAGACGGGCAGTATTTCCATTTGTCACCGGCGTCGAATTGAGCGCAATTTCACTCCGGAAACTTTTCGTCAACGGATTGCGGAGATTTTGTTGCACACCAAATATGAAGAGGCTGATTCTGAAAAACTGGCGCGCGAAGTTGATCTCTCTCCTGCTCGCGACAACGCTTTGGTACCTGATCAAAAAGAACGTAGCGACGACGCCCTCGCCGTCTGAGAGACCGTCTCCGGCGCCCATTACCGAGACGCGCTGACGAGGTATTTAGCGCAAAAAACGCGACAGGTTCTGTTCTTCCCAGCGCTGAGCGCGTCGATAACCCGGGAATTGGCGCTCGCGACGGTTAAACTCCTCCGTGTGAACCCGCCGGCGACCTTGTGAGAGCATTTCGTCGGGCACTACTGAGTGCAGCATCTCGTGATAAAGCACGTACCGGAGAAACCAGGCCGGCACGAATGGTTGGTCCAATGCCCGATTGATTCGAATAACGCGGTCCTGCTCCTGAATTGTGCCAAAGATGAAATATTCCTTGGGGCGATGCTTTCGCCGGCGACCCCACATCACTTTGTAACGACGAAGGCGCCCGCGAAAGTATCGCTTGTTTAAGTCGTCAAACATCGGGCGCAGGTCGAAATGCGTCCCTTCATGAAGCAAATTCAGCTGCCGTTGCATCGGCAGTTTAGGGTGCGCAAGCTTCCGTTTCGTCTTTGTCTTTGTCTTTTTGCTCTTAGCCATTTTGCTCTCCCCTCCCGAACAACGAACAAAAGTGGAGACAAGTTTAGTGGGGTTCAAATGTACAGACAAGTGAAGCGCAAATATTTACTAGAAAAATTCTTAACAAACTGATAATCAACTTATTATGCATATATTCTCTAAACTAATAATCTGGCCAACGTAATGCCCACATCGTCTTGCCTTTAGTAGAAAAACTGTCCGCAGTTTGACGGCGCCCCGCTCCGATTTCGCCACAATCCTGATCGAACCCAGAAACAGTCCAGGTTTGTGTTAGAAACAATGAAGATGAAAAAACTGCACAGCATTTTTGCGAAGATTGCAATGCGCGTATAATTGTCCTCACGTCCCGCGGATGTGTGGGAGATTTAATCGAGTTTACATCGGATGACGCCGTTTCTTCGAAAGTTGCTGGGACAAAACTGGCTGCTGCTGTTAACCATGCTCGCTCTCGCTGTCTTTGGAGTCGTGGCGATTTACAGCGCCACTTCCACGCGCGCAGACTCGAATGCGGTGGATTTCTGGCGAAAGCAGGCAAACTGGGTGGTCGTGGGCGTCTTTGCTTTTATGCTAACGAGTTTGATTCATTACCGCTGGATCCGGTGGGGGGCGCTACCGATGTATCTAGCTGGTATCGTCTTTCTGATCCTGACGAAGTTTATCGGCACGAAGGTTTACGGGGCGCGCAGTTGGCTGCATTTGGGGCCGGTCAATTTTCAGCCAGCACAGCTTGCGGTTATCGCAGGCATCATGGTTTTGGCGCTGTTCCTGACCCAATTTCGCGAAATGCATCCAATGCTGCGGTTACTGCTCTGCGGCGCGATTGCTGCGGCGCCGTGCTTGCTCATCCTGATGCAACCGGATCTGGGTGAGGTTATCATCTGGGGGCCGGTGCTTCTGGCACTGTTATTCGCCGGCGGTCTTCCACTGCGGTACTTAATTTGCGTCATTCTCATCGCGGTCGCGTTTATCCCTATCGCGATCAACTTCGGTTTAAAACCGTATCAGCAACAGCGAATCACTGCGTTTACGCATCCCGATATCGACAAGCAAGGCTCCGCGTGGGCGATCAATCAATCTCTCATCGCCATCGGGTCAGGCGGTTGGTCGGGTAAAGGCTTCAAAGCGCCAAACACGCAGATCGAGCTCGGATTCCTGCCTGCCACTGCCGTGCACAATGACTACATTTTCTCTGCCATCGGCGAGCAATGGGGATTTATTGGAGGAGCGTTTCTTCTTGGTGGATTCGCCCTGCTCCTGATGACGTGTCTCTTTGTCGCTTTTTTCGCTGGCGATCAATTGGGGCTCCTTCTGGTTGTCGGAATCACGGCGCTCATTTTCACGCACATCTTCCAAAACATGGGAATGACGATTGCTCTGCTTCCCATCACGGGTGTGCCATTGCCATTGATTAGTTACAGCGGCTCCTTTGTGCTGATGATCATGTTCGGTCTTGGCCTTGTGAACAGCGTTTGGATCCATCGAAAAATTCCCGCGTAGGGCAAGCCCACGTGATTCGTTACAACGTTAAATCGTTACATCGGACCCACGCTTGGAACGTTTGTCGCCCTGCAACGCTTCAACGCTTTAACGTTTCAACCGCTTAACGCGGTGAAGCCACACATGGAAGCCGATTACAAGGTCAAGCTGGAGGTTTTCGAAGGGCCGCTCGATCTACTGCTTTATCTGATCAAGCAGGATGAGATCAACATTTACGACATTTCACTTGAACGCATCACTCGTCAGTACCTCGAATATCTTCGGGCGTTCAAGGAATTGAATATCGAACTTGCCGGCGAATTCATCGTGATGGCAGCAAACCTCATTTACCTGAAAAGCCGGAGCTTGTTGCCGATTGATCAGCAGCCCCCTGAAGAAGACGCCGAGGAAGATGATCCACGGTGGGATCTGATCCGGCAGTTGATTGAGTACAAGAAGTTCAAAGAAGCGGCCGCGGACCTTCATCTGCGGGAACTGGAACAGGAGCGGATTTTTGCTCGAGAAGGTAGCGCATCGTCGCTCCTGCAAGGGCCACTGCGTCTGGAAGAGGTTGGAATTTTTCAGTTGATCAATGCATTTCAAACGGTGATCAAACGGATCGAAGCACGACAGGATGTGCAGGAAATTTTCGCCGAACGTTTTAGTGTTTCGGAGAAGATTGATATTATTTTGCAACGGGTCGCAAATAATGCGCGGCTACGTTTTTCCGATTTGTTTGCTCCAGAAAAACATGTTTGAAGAAATTGAAATCGCAGCCGCTGCGTAAGGCACTGGCGATAATCCGAGCGGTTGTTGTGGCCACGGCGCTGGGCCGCCGTGCCGGATGCAACACGCAGAAAACGCCTCCACGCGGCGAGGCGACTACAACGACATGCCGCGAATCTTGATCGCCGGCTGCGGTTATGTTGGTCAGGCGGCCGCGGATTTGTTCCATGCCGCAGGCTGGGACGCGGAAGGCTGGACCGCTTCTGCGAAATCAGCCGCAGCGCTATTCGCCAAACCATATCCTATTTGCCAGATTGATATTTCAAACCGCGATCAGGTCGCAGAGCGCCCCGGAACATTCGATGCCGTCGTTCATTGCGCGAGTTCGCGCGGCGGCGGACTCGAGTCGTACCGGCAAATCTATTTAAATGGCATGCGCAATTTGCTCGATCGATTCGGTGAAACAAAGACGCTCTTTACGAGCAGCACCAGCGTTTATGCGCAACGCGATGGTTCATGGGTTACCGAAGAAAGCGAAACTAAACCTGCTCGCGAGACGGGTCGAGTCCTGCTTGAAACGGAAAAGGTAATCCTCGACCGGGGTGGTACAGTTGCGCGTCTCAGCGGAATCTACGGCCCGGGCAGGTCGGCGTTACTCAGCAAATTTCTAGCTGGCACGGCGATCATCGATCCGGAAAACGATCGCTTCGTTAATCAAGTGCACCGCGACGATATCGCGTCCGCACTTTTCCTCCTGGTGAGCGGGGAATGGCAGGAACGTCAAATTTACAATGTGGTTGATAATCAACCGATGCTGCAAAGTGACTGCTACCGCTGGTTGGCCCAGAGACTGAATCGGCCAGTGCCGCCCATTAGAGAACTAATGGAGCAACGCAAACGGGGCGACACGAACAAGCGTGTGAGTAATGCGAAACTGCGGAGTCTGGGCTGGACTCTCCAATACCCTACGTTCGCGGACGCAATGGAAAAAAGCATCCTGCCTGGTTTGTCTGAGTTTGATGTACCGTTAAGCCCTAAGCGTTAAGCGTTGACGATTGAACCGCGCCCTCAAGGAAGCGCGAGCAAATCCTTGCATAGCTTATGGAGCGGCTACAGGCAGCTCCTGTGCGCTAACGGCCCTCCATTTGCCATCGCGATAGGCGAAGACATCTGTGAACAGAGTCTTGCGCTCGCCGTGGTCAGTCGTTTCGATCACGGCGCCATTCACAATTCCTGCTTCACCATAAACCCTTACATGCAGATCTTCGAAACGCTTCTCTGGACGTTTCCCACCCGCAGGATGCTCGCGTAGAAACTGGAGGTGTTGGTTCTTCGTGATAATTGCCCCCGGCACCACGTGCAGGAAATCAGAAGCAAAGATATCTTCGAGAGCCACAGGATCGTCCTCCACCTGTAGCCACCGATTTTCCAGGGCCAGCAACTCCTGTTTCGACTTCTCATCTGATTTCGACTCCCGGCTGATGTGACAGGAGAGAAGCGCCAGAGTAAGCAGCGCGCACCCGATCACGCGATCCCACGATCTCATAGTGAAAGCTGTTTGACCTTGCCCTACTCGAATCGGTCCGCAAGCGGCACCATATCCAACCACTCGATTGCGACCAAGCCTAGGTAGCTTGTGCCGCTTCGGTAGCTGCGAGAGCAGCGGCGCGATGATTTTCACGTCGTTCGCCAAAAAGCTGGCGGATCACCTCTTCCACGGGCACTTCCTGAACGTTAATGTCGCTTACGTCGCAGGCTTCGAGCAATTCACGACAGGTTTCGGTGACTTTCGCGCGCGGAACTTTCAACTGGACTGACACCGGCGTTTGTTCCGTCACTTCACCGAAGGCAGAAAGATCGCGCGTCGCCTCTTTTTCGAAAGTGAGACTCAGAATTTTGTATCCTGAAAACCGGTCGACGATTTCATCCAATGGCCCGTCAAAAAAGATTTTACCGTGATCGATCACGAGAACCCGATGACACAACTCCTGGATATCCTGCATGTAATGGCTGGTCAGCAACGTGACGATACGATGTTCCTCATTGTAAATACGCAGAAATTCCCGGACCCTTTTTTGACTGACCACATCCAGGCCGATCGTTGGTTCGTCGAGAAAAAGCACGCGCGGCTCGTGAATGAGTGCGGAAATCAGCTCCATTTTCATCCGTTCGCCTAACGAGAGCTCACGGACCATCACGTTCATTTTGTCCTGCACTTCCAAGAGTTCCGACAATCCGTCCACGACCTTTTTGAACCGTACATGGTCGATCCCATAGATGGCGCGATTGAGTTCGAGGGACTCTTGCGCGGGCAAATCCCACCAGAGCGCATTCTTTTGTCCCATGAGCAGGCTGAATTGCCTTTTCATCTCGTTGCGTCGTTCCCATGGAACGAAGCCGAGCACGCGCGCATCACCGGAGGTTGGATTCAACAGCCCTGAAAGCATCTTGAGCACTGTGGTCTTGCCCGCTCCATTCGGACCGAGAAAACCGACGAATTCGCCTTCCTCAATGTTAAATGAAACGTGGTCGGCCGCGCGCGTTTCATCGTAACGGCGTTTGACCAGGCCTTTGATTGATCCCCAAAGTCCACGCTCCTTCCGGTAGGTGCGATAAACCTTGGTCAGGCCTGAAGTTTCAATCATTGGCATAACTGGTGATTTCCAAGTAAGACGTTACCCGCGATTCGCCTTAGGAAAACTAGCGCGCAGTGCGGGAACCTCTTCTCTTATGCCCCGAAATTAATTCACTCTGCGCCAGATGACGTCTTCGTTGTTCCGGCGGTCGATGAGCGCGTCCACCTTCCCATTATCCGCGTAGCGAAACAGGATGCGGCCTTCGACGCCTTTGCGGAAAAAGATTTCGGATCCCTCTGGGAAAAGTTGTTCACGTTTTCCGTTACGTTCGACATATAAACTTTCCTCTTCAGAAAAGACTCGTCTCGTTTGACCAGGCGCCAGCTCGTATGTGCCGCTGAAATCGGCGAATTTTTTCGGGTCGATCCTGGCGACAGCTGGATCTTCATAGTAACGCATCGCCTGGCTGGAGGCGATTTGCCAGACGCCGTTGCGTCGCAGCCACGTATCAGTTACGTGATAACGAGCTGTGAGGTTCTGGCCGAAGATGGTTTCGGTTTCATCGAGATCGTAACTCAAAATGGCCGTGTCACCGTGAATGCGGCTTTGAGGCTTCGCGATCTTGATCGTGCCTGAATAACCTTTCGGCAGCGGCGTGATATCGGCGACCAGTTGCGCCTTGTTTAAGTTGCGGCCTTTTTCATCCGCGAAGATGCAGTCGTCGGCGAAGTATTTTTGCCACGGCTCCTTGTTGCCTGGTACGACGGCGTCGAAAAGTTCCTGGGCCCGGCGAACAAGTTCTTCCTGCGTTATTGCTACAGGATCTCCGCAAATTGACTCCAGCGGTTTAAAGAAACTGAGAAGAAAAACCAGGATCAGGGGCCGAATGTTCATGCTTGATGCCTCGCTTGCGGTATTAGAGAACGTCATCCAGACAGCTGAGCAGATGTCCGACAGTTTCTTCGGTTTCGTCACCCATGTTGGAAAGACGAAAGGTTTTACCTCGAATTTTGCCATAGCCGGGATCGATCACGAGATGATGCTTTTCACGAAGTTTCTTCGCCAGCTTCAGAACGTCGATTTCCTTGTTGTTCCTGACGCAGGTGAGTGTCTTTGAGCGGAATCCTTCCTCAGCAAAGAATTCGAACCCAGTCCGGCGAACCCAATCATGCACCAGAGCGTTGGTGCGTGCATGACGAGCAAAGCGCGCCTCCAGGCCTTCCTCGAAGATTTCCTCCAACTTCGATTCCAGCGCGTGCATGTGTCCGATGCTGGGCGTGCTCGGCGTCATCCATTCTGCTTGTTGCTTCTTGAACTCGAGAAAATCAAAGTAAAAGCCGCGGTTTGGGATTCTTTCTGCGCGGGTAAATGCTTTCTCCGAAACCGAGAACAACGAAAAACCTGGCGGCAACGCCAACGCCTTTTGTGCACCCGTGAGCATCACGTCGATGCCGAGCGCGCCCATGTCGATCTTGACTCCCGAGAATGAGGAAACGGTATCGAGGACGAGGGCCACATCAGGATACTTAGCGAGAGTACAGCAGATTTCCGGGAGAGGATTCATCACGCCTGTTGAAGTCTCGTTGTGGACGAGAGTGACAGTATCGAACTTTCCCGTGGCCAATTGCCGATCGACGGCCTTCTGATCGATATGTTTTCCCCAATCGACCTGCAGCGGAGCGGCCTTTTTTCCACAGCGCTTTGCAACATCAAACCATTTGTCCGAGAATGCGCCGCACATGCAGCAGAGCACTCCGCGATCGACCAGATTCCGGATGGATGCTTCCATTACACCCCATGCCGAAGAGGTGGAAAGGAACACTGGCTGCGTTGTTCCGAAGAGAGTCTGAAGACCCGGATGAATCGCTCGGTAAAGATTCTTAAAATCTTCGCCGCGATGCCCAATCATCGGACGCGAAAATGCGGTCCAGGTTTTCTCCGATACTTCAACGGGACCTGGAATGAAAAGTTTGTCGTGCGGAATCACGCCAAACGTTCAACGCGCAGTGTCCAACGTTCAATGTCCAAATTTGGTTATCCGCGGATGCGTACGCCGTCATCCAGAATTGCCGTCATTAGTTCATGGCGTACAGTTAGGGGATTTCCAACCCCGGCTGGCAGACAGAGCGATCGGCTGTGAATGCAAAATTGCTTGAGAATGTCCGAGCCTAACCAGAGAGAAAGCAATTCCCGGCGCGAAAAAGGGCAACTCGATTCGGACAAGATCGAATCGGAGATTCTCGCGAACGAGCGCACCTTCCTGGCCTGGGTCAGGACAAGCATTGCGGTAATGAGCTTGGGATTCGTGATCGCAAGGTTCAGTCTCTGGATGCGCGAAGTGGCAACGCGAGTAAATCCACAGGATGCCAATCCGCGGATCGGGCCTTTCAGCGCCCCTGGGCGAGTGCATGATCGGCGCCGGCGCGTTGATCACCGTATTCGCCGCTTGGCGCTATCATGTGATTAACCGCGCCATTCGCCGCGGCGAAATCCAAGCCGACCCGCAAATGGTCACGGCCGTCACTGCCATTGTCCTGCTGGCTGCGGTAGCAGTGATCGTTTACATGGTGGCTTCAGCAGGCGCAAGCTGAGACGCAACGCGCCTTTCACCTGCAAGCGTTGACTTGATCGCACAAAGCGGTGTGATCTACTTCCCGCGTGAGAGTGAGTCTTCGTGGCATTGCATGCCTGGTTGCCGCAGGCGCTTTGGTCGCTCGCGCTGAATCGCCAGACTATTTCGTTTATGTAAGCAATGAACGATCCGGCGATATCAGTGTAATTGACGGTGCGACGGATGCGGTCGTCGCGACTTTTAAGGCAGGCAAGAGACCGCGCGGGATTCACGCAGCGCCCGATGGCAAGCGGCTCTTTGTGACATTGAGCGGTTCCCCTCGAATGGCGCCCGGTCTGGATGAAAATCGCGCGCCGGCGGACAAGACCGCCGATGGGCTTGGTGTAATCGATCCAGTGGAGCGCAAGTTAATTGATCGCTGGCGTATCGGGTCGGACCCGGAGCAATTTGCGATAAGCAAAGATGGAAGACTCGCTTTTATTGCGAATGAAGACGATTCCAGCGCTTCCATTATCGATCTCGGCTCGGGGCAGTCTCGCGGAAAAGTAAAAGTCTCGGATGAACCAGAAGGTGTTGGGGTCAATCCGCAGAATGGCGAAGTCTATGTCACCTGCGAAGAGAAAGGAGAAGTATTCGCAATCGATCCCGATCAACAGCGCGTCGTCGCAACAATCGAGACAGGCGGACGGCCGCGGTCGATTGCATTTCTGCCGGATGGCTCACGCGCATACGTCGCTTGCGAGAACGGCGGCTATCTTGCCGTAATCGATGTGGCGTCGCACAAATTGTTATCAAAAATCCAACTGCCAACAGGCTCGCTGCCAATGGGCACTGCAATGGCTAAGGATGGAAGAGAGCTGTATGTGTCAACGGGCCGCGGAAACGCGGTTGTAGTCATCGATACCCAAAAGAACGCAGTAGCAACAACCATTCCCGTCGGAAATCGCGTCTGGGGAATCGCACTCGACCCCAGCGGATCGAAACTCTACACCGCGAACGGTGCATCGAACGATGTCTCAGTCGTCGATGTAAAATCGCGCAAAGAATTGCGCCGCATCAAAGTGGGCGACGGTCCCTGGGGTATCACGACTATGCGCGCCGCGAAATAATCAGTTCCGATTAACAATAGGATTATCCGCCGGCGTAATTCGGATATCGCTCGCGCAGCTGGTGCGACAGCCGGTCTGCTTCCTCGGTTTTGCCTGCTTGCCGATACGACGACGAAGCTTTGTCCAGCGCGCGCGGAGTGATGGCCGGGTCATCGTAAAGCAAAGCGACTCCCTTAAAGGCTTTGCCGGCGTCGTCGAAATTTCCGCGTTCCAACTGCACTTCTCCTGCCAGCAAACGTGCTTCCGCATTTACGCGTCCCTCCGGTTGTAGCGCCATGATCTCTTCAGCAATTTTCTGCGCCTCGTCTGGTTTATGGGCGCTGATCTTGACCGCGCCGAGCGCGAGCAACACCTTCGCCTTTCCCGCCGGGTCTTTCGCTGTCTGCAGATATTTACCGAACGCGTCCTCGGCTTCGGGCAGGTTCTTCAGCTTGGTGGCTGTGTCTCCCAGATAAAAGAGAAAATCAGGTCTAACGCTGCCCGGGTTATCGATTTTACGAAGCGCGCTCAGGTATTTTTCCGCAGCCTGAAAATTTTTCTCGTTATAATATCCAATTCCGAGCCATTCCAGAACTTCCGGCGGAACGTTTGTGTTTGGGCTGTTGGCCATGAAACTGTTCACCTCTTGGGTCAGCGCATTCCGATCTTTCAAATAAAACTGACATAGCATGATCCGGAGCGATGCGAGGTTGTAGTACTGATCCTTATTCAATTGACGGGCTGCGTTGAGCGCTGTCAGCGCCGTTTTGTAATCCTTTGATTCAAACGCAGCCTTGCCGATGTAATACTGCGCCTGCGCTGCAACCGAGCTCTTTGGGAACTCTCTCAAAAGCTGGCGAAATGTTTCCATCATGCCCTTTGTGTTTTCCTGTTGTCCGAGGATCAAAGCCTTCAACTGCAAAGCTGCCTCCCGCTCGTGCGTCTTGGGATACTTTGTGAGGATCGTGTTTAGATCCGCAACCGCGGCAGCGTAGTTCTTGTCTTGTTCGTAAGCCAAAGCTCGTTGAGCCAGGGCGGCAGGCACCTGCGGATCATCCGGAAACGTCTGCATGTAATACGTGAAGGCTTCAATGATGCCGGGAATGTTTTTCGCCTGCACATGACACAAGCCCAATTTGTACGCAGCTTCGGTGCGCAACTTGGCAGACAATTGAGAAGCCCGCAGTTCCTCGTAAATCGGCACTGCTTCCGCGCAATTCTGCTGTTTATAAAGCGCTTCAGCCTTGAGCAATTTCGCCTGGCTAGCGCGTTCGCTCGTCGGATTTGTCGCGAGAAAATTGTCCACCGCGGAAATCAGCGCTGACGGATCAAAGTTGTATACGTTGATCAGCCGCTGATAAGCAGCGTCTTTTGCTTCCTCTCGATCCGGATACTTCTTGATAATCTGGCCATACAGCGTTTCAGCCTCCTTGGAGTGGCCAAGTTGCCGCTCACTGTTTGCTGCGAGCAATAACACCTCGGCCTGGGCGGCCTCCGGCAGGTTCCCCTGCTCCTTTTTGTACTCCGCCAGCAACTGCGCGTATTGTCCGGTTTGATATTGCAAACGGCGCAGACCAGCCTGCGCAACCGCGCGGAATTTTCCGGCTTCGGGAAGAGCTCGACCTTTCCGCAACAAGGCTTCTGCTCTATCCGCCATCGCTTTGTCGATTTTTCCCTTGTCAGCCTGCACAAGGTCGAGCCCGATCATGCCACCACGGACAGCCGACTCCGCTTTTAACGCCGGCTTCTGGGCTTCGTTAGCAAGAGATTCGTATTGCTTCAACGCATCGATCTTTCTTCCTCGCCCTGCGAAAATGGATGCTGCTGTGATGCGTGCATCCTCGCGATAAGGATTTGGATTTCCAGCCTCTGCAACCTCGACATATATATTAGCGGCCTCTTCCTTGCGACCCAGAGCCTCGAGGCAGCGCGCTTCGAAATAATGTGCGGAAAGGGCCACCGCCGGTTCCTTCGATTTTCCAGCAGAACGGTGGAAGAGCGGAAGCGCTACGGCATAATCCTTCTGAGTGAACGCCATCTCCGCGAGAGCGTACGCCGCGGGTCCCGCAAATTCGCTATCGCCGTAGTCGTTGAGCACTTTTTGGAAATTTGTGCGGGCACTCGACGCGCGATTGAGATTTCGATTGCACTCCGCCAGCGAGAAGTAGGCGTTCGCTCGGCCCGCGCGCCCAGGATAATCGTCGAGATATTTTTGATATTCAGGCCCCGCCAGATCGTAAAGCTTGCGAGTGAAGAGTCCGTTCGCGTAATCGAGCTGACGCTGAGCTGCCCCCTCGCCTTCATGCTGTGATGGCTCTGAAGACTCCTCCTTCAGAGAGCGGAGAACTCTCTCGACTGATTCATCCGCGGGGAGAGCCCGCGGAACGGGCGGTTCATCGACGGGACGCGCCCGGCGAACTTCCGGCTCTGATTGAGCGATGGCGATGCTCGCCGTCAAAAGCAGCATCGCCAGTCCCAGGAGACTGGCTGCGCCGCGCCTGGTTTTCATTTTGCTGTTGCGAAAGCTACGTTGGTTACCCCTGCCTCGGTGCAAATGTTTAACACGCCGACGATGTTCTTGTAGGCACCGGCTTCATCGCCGCGGATCACTACGGCTTGCTCGGAGTTTAATTGGACGAGGCTTTTCAATAATTCGGTTAGTTCAGCGCCACTCAAGGTGCGGCGGTTCACCACAACATTACCGTCGGCCTTTACGTTAACAACCACGTCCCCAATTGGCGCGCTTTTCTCCTTGGCAGCCGATGCTTTTGGCACTTTGACGTCGAGTTCGTTCTCGGTCCGCGCCGCGTTCCACGTCAGCAGGAAAAAAATCAGCAAAAGCAAGAGCACATCAACGAGCGGCGCCAGTTGAATGCCTGGGTGATGCAGAGGCGCGTGACCACGCAGATTCATCTAATAAACAGCTTTACAGTTCTTCCTCGATCAGCACTGGAGTTCGCTGAGGCCTGCCGTACTGCAAGGAAAGCAAAGCCAGGACGTGTGTCGAAGCAGCTTCCAATTCCGAGATCAATTTTTGTGCTCTGCCGCGAAAGAACGCGTAGAACATCATCGCTGGAATACCGATGGCCAGTCCGGCAGCCGTGTTCACCAGGGCCTCGCTGATCCCGCGCGACAATGCCACGTAACGCGCCGAACCGATGTCGGCTCCCAATGCGCCAAAGGAATGGATAATTCCAAAGACAGTGCCAAGCAGGCCCAGCAGCGGCGCAATCATTCCGATATCCGCGAGATAAATCACCCGATTGTTCAGATTTGCCGCGACTCGCGTTCCCTCCGTCTCAGCAATTTCGCGAACTTGCTGAAGATCGGCGTTCGGATTTTTGGTCATGAAATCGAGCACTTTCTGCACGACGCGCGCGATTGCTTCTCCGTGCCGATTGGAAACTGCAAGCAGACCCAGGTAATCGCGTTTACGCAAAAGCGCGTCTGCCGTTGCCATGTAACCGCTCGAAACCACTGCCCCACGACGGATTGTCAGTAAGTAAACCACCACGAGCATGACAAAAAAGATCGACAGCAAAACCATCGGAATCATAACGGGGCCGGCTTTGAGGAGCGTCTCCAGGATGGTCTGTGAGTGCTCAGGCACCAGAGGCGGTGTACCTGAGGCTTCTTGTGCAATCACAGGAGACGCGCTCGCCAGCGCGGCAAAAAGCAGGACCCTAATCTTCATGCCAGAAATTTCGTAACGATAGGCAGGGCGATTACCGGATGCAAATGCTCGCACTAGAGGATCAAACACACGCCGGCTCTCCAAGTTGCGAGACACGGCAAACCAAAACTCAGCGGCGCACCAGAAAAATGTGGGCCGGTTGAATATCGGGATCGAGTTCTATGTAATTACGGCGGCCACGCCAGGTGTAAGTCGCACCACTTAACAAATCCTGCACCTGATACATGTCGCTCTCCATCTGCCCGAAGTTCTCAATCGGAACATGAACAAATGAATTTTGTTTGCGATGCGGATCAAGATTCACCACGACGAGAATGATGTTATCACGCGCGGCGGTCATCTTGCTGTAGAACAGAATGGCATCGTTCTCGGCGTGATGGAACTGCAAGTCTGTGTAAAGCTGAAGGGCGCGGTTTTCCTTTCGGATTTTGTTTAGTCGCGCAATCCAGTCCTTGATGTTTCCCGGCGCATTCCAATCGCGCTCCTTGTATTGATATTTTTCGGAATCAAGATACTCCTCGCGGCCCGGCAGCGCTTCGCTCTCGCATAGCTCGTATCCGCTGTAGATACCGTAAAGAGGCGAAAGCGTCGCGGCTAGAGCAACCCGAATCATGAATGCGGGCCGCCCTCCATCCTGAAGCACAAACGGCAGGATATCGGGCGTGTTGGTCCAAAGGTTCGGGCGAAAATATTCGCTCATCTCTGTTTGGGTCAGTTCCGTGAAATATTCGATGAGCTCGCGCTTCGAATTTCGCCAGGTGAAATACGTATAACTCTGGTTGAAACCGGCTTTGGCCAGTGCCTTCATCATCTTTGGCTTGGTGAACGCCTCGGAAAGAAAAATCGTGTCGGGATATTTCTCGCGCACGCCTTTGATCAAAAATTCCCAGAAAGCGATTGGTTTGGTGTGTGGGTTGTCCACACGAAAGATGCGCACCCCGCGCTCGGCCCAAAACAAAACGATGCTCTTCATCTCCGCCCAGAGGTCGCGCCACTTTTCGCAGTGAAAATTCAATGGATAAATATCTTCGTACTTTTTCGGCGGGTTCTCCGCGTATTTGATCGTGCCGTCGGGGCGTTTGTAGAACCAATCGGGATGCTCTTTGACGTAAGGATGATCGGGCGAACAATTGATCGCGAAATCGAGGGCAATTTCCATTCCCCGCTTTCGCACCTCTTTCTGTAGCCAATCAAAATCTTCCAGCGTCCCGAGTGAAGGCTCGACCGCTTTGTGTCCGCCGGCCTCGCTGCCGATCGCCCATGGCACGCCGGGATCGCCCGGCTCGCATGTGGTCAAGTTGTTGCGGCCTTTGCGATTCGTGTGACCAATGGGATGAATCGGTGGAAAATAAATCACGTCGAAACCCATTGTCCTGGCATCCTCCACCCGGGGTAAACAATCACGAAACGTCGACCCGCGATCACTCCGGCCTTCAGCCGAGCGCGGAAAAAATTCATACCACGCTCCGATTAACGCTGCCGGGCGATCCACAACAACGCGGGCAGAAGGATCGTACTGTGTCGCAGCGGACCGATCGGGATAAGTTGCCATCAGCACCTCGAGCTCGCCTGATCGAGCGATTGCGTGAATTTCTGAATTCGCACCAGTCGAAATTTGCCGGGACAACTCCAGCAACCGCTTGCGATCAGCTCGATCGCGCGCGCGTTTGGCGGCAGCTTCCAGCAAAGCCGCGCCTTCGAGCGCTTCACTCCGAAGATCGGAAACACCGGCTTCAAATTTCTTTGTGAACTCGGCTTGCCAACTGCGAAACGTGTCCGTCCATGCTTCGACCGTGTATTCGTGAATGGTCTCATCGTACAAAGTGCAGACCCCGCGCCATCGATCGTTATCAACTAAATTCATCGGCGTTTCCCGCCATGGACGCTTTCCAAGAACACGCCACTTCAGGATCGCCGCCACGACGTCGTGTCCATCCTTAAAAATGTCCGCATCCACAACCAGGTCTTCGCCGACGATGCGCTTTATCGGGTAGCGCCCGCCGTCGATCAGCGGCTGCAAATTCTCGATGACAACGGAAGGAAAAGCCCGAGACATGGGCCATCAATCAACCGAGATTCGCGGAGAACGAAAGAACAAATCAATTAGCTATTCGGGCGATTTATTAGGGCGCGGCCGCTGAGCGCGCCGAAGGAAGATGGGCGGCCCAGCGGTCCGCCCCTACCATTTATCAGATCGCCTACGCTGCAAAATGAAATGCGCACTCGTATAGCCCGGAATTGCGCATCATTTGCCGGCGCACCTTCGTGCGCAACACTGCTTCGAACATGTCCTGTTCCAGCCGACCCACGATGGGATAACGATCCAGGATGTTAAGAATCGGCGAATGGCACTCGAAAATCCTGGGACCGCCATCCTGGTGATTGTAAACGAACTGGGACATGTAGCCCTCTCCATCGCGCAGATTGGCCAGCCATTTGGCACGGTCAGCGACTGAGTCTCCTTTCGTCCTGGACTTCAGCGCAGCTGTTTTCTTTTCAAAAATATTGTAGAGAAGCTTCTCTGGAGCGTTAGGTCCGTAGATTTCCTCCGCCGCTTTCAGCAGGTCGAGAGTAAGCTGATGGCTGTCGGCATGAAAAAGATCATGGCTGCGCCGGGTCAGGCGATAGACCATCTCAGGACGCCCCATCTTTTGCGGGCGACGCCACGTATCCAGATAACCGTCGCGTTGGAGCGTGAGACAATGCTGCTTGATGCCCATGTAGCTCATCTTCATTTTCTCCACCAGCTCGTTCACGGACATCCCCCTGGTGCGCTTGAGTGAGTTAATGATTTCAAGTCGTTGAGTGCGGCCAATTTCCGCGATTAAACGTTGGTTCATAAAATGATAAAAATGACAAAGTGACAGTTGACTGACAAAACCGAAGTGGGGCGACTTTACACGGCGCAATCTTTATTACGCAAGCTTAAAGTTTACGCAACCAGCCAAGCGAAAAGAAATTACAAAAACATTCTCTGTCATTTTGCGATGACAACGTCGCCGCTTTGGATAGGACGCGGTAGGTCGGCCCACTGGATCGTGACATTGCTGAAGTTCACTGGAATACCGGCGCACATCAGCGGGTCAGGTTTATCGCAGACGTGAAAGTGCAGGTGCGGCTCCGTGGAATTACCAGACGAACCGAGTTTGCCAATCACGTCGCCGGCTTTTACTTCGTCGCCGACATGAACGCGCACGCTGTCCTGCTGCAAATGCGCGTACAGCGAATACTCATTCTTCCCGTGATCGATCATCACGTAGTTGCCTGTGATTGCCTTCAGGCCTTTGGCGAGCCGCTCTCCCTGCTCTTTCTGTAACCGCGCGAAATATGCTTCCTGTGTCTCGTTAGGACGCTGCATTGCCGAAGGATCCTCCGGCTGATCGTTTGCAGCGCTGATCACATGGCCGTCAGCCGCGGCGAGCACATCCGCTCCGTAAGCGTAATAGTCGTCGAATCGTGCACCACCGCCTTTGTGGCTGAGTCCACTCTCACCGATCTTCGCAATGTCGAGTGCAAACTCTTCCGGAATGGCCCAGCGATGGCCCGTGTGAAACGAAGCTCCCCAACCCGCATACCAGACGCCTCGTAGCGGGAAACTGTATTTGTTTTTTGCGAATTCAGATTTGATAGGGATCGAGTCCGTGAATTCCGTGGCATGGCCGTCAACGTGGCCGTGTACGCGAATACGTAGCGTGTCGCGGGCGCCGTTGAACGCGAAAACCTGCTCAACTATGAGAAGCGCTTGGTCTCGAGCCAGAGTGGCTCCGGCTAATTTGACCGAAGGCGCGAGCAAATCTGTGCCACAAAATTGAAATCCGACCTGTTGGATGACGCCTGCTGCTTGCAATTTCGCGCCGCGATCAGCGATGCGCTGCACCGCCTCTCGATCCAGCTTGCGCGACTCAACGACCCGGTTCGATTGCAGCAACTCGATATCAAGGTTGTCAATCTTGAACGGCGCGTCGCCGTGATTAATCACAGCGACATTCTGCAGTAAGAGACTTTGAAGGTCGCGCCGGCTTTCCAACGGATAGGTTCGAACTGTCGACGCTGGACAAAAACGAACCTCAACGGACTGAGGCTTTTCAGCAAAAGCACTCGACAACAAGATTGCGAAAAATGCGACCGTGAAATGTTTCATTGGATCGATCTTCCTTTCTCCGACTAACGTTGAGATGCGGCAACAAGCTGCCATAGATTCAAGGAACTAGTCGATTGGCATCCTCTGCGTCGCTCGCGCTCGAGCGCTAATCATTCCGAACCAATTGGCGATTCAGGTTTCGGGTTCCAAAGGTCTGCAAGGTGCAGAAGCCGACATGCATCAGCGGATGCTATACGTGATTCACGTATAGTCAACGACGTGAGGTGTTCGGAGGCTTCTTTCCATCGCTCAAAACGAAAGCGGCTACGAATACAAGTATTCGTCGTGGTATTCCCGCTGAGGAGCGAACTGGACCTGCTCGTTCCCGGTTTCCGGGTACTCGAAGATTTTGCCTTCGTAATTCCTAATCACGATTTTCTCGTTGTCGTGATAAAGAATGTAACCGGGATTGATAGGCACCTTGCCGCCGCCGCCGGGCGCGTCGATCACAAATTGCGGCACAGCGTAACCGGTGGTGTGGCCGCGCAAGCTTTCGATGATTTCGATGCCCTTCGCGACCGAAGTACGCAGATGCGACGAGCCGTTGATCAGGTCGCACTGATAAATGTAGTATGGACGCACGCGACACATGAGGAGTTTGTGAACAAGCGTCTTCATAGTTTCCAAATCGTCGTTCACCCCGGCGAGCAAAACGCTTTGGTTTCCGAGCGGGATACCCGCGTTGGCGAGGCGCTCCAGCGCCTGCTTCACCTCAATCGTCAGCTCGCGTGAATGATTCACATGCACACTCATCCAAAGCGGATGATATTTCGCCAGTATCGCGCACAGCTCAGGTGTGATGCGTTGCGGCAGGAAAATCGGAACGCGCGTGCCGATGCGGAGAAACTCAATGTGCGGAATCGACCGCAATCGTGAAAGCAGCTTGTCGAGCTTATCATCGCTGAAAATGAGGGCGTCGCCGCCGCTCAAGAGGACATCGCGCACCTCGGTATGCGCTTCGAGATAGCGAAACGCTTCCTCGAAATTTGTGTGCAGTTCCTGTTCGCCCACACCGCTGACGACACGACTGCGAGTGCAATAACGGCAATAACTGGCGCAACGATCCGTCACTAAAAACAGCACCCGATCCGGATAACGATGTACCAATCCCGGTACAGGCATGTGCGAATCTTCCCCGCACGGATCGGCCATGTCGTACGGGGATGTCCAGGTCTCCTCGATCCGCGGAATGACCTGACGCCGGATTGGATCCTCGGGATTGTCCCGCGGCACGAGGTTAAAAAAGTGTGGCGTGACCGCGAGCGCGAGTTTGTCGCCTGAGAGTAAAACGCCGCTACGTTCCTCATCACTCAGCTCGAGATGTTTTTCCAGCTGAGCGAGGGAAGTAACTCTGTTTTTGAGCTGCCATTTCCAGTCATTCCAGAGTTCCTGACTTGCCTCTGGCCAATACCCTGGCGCGTGCGAGATGAACGCTTTTCCGTCCCCTTTTTCTTGGGTGATCATTTTAATTGTGGACGAAAAAGTTAAGAGCCTTAAATATCGTGTCAATGCAGGCACTTAATCGTGCGCTACGCACTCGTTAGTCATCGTCCGATTGGGTGATTACCACGCGAGATTTTGATCAATCCCGACGCCGCGCGAGGTGACCGGTCGCAAGGTTATTTGCCGCCGAGCACGCTCAGCTCCCAGCGGTAGCCGTCGGGATCATGGAACCAAAGGCCCATATTTTTTGACCCCGCGGCTTCCGGACCGATTTCATCGCCCGGATCCTCGATTTCGACATCGACGCTCTTCAAATGCTCGAGCGCCTTCCTCAATGTCGCCATGTCCGGAAGATGAAACGACACGTGATCAATCGTTTCAGGTGAAGGCTTTCCTTTGAATAGTGCGATCGTGACATTGTCGTTGCCAACCGCGACTCCGTTTTCGTAATCGAATTCTTTGCGCAATCCCAGCGCGCGCTGGAACCATTGGGCGCTTTTCTGCGGATTGCGTACCGCCAGCCCAAAGTGACCAACTTCCCCGAGCGTGAATGGAACTTTCATAGGAAGGCGTTGAATCCTTGAATCTCTAAATCAATCGGTCTCCGCTGGTTCAGAGCCGTTTCGAGAAATGAGCGGCTCCATAAAGTGCCGGTTGAAATCTGTCAGTGCATCGCGTGGCGTCTCTCCTAATCCACTGGCACCCCGTCGCACTTCTGGTCCAATAAAGGCCAGCCAAATATCGCCCACCATTCCCATTCTTGGGCGCAAACGCGCGGCAGGGCTGAGCGGATGATTTTCGAGAAAATCCTCTACATCTTCCTTTATCACCCCGGGAAGTTCTTCGATTGCAAGTGAGACCACATCCAAGAAACGTGCGTGACGAACACAGTGGACGTAGAGGACGCGCGTGATTCCTGCTTCAACCCGGGTCGTCGAAACTTTCAGCAACGGGCTGCGTTCACGTCGCGATCTGCGCGCAACAAATGGTCCTATTCGCGTCCCCAAACCATGGCGACGGAAGTCGTGAGGCTGCCGCCCATGTTGAACGTGAGGTATCTTTTTGCGTTCTCGATCTGCCGAGCACCGCCTTGCTCCGTGAGCTGTTGGTACGCTTCGAAAACTTGGCGAACACCTGTCGCCCCGACAGGGTGACCGTCAGCGATTAAGCCGCCGCCCGCGTTCACTGGAATTTGGAAAGGCCCTTTGAATTTTTCGGTGCGCACCTGCGGCAACGCCGTGGCTCCACTTTTCACAAGCTCGACACCCTTGCCGGATTCGGCGAGGCCGAGAATTTCGTAGGCTACAATTTCTGTGATGGAAAAGCAATCGTGCACCTCGGCGCCCTGCAGGTCGCGCGGCGTTAGATTAGCCATGCGGAAAGCTTTCTCGGCCGCTTTACGCGCGATCGAAAACGTTGGCGCATCCTTTTTCTCCAACGGCAGATAATCGGTGGTATGACCGTAACCGAGCAGTCGGGCGGTTTTGCTCCGGTCGCGGCCGATCTTGTCAAGATACCTTCCGGAAACGAGAACAACCGATGCCGCGCCATCGGTGATTTGGGAACAATCGGAGACTTTAAGCGGCGGAGCGACGCTTGGATTTTTATCAGAAACTTGCGATGCGCAATCGAGGGTGAGATCAGCGTCACGCATTTGCGCAAGCGGATTCAACTTGGCGTGCGCATAATTTTTCCATGCGACCAACGCCAGATCTGCCTCGGTCGCGCCGTATTTCTCGATGTAAATCTGCGCGATCCGACCGAACAATTTAGGGAACATGAAATCGCCGTACTCCGGTTTTTCATTGTGATAATCGGCAGCAGCGCCGAGCACATCCGATCCATCAAGCGACGACATCGTCTTCTGTTGTTCCGCGCCAACGACCAGTACCACGTCATAAAACCCGCCTATGATCCATTCTGCGCCCAGCAACACAGACAACGCCCCAGACGCGCAAGCCGCTTCGGTGTGCATCGTCGGGATTCCGCGCAATTTTGGATCGATTTCAGGAATAAATGCCCCAAGCTGCAACTGCTTGGTGAACTGACCCGCGTTGAAATTCCCAACCGCACCCGCCTGAATTTCACCTGGATCGATCTTTGCGTCATCGATCGCCTTTTTGCCGGCCTCAATGATGATGTGCCGGATCGTTTTTCCCTCCTTCTTCAGGTTGCGCTTAAAATCGGTGCGCCCGCCGCCGAGAATATAAACTGACTCGCTCATATTTTAATTTAGCCAATGTTCCCACGCTGTCATCCGAGCGAAGCGGGGAGACCTCGCCTACTCCTTAAAAGGATCGTGAGATCCTTCGGCGGCTTCGCGGTTCAGAATGACAATTTTTTAACCGCCGAAGGCATTGATCCCTGTGATGTCCCGGCCTACGACCAACGTGTGGATGTCGTGCGTGCCTTCGTACGTTGAGACGGTTTCAAGATTCATGAGATGACGAATCACGGAATACCGATCTGTAATACCCGCGGCGCCGAGTATGTCGCGCGCCTTCCGGGCGCATTCCAGCGCCATCCAGACGTTGTTTCGCTTCGCCAACGAAATCTGCGCGGGACGCGCCGAGCCCATCTCCATCATGCGCGTGAGACGCAACGCCAATAATTGCGCCTTAGTAATCTCCTGCGCCATCCAAACAAGCTTTTGTTGCACTAATTGGAAGCCGGCAATTGGGCGGCCAAATTGTTCGCGCGATTTCGCGTAAGCCAGCGCCGTTTCGTAGCAGTCAATGGCCGCGCCGATCACGCCCCAGGCAATACCTGCACGCGCGTTCGAAAGACAGGACAGCGGCGCGCCGAGCCCTGATGCCTTGGGCAAACGGTTCTCCGCAGGTATGCGGCAGTTCTCGAACCAGCATTCCGATGTGCGCGACATGCGCAGACTGAATTTTCCCTCGATGTCGTGGGCACGAAACCCGGGCGCGTCCTTTTCCACCACGAATCCGCCTACACGCCCATGGTCATCCTTCGCCCAAACCACTTTTACGTCTGCGATGGACGCATTGCCGATCCAACATTTGCTGCCATTTAAGATATAGTGGTCGCCATCGCGTTTGGCGTGCGTTTCCATTCCCCCCGGATCTGAACCGTGTCCGTGTTCTGTTAGCGCAAAAGACCCGATAAGCTTGCCCGAGACCAAACCCGCCAGCCAACGCACCTTTTGCTCCGGTGTCGCAAAAGAATGAAGAGCATGTACGACCAGCGGGCCCTGCACTGACGCCAGCGACCGCAAACCCGAATCGGCACGTTCGAGTTCCTGCATAATGAGACCGTACGCCGTGTAGCTAAGACCAGCGCAGCCGTCTCCTTTCAAATAAGGCGCATAAAAGCCCAACGCGCCCATGCGTGTTATTAGATGTTCCGGGAACTTGCCCGCACGGTGAAAAGGGACAATCTCACGCACGACTTCCTCCTGGACAAAACGCCTGGCCGTATCGCGCGCTGCGCGTTCTTCCTCCGTGAGAAGCTCTTCGATACCGTAATAATCCAGCGAGGTCATGTCGTGGGAACCAGGAGTCATGCGCTCAAGTTTAACGAGCGCCCGACGCGAAGACAACGCTCGCCAGCGCGTCTGTCTCTCGTCTCATCTCGAGCGAAGTTGAGACATCTCTCGATGGTTGTGAAAGAAATTCTCAACTGTGTTCCGCCGTGCTTCACTTCGCTCGGAACAGAGGTAATTGCGCGAAGATCTGCCCGGCGTTCGACTGCGTCTATTTCGTTGTTGGGAAACCCGCGGCTTTCCACGCCTTAAAGCCGCCGGCCATGGAGCGCACGTTTTTGTAGCCCATTTTTTGCAGGCTTTCGGCCGCAAGCGCGGACCGTCCCCCTCCGCCGCAATGACAAACGATCATTGCGTCTTTGTCAGGGACTTTCTCTTCGATATCGAGCTCGATCGTTCCGCGACTCATATGAGTCGCATCAGGAATATGTTCCTCGTCCCATTCGTCTTTCTCACGAACATCGACAATCACCGCTTCGCCGCTCTTTGACTTCTCTGCGGCTTCTGTTGGGGAAATCTCAGTGATTTTCTTCTTCGCCTCCGTAACCAATTTTTCAAAACCAGCGTGCTCTGCCATACAGATTTCTAACCACTAATGCACACGAATAAACACGAATTTTGTCCTTAATTTGTGTCCATTCGTGGTTAAACTTTTATTCGTAACGCAGCGCTTCGATGGGATCGAGCGCAGCGGCTTTGCGCGCCGGGTAAAAGCCAAAAAAAATTCCAACGGCTGCGCTAAATAAAAATGCAATCGCAATCGAGCTAATTGAAATCAGTGTCGGCCAATTTGCATAAGCGGATAGAATTTTCGACGCGCCAATCCCACAGACAATTCCAATCAAACCTCCCACCGAACTCAACGTCACAGCTTCGATCAAGAATTGGGTGAGAATGTCGCTGCCGTGCGCGCCCACGGCCATGCGCACGCCGATTTCACGTGTACGCTCCGTGACACTCACCAGCATGATGTTCATGATTCCTATTCCTCCAACCACAAGCGACACTCCGGCGATTGCGCCAAGCAAAAGAGTCATTACACGTGAAGTCGCGGTGGCTGCCTGGGCAATTTCCTGTTGGTTACGTACGGTGAAATCGTCGTCGCGCCCGGGACGAATGTTGTGCCGCTGCCGAAGCAGCGAAATAATTTGTTGCTGAGCCGCCTCGAGTTGCTGTGAATCGCCGATTTGCACATTGATATTGCGAAGAGTTGTACCGCCGATGACTCGCTTCATCGCGCTGGTGTACGGCATGATGACGATGTCGTCCTGATCTACACCCTGTGTGCTTAATCCCTTGGGCATCAGAACACCGGTGATCGTGAACGGGACCTCTTTGATTCGCAAGATCTGTCCGATCGGATTTTCGTTTCCGTAAATCTGCGTCGCGGTGGTGCGGCCGATTACACAAACCTTGTTCGCGCTGCGAACGTCTTGCGATGTAAACGGCGCACCATCGGCCAACGGCCATTGTCGTATGTCAAAGTAATCCGCTGACTCTCCGTAAATGCGAGTAAACCAATTTTGATTTCCCGCTGCTACTTGCGTGGTCGAAACAACTTCCTCGCTGACTCCGATGACGCCCGGCACTTCGCGCCGGATCGCCTCCGCGTCTTCGATTTTCAGCGTGCCGGCGCCGCCCCACCCCGTGCGAATACCGCTCGATGTGGTGCTTCCGGAAAAGATGAGGATCACATTTTGTCCGAGGCTGGCGATCTGCGCTTCCACTTGAGCCTTCGCGCCGTTGCCGATCCCAACCATCGCAATGACCGCGCCAACACCAATGATGATGCCGAGCGCCGTCAGCACGGACCGCATTTTGTTCCGCCGCAATGCGCGAAGTGCGACGTTAAATGTTGGTGCAATTCTCATACGAACGGCAGCGGAGTAATGGAGCAATGGAGTAGTGGAGTATTTGCTAAGTTTTTCATTACTCCATTACTCCATCGTGTTTAAGCTGTGATGCCGCATCCGAGCGCTGCGAAACCGGATGATCATTCAAGATCACCCCGTCGCGCATCATCACGTTGCGCTTTGCATAAGCGGCGATGTCAGGTTCGTGCGTCACCATGATGACGGTAATCCCGCGCTCGTTAAGTTTCTGAAAAATTGCCATGATCTCGACGCTGGTCCGGCTATCCAGATTGCCGGTCGGCTCGTCCGCAAGCAGCACCTCCGGCTCGTTGATCAGAGCGCGCGCGATCGCCACGCGTTGTTGCTGGCCGCCTGAAAGCTGGCTCGGGTGATGATCCTCGCGGCCAGCGAGGCCAACGGATGCGAGAACCCGATCCGCTCTTTCACGAAGTTCTGCGTTTGTCAGATGCTGCGCACTGTAAACCAAGGGCAACTCGACATTCTCCAGCGCTGAGGTGCGCGGCAACAGATTAAAATTCTGAAACACGAAACCAATTTTGCGATTCCGGATGTCGGCTAGTTGATCTCGATCCAGCCCGGAAACATCTGCGCCGTCCAGGAGATAATGGCCTGTCGTCGGCCGGTCGAGACAACCCAGAATATTCATAAGTGTGGATTTTCCAGAACCGCTCGCGCCCATAAGCGCAACAAATTCGCCGCGTTTGATCTCCAGCGACACACCGCGCACGGCGAGCACTTCCATTTCGCCTGTGCGGTACGTCTTACCAACATCGATTAAACTGACGATGGCGCCGTTATTCATCTTTTCGCATTATTCGTCCGGCTGCTTCCGCCGCTAGTTGTCATTCCGAGCGAAAGTCGAGGAATCCCGTGCTGCCGCCTCGACTCCGCTCGACATGACAATCATGGAAATCGGCGGGATCCACCGAAGGGATTTGCCGGAGGGGATGGCCCAGCGGCGGTTGAGGCGAGCTCGGCCGTCACGCCGCGGTCGCCTTCCTTTAGGCCTTCGACGACTTCAGTCACAATACCGTCACTGATCCCCGTCTTGATTTGCCTTGGCTCTGGGCGATTGGCGCCAGATGGCAAAACATAGACCGTGCGCTGAGCACCCGGCTGCCCACCACCGTCGCGTCCGGGACCCGGACGTCCCGCTCGACTTGTGACCGTTTTTCTTGTCTCAACCGGTGTCGCGTCAGGTGGACGATAGCGCAGCGCCGCGTTCTTGATTTGGAGTACATCATCCTTGTGCGCGATGATAATTGAAACGTTCGCCGTCATTCCCGGTTTCAATTTCAAGTCGGGATTGCTCACACCGATGACAGTGTCGTACGTCACCACATTTTGCACCGTGATCGGCGCGTTCCGCACCTGGACGACTTTTCCGTGAAACGTCTCCATGGGAAAAGCGTCAACAGTGAAATCGACATTTTGATCGATCTTAACGACGCCCACATCCGCCTCCGCCACGTTGGCGTCGATCTGCATTTTGGTTAGGTCATTCGCAATCGCAAAGATGATCGGGGCTTGGAGACTGGCTGCAACCGTCTGACCAACATCGACACTGCGCGAAATGACTACCCCGTCGATCGGTGAAGTAATAGTGCAATGCTCGAGGTCGGCCCTGGCTTTATCCAGCGCGCCCTGTTTGATCTTCACGTTCGCCTCGGATTGATGAAGGGTCGCCATTGCTTGATCGACGTCAGCCTGCGACGAAGTCTTCTTCGCAAACAATTCCTGTGTCCGTTTGCCGTTCACTCTCGCGAGCTCAAGCGTGGCCTGGGCGTTTGCCAAATCTCCCTCCGCCTGAGTGACGGTGGCCTGAAAAAGAGCCGGATCGATCTGGGCGACCACCTGGCCCGCTTTCACCTGCGAATTAAAATCCGCAAACAATTTTGCGATATTTCCTGAAACCTGGCTGCCTACCTGCACATTAATGACTGGATTGAGCGTGCCTGTGGCCGTGACAGCCTGGGTGACGGGGCCGCGCGTGATCATCGCAGTCTGATAATTTGCCGCGCCTGCGTTGCGACATTGACGGAGAACCGCCGCGATAATCAGCAGCGCAATAATGACGGCAAGCCAGGAGACAAAACGTTTCATTCGAGCAATGGTTGACTGCGCTTCCAAGTAAGAGACAGGAAGAGATGATGCGGCGTTACATTCAAATTTACTCCATCATGCTGCGCAACTCCCTCATCCGCGAGCTGAGTTTCAAGGCGAACTTCCTGTTGTGGATGATCGTGGAGGTCCTCTGGTTCTGCGGGCAAATCGTTTTTTTCAGCATCATCTTCGGCAATGTTGATCGTATTGGTGACTGGACAAAGTGGGAGGTCGTGCTCCTCATCGGCACGCACCAAATGATTGCCCAGCTTTTTCAGGCATTCTTTTTTGTTAACGTCGCGAACATTCCGGAACTCGTGCGCACGGGAAAATTGGATTCGTTGCTGGTTCTACCTATCGACAGCCAGTTTGCTGTTTCTACGAAACAGTTCAGCCTCGACAGCATCGTCAACGCCGCACTGGGCGGCTTGGTCGTTTGCGTTGCGCTTTCGCGTCTTAATATCGTGCCGAACTTGACGTCGATTTGCCTTTATCTGATTGCGATCGGATTTGGTATCGCCGTACACTATTCCATCATGCTTGGGCTGGCCGGGGCTAGTTTCTGGATCGTCCGCGCCCAGGGGCTGGTCTACGGCTACTTTAATTTCCTGAACATCGCCCGTTATCCAGACGCTATCTTTCCCTGGCTGTTCCGCTTGATTTTCGGCTGGATTATCCCAGTCGTCATTATCGCAAACATTCCGGCACGTCTGTTAATCAAGTCGCTCGGGCAACCCTGGCTGTTGATGCTACATCTTGTCGCTGCCTCGACTATTGTTTTCCTCCTGTCGCGCAGCTTCTGGAAATTCGCCCTTCGGCACTACTCAAGCGCGAGTTCGTAGGTTTCGGTTAGTAGTTCTCCCTAGGTATCGATGCATTCGGAGTCGCGATGAACTTTTTGACCGAATCCGCTTGCGCGATCTGGGAAATGTTCTTAATTAAGCGTCCGTTTTCCCCGCCCTGCCGATTTAGGAAGTGCCCTGCTATGGCAAAAACAACTAAAAAGAAGAGTTCTGCAAAAAGACCCGCTGCGAGTAAGGCTCGACCAGCCCGCAAAGCGATTGTTAAAAGGCCTGTCTCGAAAAAGGTCTCGCCGACCGCGAAAACGAAAACCGTCAAGGGCGGACCTTCCAAATCCAGAAAAGAAACGATTGAGTCTCCGGCCCTCCTATTGGGTATGAATCATCGCGAGAAAAGACTCGATCCGTTTGTACGCCAGCAGAAAGAAAAACTTCTTCAGCTTCGAGACGCCATGGTCGATTCCATGGCTGGGGTCGCCCAGGACACTCTGCGGTCGCGGGCCGAAGGCAGCGAAGCTTCTGCTTTTGGAATGCATCAGGCCGACGCCGGATCGGACGCTTACGATCGCGATTTCGCGCTGAGTTTGCTTTCGCAGGAACAGGACGCGCTTTATGAAATCGATCAGGCGCTCAAGCGAATTGAGCTGGGAACTTACGGAAAGTGCGAAATGTCAGGCAAACAAATCCCCCGGGCGCGGCTTGAAGCGATCCCATTCGCGCGTTTCACTGTTGAGTGTCAGTCGCAACTGGAAAAGCAAAATAAAGCGTCGCGGGTGCGCCAGTCGGTCACCTCTCTGTTCGGCTTGACCGAGGATGAAGGCGGCGAGGCCGAAGAGGAAGAAGTTGCGCCGGCGGAAGTGAAAGAGTGACAGACAAATGGCTCAGGAAATTGTAACGTTGGAATGCACCGAGGCCAAAGCCTTGGGTAAGCCTGCTTCGCGTTATATGACCACACGGAACAAAAAAAGCCCGCGCACACCTAATCGGCTCGAGAAAAAGAAATACAATCCGTTCTTAAGACGGCACACGTTGCACCGCGAAACAAAATGATAGGCCCTAAAACCGCCAAACGCCGTTCCGCTTTTCGCCGGGCGAATCGCGCCATGCCGCGCCGGCGAATCGACATTGCCATTGAGGCAATCGACTACAAAAATCCGGATCTCCTGAAAAAATTCGTCACGGAGAGTGGTAAGATTCTACCCCGCCGCGTCACCGGCATGCCCGCGCACCTGCATCGCAGGATCACGCGCGAGATCAAGCGGAGCCGATCAGTGCTCATGATGAAATAAGGCGCGCATTTCGGCGTCTTCCTGTAGTCGCGTCTCTGTGGGGCGCGCCTCTACACACTGCAAACGGCCCAATGTGGCTCGTCGCAGAGCGAAGCGGCTACAGCTATGCGCGCCGGGTTTTTTCGCCTTGCTCGATCAGTTTCCAGAATTCACGAGTCTCACCCAACTGGGCGTCTTCGGACACCGGCAGTTTGCTCCGGAAAAGGAAATCGCGAAACGTGTTCTTGTGCAAAACGCGATGGACCCTGATGCCTTCGTCGGTCTTCGCGAAGTAAATCCGGTAATCTTTAGCCCGATAGCGATATAGCTTTTTCCCTTCGCGCTGGATCACCCCGAACCGCTCCGAATCGAGGTGGTCGAGATCCTCGGGTAAAATTTGGAACTCTGCGAGCAGCTCAAGCTGCAATTTCTTCGGAAGCGCCGAGATCTCGGCCGCGCTCAATTCATTGAAGATGATCTGGAACATGGCATTCGTAACTGCGTTAAATCGTTGAACCGTTCCAATTGGAGGACGGAGCTCTGCGACGCCTAAGGAATGAACCTGTGGCGCGTTTGCAAAGGGCTCGCGGAGCTCGCCCCTCCAAATTGTAATCCGCAACGCATAAACGTCTCTCAAATATAAACGCGCCGCACGCGCGCGCCAATTCGTGTGGTAATTTCCCAAGGAATCGTGCCAGCAGTCTTTGCCAGTTCCGCGCAGGAAATTTCCTCGTTCCCGTCGCGTCCCATCAAAACAACCTCGTCGCCCACTTGCGCATGATCGAGCTTGCTAACATCTATCATCATCAAATCCATCGTCACGCGGCCGAGAATGGCGCAACGTTGCCCACGAACCAGGACGGCGGCGTCACGATTAGAAAGATGCCATGGATATCCATCAGCGTAACCAGCTGACAACGTTGCGACCCGCATTTCCCGAGGAGTAATAAACGTGCGGCCATAGCTAATGGAACTTCCCTTCGGCATATCGCGCACCAGCGAAATTCGCGTTTTCCATGTCATGGCCGGTTTAAG